>Ga0123519_10000060_pt1 | contig 169077 bp, 142 predicted proteins | sample YelNatPaOPRAMG02_FD_87396 | JGI IMG/M metagenome (GOLD analysis project Ga0123519, IMG submission 87396) | Hot spring microbial communities from Yellowstone National Park - Yellowstone National Park OP-RAMG-02 (version 2) | ecosystem: Environmental > Aquatic > Thermal springs > Hot (42-90C) ... | reverse complement strand
CTCTGGGTATTGTTTACTGGTTACTCTCTCATATAAAATTAGCATTAATAATAATTGTTTTGTCTATATTTTTAACTTACCTCCTTAATCCATTTGTAAACTTATTTTCACAGCCTTTCCGAATATCTTTACTCAGGAGAGACAAAAAGATTTCAATATATCCGGGATTACCAAGAGTAATCTCAATAATACTGGTATATTTAATTGTGATTGCACTTATTATACTGATTGTTGTTTATATATATCCAATTTTAAAATTTGAGTTAGATAAATTTATAAAAAGCTTACCTGCTTTGGGAGGACAAATTAACAACAAACTTGAGTTACTAAATAAATTGCCAGTGCCAAAATTGCCTGAAATAATTAAGAAAAATCTTCTGGGCCTTTTAGAAAAGGGAGGTGAAGAACTACAGAAAATTATAATAAAACAAATAGGAGAAACTATTTCTGTTGCTAAGGAACTGTTTTCTCTCATTATCATTATATTTATTGTCCCGCTATTTACTTTTTATATTTTATTAGATATAGAAAAAATAAAATCCAGTTTTGTTAAAATTCTTCCAGCTAAACACAGGGAAGAGATATTAAAGTTATTACAGGAAGTTAATCTCCTATTAAGTGGTTTTATTAGAGGTCAACTTATTGTATGTGCTTGTATTGGTTTTTCAATTACAATTGCTTTGCTAATCTGGAGAATAGATTATGCACTTCTTATAGGTGTATTTGCTGGTGTGGTAGATATTATTCCTTATGTAGGAGTAATTATGGGAATGATTCCAGCAGCACTTTTAGCTTTGTCGAAGTCTTTCTGGACATTCCTTGGAGTAGTTATAACTTTAGAAGCTATCCACTGGTTAGAAGCTAAAGTGCTAATGCCTAATGTAATAGGCCCTTCAGTGCATCTTTCCCCCTTAACTGTTCTTATTGCTATTTTTGTTGGGGCAGAGCTTATGGGTATAATTGGCATATTTATAGCAATTCCTATTGCTGGGATAATAAAAATTTTGTTTAATCATTTCTTTTTTAAAAATAATTTTAAAGAGGAAGCATCTCATTAAAACAAAAAATTTGCAAAAATATAAATTTGCGGGGGTTTTATAATGAAATCTAAATTTAATATTACTTTAGCCGGGTTAATGATTTTGTTTTTTTTATCTTTACCATTGTTTACTAAAGAAAATAACAGCTTTCGGGTGCAACTCTTGGGACAGAATCAATTAATTGCAGGTAGTAAAGCATCTTTTAGGCTAATAGCTACTAATTTTGATAGAGAAAAACCATTGAGTGGAGTTAATGTCTCTGGTAAACTTATTACAGCTTCAAAAACAGAAATAGAAATTCTATCCCCAACCGTAACTAACCAAGCAGGTACAGTAGAGTTTACTTTTGATGTTCCCAAAACAGCAGGTAAAGCAGAATTAAAAGTTACTGCTAGTAAAGGGAAAACAATAAAAACCTTATCTGCTCAATTACAAATAAAAGAATTTTATCAAATTTACTTAACTACGGATAAACCACTTTACCAGCCTAACCAGACAATTTATATTAGAGCATTGGTTCTAACCCCAACGACACTCCTTCCGGTTCCCCAAAAAGAAGCATCCTTTGTTGTAAAAGACCCAAAAGGTAACAAATTATATCAGTACTCCACTACTACCTCATCCTTTGGAGTAGCTTCGGCAAAGTTTGTCTTGGGAGATGAGATAAATCTAGGTAAATATACTATTATATGTAAAGTGGGAGAGACAGACGAAGAAAAAACAGTTACTGTTAAAAATTATGTGCTTCCAAAGTTTAAAATAGAATTTCAAAGTGATAAAACTTATTATTTACCGGGAGAGAAACTAATTGGCGAAATAAAGGCTAATTACTTTTTTGGGAAACCTGTAAAAGATGCAAAGGTAAAAGTGACATTTTCTACTTTTACTGTGCAGAAAGAAGAATTAGCCGTTATCAAAGGTGTTACCAATAAAGAAGGTATATGGAATTTCTCCTGGGCTCTTCCTAAATACCTTGTAGGACACCCCTGGCAGGGTGGAAAGGGAGAGATAGAATTGACCATAGAAGTTACAGACACAGCTAAGCATCAAGAAGTAAATTATCAATCTCTCCTTATAGCAAGTGAACCTCTGGAGGTGAATTTAATTTCTGACCCACCACAGTTGGTTCCTAAATTACCCAATATCATTTATCTATTAACAAGTTATCCAGATGGCAAACCTGCTATTTGTGATATACAATTAAAAATAAAAGAAAAGGTAGTAAAATTAACTACTGATAAAAGTGGTTTTGTATCCTTTAAATTTACTCCCACAACTTCTGCCCCACTTAATTATACTCTTAAAATAAAAGATGTTTTAGGAAATAAAATAGAAAAAAGCGGCAAATTGCAATCTACCAGTGAAGATAAAATTATTTTACATCCATTTGGAAGTATTTACAAAGTGGGGGAAAAAGCTAAATTTACTATTTTCTCTAATCTCTCAGGGAATATATATTTGGATATAATCAATAGTGGGCAGACATTATTGCTTAAGAGTTTAGTGGTGAAAAATAAAAGTATAGATTTTGCTCTTCCCCTAACTCCACAACTTTTAGGCACGCTTACTGTTACTGCTTATAAAATTACCCCTCAGGGAGAAGTTATAGGTGACTCAAAAAAAATAATAGTTGAACCAGCAGAAACATTAAATATAAATGTTGCATTGGATAAGCAGGTGTATCGCCCGGGAGGGAAAGCCATAATGGAATTCTATGTGAGAGACAGTAAAAAGCAACCTGCTGTTTCTGTAATAGGTTTAGATATAGTGGACGAGAGTTTATTGGCACTGGCAGAGAAAAGCCCAGGTTTTGCTGAACTTTACTTTTTACTTGAAAAAGAGTTGCTAGAGCCCAAGTATGAAATTCATGGTATAAATATGCCTGCTTTACTTTTGAAGCCTGAAGGTAAAAATATTCAAACAGTTACCAATCTCCTACTCCTTAAAGCAACACAGGAAGAAAAAAAAGAGCCATTTACTTTAAATATAGATTCTTATAAAGAAGAGTTAATTATTTTAGCTAAAAAATTAGATAAAATTAATAATGCGTTTTACAAATATTATGAAAAGCAAAATAAATATCCAGAAGATATTTTTGTTTTAGTTAAGGAGAATTTCTTGACAGAGGAAGATATAATTGACCCGTGGGGCAATTATATTCAGGTGCAGGAGTTTGAAAAATACGGTCCCTCTGCAATATATTCTCTTGGACCAGATGAAAAGGATAAGACAGGGGATGAAATTAGTTTAAGTAACATAACAGATTTTTTAAGCTGGAAGGAGTTAGAAAAGCTAGATTTGTCAATTTGGCGAACTCAAGATGTGTTGATGCTGAGGGAAAACAAACTATTAACTACTGGAGTGGAAGCAATAAAAGAGAAAGCCGCCCTACCTCCTTCTGTCCCCTCGCAAGCACCGGGAGCGGCTCCACCTCGTATAAGGAAATTCTTTCCAGAGACACTCCTTTCAATACCCGAACTTCTTACCAATGAAAAAGGTTATGCTCGTTTAGAAGTGCCACTTGCAGATTCTATCACAACCTGGAGAGCCAGTATATTTGCATCTTCTCTTAAAGGAGAGATGGGCAATACTACAAAAGGGATACGGGTGTTTGAGGATTTCTTTATTGATCTTGATTTGCCAGCTACATTAACACAGGGAGATGAAATATCTTTGCCTGTAGCTATATATAATTATCTACCAAAGACTCAAAAAGTAAATTTAAGATTAAAACAGGAAAAATGGTTTAAATTATTAGATAAGCCAGAAAAATTAGTTTCTATAAACCCAAATGAAGTAAGTGTTGTTTACTTTCGGCTAAAGGCAATTGATATTGGAACCCATACTTTCCAGGCAACTGCATTTGGAAGTTCTATGAGTGATGCTATAGAAAGAGAAATAAAAGTAGAACCAGATGGAAAACCATTTACTACTACTCAAAGCGACTGGTTAAAAGGAAAAATAAACCAGAGTATCATCATACCTTCTAAGGCTATAGCAGGTTCGGGTAAAATAACTGTTACTATTTATCCCGGGCTTTTTTCACAGGTTGTGGAGGGATTAGATAAAATACTGCGAATGCCTTCGGGTTGTTTTGAACAGACTTCTTCTACAACTTATCCAAATGTTCTAGTTTTAGATTATTTAAGTAAAATGAAACGAATAACACCCGAAATTCAAATGAAAGCAGAAAATTATATTAATATAGGTTACCAGAGGCTGGTTACTTTTGAAGTGCAGGGAGGGGGCTTTTCCTGGTTTGGTGATGCTCCTGCAAATAAGGTGCTTACTGCTTTTGGAGTTATGGAATTTAAGGATATGAATGCAGTCTATCCCATTGATGAAAGCCTTATAAAAAGAACTCAGGATTGGTTAGTTAATCAACAGGAAAAAGATGGTTCTTTTTCTCCTGATGAAGCATACTTGCACGAGGATAGCTGGAGTAAAATTCAAAACAATAATCTACCTGTAACTGCTTATATTGTGTGGGGACTACTGGAAAGTGGTTATCCCAAAGAAAAACTAACTAAATCTATAGATTATTTAAAAACACACCTGGAAGAGGCACAGGATTCTTATACACTTGCTTTAATGTTTAATGCTCTTGGAACTTATAAAAAAGATGACCCTGTAGTAAAAAAAATCTGGCAAAAGCTAAAAAAAAGGGCTAAGACTTCTCAGGGCTTACTTTATTGGGATACTTCTTTATCTACTGCAACATTTTCTCGGGGAGAGACAGCTGCAATTGAAACTACCGCACTTGTTGCTCTTGGGATATTACGCACACAGGTAGGTTACAAAGAACTTACAGATGTGCTTAACTATCTTATTAAAAATAAAGACCCGCAAGGAACCTGGCAAAGTACTCAAGCTACTATTTTAGCTTTAAAGGCATTTGTAAAAGCAAGTGAAGGGCTTTCGCAGAAGATAAATGGAGAAGTAGCAATTAGCATAAATGGGAGGAAGATAGAAAATTTAAAAGTAACTCCCCAGAATTCTGATGTCTATTATCAGCTAGACCTTGGCAACTACACCAAAATTGGTAAAAACATAATAGAAATTATACCAAGTAAATCTCTGAATAATGGGAAACTGCTTTATCAAATTACCACTAAATACTATATACCGTGGAAACTTTTGCTACCCTCACAGCCAAAGGTAGCAGAGAAGGCACTCGACATAAAAGTAAACTATGATAAAACCCAGTTGCAACTAAGGGATACTGTGAAGGTAGCGGTTACAGTGCAAAATCTTACTCCTGCTGAACTAACAATGATTGTGATAGACCTTGGCATACCACCTGGTTTTACTGTGGATGACACTAATTTTAGCCTTATGGTTAAAAAGGGAAAAATACAACGTTATTCTATTACAGGAAGACAAATTATAGTATATCTTGAAAAACTATCTTCAAAAGGGACATTGACATTTAGCTATGAAATAAAAGCTAGGTTTGCACTTAAAGTACAAATTCCTCGCAGTGAGGTTTATGAGTATTACAATCCTAATATTCGCACAGAAACTAAACCTCAAAATATAGTGGTCAAGCAATAAAAATGAAGAAGGATATTTTGCTAACTATTGATGTTGGTAATACTGCTATAAGTTTGGGTTTCTGGGAAGGCAAAAATTTACTGGCAGTAAGGGAATTGCCTTCTTTTCGTCTAACTATAGACAAACCTTTAACTGCAGAGGAATATTCTGAAAAAATAAACAAATTTATGGAAGATTTAGGGCTGGTAGAGAAAAAGTTAATTGGAATTGTATTATCTAGTGTAGTGCCAGCAGTAAGTTTTGTGCTTAAAGAAGCAAACAATCTTTATTTTTCACTACCTTTAATAGAAGTAACATCTACTTTGCAACTTGGCTTAAAATATTGTATAGAGAAACCTTCAGAGCTTGGAGCTGATCTTATAGTAAGTTCATTTGCTGCAGGGATTTTATATCATCTTCCCTGTTTAATTATTGATTTTGGAACAGCTACTACTTTTAGTATAGTCAGTGCAAAGAGAGAGCTTTTAGGAGGAGCTATTGCCCCCGGGATAAGAATTATGGCAAAAACACTTTGGGAAGAAACTGCACAACTCCCAGAAGTTGCACTTGAATTTCCACCAGAAGTCCTGTGCAAGAATACTGTTACCTGCATGCAAGCAGGAATACTTTATGGATATATTGGACTTGTAGAAGGTTTAATAAATCGTTTTAAAACTATTTTTTCTTTAGAAGATCTTACTATTATAGCTACAGGTGGACATTGTCTTTTGTTTAAAGATAGAATTCCTGCTATTCATTACTGGGATCCAGAATTAATCTTAAAAGGACTTCAAATAATTGGAGAAATGTTTTTAATGAAGGGAGCAAGTAAGGACTATGATAAAGGTAAATTATACTGATTTAGCTTCTTTTATAATAAATAAAGCCCTAAAAATAAAACCACAGGAAGTGGTATTAATTAGAGGTGGATACTTAGCTTTACCATTTTTAGAGGAACTTGTAATAACAACCTTTAAAAATGGAGCTTTTGCTGAGTTGGATTTTACTACAAATAATATCTATCGTCGCCGTATCTTGGATGTACCGGAGGAATATTTAAGTGTTACCCCTAAACATCTTTTGCGTTGGATAGAAGATGTAGATTGTATTATAAATGTAGGCGGAGATTTAAAATCTGCCATACTTGCTACAATTCCATCTCCAAAGATCCGACTTTATAAAAAAGCTTATTATCCTTACTGGGAAAAGATACATAATAGGAGTATTCGTGGCGCTGCTATTGGCTTTCCTACAATAGAGGAGGCTAAATTTTATGGATTTGATTTTGAAGAGTTTCACGACATTTTCTGGAAAGCAGTAGATATAGATTACATAAATATGCGTAAGGTAGAAGAAACTTTAGCAAGTAAGCTTAGGGGGAAGAATAATGTAAAAATTACAACGCCTAATGGTACTGATATCATATTAAATATAAAGGATAGGCCTATATTTTTAGATGCAGGAACACTGGAAGAAGAAGATATTATAATTGGAAATATACACATTAATATACCTTGTGGAGAGGTTTTTGTTGCACCTGTTGAAGATTCTGCAGAGGGAGTAGCAGTATTTGAAGAAAATTATATAGAAGGAGTAAAATTTACTAATTTAAAATTAACATTTAATAAAGGCAAAATTATACAGGTAGAAGGAGAAAATAAAGAAAAGTTTATTCAAATACTAGAACGAGAAACAGGAGATAAAGATAGGATTGCCGAGCTAGGCATTGGCACCAATACTAGAATTAACCGTATTACTGGCTATAATTTATTGGATGAAAAAATCAGTGGCACTGTTCATCTTGCCATAGGAGGCAATCGCTTTTATGGAGGGCAAAATAGTTCTACTCATCATAGAGACCTGATTATGCAAAAGCCTACTATTTATATTGATGGAGAATTACTTTCTTTGTAAAAGAAAGTAAGCACCTACTTCTTTTGAAAAAGAAGTAAGCAAGACACGAAGTGGGTGCGGAGCACCTAAAACTTTATAAGCTGTCGCTTCGCTTAACAAAGAATTCAATGGAGCGATAGCAGTTGAAAGTTTAGGTGCTCCCGCACCCGCAAAGCGTCTTTGCTTACTTTCTTTTCAAAGAAAGTAAGCGGTGCGATAGCGATTTAAAGTTTAGGTGCTCCGCACCCGCAAAGCGTCTTTGCCTACTTTCTTTACTAAAGAAAGTAGGTTTAAGGGAGTGTTTTAATTTAAAGCACTAAAAGTTGCATTCTTAATAGTATATATAATATTTTTCTGGTTAATTCGCTTACCATTCTGGGAAGTGCCTCTACATCGCAACGAAGGCTTATTTGCTTATATAGGGCAGGAAATAAATCGTGGCTATCTTCCTTATAAAGATGTGCTGGATAATAAACCTCCTCTTTTATTTTATACTTACTGGTTAGCTTTTAAAGTTATGGGTAAAGAAACCCCAGAAGTTGTAAGAGGTTTGGGTTTTGTATTTACATTTTTTACCTCTTTATTATTATATTCTTGTGCAGAAAAACTCAGGCAAGGAAGTGGATTGTGGACTGCTATTTTATTTGCAGTATTTTCTCTTGAGCTAAAAGTAGAAGGATTCAGTGCAGAATCAGAAGTGTTTATGAATTTTTTTCTTGTTCTTGCTCTTTTCCCTTTGCTTTACTCTTCTTTTAAGATGTCAAAATTCTGGCTAAGTTCTTTAGGGATTGGATTAGCTTTTCTATATAAGCAAGTAGCTTTATTATATCTAATTCCTCTGTGGATATATATTTATTTAAAGCAAAGGCAAAAATTTATTCCTTTATTTGCGCTTTCCTTATCTGGATTTATGTTGCCATTACTTTTATTTATCTTTTATTTCTTATCTAAAAAGGCATTAGGAGATTTTCTTCAAGCTATATTTTATATTAATTATTTTTATACAATTTCTGCACATCTTACTACCTTTGAGTATCTAAAACAAATTATAAACTCTCTAATTACTTTGGCTCAAATAAACTGGTGGCTTACTTTCTGGGTTTTAAGCTTACCCGTAATACTTTTGATAAAAAGAGAAAAACCATTAGCAGAAGAAGTGCTTATGTATATTTTCCTAATCTGTTCTTGGTTAGCAGTAATTCCAAGCAAAAGATTTTTTAACTATTATTTTATTTCTTCACTGCCTTTTTTAACATTTATTGCAGTGTATAATTTATATCGGCTTAAGAATTTTATCTCTTTTCAAAAATGGAAAATTCTTTTATTCCTGTCGGGGATAATGTTAGGTATTACAATGAAAGAGAATCATTTATGGGGGCTTAATTTAAAGCCACAGGAGATCTCTTCTTTTGCTACCGGGCAAAGTGTGTTTTACGATGCTTCTGAAGTTGCTAACTATATCGCTTCTCATACTTCTTCCGATGCATATATTTACAATTGGGGAGTAGAATGGGAACTTTACTTTTATACGAAGAGAAGAGCTCCGACTCGTTACATAAATACTCTGTTTTTATTTATTTTTGCTCAATCTCATAGAGAAGGGAAATTCCCAACACAAAAGTGGATTTCATTGCAGAAAGAATACTGGCAGGACATACTTACACATCCGCCTCAATATATAATATTAACTACACGTCTATTTGATTTAGGAGATAAAGACTTTTTTATTCCACAAAAAATTTTACAGCTACTTTCTAAAAATTATAAATTAGAAAATACATTTCCCCCATTTTTTGCACTTTACAGGTTTACTTTGAAGAAGATTAAAAGAAACTGCTTCCTTTAAAGGGTAGAGACAAATGGATTATTTCTACAACAAAACCGCCATAATTTGTCTTTACCTTTATCAATTCCAATTCTTGGAGTTGCTATAAAATCTTTCCCAATTTTGCTATCAAATTCTTCTATAAATAATATCCCATTTGCATCACACAAATCTACTCCGTTAAGTTCTTTAGTAATAAAAAGTGCTTGAGTAAGTTTACCTGGACCGGAAGTGAGTTCAGACAGTTTATCTTTATTACGCCACTTTTTCATCCATTCTATACCTTCAACTGGTTCCAGAGCTCTAATTAGAACTGCAGCCGGGAAACCATATCTTTCTGTTACTACATTAAGGCAGAAATACATTCCATAAATAAAATACACATAAGCAAAGCCAGCTTGCCCATACATTATACAGTTACGAGGGGTTTTCCCTACCGAAGCATGGCAGGCAGGGTCGTCTTCTCCAATATAAGCCTCTGTCTCGATAATAATTCCAGAAATTCTTTTCCCGTCCCACATTCGAACTAATAATTTTCCTAAAAGTTCTTTAGCTACTTCTAAAGTTGGTCGTTCATAAAAAAAACGAGATAAAACTTTCTTACTCATAAAAATTGTAAGAATTGATAAGTTTAAATTTGGAATTAATCTACTTTTTCTAATATTATTTTAGTGCCTGCTTTTACATTATGAAAAAGTTCTACTCCATTTCTTACTTTACCAATTATATTAACCGGGCTTGCAGGTATAATCTTATTTTTAGTGCTTATAGGTGTAGGCCCAAAGAAAATACAGATAGCTTTTCCCGGTGGCCAATAGCCTACATCTCCAAGAGCTACTTCGTCTTTTGCTCCTTCTTCTAGCGGAAAATCCAATGCTACAGAAAAGTATATCTCTTCCCCCCAACGATTTACAGTGCCACTGAGTGGTAATTTATTATACAGTTCTTTAGCATTTGGAGTTTCAGAAAGTTCTGCTTCCCAATTTAAATTTAATGCAGGTACAATTATTTTAATTTTATTCATATTTAAGCTCCTTCCCAGATACTTCCTACTAGATTTATTTGATACCCACAACAGGCACAAGTATTATTTTCTTTAAGAGAAACGGCATAGAGCCGATATCCTTCTCTACCTATTACAATATTGCCACATTGAGGGCAGTAGGTGCTTTCTCCATCTTTTACCCCCCATAAATTGCCTATATATACATAGTGTAACTTTCTCATAGCAATACTACGAGCTTTAATTAGTGTTTCCACAGGGGTAGGGGGGATGTGAAGGTTAAAATCCGGGTGATAACGAGAAAAGTGCACTGGCACATCTGGTCCCAATTCAGAAGCTACCCAGTTTACTAGATCCTCTAGCTCTTCTTCTGTGTCATTTAAAGTAGGTATAATTAAGTTAGTAATTTCAAGCATAGCTTTTTTATAAGCTAATTTACAGGTCTCTAATACTGGTGACAATAAACCCTTACAATATTTAGTATAAAAAGAGGGATTAATTGATTTTATATCTACATTTAAAGCATCTATAAAAGGAAGGAGTTGCTTAAAAGGCTCTGGATTAATGAAGCCATTAGTAACAAGGACATTTTTTAGGTCGTGTTTATGAGCCAGTTGTGCAGTTTCATATACAAATTCATAATTTATTAATGGCTCATTATAAGTATAAGCTATGCCGATATTACCTCTTGGTTTTATTCTTTCTGCTAAAGCAACGGCTTCTTTTGGAGTAATTTCAATAGTAAATTGATTAATTACTTTTTCGTTTTTTAATGCTAAAATTTGGCTGGAGCTCCAATTTTGGCAAAATACACAGGCAAAATTACATCCTAAACTTCCAAGAGACATTATTTGCCAATTAGGATAGAAATGAAATAAAGGCTTTTTTTCAATAGGGTCTACAGGTGTTCCTGTATAACGGGAGTATGTGAGTGAATAAAGCTTTCCCTGGATATTTTTTCTTGCTTTACATTTGCCAGTTTCCCCCTCCGGTATCAAGCACTTAAATGGACATAGTAGACATTGGACTTTATTATCTTCTTTTTGTAAATAAAAAAGTGCTTCTTTCATTTCTGCGTTTCAAATGTTAAAATTTTCTTTTGTTTTTTACTTTTCTTATTAGGCTTTTCTTCAGTAGTGATTATTATATCTTCTTCTTTTGCATCAGTGTTTATTTCCATTCTACTTTCTGGCAACGTTGGCCTATAGATGTCTTTCTTCTCTCCTGTCCAGTATAGCTGTTCAAATACGCCTCCCCCTTCTATAATTTTCTTTCTCATACTATTACCCCCATTTAATAAGATTTTCTCCTTTTTTATTTTAACTCATTTTGGAGAAAAAATCAAATTTATTATAGTAATTTTCTACCACATTTTCCACAGAACTTACTCCCAGCAGGAATTTGCCCATTACAGTAAGGACACCTTATTGTGGAGAGAGAGGGCTTTGTTATTGCAGCTTTGTCTAAAAGTATTTTTTCTAAATTTTCTAGTGCTTCTTTAGCTTTAATATGGTCTGGTTTATAATTTAAAGCAAGTTTATAGAATTGCCTGGCATCATCGTATAATTTTTTATAATCTGAAGAAATCCTTCCAAGATAGTAGTAAGCATCAGCATCTTTACCAGCTTTACTGATTAAATCAATAAAGACTTTATATGCTTGATTATAATCACCTGTTTTTAAAAGAAGTTCCCCACCTTTCAAGTAAGGTTCTTTCCATTTAGGGTTGTATTTTATAGCTTCTAGATATTCAATTAATGCTTCTGAGAATTGTCCTTTTGCTTCTTTTTCTTTCCCTCGTTCCAGGCATTCTTGAGCCAATTGCTGTGCTGAACTTAACTTTAGAGGTTTGGGAGATTCTTGTGGAGGTTTTTCTTCTTTATACTCTGGAAGAGTGGTGGTAATTTCTGTAGCAATTTCAGCTATTTTGGGTTGTTCCCGTATCTGTAAGAATTCTAAAGTAGAATCACTGATAATTGAAATAGCACCTCTAGAAAAAGCAGTAGATTTAGAAGTATCGCCAGTTGTTTTTTGAACCTCTTCACCTAATTCAGAAAAACAATAAGGGCAGATAGTAATAATATCTCCAAATTCAATATTACAATTGGTGCATTTCAATAGTATCCCCTCCTAAGTATAATTAGTTTTTCTAAAACCTCTTGTGGCAACCCTCGATTAACACACAAATTTTTAGAGATTATACTTATACAATATATAACCCTATCTGTGTCTATCTTTTTATATGTGTGCTAGTTTAAGAAACACTTCAATCACACCCAAAAATTTTTCTTTAATTTATATATAAATTCCTTCTTTTCTTTTAATCTAAGGGAGGGGAAAAATTTGAATTTGTAGAATAACTTTTCTATAGGACGATGTTAGGTACATATCAGCAAATTAAATTATTAATTGAGAGGGGAGATTTTTGGACAAGCTTTTCTAAAGATCGCCGTATAGCAATATTGCGTCAGTTAAATTCTGCACAACTTATTAACTGTGTAGAGCTTTTAGTAGATAAGATGTGTGAGAGTTTGGACAACAATGTATTGCTTCATCGGGCTGTTATTGATATTAGAAATCACCTTGCACGTGGTATTTCTCCAGAAATTTTAATTTTAGAGATAGATAAGTTTTTAAATCGTATAAATGCGGAGAGTCTTGTTAAAGTAGAAGAAGTAGTAGAAGAAGAATTTACTCACGCAATTACATCTATTTATAAAGATGGGAAAGAGTCTTTACCTAATTCTGTAAAAGGAGGAGTTACTAATGAATTATTTAGCAAAGGTAATTTAATTATTATTCGAGGAAGTGTATCTCCTTATACTCAAGTAAATTTTCTACTTAAAGAGGCTTCAGAAAAGTATAGTCAAATTTTAAAAAGAAAAGCAGAATTAAAAGTTACCCTTAAAAAAGATGTAGAAATTACTCAAACTGATTTAAAGTCATCTAATTTAATTGCTTTTGGAGGAATTGGAGAAAATGAAATAGTAGAGGAATATTGCGATACATTTCCTTGGAAATTAGGGAGAGGTAGTTTTACAATTGGAGAAGAAAAATTCTTCTTCCCAGAAGAAAAATTAATTGCTCTTTCTTTAAATCCATTAAATGAAGACTACTATTTTCTTCTCTTTTATAGCTGTAGCCCAGAAATGTTAATAAAAATATATGATTTACCGTATATGAATAATGACTTTGTTGTAGGTAATGAAATTAGCTGGTTAATGAAAGGAATATGGGATAAAAGCAAAGACAGATGGAGCTTTAATAAAAATTTAGTTCAATTTAATGAGAATTTATGGAAAATAGAAAGAGGGGGAAAATGGATTCATAAAAAAGAAGGGGAACTACTTTTCTCGTATCCCAAAGATACAGAAGCCGAAAAAAATATTAATCAAATTAAATCAATTATTAGATTACAGTTTCTTAAATGGAAAGAGCAGTTTAAGTTTAATATGCCTTCATATTTAAGAGTATATTTATATTCAAGTGAAGAGGAAAAAGAATCTATTACTACTATCCCTGGTAAGGTATCTTTTATACCTTCTTCCTATCAACTGCATCTGGTAATAAATGATGAGACTTTAAAGTATGGATTAGATAAGATAATTGTTGAAAGTGTATGAAAATACTAATTACTATTGATTTTGAGGTGAATCGATTTGAATTATAAGGTTGAGAGGAAGTTAGTGAAAGAAAGAATAACCAGAATTCAAAATGAACTCTACAAACAGGGTGTCAGAAGTTTATTTGTCCTTTCTCCGCCCAATACATATTATTTAAGTGGTTTTCAAGCCACAGCTTACACAAGGCCTATTATAGTAGTTATAAGTGAAAGCCCTTATTTAATTGTCCCTGAGCTTGAATATAATAATGCAAAAGAAAAATCGTTTTTGCAAGATGTATATCAATATAGTGATTTAGAGCTGGGGGGTAGAGAAGAGAGGTCTCCTTTAGAGTTAGCTCTGGGAATAGCAGTATCCTATATAAAAGAGAGAGAGATAGGGCTGGAAGAAACTTCTCCGTGGATAGCCTTTAAAATTTTGCAAGAAAAGTTTACTATAAATCCCATTCCAGTAAAGGGAGTGGTAGAGAAGATACGAGCTATCAAAGATGAGCAGGAAATTAATCTTATCCGTCAAGGATGTAAACTGGCAGATTTTGGAATGAAAGTAGAAAAAGAATTATCCATTGTGGGGGCTTCGGAAATTGAAATTATGTCAAAAGGTAATGCTGCTATGGAGTGTGAGGGAGCTAAGCTTTTCCCTGAATGGACTTTAAAAGCAGGTTCACGTCCTGTTTCTGGTTCTAGAACAGCTCTACCGCATGCCTTACCTACTGGCAGGAGGTTAGCTTGTGGTGACTCTATAATTCATGGGACAGGAGTTGTTATAGAAGGTTATCATTCCGAGGATGAGAGAACATTTTTCTTGGGATACCCGAAAGAGGAAATTTTACTTAAAGTTTATAGAGATGTTACAAAAGCACAGGAGGAAGCTATAGAGTCTATAAGACCGGGCAGAGAGTGCCGGGAAATTGATAGTATTGCAAGGACAATACTTATAGAAGCAGGTTGGGGTGATTATATAATTCATCGCACAGGACATAGTATTGGCTTAGAAGGACATGAAACTCCTTTTTTTTCTTCTCAGAATTATACTAAATTATCTGCAGGTATGGTTGTAACTGTAGAACCCGGGATTTATCTACCAGGTATAGGTGGAGTGCGACATTCAGATACGGTGCTCGTAACAGAAGAAGGGACAGAGGTGCTTACTAAATTTAGTAAAAATTTAGAAGATGCAATAATTCCTTTATAATAGCTTTTCTTAAGTTTTGTTATAATAAATCTAGGGAAAAGAAATGTAAATAATAAAAAAGGAGGTTAATTATAATGAGAAGAGGATTAGTGTTTTTTTTAAGTTTGATTTTCTTGGGTGTCATTTGTGTTGTAGCTCAAACAAAAACATTTGTAGTAGATATTTTGCCAGATACAATTTCTATAGGTGACCCTCAAAAAGTGGTATCTTCTCACCCCTCCTGGTGGCCACCTCCCAAAAGCACTTATTTTGAAACAACTTTTAATTTGCCTTTTTATCCTCAAAAGGGAGAAATAGAAATGGAAGTATTAAATGTTAATCTATTAGAGAATTATGTATATATTAATGGGCAAAGGGTAGGACATTTGTACACTGATGCTAGTATGAACTTTGTGCTATATACTATAACAGTTCCTGGGTGGTTATTAAAACCTGGGAAGAATTCAATTAGAATAGAATCTCAAAAAGGTTTAGATGGAAATTATGATGACTTTCTTATAAGAAAAATAAGATTAATAGCCATAAGAGCAGAAGAGCCTGATATGATTAAGGCAGAGCTGGGGGAATCGCCTTTCTCTTCTAAGAATGCAGGTGAATTAGTTAATTTACCATCACTTCCTTCACTTGTTCAGGTAAGTGAAGGAGAGGAATTTCAGTTGTCATTGATTTCTTCTTCTGTGGAAGGTTATCGCTGGAAGCTAGATGAGAGTAGTTTTAATAGGCAGGCAATTAAATATATTTCCGAAGAAAATCCGCTACCCTGTGATACACAAGGGCATATTCGGCAGGTATTTAATTTCCTGGCTATAAATCCTGGTGAATCCAGAATAAGATTTGTTAAATTTTTTGAAAAAGAAGGAACAATAAGTTATGTTGAAACTCAGGAATGTAAGGTATTGATAAGTAAAATTATAGTGCTTACAGGAAAAGTTGAAAGAATGCTTTTCCCATCAGAGGAACTTGGTACACATCAATTGGTAGATGAGAATGGTGATTTAATTTGTTATTTAAAAACAGGTTCCTCCAGTATAAATCTGGATAATTATAATGGTTTAAATGTAAAGGTTATGGGACCATCTTGTTCTTCTTATGGGGAAGGGGTAGACTTAACACTAACTGTAACCAAGATTTCCCTGCTTAAAGAGTAAAGGAGGTTTTTAAAAAAAGTGAAAACAAAGATAATCTTTTTCTTAATAATTATATGTATATTTATTTTCGGGAAAACCTCCCTGCTAGCACAAACCTCTGAGGTAGAAATGAATAAATATACACGGGAGATGATAGAAAAAGAGTTTTATACATTGCTTGAAAAAATAAAAAATAAAGAAGGCATTGGAGGTCCGGAAGCAAAAGATAAGACCCAGATTTTAAGAACCCGTTATCAAGGTAATAATGCCATTGAAAAAACTGTTTGGAGCCAAGATGGCACAGTTTCTACCTATGACATTTTTGCAGTAGTAAATGGGGATATAGTATGGGAGCATGAAGATTTTACAAAGCCTTATCCAGTGCATTTTAAAATTACACTTTCTACAGATGGGAAATTAAATAGAGAAGACTTGACAATAGCTAAAGTTACTGTTTTACCCACCCAAACCTTTACCCCCACTCCAAAGCCCATACCAACACCAACCTTTACCCCCACTCCAAAGCCCACACCAACACCAACCTTTACCCCTACTCCAAAGCCCATACCTACACCAACCTTTACCCCCACTCCAAAGCCCATACCAACACCAACCTTTACCCCCACTCCAAAGCCCATACCAACACCAACCTTTACTCCCACTCCAAAGCCCACACCAACACCAACCTTTACCCCCACTCCAAAGCCCACACCAACACCAAAGCCAGTTATCATACAGGAAGGGATTATCTTTGCATCTAATCGTGAAGGTAATTATGATATATATACTATGAATTTGCAGGGTGAAAATGTTAAACAAATAACAAAAACTAAAGCTGATGAAGCTTATCCTTGTATTTCGCCAGATGGAACAAAAATAGCTTTTACCAGTAACCGTGATGGTAACTGGGAGATTTATGTAATGAATATAGATGGTTCGGATGAAAAGAGACTTACTTTTAATAATTCTGATGACATTATTCCTGTATTTACTAAAGATAGTCAAAGGATTGTTTTTCAATCTAACCGTGATGGAAATTACGAGTTATATCTGGTAGATATTAACAACCCGAAAGTGCAGGAAAGGCTTACAATAAATGAATTTGATGATATCCATCCCAGTATCTATAGAATTACGAAATGAAACATTTATGCCGCCGTAGCGGCACAAAGGAGAATGAAACATTTATGTGAAGAGATATGGATAAGGTAAGCTTTGAACAGCGAATTGTTGAGCATAGTAAGAAGACTTACTGAGCAGTGAAAGGTTTACTTATCCATGATGAAATTATGGGTATTTTCAGATGAAAGTAGCTATCTTTAGTGATGCTTACAAGCCAACAGTTAGTGGTGTAGTAACTGCAGTAGAAGCGTTAGCTCAAGGCTTGCGAAAGAAGGGTGTGAAAGTCCAGTTATTTGTGCCAGCTTATCCGGGCTTTTGTGGAGATGAAACTGGAAATATATTCCGTTTCCAGGCTATTAAAACAAAAGTAGATTTTCCTTTAGCTTTTCCATTTTCTAAAAAAGGTTTTAAACTTTTCTCTTTTTTTAAACCTGATATAGTTCATTGTAATCACCCGTATCTTCTGGGTAGAACTGGAGCTTTATGGGCAAAAAAGCTAGGCTGCCCTACAGTAGCTACTCTCCATACTAACTATGTAGAATATCTGCACTATATCCCATTACCTTTTTCAATAACAAGAAGATTAGCTATATGGGCATTAAAGGATTTTACTTCTAAATGTTCTCATATTATTACTCCTGCTGAAACTGCTCGGCAGCGCTTGGTTTCTTATGGTATTACTACACCTATAACTGTAATTCCTAATGCAGTAAACATTGAAGAATTTGAAGGAAAATCTCCTAAATTAGTTCGTCAAAAGTATGCTATTTCTAATGAAGATATAGTTCTTATATTTGTAGGACGATTGGCTTTGGAGAAGAATGTTCTTTTTTTACTAAAAATTTTAAGAGCTATACCTGAAGATTCTGTAAAACTTATGCTAGTAGGAGGTGGACCACAGGAAGAAGAATTAAAAAAGTTTGCTAAAGAAAACAATCTGGAACACCGTTGTATATTTACTGGAGCTATTCCTCACAAAGATATTTCTTTGTACTATGCTGCTTGTGATATTTTTGTATCTGCTTCTACAACAGAGGTGCATCCGATTGTACTTATAGAAGCAATGGCAAGCAAACTTCCAGTAATTGCATTTGATTCGCCCGGTTATAAAGATACTATAAGGGATGGGGAAGATGGGATATTAACTAAACCAGATTTTGATGATTTTCTTGTTAATTTAAAAGAATTAATTCACAATCCTGCCCTGCGCCAGAATCTAGCTCATAATGCTAAAATTAGATCACAACAATATTCTATATCTACTTACATAGATAGGGTAATCAATCTTTATCAGGAAGTAATAAGAAAATATTATGGGGCTTAAATATAAAGTATTAACCATAATAGTTTCTATAATAGCGATTTTGATTTTAGTGAATTCAATAAATTATCTACATAATAATCCCCAGGAAGTTACTTCTAATTTGTTTGCATTTTTTATAATACTTTCATTTACTCTACTTACAGGATTGGAGAAAATAGATTTACCTGCTGGTGGTAAAGTTAATGTATTGGGAGCTCTTTTTTATGGTGGGATGCTAATTATGGGGAAAGAATTAATTGTTATTATAATACTCTTTTATACGATAAGTTTTTTATTAATTGGAGGGGAAAACAAAGAAGAAGCTATTTATTATGGAGCAATTCAAATTATTATATTTACTTTAGTAGGGAAATTTTATAGCCTTTTCCCAATTTTTCAAACTCTTTTTTCTAATTGGGTGAATGTTTTAATATTTTTAGCTGGAGCATTTATCTATCTTATTTTAGATACCAGTTTTTATTCTAGTTTTATTGCTTTAAAATTAGATTTGAGTATAAAGGATGTATGGTTAGCACACTGGAAAGAGATTTTAGTATTTTATTCAGCGCTTCCAATACTTGGTTTATTATTTTATTTAAGTTTTTTATCTTTTCCTCTTATGGTCTTTGCTGTATGGTTTATTATTTACTTATTAAAACGAACTATTCAACTCCAAGTATTTTTGCCACAACAACATGAAGCTCAGGATAGCTTACGCGAAAGTGAAGATTTTCTCCACCAAACTTCTCAAATAAAAAAGGAACTTGAAAGGAAAAAACAAGAATTGGGAATTCTTCTTGAAACCAGTGTGGCTTTGAGTGGCACACTAAAATTAGAAGAGACATTTCAAATTATAGAAAATATGCTTCAAAAATTAATAGATGCTCAGACAATTATTATATTTATAGTTAAGGAAATAGAAGGAGAAGAACAATTTTCTGTAGAATGGGTAAGAGGTCCGTATTCTGAATATTTATTAACTTTTAAACATTTTTCTTTAAATCCAGAAGAAAGCCTACTTGGATTTGTAGCTAAAAAGAAGGAGTCAATATTAATTACTGATACAGAAATACAGAGAGAACCTAAACCACTAATAAAATATGAACGTTCAGAAATGGCTGCTCCTTTACTTCAAAAAGATGAATTAATAGGAATCCTGTATATGGGAGACAGTGCTCCACATAGCTTTAATAAAGAAGACCTTGACCTTCTGACTACTATTGCAAATCAATCTGCCATTGCCATTACCAATGCTCGTCTTTATGAAGAAACCCACAATATGGCTATTACTGACGGCTTAACCAAACTTTATACTCATAGATATTTTCAAGAGCGATTAGCTGAAGAGATAAAGAAAGCAAGATATTATAATTCCAATGTTTCCCTGATTATGATAGATACAGACCATTTTAAAGAGTATAATGACACTTACGGTCATCCAGAAGGTGACCAACTACTTAAAGAAATTTGTGAAATATTAAAAAGTTATGTTCGCCAAAAAGATGTTGTTTGTAGATATGGAGGAGATGAATTTGCGATTATACTTATAGAAGCGGATGGGCAAACTGCTTTTAATACTGCAGAAAGAATACGCCAGGCAATTCAATTGCGGTTAAATCAGAGAGAAGTTAAAATTACAGCAAGTATTGGAGTTGCCTCTTTCCCAAAAGATGCAAGCAGTAAAGAAGAATTAATAAAAAGAGTAGATTCCGCTCTTTATGAAGCAAAAAATAAAGGAAGGAATAGAGTTTGTTATATAAATACTTAATAAGAAAATGGAAAATTTCTGGGTAGCACAGTTATTATTAATTGATTTTTCAAAAGAAGAGTTTTCTATGTTGAAAATGAAAGCTAAAAGTTTTCCCTTTGGAGGAGTACTTTTATTTAGTAAAAATGCTACTACTGCAGAAGAAGTAAAGTCCATTACCCAGCAGTTAAATTCTGCATTCCCTCTACAACCTTTTATTGCTATGGACCAGGAAGGAGGACTTGTAAATCAAATCTGGGAAGGCGTGCCACTTAGCCCTGGTAACGCCGCTTTAGGAATGCTTAACTCTATTAAAGATGCTAAATTTACAGCTGCCTATACAGGATTGGAATTAAAGAAATTAGGAGTAAATATGATTTTAGCACCAGTTTTAGATGTAAACACGGAACCAGAGAATCCCATTATTGGTGCTCGTTCTTTTGGCGACAGCCCTCATAAGGTTGCATTATTAGGTAGAGCTATGATAAAAGGATATAAAGAAGCAAAGCTTATTTGTGTTGCAAAACACTTCCCAGGTCATGGCGACAGTAAAACAGACTCACATCTTGTGTTACCTGTAATAAAGAAAAGCCTCACCCAGCTCTGGGATGAAGATATTTATCCTTTCCAGGTAGCTATTAAAGAAGGAGTTCATGGTATAATGAGTGCTCATATACTTTATCCTGCTTTAGATAGTAGTTTGCCAGCTACTCTGTCTCCTCGTATAATAAGACATTTACTTAAATATAAGTTGCAATTCAAGGGGCTTGTGATTTCTGATGCTCTTAATATGAAGGCAATAAGTCAGACATTTTCTCCTCTGGAAGCAATATTGCGTTCTTTTAAGGCAGGAATTGAAATGTTGATATTATGTGGTATAAGTTTAGAAGAAAAAATTAAACTAGTTGAGAAATTACAGAAATTGTTAGAGCAAGATACATATCTAGCAAGTATGCTTTTTAGAAACTATATAAAAATTCAGAAAATTAAAAAGAAAATGTTAAACATAATTCCTACTCTTACTTTATCGGAGAAAAAATGGGAGAAGATTCTTGCCAAAACAACTATCTGGTTAAAGAAGCAAACTCCTTTATCCAATTTTTCTGGTAAAACACTTTGTATATCTTTTTTAAGAGATGAAGGGATACCAGAAATAGTTCAGGAGAAACTTAAAAAACTTATAATACAGGCTTCAAATAAACTTAAGATACCCATTACATTTGGTTATAACTTAGCAGATGTATGTAAAATTGCAGTAGTTATAACCAGAAAACCCTCACCTTTTGCAATTATTGAAGAGTTAAAAACAATTCTTTCTGATAGCCCAATCATTATAATTTGTGGCAATCCCATATTTTCTCAATATATACCAGAGGCTACCTTGCAGATATTCCTCCCGACTCCACAGTTGCGGGCAGTGGAAGAAATGTTTAAATTAATTTTAAAGGAGAGCAAAAGTGCGACTTAAAAAACTCTGTGAAAATAAGTCAAAAATACTTATAGTTAGTTTGCCTGCAAATTCTCTGGAACTTGCTAAAGCGGCTGAAGCAGCAGGTGCAGATGCTTTAAAAATACATATAAATATAGTCCACAGAGCAAGTGGAAAAGAATTTAAAAGCTGGCAAGAAGAAAAAGAAAACATATTTAAAATTCTTTCTTCTATAAAGATTCCTATAGGCATTGTGCCAGGAGCAGGTAAAGTTATAGCAACTCTGGAAGAACTGAAAGAAATGGAAAAACTGGGAATTGATTTTTATGATATTTATTTAGAGGACCATCCGGCCTGTTGGTTTCAGCACAATACTTCTATTACTAGAATGGTTGCTCTCTCTTCTAGCTTAAAAGACATTGATTTGCTACCACTTTTTTCTTATTGGGGTATAGAGGTTGTAGAAGCCTCTTGTGTAGAGCATAACCGTTATGGAGATAGATTAAAAGCTTCCGACTTGCTTATGTACCACCAGATTGTGCAATTTACCCCACTACCTGTGATTGTTCCAACTCAACTTCATATACTGCCAGAAGAGTTACCAGTTTTATTTAAGACAGGAATAAAGGGGATTATGATTGGTGCAATTGTAACTGGAGAAGATACTGATAACTTTTACGAAAAAGTTAGTGGATTTGCAAAGGTTTTAAAAGAATGAAGGCAAAAATATGAATGGGTTTTGTGAATATATATGTTAACTATCTTATATTTACCTTTGGATGATCGTCCCTGTAATTTGTTTTTCCCAGTTTATCTTGCTAATATTGCTGGTATAAAATTAAGAATTCCTCCTGTTACTATCTGGAAAGACCCAGAGAAGTTAGTAAGCTGGTTTTCAAATCATTCCTTAAATAAAGACACTATAGCTATAATCTCACTAGACCAGTACTTCTATGGAGGGCTTGTAAACTCTCGCTTTCCTTATACTACTATTGATGACTTACAAAGATTACATCTTAAGCTTTTACCTGGCTTATTATCATTTAAGAGGAGCTACCTTTTTAGTATTTTACCCCGTACCCAAAATCATATCATTACCTCTTCTTTGCAGGAAAAATTTATTGAAGAACTTAAGCTTTACTGGCAAAAAGGTAAAAGCTCCCCAATATTTAGGAGATATAGGAAAGAATATTTTTCTCTTCGTTACCGCAATTTAACATTAATAAAAGAGACAGCAAATCTTATTAAATCTTATAAAGGAGTTCTTTATGTAGTTGGCTTAGATGACCTTTTCCCATGGGGTCCACAGGAAGAGGAGATAGGTAGTCTTTCTTTATTAGAAAAGCCTCCTTTTATTTTGCCCGGAGCTGATGAACTTGGTATGTTACTTTTGGCAAGAGGCGTTGTAGAGGAAACAAATTATTTTCCAGGATTTTTTTGCCTGTTTTCAAACCCTTCTACTGTATTTTCGCATACTTGCTATGAAAATATATCGATTGATAATATTCTTAAATTACAACTTAATTTAGTGAAATGTAAAGAAGTCAAAGAACCTACGGAAGCCCAGGTGATTGTTTTTGTAAATACTCCTTATTATAAACAGGGTGAAGCTAATTTGCCTTTTACTTATAAAAAAGCACTTTTACCGAAAAAAATTCTTTTTCCATTTTTAAGGCAGATATTAAATTTTAGGAATAAACTAATTGGATTGGCAGACCTATCACTGGCTAATGGTGGAGATATAAGAATAGCAAATTTTTTAATTAATAATAATCTGCTTCCATATTTAACCAGTTTAGCAGGATGGAATACTTCGGCAAATACTCTTGGAACTGTGATAGCTAATCTTGCTATATCAGCAATTGCACAGAGGGGTCTTAGGAGCCAGTTTTCTTACAGGCTTCAGCGTAGATTTTTGTATCAGCGAATTTTGGATGATTTTTATTATCAGACACTATGGCGCCGTAAACTAAAGAAAATTGAATTAAACTTGGCAAAGAAGTATTTAATAGAAAAGGCACAAGCGATATTGAATGAAATAGGTGATGGGCCTAATATTCATTCTGTCTCTTTTCCCTGGGATAGAGTGTTTGAAATAAATTTTTATCTTGACAGATAATGAAGAAGTTATTATACTACTTTTGTAATAACAAGTAAGATTCTTTAACTTTGTGTTAGAATAGTGAGTAAAAGTTTTAGGCATAAAGCGGTATATAAACTGTCAATAATAAATTTTAGGAATTAAGTAGAAGGGAGGTTTTGGGAAAACTAAATTTTATTATAAAAGGAGGTAAACTGTGGCTATTTATCTTTGTCCTAAAAATGAAGAGCATTGGTATCCTAAAGACAATGAATATGAATACTGCCCAATATGTGGAGTGAAATTAATTCAAAAGTGTTCAAATTGTGGATTTGAAATTATTAAACCGGAATACAAGTTCTGTGTAAAATGTGGCACAGCTTACAGAAAAGAAGAAAGTGATGAAAAGGAATAACTTGCAGGAGGCTCTGCTTGTTTTAACTGTAGGGAAGGGCTTTGAAGATTTAAAAGATTCTTTAGAATTAAAAAGTAAGCAAGTAATAGAAGCATTAGCAGAGGAATTTTTTTTTGTTCCTCCCCCTCTTTTTATTTCTTACGCAAATAAAAGCAGTATTTACAATTGGGAACTGCGAATTGCCGAAGTGCCTTTTTTAACAGGCAAAGTGGCTAGACTAAACTCCAGTGCATTGGATAAAATTTTTAAAAAAGTTCAACAGGTTTTAGCTCAAAATATACATCTTTTATTTGGAATGGAAGAAGTTGTAGGGGTTTTAGAGCGCCTCCGGCAATCTCACCCGTTACTGGTAGAAGAGGTAACTAAACGCTTTTCTTTACTGGAGTTAAAGTTAATCTTTAGAAAGTTATTGAAAGAAGATATACCTTTACATCCATTATTGGTAATTTTTGAAGCTTTACTGGAAGGCTCTTACATCTCCCGTAATCTTGAGTATTTAAGTGAGTTTATAAGAGAGCAGCTGGGGGTTATTATATGTTTAAAATATGCTTCTAATCAACAGTTAAGAGTTTTTTCAGTGGATACAAGGTTAGAGCGTCATATATTGAGAGGGCTTAAACAAGGAGAAGCAGGTAGTTTCCTAGAATTAGACCCTGAAATTAGAGAAAAAGTGATGGAAGCTTTTGCACAAAAAAATGCACAAAATGCAAAGCCAATTTTTATGTCTTCTCCTGAAGTAAGGTTACCACTGAGGAAACTTCTGGAAAGTAGGTTTCCTCAAATTGTAATTTTATCCCGCAGAGAAATTTCACCGAAGCTCCGGCTTATCATTGAAGGGGTAGTATCACTTGAAGATGCTGAAACTTATATTGCTTCAGGAGAAGAATATTATCGTCAGAACAAGTTAGAACTTGCTATGGCAGATTATAAGAGAGCACTAGAACTTGACCCCAAAAGTGCTTCTGCTCATTATGGACTGAGACTGGTGTATAGGAAAATGGGAAAGCTCTCTTTAGCTGTTGAAGAATTAAACAAAGCTTTAGAGTTAGACCCTAAATATGCTTTAATAGAAAAAAAACTTTTAAAGGAGATTGAATTAGATAATGCTGTGGTTTTGGAGGAAAAAGGAGAAAACCTCCTCAAGTAAAAGACCAGAGTTTAAAGATTTTTTCTCACCAAAAGTACAAGACCCTCAAGGTGATGCTAAATGGATGTTTTTTAAAGAAAAATTTAAAGATATTGGTAAAGAATATTTAACTTCCACAGCAGTAGAAGAAGAAAAACGAAGAACATTTTCTAATCTGGAAGAGCTTTTAACACAAGCAAATATAGGTCCTAAGGAGAAGCTGGAGGTGTTTAGAGTCCTGGAAGCAGGAGAAATTTTAAGTAGCTTTTTAGATGGAATACCGCAATTACCTGTTTCTCTTAAACAATCAATTCATAGACAATATGGAACACTGGAGAAACTTAAAAGCACAAGCTGGGAAGATTTATTAAAAGTCCCAGAAATTACCGATGATTTAGCTACAGTTATCTGGGAAGCTATTGGGAAGGAGGGGGAAACTAAAGCTGCTACTATTCCTGCACTTGTGGATGCAAGTGAAGTTACAGTAGAGGTGCGTTGTCCTGACTGTGAAAATATAATGAAAGTCCCTGTAGGCATAGCTTTCTGGAATTGTTCATTTTGTAACACTTCTCTTTATCTTTATGAAGGAGAAGCTATATTTCATTATATGTTAAATGCAACTTTTGACTATGAGATGGCTAAAAGTGCCATTTACAGCTGGATGAGTAGTAGTGAGTTGCCAAGTGATTTGGCAGTAAAAGCAACTATTTTAGAAGTAGAAAAAATTTACTTCCCTTTATGGTATATAAAGGTCAGAAAAGGAGATAGAGAGTTTGTTAGCATTCATCCTGCAGCATCTACTTCTATTGGTGAGATGAATAAACTGGAACTATTAGAAGGAAATCTTACTCTCTTTAGCCAAGAGAAGATAGAGGGCTTTACCCTTAAGTTGCCTGAAACTTTTTACGATGTTCTTCAAGTATGGTTGAAAAATGTAGATATGAGTAAAGAAGATATAAAATTAAAACATTTAGTTCATATTCCCTGGTATATTTTTAAGTATGAATACCAGGGGGAAATATATAGAGCAATAGTAGAAGGCTCTTCGGGTAAGGTACTTACCTCTGTGACTCCCATTAAAAAGTTAGACATTTTTACAGAAGCATTTATAGTTATTTTAGGGTTAATTCTTTTAGCAGAAGGATTAATAATTAAAAGTCCCTTAGTAGGGACATATACTATGTTTGCTACTTCAGTTGCATTTGGGTGTTTACTATATTATACTTTAATAAACGAAGAAGCTAATAGATGAGCCAAGAAATACTTACTCTTAAAACTAAAAAGTGTAATATTTGTAACTTTATTCTTATCTTAGAAGAAGGTAAAAAGTATATTAATTGTTCTAAGTGTGGAGCTACTTTTTATAATCCAGAAATAGTAGAGTACCCTAAATTTTATATTCCTCATAAATTAAATGAAGAGAAAGTTATTGACATTACTTATAAACATTTGAATAAATTTTTTCTAGCATATAAATTAATTAAAAGACTTAAATTGCAAGATGTTATACTTGTATATTTACCTTTCTGGCAATTTTCTGGTAAAGGTATAGGATGGATATTAGGTAATAAGGTTAAACACGATACTATGAAGGGAAGAGTAGTAGAACTCGAGATGGTAAAAGAGACTTTTTTTAGAGACCTTTATTATGAATTGCCGGGGTGTGAAATTTCTGAATTTGGCATATCGCGCATTGATGTATGGGGACAGCAACTAGAACATTTCAATGAGGTAGTAGCCCAATTAATTAGAAAATCAGGTGCTTGTATATTTGAAATTACTACTTCAGAAAAGCAGATTTTAGCCGATTCCACTAAAGCACTTGCTGTATGGATGGAAAGACAAAGTAGATGCTCAGAAATAATAACCAGTAAGTTTACCATAATAGGACAGCGCCTTTCTCTTGCCTACTATCCTGTTTGGATTGTAAGATACGTATATCAAAGAAAAGTCTATACTATAGTAATTGATGGAGTGGAAGGAAATGTCCTGCACGGAATTGCCCCTGGTAATGGTTTTTTACGGGTATTAACTTTGATTGGCAGTATATTTATAGCAGTGTATCTGATGGTAGGACCTATGATGTTTAAGTTCGAAGTAGTAAATTTCGTATTGTTACTTTTACTTGTTATTTTTGCATCCGGAGCAGTTTTTTTAATTTTTCTAGGCAGGAGTATATTTAATTTTTTAAGAGAAATTACTTTTTCTGATATTTATGGCTATTTTCAAAAGAGAGCTTGATTTAATTAAACAAGTAGAATTAAAAGAATTAAGGTGTAGTAAATGCAATTGTTTTTTACCTATTCAATCTTTAAATTTAATTTTTTTCTGTAAGAATTGTAAGCTTGCTTTTTCGTTATTTGAAGATAGATTAATAGAAATACCTGTTAAATATACGCTCCCCCGAGTAAAGTTAGAAGGTCCTATTATTTTTTATTCTTTCTGGAAAGTTAGTTTAAAGGTTAAGTTTATGAGGATGTGCTGGGAGGAGAGGCATTTGCTTATTGACACTATTAAAGGAGTAGTAAAAGAACTTAAGGATAAAATTGCACCTGTAAGAGAGGAAAAACCTAAAGAAAAATTATTAGAAAAGAAAGAAGAAGAATTTACCTGCTGGTTCCCAGGTTTTTGGGTGCCTGATAAAGAATTTATCAGGTTAGCAGAGTTATTTACCACTAAACAGCTAGATATGCAATTTTTCTCAGGCGAAATTACTCCAGAAGTAATCCTATCTCTAGAAGATGCTCGGATAGTAGCTGAATACTTATTTATTAAACAGATGTTTAATAAGTTAGGAACAAGAGAATATTTCTCCCATAAGGTAACGGTGCTAGAAGAAGCTATTGTAGAGATTCCTTTTTATGAAACTGAAGATGGCTTGCGAGATGGCTTATGGGGAGAGCTGTGTTCCTTTTAAAAAAGAAAAAGGGAGTAAACTTTATCCATAGCTACTCCCTTTGGTTTAAGTTATAATTACTTAAAACTTATATCCTCCCATAATGTAAATACCAGTATTAGGATGCCCTGTTATAGTAGGCACTGTAGCTTTTTTAATAGTATTCAGGGTAGTTGTTAATTTGTCACTACCTTGTGTAAAGAGCCCACCCTCAATTAAAACTCCGTTTTTAGCAGTATAACCTGTGTGTACTTTAAATGCCCATGTGGTAATAGTATTATCTAAATTAGAAGCTATTTTATCAGGTTGAGGATGAATATCATTAACTACTCCTCCTCCAGCTACTCCAACATAAAAACCTTCCTTTTTAGGATAAATATCTACTCCTCCCATAAAATAATAATTATTTAAATGTGCTGATAAACCTGTAGTTGGAAAAGCTGCGTCATCCATTTCTGTTCTAAAATAACCAAATATCCCATTAACATCTACCTTTTCTGTTTTGTAGAAAGTATAGGTAACTTCAGCCGCTACACCTGTACTAAGTATCTTGGCTTCATCTGAAACAGGTATAAAAGCTCCAGCTTTTATTGCTATTCTTCCCGGTCTTTCACTGCCATCCTTAGCATAAACAGCACTTGCTACCCCCAAAATTAATAATCCTACAATTAATAATAATACTAACTTACGCATTATATATATCCTCCTTTCTAAAAATAAACTTAAAATTCACCTCCTTTCGTATAAAATAAAAATTCGTTATTAATTAAAATTCACCTGCAAAACACAAATTTTTTTACTAAGAAAGCTAGGAAATATCTTGAGGAACACTTTTTGAAAAAAAGTGTTCCTCAAACTCCTCCCAAAAACAGCGCCTGACAACTTCTGATACAGAGGCAGTGAAAACGATTCTTTAGCCACCTTTATATTTCCCTTATTTTATAAGGTTTTTTTATTTTTAACTGTCAAACTCAGGATTAACCAATTTCTTTAAAAAGCCAACTGCCTGACTTAACAATATAAATAGCTATTCTTATAAGGGACAATTTTTACAATTTTTCTTGATTTTCCTTTTTTAATTTGTTATAATCTATTTTGCTTCCTCCACCCATAGCTCAGTGGATAGAGCGACGGATTCCGGATCCGTGTGTCGGAGGTTCGAATCCTCTTGGGTGGGTTTTTTATTACGAATATGTTAGAATTAAAAGAAGAATTAGATACAAATATATATATAAAGCAAAGTGCTTTAATTAGATTAGAAAATATTGGTAAAATATATAAATTTGACAAACAAGGTATAGAAGCACTAAAAAATATTAACCTTGAGATTTACCAGGGAGAGTTTCTAGCTATAATGGGCCCTTCTGGTTCTGGGAAATCTACATTAATGAATATAATTGGGTGTTTGGATACCCCAACTTATGGCAAATATTATTTTAAAGAAAAAGAGATACATACACTTACTTCTAATCAGTTATCAGAAATTCGTAATCGTCAGATTGGATTTGTATTTCAGAATTTTAATCTCCTTACGCGTTTTTCAGCAAGAAAAAATGTAGAAATTCCTTTAATTTATGCAAGACGGTCTAATAAAAGCGAGTTGGCTATGAAAGCTTTACAGTTACTTGGACTCGGGGATAGGGCAGAGCACAAGCCTAACGAACTTTCCGGAGGCGAAAGGCAACGCGTTGCTATAGCAAGGGCACTAGTAAACAAACCATATATTATTCTAGCAGATGAGCCTACAGGGAATTTGGACACTATAGCTGGTGAAGAAATAATGGCAATATTTCAAGAGTTAAATAAATATGGCATTACAATCGTGGTAGTAACTCATGAAGAGTTTATTGCACTGCACGCAAGAAGAATTATTAAATTAAAAGATGGCGAAATAAAAGAGAATTTAAAAGTTCCAGCACCTGTAAAAGCTGTTAAAGAACTGGAGAAATATAACCGCTCTTGTCCTGCACTGTATATTGAATTTTTAGCTGATTAAACTAAGCCATTGCGAAATTGTATCCAAACTTTCCTTTGTGTCGGAGAGTGGATGGCATAGAGAAACTTATTAGCTTCTTCAAGCCACTGAAGTCTGTCTTTTAAAGTAAGGGATAGATAATGGCGAATAGCTTCTTTTGTCAATAAATATCTGAACCCTTGACTTTTTTTAAATTTTTCCATTGTATAATTCTTCTTCTACTAAAATTTCTTGCAATTTTACTAATGCTTCTATATCACAAATATCTTGACTGCGTCCAGCTTTTTTCTTTAGATTAATTAATCCTTCAAGAGATGGCAAATAAATTTCTATATCTTCAAATGGTATTACCCTTTTATTTTGATACAGGTGCTTAAAATCTATAGGATTTATTAAAAATATATCTATTTCCTTATAAGGTTGCTCTTTATTGTAGAAAGTAAACATAATCATATTTTTTTCTTTGTGCCACTTTTTTCGTTTTTCTTTATCAATCAATTCTTCCATTTGCACCGGAGCTCTGGGGGTATAGCCTAATTTTTTTAAAGTGAATACTAGTTTTTTAATGTTTTCTTCTTCTAAATCTATCATTAAATCCAGGTCCGAAGTCATTCTAGGAATACCATAAATATTTAAAGCCATTCCACCTACTATTAAATACCTTATACCCTCTTGATACATAGCAGCAAACACTTCAACATAATACATAACTTTCAGATATTTCGCTTACTAGATATAAAATCCTCCTTTTATTTATTTTTTTCTTTATAAAAATATCAGCCTTCTATCATAGATATATTTTTTTCTTAGTAATTTTAAGGTGCATCGTGCACATCCACATAGCTTGCCTGCATAGCATATTGTGAGTAGTTAAATATTTTTAAAAAACTAAATCATTATCTTTACAAAAGTGTAGGTTTTTGTTATAATGCTTATAATGAATAAGCCGACGTAGCTCAATGGTAGAGCAACTGAATCGTAATCAGTGAGTTGTCCGTTCAAGTCGGATCGTCGGCTTTCTAAAGTAGAGAAAGGGGTGTAAGAAATGAAAGAAAATCTTGACAAGGAAATAATTTCTATATTAGATAAATTCCGTGATGGTAAAGCTTCTTTAGGACAGCTAGTTAGTCTTCCATATGCTACCGAATTAATTAAAATAGAAGAAGATTTTAAGCCATTTTATGAAGAGATAGAAGCTACCCTGAAAAAAGCCAAACGGGAAGACTTGTTTCAAAAATTAACAGAATATCTTTATTATATAATAAGACTTGGTTTTGAAGAACTGGAATCTTCCTCCCAGATATTTCAGGAATCTATAGCTAGCCAGTTAGATAAAGTTTTGAGAGATTACATATTCATTCCACGTAATCAATTAAAGGAGTTTTTGGGCAGGGTGGATAAGAAATGAAGATTTATTTATGGATAATTTTATTTGCCATCTTATTGTTTTTTCTTTTTTCTCCTGTTTTTGCAAAAGTTGAACCTAAGATATATATCAATAATAATTTACTGGAAGCCAAGCCATTAATTTATAAGGGTATTGTTTATCTGCCTGCACAAGTACTTGCCGAAACTCTTAGGGTAACTATAAGGTGGGATCCATCAGCTAATAGATTAACCATAGAAGAGCAGAGCATTGAAATAGAACCTTATTTTTATGAGGGTGGCCTTTATATACCAGTAGAAGCTTTTGCAGAAGTAGGGGCTATTGTTGAATGGAATGGTAGAGAACACTATGTTAAAATTACTTATCCTTATCTGGCAACTAAAACTCAATATTTGTCCCCAACATTTACAGCTACCCCAGTAGCTTATACTTATTCTCCCACTCCAACTCCATATATTTATCAACAGGTAGCACCTTCTCCCACTCCAACTCCATATATTTATCAACCTGTAACTACTTATTATACTACACCTACTCCACTGACATCTATCTTAACACCAACTCCTTCTTCATCTGTAGAAATTTCTACTGCTCCCCCTTTTTTTATTCCCAAAAGTGTATCTAATGGTATATTTAATGTTACTGTAACTAATATTGAATATACTAATGTTATTAAACACTATTATACTCCTCGTCCTGGATATAAGTTTTGTATTATTAATGTGTCTCAACAAAATATATCTCCTTCGGTACAGATTTATACTGGTACCTTTTCATTATTTGACCAAGAAGGCCACTCTTATGATTATCTAGAAGGTTTAAGTAATTACTGGCTACAAATTTTGCAACCTGGTGGAACAAACTTCGGGCATTTAGTTTATGAAATTCCAGATGATGCTGTGCCAGATAGGCTTGTTTTATATAGTATTAATAATCCTACTTTGGTTCTTGATTTATATTAAAAAGGAGGATAAAAATGAATAAATTAGCTAATAAACTTCTAATAACATCAGTAATAGTTTTAATTATATTTTTGTTTACAAATTTTTCGGCAAAGAGTGCTCCAGTTAGAATAGAATTTTGGCACGCTATGGGAGGATATAGAGGAAAAGTAATTGACAGTTTAATTAAGAAGTTTAATGATTCTCATCCTAATATATATGTGGAAGGCAAATTCAAGGGTATCACTGATGTGGTAAAAGACAAATATAATAATGATTACAATGTGCTATTTCAAGAGCTATTAATCAGTATAGTAACTAATAGTTCACCAGTTGTTGCACAGGTTTATGAAAACTGGACTACACAGTTTTTAATGGTAGATGCTATTGTGCCTATGGAAAATTTTATAAAGTCTTCCAGTGGTGGTTTAAGCGATAAAGAGCTAAATGACTTTGTGCCTATTTTTCTTCAATCAAATATTTATGATGGTAAAATCTGGACATTGCCTTTTAATAAAAGTATTTACGTGCTTTATTATAACAAGGATTATTTCACACAAGCAGGGGTAGAGCCTCCTAGAACCTGGGAGGAGCTTAAAGAGATAGCTACTAAATTAACCATAAAAAATAATGAAGGAAAAGTAGAAAGATATGCTTTAATCTTTTTACCTAATGTAGATTGCTTTTCACACATATTTTTAGCTAATGGGGGAGAGTTTATTAGTGATAAAGGAGAAGCTGTGTTTAACTCTGTGGAAGGTGTAAAGACACTGGAGTATTTACAAGCATTGGTTAATAGTGGCGTAGCTATTCCTTCATTTGAGCATCAAAAAGATTTTTTACAGGGGAAATCTGCTATTTTTATTGAAACTACTTCTAAAATAGGTTCTTTTCGTAAAGAGGCTAAATTTCCATTTGGAGTTGCTCCTTTGCCTTCTGTAGAAGGGCATCCGCATAGAGTATTATTTGCAGGAACTAACCTGGCTATTTTTAAACAGAAACATACACAAGAAGAGCAACTTGCTGCATGGGAGTTTGTAAAATGGCTTACCAGCCCCGAGATTACAACAGAGTGGGCAATTCAGACCGGTTATATACCTGTAAGAAGTTCTGCAATAAAATCTGCAGAATATCAAAAGTATTTAAAAGAAGACCCACTTAATTATGTAGGAGTTGAAGAACTTCCTTATGCTATACCTGCGCCTAGAGTATCCAGCTGGCAGTCTATTCGTGGTATTATAGATGATATAGTGTTTAGCACTGTAAGTTTAAATGAAACTATTCAAGAAGCACTTAATGAAGGGGTAGCACTGGCTAATAAATTTTTATCCCCGTATTAATGGCACAATCAAAAATATATATATCTAAAGAAGGTTATTGGTTTCTACTTTTTTGGGTATTTCTTATCTTTATCGCCATAAATACTAGTGCAGGGTGGATATTTATTTTATTTTCTTTACTTACAGGTGCAATATTAATAAATTTAGTTTTTATTCTCACTTTCAAATTACAACTTAAATATAAGCGTGTATTTACTCAATGTCTTTTTGTAGGTCATAAAGGCAGGATGAAATTAATATTTTATAACAATAGTAAAAGAACTCTTGTAGCTGGAATTAAAGAAGAATTGCCCTGGACAGAAGAAAAAGAGTTTAACCTTTTTCTTTATCTTAAGAAAGGAGAAGAAAAAGAATTACACTATAAGTTTACACCCAAAAGAAGAGGCGTGTTTACAATTGCTTCTCCATCTGTAATTGCAGGTTTACCAGTGGGTTTAATTTGTCGTAAAATAAGTTTTTCACCTCTTTCTTTTAATATTACAGTTTATCCTAAAGTTTATGAATTACCATTGACTTTTTCTTCATTGTTTACAAAGGAGGAGCGTGGGAAGTCTTCTATTACTGCCCAGACAGGTGGTTATACTACAGACTTTTATAAAGTAAGAGAATATACACCAGGAGATAGCCTAAAATTAATTCACTGGCGAAGTTCAGCTAAAACTGGGAAACTTATTGTAAAGGAATTTACTGCATTTAGAGAATCCCAGGAATTCCTCATTGGAATAGATAATAGAGGGAACAAAGCAGAAGTAGATGAAGTTGAAGAAAATATAATACTTGTAGCTTCTCTAGTTAATTACCTCAGTAAGATTAATTATCCTTTTAGTCTTTTTAGCCTCAAATCTTCTCTTTATCAACCATCACTTAATCAAGCTTTAAATTGGCTTGCAGAATTAAAAATTTTTAAAAATTATCCAGATGACCTGTTTTTACTAGATTTTTCTACCCATTTCCCGAGAAGTATTTTTTTTACTTATTATCCCTCTCCCTTTTCTTATAACACAACTGCACTTAATAACTTACCAAATCTTTTGATAGTAGTAACTACATCTCTGCCACCTAAAGATTTGCCTTCTTTTGATTTTCCAGGGGAGTTGTTATTTTATCATAAAAATACTATTTCACCAAAATCTTTTCTTACAGAATTAATACAATGTTTAAAAGAATAATAGATTTTTTTTCTCGTGGTTTGCATTATATACCTGCTCCAGAAAACTCTTTCACATTTCGCTTGTTCACACTTATTACTGTAGAAATAGGTATATTTGCATTAGCTTATACCAGGGAATGGAGCAATGAATTTTTGTTTATTATTATTACTACTCCTTTTGCTTACTGGATAAGCTGGAAAAGGAGAAATAAAGATAATTGGTGGCTTAAAGTATTAATTACTATAGGTATGTTCTGTGCAACTCTGGATTATTTTTATAATCTGGGAAATAATCTTTATGACCCACGTATACCGCTAGCAACTTTGATATTATGGTTACAACTACTTCATAGTTTTGACCTTCCGGGGAGAAAAGACCTCTGGTATTCTTTGTTTGTATCTTTTACTCTTATCTCTATAGGAGGGGTTTTAAGTAGAGATACAAACTTTGGATTTTTTATTATAATTTATTTTATCTTTTTCTCCATTACTTTGACTTATAATTATGTAGTTAAATTTTTATCCCCTATCCCTGGTGGCCTTAATGGATTGTTAATAAGAAAAGGAATTGGGGCAGGGATAATGACGATTATTGTTGGTGCTTTAATAGCATTTTTTTTACCTCGCCAGCAACATATGTTTGTAAGGACTTTACCAATTTTTCTTAAATTGCGAATTGACTACCTATTTAGAAATCAAATTGCAAATCCCGGCTATTATAATACCACATTGATAAGAGAAGTTTCGTCTGACCAAATTTTCCGACACCCCTGGGGCGAATTTAATCCTGATGCTTACTTTGGATTTACACCAATACTTGACCTGGATTATAGAGGTAAGCTCTCTTCAAAGACAGTGTTAAAAGTCCAATCTAATTATCCTTGTTATTACAGAGGGGTTGTGTTTGACTTTTTTAATGGAAGAAACTGGCTTATAAACAATAAAAAAGTAGAAGAGTATTTTGCTACTATTCCTCCTATCAAGTTGCCAACCGAGCCTGAAGGGAATTCAAAGGAAATTATTCAGATATTCTATACAGAAGCCCCTCAACCCAATATAATCTTTGCAGCTTATAAACCTTATATGGTTTATTTCTTAGCTTCTAAGATATATTTAGATGCAAACTTTTCTGTCCGGAGTCCTTTTCTAATTTCTGAAGGCACTACTTACAGTGTAATAAGCTATCGTCAGTTTTTTTCTGCTAAACAATTAAGAACAGCTAAAGCTTATTATACAAGTAGCGAAAAATATTATTTTTTACAGCTTCCAGATGTAATTACTTCACGTGTAATAAATTTAACCCATAAAATTACAGCTCCCTATTCTACTCCGTATGATAAAGTAGTAGCAATTATAAATTATCTACGAACTCACTACCCTTATACACTGGATGTTCCTTGTTCTTCTAGTAAAGATTATCTAGACTTTTTTTTATTTGAAGCAAAGCGAGGGTATTGCGAACACTTTGCTACTGCTTTGGCTATAATGTGTCGCCTGGAGGGTATAGCCTCTAGATTAGTAACTGGCTATGCAATAGGTAGTTATAACCCTTTTACAGGAATTTATGAAATAAAAGCACAGGATGCTCATGCCTGGGTAGAAGTGCTACTTCCTCCTTATGGGTGGATTAGCTTTGAGCCTACGCCATCATTTGAGTTTCTTGATACCACAACTGCTTCACCTCAAGAGAAAAGCTTCTTTGAAAATCTTAAAAACTACTTTAATTTTAAATTCTCCATAAATGCTTTATTATATAAAAATATTATTTTTTCATTACTTTTTATAATTATCATCATATTTGGATTATATCTTTATAAAATAAATAAATTTGATTTTATGTTTAAACTTACTTCGCCAGATCCTTATCGACAAAGTATATATAAGTGTTTTCATAAAATGTGTAAATTGTTACCAGATAGAGAAAGATTGGATTATCTTACTCCAAAAGAATTAAAGGATTTACTAATTAATCTTTATCCCCCTCTTGCCCGGGAAATAACTGCTATTACTTCTTTATTTGAAGAAGCTTATTATAGCCAGCACAAATTGACTTTAAAAGAAGTAAATGTTGCAAAAGAAAATTTGTTTGCTTTACGACAAAAACTGCGTAGCAATGTCAGAAGCAAGCAGGAAGTTTTGTAATAGTAATTTTTTATTAATTTCCAATGTATACCTGTCAGTTAATTTAGAAATCTCATTTAATAGAAAGGGAGTAATTTCTTTCCCAGAAATTCCGCTACTGGAGGCTTTTGCTTTTGCCTTCTGATAAGCTAAAGAAAATTTGCTAAATTCTATTGTTTCCGGTGGATTTGTTACAAGTAGTACCCCTTGATGAAGAGGTAAACTTTGTATAAATTTAAAAAATTTTGCTACTTCTTCAGGTTCATTTAAAGTAAAAGGCAAAGTATAATCAGTAGCACCACAGTAAAATAGTGGGAATTTACTTGTGCGAAACCCTACAACTGGTACACCATAGGTTTCTAGAAATTGAAGAGTTTTTTCTACATCCATAAAAGCCTTTACTCCACTAGAAATTACAAGAGTCTTAAAATTAGCAACTGCATAAAGGTCTGCAGAAATATCCCAATCTGTATCCAGCAATACCCCACCGATACCACCTGTAGCTATTATAGGCAGTCCTACATAATAGGCTATAAGGCTAGTAGTAGCTACAGTAGTAGCACCACATCTTTTGTTAAACAAGACCCATCCAAAGTTTTGCAAAGATACTTTTTCACTTTTACTGGCAAGAAATTCCTCTCTTTCTTTTGCAGTAAACCCTATTTTAATTTTACCTTTCCATAGTGCAACAACTGCTAATTCTATCTGCTTTTGTTTAGCCAGTTTTTCTAATTTCTGCCATAAATCAAAACTATCTCCAGGAGGCATCCCTTGTGCAAACACACTGCTTTCCATTACTACAACTCCCCGCCTGGAATTTATTGCTTCTAAAACTGGTGAAGAAAATGAAAATATCTCCTTTATAATTTATCCCCCCTTATATAACACACAGTTGTTAAAATTTTCTTAATAAGTAAAACCCAAGAATTAAATTTTAAAAATTAAACCATATAAGATTAATTGTTATATAGCTATAAAGAAGCAGGATGAAAAATTTTATTCTTAGAAAGAGTTTTAAGAATTTCTTCTATTTTTTCTGATGAAATAAAAGGATTAACAGCTTCTTTTGAATTGAGTGTAATAGTAGCTGCTGCTATACCTGCCATAGTAGCCAGAGAATGAGGATAGTTTTTAAGCCATCCATAAACTGTTCCTGCTATCAAAGCATCTCCTGCTCCTATTGAATCTACTACAATAGTAGCCAGAGAAGGAATAAATCCCCTTTCTTCTGGAGAAACTAAATATACTCCTTCTGCCCCAAGAGTAATAATAGCCACCTGTATTCCTTTGATTATTAATTCCCTTCCAATAACTACTATATCTTTTATATTTTCAATTTTTAAATTTACAAGTGCTTCTGCTTCGTTACGATTTGGTGTAATAGCTGTTATCTTATTCAAGAAAGGAATAATTCTTTTAGCTTTGGCTACGGAAACTGGATCTACACACAAAGGAATTGAGTACTTTTGGGAGAAATTCACAATATACTCAATACTTTTCATTGGTATACTTACATCTAATACTATGATTGAAGCTTCTTTTAGTATTTTTTCATTGCTTTCAAAAAATTGAGGGGTTAAGAATTTTAAAATACTCATATCAGAAATGCCAACTTCTAAATCTTTCTCCTTGTTGAGTATTGCTATAAAGGTGCTAGAGTTTTGCTGGGGAACTTCTATAATGTAATCCATATTTACTCCACTTTCTTTGGTTTTCTCTTTTATAAATGTAGCATTAGCATCATCTCCGAGTGCTGTAAGCAAAATAGTTTTTACTCCCAATCTGGCTAAATTTTCTGCAATATTTCTAGCTACTCCACCAGGACTGGCTTCTATTACCCCCGGGTTAGAAGTATGTGGAATAAGTGTTTCTAATGACCTTCCTTTGATATCTAGATTTGCCCCTCCAATGACTATTACTGGTCCGCTATTATTTTTAATAAAATTTTTCATATATTAATTCCTCCTTACTTTTTTTATTATAGTTAATTTTAATTATTCCTTTCTAACTAGACAACTATTTTTAAAAATAGTATAATGAAAAAATCAGATATCAAAAATTAAAGAGAAGGCACAATGAATATAGAGACACAAAGGCATAAGGGCACACAAACAAGTACCAGTAGCAAAGCACCTCAAGGCACACAGTGTCTATCTTTTGCTTTGTGTACTGGTGCCTCTGTGTCTTTTTGATAGGAGGTGTGATGATGATTCGTAAGCCTATAAAAGCAGGAAGTTTCTATCCTGCTACAAAGGAGGAGTGTATCGAACAGATAGAGAAAGCAATTTCTCGAAGCTTTCCTTCTATTACCTTGCCCCTTCATATTGTAGGGGGAATAGTGCCACATGCTGGTTGGGTTTATTCTGGAGGGACTGCAGGGTTGGTCTTTAAAGCTATTAAGGAAAGAGAAAAACCAAATACATTTGTTATGTTTAGTTCTGTTCATGTTTATGGAGTTAATGTTCCTGTAATGATGGCTAAGGGAGAATGGCTTACTCCTATGGGCAGTATAGAAATAGATACAAATCTGGCTGATGTTGTGGCTAAAGAAGCCGGTGCATTAATAGAACTATCTCCACAACCTCACCTTGGAGAACATTCTATAGAAGTTCAAATACCTTTTATAAGTTATCTTTTCCCGGAAAGTAAAATTGTTCCTATAATGTGTCCAACAGACCTGGATTCTATTGAAATAGGAAGGATAATAGGAAATATTGTAAAAACACTACCTCAGGGGGAAGTAATAATAATAGGAAGTAGTGACCTTACCCATTATGGAGATTTTTATTATTTTAGTCCAAAAGGTAGGGGAGAAAAAGCTTTACAGTGGGTAAAGGAAGTAAATGACAGAAGAATAATTGAATTGATGCTAAACTTAAAGCCAGAGGAAGTGATTGGTGAAGTTAACAAAAATCACAACGCCTGCGGTGGTGGAGCAATTGCTGCCACTCTGGCAGCAGTAAAAGAGCTGGGTATAAAAAAAGGGGTTTTGCTGGAATATACTACCAGTTATGATGTAATGCCTTGGGGAGAGCCTGGTAGTTTTGTTGGATACGCTGGGGTGATTTTTTAGAAAAAGCTAGCTTAGCTAAAGAAATTACCAGGATTTCTATAACTTTTGCAGCAGAAGCACGAGTTGTTTTAAGTGTTCTATCTGCACGCATAGTCCAGTTTAACGCTTTTTTTATGGCATCAATAGAAAAAGCTTTTTCCTGTTTTAAAGCCTTTTCAAAGCGATATGGGTGGACATTTAAGATTTTAATTATTTCATCTGTTTTTTTGCCCAATTGAATAAGATGCTTTATTTTATATAAAAGTGCAAAATGTCCTCCAAGTAGAGAAATAATTGCTAACGGGTCAGGATTTTGACTCCAGAGAGTAGCGACTACACTTAGGCTTTTGTCTACCTTACCCTCAGAAATAGCATCTATTAATTCAAAAACTGTTCCATGGAAATAATGAGCTACAACTTTAATAATAGTTTCTCTAGTTATTTTTATTTTTGGTTCATTGAAAGATGCAATTTTGCTAATTTCATTTTTTAAAGCCCAAAAATCTTCTCCAACAAGAGAAAAGAGATATTCTGCTTCAGATGGCAAAATATTTTTACCTAAATGAGAAAAATTAATAATTATCCAGTCTATAATTTTAGAATAATCCATCTTGATTTCTATAAATAAAGCCAGCTTATTTAATACAGTGTCAACTTCTGTAGTAAATAAGCCACTCATATTAACTTTGTCAGTCTTTGAGAAAGTTATTTTAACTTTTTGATGAATAAGTAAAATTAATAAAGTGGTAAAGGGTATCTTTGGTAAATAATGTCTTAAATACGGGAAAAGTGTCTTCTCTAGCTTTTCTGCTTTTTTAATTACCACTACTCTTTTAGGAGAGGAAAATGGCAATTTCCCTATTTCTAATATTAATTCTCTTTTATCTTTATAATTTTCTACCAGTTGTTCCGCTTCTAAAACAAGATAATCCATTGTTTCAAAATCTTTTTTAATAATAGCTCTTTTAATTTCTTCTAATAATTCTTCACAGATAGGACCCTCAGGCCCTAGGATAATTAATACTCTAAATTCTGGTAATAATTTACTTAAATTTTGTGTAAACTTTGGTTGAGGGTAAACTAGGTAATTAACTTCTTTAAATTCTCTTTCCATGGAGGATAAACTATACCTTTTTCTGTTATGATTCCAGTGACATATCGGGAGGGGGTAATATCAAAAGCAGGATTTCTAACCTGTGCTCCAACTGGAGCTATTCTTTTATTCTGAATGTAAAGAACTTCTTGTGGAGGACGTTCTTCAACTGTTATATCTTCCCCAGAAGATAAAGTTAAATCTAAAGTAGAGGTAGGAGCAGCAGAATAAAAGGGGATACCATTTTCTTTAGCTAACACTGCCAGTATATAAGTCCCTATTTTATTTGCTATATCTCCATTGGCGGTTATCCTATCTGCTCCTACTAATACTAAATCTATCTTTTCTTTTCTCATCATATAACCAGCCATATTATCGGTGATAAGGGTAGCAGGTATTTCTTCTTTCATTAGCTCCCACATAGTAAGTCGAGCTCCCTGTAAATATGGTCTTGTTTCATCTACAAATACATGAATTTGCTTACCTTCTTCTTTTGCTTTTCTTATCACTCCAAGTGCTGTCCCATAACCACCAGTAGCTAAACTACCTGCATTACAATGTGTAAGTATAAAAGCTTTCTCTGGAACAATTGTGGCCCCCACTTTTCCAATACTTTCACAGCATTCTAAGTTTTCTTTTTCTATAGTCTGTGCTTCTTGTATAAGTTTTTGTTTTAAATCCTCTAAAGAAAGAGCCCTGAAGTTTTTAGCAATTTTTTTCATTCTTTCTAAAGCCCAAAACAAGTTTACTGCTGTTGGTCTAGTAGAAGCAAGTAATTCTATCCCCTTATCTAACTTTTTTAAAAACTCCTCTTTTGTCTTATATTCTTCCTGACACAGTAAAGCTACTCCGTAAGCTGCAGCTACGCCAATAGCAGGTGCGCCCCTAATTATCATATCTTTAATTCCTTTAGCTACATCTTTTAGTTTGCTACAACGAATCCACTTTTCTTCAAAAGGTAATTTAAGCTGGTTTAGTAGCCACAAGTTTCCATCCCAACGTAAAGGGTTAACCATAGCTAAAACTCTTTTTGCTCCTTTTAATATATTTGTTCAAATTCTTTTTTCAACATTGCCATTAATATAATATCCCAGTATTTTCCATTAGCATAGTAAGCTTCCCTAAGTCGCCCTTCTTCTCTAAAACCACATTTTTTATACAAATTTACAGCTCTTTCATTATAAGCTATTACTTCTAAATAAATACGGTGTAAATTTAACTCTTTAAATAAATAATTTAAAAGAAGTTTAACTATTTCTTTACCTATACCTTTTCCCCAGAACTGTTGCTCTCCAATTAACATGCCTATTTCTACTGAACGATTAACCCAGTCCAGAGCATTCAGCTCAACATTCCCGATATATTCTCCTTGTTTTGTTTTAATAGCAAAAAACTTGTTATTAGGAGATAAAACAGTCTGATTATACCAATTTTCCAGTTCAACAATAGTTTTAGGGAATTTTGGAATTCCAGTAAGATTAATTAACTCCATATTGTTAGCCCATTTTAAATTTGTGAGCAAGTCTATTTTTTCAAGTGGATAAAGGTCTATTAGCTTACCAGTTAACACATTTATTAACTTCAACAACCACCTAAAAACTCCTTCTGTTTTAGCAGGAAAATAGGAAAGATGGCTAGAATTTATAAAAAATACTATTTTAGGAAAGGGTTAGATAAAGAATGAAAAAGATTTATATAGGTTCTTTATTAAGTGGTTCTGAAAATAAGTTTAAAACTTTTATTGCAACTGATGACCAGAATGTAGAAGCTCACCTGGGATTAGCACTTATTTATCATGATAAAAAAGATTATATTCATGCTTCTAAAGAGTATAAAAGAGCTATAGAGATTAATCCAAATCTAGCGGAGGGTTATTTTAATCTTGCTCTAGTATATATTGCTTTGAAAGAAATAGATATAGCAAAAGAAGCGCTAAACAAGGCTATCAAATTAAATCCACGCATATCTGATATGATTTATGACGCGGAGACTGCTTATTTTTATAAAGATAAAATTCAAGAAGCATTGAAAACCTTTCGTTTGCCAATAGAATTACAGCCAACCGATGCTTTTGCACATTATAATCTTGGTTTTTTTTATTTTTGTATAGGAGAATATCAACTTGCTTTACAATCCTTGAAAGAAGCTATTAAATATAATCCACAATTATGGGAAGCTAATAATATACTAGGTTTGACCTATCACAAAATGGGAGACAATAGCCTTGCAATTCATTATCTTAAAAATGCTCTTAATATAAATCCCAATTATGCTGAGAGCCATTTTAACTTAGGTCAAATTTATGAAAGTCAAATGAACCTGGCTTTAGCTGCTAAAGAATATGAAAGGGCTACACAGCTCGATTCTGATTATGCTCTGGCACATTTTCATTTAGCAAAGGTCCTAGAAAAACAATTTAAATTACCTCAAGCCATGAGAGAATATCAAAAAACTATAGACCTGGCTCCTTATATGCCAGAAGCATACTTACACCTAGCTCAGATCTGTGAAAAACAGTATCAGATGGACTTTGCTATTCAAATGTATAAAGAAGCAATTAAAATTGACCCTAATTTTAAAGAAGCTTTTTATAATTTAGGTGTTCTTTATTCTAAATTAGCTAAAAATGATGAAGCTATCAGTAATCTAAAGAAAGCACTCCTTCTTGACCCCAATGATGCTTATGCTCACTATCATTTAGCTATATTGTTAAATGCAAAAGGTGAATATGAAAAAGCAGTAGAACATTTTAATCTTGCTATTTCTTTAAATCCTACTGATGCCTATGCTTATTTTAATTTAGGGATTACATACTTTCAGCATGAGAAGTTTTCAGAGGCTTTGGATATGTTTAAAAAGGCAGGGGAGTTAAAGCCTAACGATGCTTTAATTTATTTTTATCTAGGGAATGCTTATTTAGAATTAGATGATTTTCAGAGTGCTATTCAAGAATACCATCGAGCTATAAAAATAAATCCTAAAGACCAGAATATATGGTATCATCTGGGTTTAGCATATTCTCAGATTAAAAACTATGAACAGGCTATAGAAAACTTTCTCAAAGTTATAGAAATAAACCCAATACATAGCAAAGCTCATTTCCAGCTAGCTATATGTTATGATTTACTTGGAGAAAGAGATTTTGCTTTTGAATATTATCTAAAAGCCGCAGAGTTAGACCCACAAGATGGTAAAGCTGCTTATCAATTAGCCCGCATATATACAATTTATAAGAAAGATGTTAAAAAAGCCCTGGAGTATTTTCAAAAGGCTATTCAACTGTTACCAGATTTTGTGCAAGCCTATATTGACTTATCTTTATTATATATAAGTCAAGAAGAATGGGATAAAGCTAGGAGCTATTTAATAAAGGCAAAAGAACTAAATCCTGATGATGAGGCAATTTATAGAAATTTAGGGCTTGTATTACTAAAATTAGGTAAATATGAAGAAGCAGAAAAAAATCTTACTAGAGCAGTTAAAATTAAAGAAGATGCTAATAGTTATTTTTACCTTGGATTAGTATCTGAAAGAGCCAATAAGATTACTTCTGCCATTCAAAATTATCAAAAATCATTAGAAATTTATCCTATGCAACCTCTTGTTTTATACCATCTTGGTATTAGTTATTCAAAGATTAAAGAATTTGAAAAATCAAGAGATTATCTTTTACAGGCTATAGATGCAGAGGAAGATTTGTGGGAAGCTAGAAATGCTTTGGCACTTCTGGAATTAAATAATGGCAATATTGATAAGGCCATAGAAGAGCTAAAGATTGCTTTATCTCAAAGTGGAAGAGAACACAAAGTTTTAACTAATTTAGGAATAGCTTCCTTAAGAGCAGAAAGATATGAAGAAGCCATAGAATATCTAAAGGAGGCTTTAGAGAAAGAGCCACAAAGTTATTCTTTAAATTATAATTTAGGAGTAGCTTACTTTTCACATAAAAAGTTAAATGAAGCTTTAAAAATATTTTTAAACTTACTTCATAGAGAAGAGAAAAATTCTAAACTTCTTTATTATCTTGGAAAGACTTATGCAGAATTAGGGCTTAAACAGGAATCGCTTGATTATCTTAAAAAAGCTTGGGAGACAGCTCAAAGTGAAAAAGATTTTGCAGGATTGACTATAATACAAACAGAGTTAGAAAGAGTAAAAGAAATGAAAGTTACTTTACCAAAAGAAGTTAAGCCTGTGGAAGCACAAGTACTGCAAGAATCTACTCCAACATTTACTGAGGCAGAACAACCAAAGCCAGTTAAGGAGTCACAGCCACCTGCCACCGAAAAAGAACCTGCAGTAGCTTCTCTAGAAGTATTAAAACCAGCTTCTGTATCTAAAGAAGAGTTAGAAGCAATCCCGCAGGAGATGCCAACTGGTGAAACTATTCCTTCGCCCATGGAAGCGCCTCCCTTAACATCTCCAGAGGAAGTCTTGCCTCTACCAGAGCTACAGCTAGAAGCTATTTCTATATCAGAAAAGCCTCCTTCTCAAGTAACTCCTGTAGAAGTGGAAGAGACTGCTCCTGCAGAAGAGTACCAAATTGTCAAGGTAGGGGGTAAAGAAAAACTTGTTAAGGTAGCCTATTTAGAAGACTCCGATATACAGGTTCACTGTGATTTGGGTTTAGCTTATACACAGCTAGAAAAATATGAAGATGCTATAGTCGAATTTAAAAAGGCTCTCCAGATAAACCCTAAATATGAAAAAGCACATATACAACTAGCTAAAATATATGAAAAGCTAAACAAAACAAAAGAATATATTGAGGAATATTTAGAGCTTGAGAAGATAAATCCTAAAAATTTGGAATATAAACAAATTTTAGCAGATTATTTCTGGAAACAAGAAAAAATAGAAGAGGCAGGCAAAAGGTGGAGAGAAGTTTTACTGTTTGAACCCAATAATTTAGCAGTTAGAGAAAAGGTGGCTTTTTGTTATTTTAAAACAGAAAAATATGAAGAAGCGGCTTCTGAATATCAAAAATTAGTTCAAGCAGAGAGAGTTTCTCCCGAGATTCTAGAAAACCTTGCTTTAAGTTTAACAAAAATTAATCAATTACAAAAAGCTGTTATTCCTTTGCAGGAATTAATTCAGCTTGAGTCAGAAAATCTTTTTCCCCATATTCAGCTGGGTAACATTTATTTTGATTTAAAAGATTGGAGAAAAGCAATTGGGGAATTTCAACATTTAGTAAAAAAAGACCCGCAGAATTACGAGATTCATTTAAAATTAGCTAAAGCTTATAAGAAAGTAAATCGATGGGATTTGGCTATAAGTTATTATCAAAAGGCAAAGGAGTTAAATCCAAAAGATTATCAAGCAGAGCTTGAATTAGGCACTGTTTACATCAAATTGGGTAAACCTAAAGAAGCTATAAAATATCTTAAAGAGGCTAGTTTAAAAGATGCCCCACCTGAAGTAGTTCATTATCAACTTGGAGTTGCCTTAAGTCAATTAAACGAATGGAAAGAAGCTATAGAAGAATATGAAAAAGTAATTGCCTATAAAGGTAAGGATGCTAAAATATTATGTGAAATTGGTCTGGCTTATGCTCAGTTAGGAGAAGAAGATAAAGCCATAGAAAATTTTAAACTTGCTATAGAGTTAGACGGTAATTTTGCTTATGCATATGGCAATCTTGGTAATGTTCTTATGCAAAAAGGAGAATTAACAGAAGCTATAGAGCAATTTAAGAAAAGTGTCCAGTTAAATCCAAAATATGTTGCAGGTTATTATAATTTAGGTATTACTTTAGCAAAATTGGGGGATAACAATGGTGCTATAGAAGCTTATCAAAAGGTGCTCACCTTAGAGCCACATCATACAGGAGCTAAATATAATATGGCTTTAGCTCTTACCAAACTTGGCAAGGTAGAATGGGCGATAAAAGAATATAAGAATGTTATTAAAATAAATCCTTCTTTTGCTCCAGCTTATAAAAATCTGGGTATGTTATATATTAAACAAAGTGATTTTGCTTCTGCTATAAAATACTTAAACAAAGCAGCAGAACTAAAACCAGAAGATGTAGTAATTAGATACCAGCTGGCACTTGCCTTACATTACGAAGGGCAATTAAAAGAAGCAATTAAAGAATACACTAAAGCGGCAGAACTTTCTCCTGAAAATGGAGAAATTTATCGCAACCTTGGTGTTGCAGCATTTAAAGATAATCAATATCAAAAGGCTGAAGAAAGTTTAAGTAAAGCTTTACAATTACTATCTCAAGATGAGGAAAGCCTTTACTATATGGGGGAAGTTAAAGAAAAATTAGGCAAACTTGACGAAGCAATTGAATATTATGAAAGGCTAGCAAACTTAAATCCACAGAATGCACAGGTGTTTTATCAGTTAGGCTTAATTTATGAAAAAAAGGAACTTTATAACAAGAGTTATGAAACTTTTGAAAAGGCTTTGTCTATTGTAGAGAAATTAGGTGATGAGGAAGCAATAGCGATGGTTAGGAAAGAAATGGCTCGTTTAGAAGATAAAAGAATTACTCCTTCCGAAGACAAAGTCAAACTGTATTATGCTAAAGCACTAAATCTAGCCAGAGGGGGAGAATTAGATAAGGCGATTGAATTGTATATAAAAGCACTGGACTTAGCCCCGCAAGATCCAGATATACACAATAGCTTGGGGAATTGCTATGTAAGAAAAGGAGAACTGGAAAAAGCTATTACCTCTTATGAGACTGCACTTAATATAAATCCAGATAATGTTCAGGCTTTATACAATCTAGGATTACTTTATTTTAAATTAAAAGATTATCAGAAGTCACTTTCTTATTATAAAAGAGCCATTCAAAAAGGGCCACCAGAAGCTAAAGCACTGGATAATCTAGGACAGATATATGAAAAGCTAGGACAGCTGGACGAGGCTGTAAGGTATTATAAACAGGCTATAGAAATAGACCCCAAATATCCCGGAGCCTATTTGAATTTAGGCAATATACTTGGTAAGACCGAAAACTGGCAGGAAGGTCTTGGTTATCTTAAAACAGCTTTAGAGCTTCAACCTGACTCGGCTAGAATACACGGAAGTCTTGGAATTATTTATGGACTACAAAATCAGTTAGAAAAGGCTGCCAGTCATTTCCAGAAAGCTTTGGAGTTAGAGCCTACTAACTGTTCTATAGCTATCAATTATGCAACAGCTTTGACCCGTATGAATCAACTGGACAAAGTAGTTGAGATATATGAAAAACTTCTGGAAGCAGATATAAAGTTGCCCCCAGTATATTACAACCTGGCAAAAATTTATGAAAGGAAAAATAATATAGCTAAAGCAAAAGAACTTCTAAAAGAAGCATTAAAATTACACTTTGAGCCTAAGTATGAAAAATATCAGAAGGCTATTAGTAAAGAACTGGAGCGCTTACAAAAAATTTGAAAAGAAAGGAGTTAAAATATAATGAATAATCAGGATACTAATCAAGGTGGGCAGCAATCTGGTCAATATCCTGTTAGACCTTCCGATGGAGCTAGTTTGCCGGTAGACACAGTTCCAGAAGAGATAAAATACTTTAATTGGGGAGCCTTCTTGCTAACCTTCTTCTGGGCAATTGCTCATAGATTATGGGTTTGGGTAATAATTTATTTATTTATTCCTTGTGGTCAGTTAATTATCTCTTTAATTTTAGGGTTTAAAGGAAATGAATATGTATGGAAGGGTAAGACCAGAGAATTTGCAAGTATAGAAGAATTTAACCAAGTGCAAAAGATATGGACTAAATGGGGTATAATTATTCTCATTATTAGTGTAATATTAACTTTCATTGCTATAATTGCATCTATTATTATAGCTATTATTTTTAATATTAAAACTAATACTTCCTGCTTCTTTTAAAAAAGAAGTAAACAAGGCACAAAGTGGGTGCATAATACCTACACGTAGTGGGTGCAAAGCATCTAAAACTTATGAAACCTATAGCTTTAGCTCAAATTAATACTACAGTAGGGGCTATAAAGGGAAATTTAAGAAAAATAATTTCATATATTAAAAAAGCAGAGGAGATGGGAGCTGGATTAATTGTATTTCCAGAACTTACAATTACAGGTTATCCCCCAAAAGATTTACTTTTGAGCACAGATTTTATTAGAGATAATATGGCTGCTTTAGAAGAAGTTGTTAAACTGCCTAAAAAAATTAAAGTAATTTTGGGATTTGTAGAAAGAAGGGGAAAAAATATATTTAATGGAGCTTCTGTTATTGACCAGAATGCTTTAACTATAATAGAAAAAATTCATTTGCCCAATTATGATGTATTTGATGAAAAACGATATTTTACACCTGGCAAAGTTATAAAGGTAGTTAAATTGACCGGTTATCCACCATTGGGAATAAATATTTGTGAAGACATTTGGGTAAAAGCTGGTCCTGTAAAAAGGCAAATTAAGGAGGGAGCTAAAATGATTATCAACCTTTCTGCTTCTCCTTTTTTTGCTGGGAAGACCAGGATTAGATATAAATTGCTTTCCCATATAGCCTCTGAGAATTATGTGCCAGTTATTTATGTGAATTTAATTGGGGGTCAGGATGACCTTATATTTGATGGGAGAAGTTTTGTGTTTAACTCTTTGGGTAAGTTAGTAAAAATGGCTTCCCCATTTAAAGAAGAATTAGTAATTGTAACTGAAGAAGACTTTAAAGCTGCTTCTCTTATTTTTAAAGAGAATGTTATATCAGAAATATTTGAAGCTCTTGTATTAGGAATAAGAGATTATGTGAGGAAAAATGGGTTTTCAAAAGTAGTAATCGGGATTAGTGGTGGTATAGATTCTGCTCTTGTAACAGTTTTAGCAGTAGAAGCATTGGGAGCAGAAAATGTAGTAGGTATAGGTTTACCAAGTAAAATAACTTCTAATGAAAGTATGGAAGATGCAAGCAAATTGGCTTCTAACCTGAGTATAAAATTTAAAGTAATTTCAATAGAAGATATATTTAATTCCTTTTTAAATAGTCTATCTAAAGAATTTGCTAATTTGCCTTTTGATATAACTGAAGAAAACCTTCAATCACGTATTAGGGGCACACTCCTTATGGCTTATTCTAATAAATTTGGGCATCTGGTATTAAATACTGGTAATAAATCAGAGGTTGCAGTAGGCTACTGTACTCTTTATGGAGATATGGTAGGGGGATTAGGGGTGCTGTCTGATGTTCCCAAAGTTATGGTATACAAATTATCCCGCTTTATAAATCGTTTTTATGGTAAGGAGATAATACCTAAACGAATTTTTACAAAACCTCCCACAGCAGAACTTCGACCTGGACAAAAAGATAGTGATGATTTACCATCTTATGAGATCTTGGATGCAATTGTCAATCTTTATATAGAAAAGAATAAAAGTAAATCAGAGATAATAAAATGTGGATACCCTGAAAAGATAACAGAAGATATTATTAAGAGAATCGATAAGAGCGAGTATAAACGCAGACAAGCTCCACCTGGACTTAAAATTACTCCTAAGGCTTTTGGTCCAGGAAGAAGAATGCCGTTAACAAATCTTTATCATTTGGAAAGCCAGGAGCGTTAACTACAAACTCTTTCATTACTTTTCTCTCAAGAGTTTTAGTGATGGATGATTAGCTTTATTGAATACTACAAATTGAAATTATATTTTCTATTTTTCTTACACTTTCGCTAAATATTATAGGGTCAACCTGCCATAAAGGGACTTTATTAAATGAGCTGGAGTTATTTGCTAAATCTTCACTTGGTAAAGTGTAGAAGAAAAACTCTCCTATTTTCATCGTTTCTTTTCCTTTAGAAAAACATTCAATATGAAAACTAAAGTTAACATCATACCAATTAAATATTGCATAACTACCTTCTAAGGTAAATCCTTCCTGTTGTAAGAGCTGGCGAGCTTTATTATTATTTAATTTGTAGCCTGCAAATCTTTTGGAACTGTTTGCAGTAATCTCTTCAAGATTAAGAGAATGAATAGGACGGAATATATGAAGAAAAGGTTGATTTATTTTATCTTGTAGTAATTTGTCCTGCCATTGCTTTAAAGTTTCTGCAAAATAAATATTTAGTGGATGTGCTACGGTAAAGCGCTGACCAGTATGAGCAAACTTTAAATCCCCACCGACTGTCTGCCAGTTTCTTTCGCGAAAAATACCTAAAAAACTTCCTCTATCATTGTGGATATTTAATACTAGATTACTTAGAACGTCTATGAATAGTTCTTGATTAAATAGCCAGAGAAACTCTTTTATGGAAAACTGATGCTGAAAAACCATTGAATACTCAAGCACTCTCTTGGTAAGTTCTTCCCATATTGCTGGGAGGTTTAAAATATCTTTTAATTCCTTTTTAAAATCTGCAAAATAAGAGAGATTATTAAGTGTCTGAGCAATATTTAAAGCAACTGTATCATTTTGGCGATGAACTTGTTTAACATAATAAAGTAAAAAAGGCAGAAGAGCCGAAAGAACAACAGGTATATATTTTGAAAATTCAAGTAATATAAGAGAGCACCTTTCAGAAATCTCCTTATTTGCCTTAACGAGCAGTTCTGCCACTATTTTTAAATATCTAGAAGTAAAGTAAGGATAAAAAGGTATAAATTTATAAATAGTACCAAGAGCTACAAGTTTTTCTTCTTCTTCGCCCTGAAGAAACCTTTGCAAGTGAGGTGAAAGTCTTTCAATCCATACTACATTCAGAAGTCCTATTTCCCCAATTAATTTCATAACTTTTATTCTCATTGGGTGAGAGGGATTACTTAAAATTCTATAGAAGAAGGGGAGTACATTTTCCGGGTCTCTTTTAGCAAGTATAGTTAAAGTTTCATATCCAGAAGTATAATCCCCTGTTGGCATAACTTCGTAACATAGAGAGAGGGAATCGAAAAGAGCCATAGCTAGATTAGAAGCTTCTTTGCCTGATAAATTAATGCGAGCTACTGCTTCTCTTAAAATCTTAATTATTGAAATACGCCACTTAAAATTAGAGGTATTAATAAATTTATGGGAATGACTGAAAATTAGATTTGCATATTTTTCATTAATCCTGGTTACTTCTATTAAAAACTTTTCTAATTCATCCAGGTCTTCTGAAGATAGATTATTAATGTTGCTAGAAAGTATCTTAATAAAATTATTCCAATTTTCTTCTTCTGGCTGGTCTGCCAACGGTAAAAGTTGTTGAAAAGAAGTTTGAAGCTCCTTTATTGGTGTAGTAAATGTAATATTCATTTTAGGCACTATTCACCACCTTATGTTTAACTTTATTATAGGCTCAATCTCCAATAAATGTTACTATAGTAAAATCACTTTCTTTCACATATCACCGGGCAAAATATATTCTCCATAGACCTCCTTTTTTAGAGAATCATAATTAATTAGACCAATATTAATTAAAATATCTTTAAACTTTCTTTCAAGGTAATTTTTAATAAATACCAGCTTCTCTGTATCTGCTACATTTTTAGCTAATATATTTTTTTCTACTGAACACTCCCATATATTGAGAATAACTTTATTGTTTGTAATACTTAGCTCTAGTATATCATACTCGTTTCCGTCTGTGCCATCTTCTCTTAAAGTAATAAGATTAGATACAACCCATTTTACATCTTTTTCTTCAGGTATTTTAACCAGAGAAGCAATATACATATATGCTTCCAAAATTTCTCCTCTCTTAGAATTTTCAGTAGCTTGAAAGATTTCTAGTAAATCTTGCTTTAGTTTTTTATTAAGTTCTTCTGTTAATCCTTCTTTATGAAACTCCACAGGAAGGAGGCGATAAAACTTTGCAAATTGTAGAAGTGCTTCTTCAGAAGCAGAATTTATTTTTGCTAAAATGTCTGTTAATGTAAGAAAACTTAGAAGATCTAAAGAATTATCTTCCCATATATCAATTCCTTTAAGTTGAAAACTAAACCAATCGTCTCTGGTAAAACGGCGAATAGAGGAGATTTCTTCTAAAAGTTTAAAAGTAATTGTCTTTATTAATGGCAGATGATTAGCCAAAATTTGAGCAATAATAAAGTCCTGTTCCTCATGATTCCAGCGAATATTACTTCCCAGAAGATATTCAAATATAGCTTTTATAAGAAGTGACATTTGAATTCCAAATTTATATTTAGAGAGATTAAAAATAGTCTTTAAGAAATCATAGCATTTATCTTGTTTAGCTAATGGATAAAGAATTAATTTAACAGGCAAATTGGTAGAAGAAGTAAATAAAGGCTCTTGAATAGAAAGTAAAAATCTCTTTTTCTGAGGATAATCCAGTATCTCTTCTCCAGAGGTAGAAGATAGTAGTGTCTCCAGTAAAATTGGATGAATTTTCTGCTTTAAATAAAGATAAAAAATCCAATAATTTTCTTTTTTATTATTAATTTCTTCCTCTATATAAGGAGATTTTACTAATTCCATTAATTCTTCTTCTTTTAATTCTATTAACTTGGAAATAGAAAGCTTTTCTTTAATTAATAAAGTGGTAATTTGTTTTACAAAAAACTCTTTTATTTTATTAATTTGAGGATTATTATATAAAAAATGATGAATATATCTTTCTAATCCTCTAATAATTAACCATTCATTTTGTTTGTAAGAAGAAAACCCCTTTCTACTTTGTGCTAATTGCCCTAGAAAAGCATCCAGATCTATATTTATAGACATAGGAAGCAGATAATACGAAGCTCTTAATACTCCATCTAATTTATTTAAAGAAGAAAAGTTAAAGAGGACTTTCTTTTTTAAAGGACAGATTAAATTAGCTACAACTTTAGATAAAGAAAAATTAGGAAACCTGGTTAAAACTTCCAGGCTTTTTGGGGCGTCTAGAAGTTTTAATACAGCAATCCATCTAAATAATTCTACCCAGCGATACTCACTTAATAGTTTATCTGCACAGTTTAAAGAACACTGCTCACAAGCTTTTTTTCTTATATAAGTTACTCGTTGTATTAAATTTGTAAATTCCTGGCAGGTTTTTGTAGATAAAAAAGCAGCGGTAAGGATAGCTTTATCGCTTATTCCTGAAAGCGCACAATGACCAATATTGTATAGAAATGCTGAAATTCTAATATTGATAGTATCTTCCATCCCGAATAGTTCTTTTGCTAGAGCCTGTTCTACGAGATATAAAAAGCCAAGATGATGTTCCCAGAGGTTATAACCTTTTCCATTATTAAGAATCACAGGAGGCACCCTAATTGTTTGAAGCCTTTTTACATCTTTATTCCACAAACTTATTAAATCTTCTATAAGGGGGGGGAGAGAAATCTCCTTATAAATTGGGTCTTTTATCTTTTCTAATGTCATATTATTTTAAGGTAGTGGGAACTTTAATTTTACCTGATATAATTTTATTACTAAAATTTTCTATTTCTTTTAATACGGTAAGAGGGATTAAATATCTAGTGTATTTCATAGGACTTAATCCTATACCTTTTTCCTTTAACCCCAGGCTGATATGTCCGGGGGTAAATTTACCTTCTTTTGCTTTTTGGCATACTTCGTATATAGCCATATCTACTCTTTTCATCATACTTGTAAGCACTGCAGTTTTTATAATTCTTCCCGATTTATCTTTTACTACCCCAAGCTCGTCCTGGTCAGAGTCTACCCCAATTATAAATACTTTAGATGGATACTCTCTAGCTACCTGAATTGCTCCTAAACCACATCTGCCTGAAGCGTGAAAAATTATATCCACTCCTTGTGAAAACAGTATTTTTGCCAGATGATTTCCAGAAGAGGGGTCGTTAAAACTACCTGTATATTTAGTTTCTACTTTTATTTTGGGATTAACTGCCAAAACTCCTGCCCTGTAACCTGCTTCGAACTTATCAATTAAGCTACTCTTAACCCCTCCCAAAAAACCAACTTTGCCTTTTTTTGTTAATGTGGAAGCTAATACTCCTGCAAGAAATGCACCTTCTTCTTCACGAAAAGTAATAGAAAGAACATTTGGCAAGTCTACTACTCCATCTATTAATACAAATTTAATTTCAGGATGTTTTAAAGCTGCCTCTTGCAAAGCCTCTTCCATTGAATAACCCAGAGCAATTATAATATCATAGTGCTGTTGTGAAAGAGTATCAAAGTTCTCTTCATAGTCATCTACACTACTGGAAGTTACTACCTTTACAGGAATGTTTAGAGTTTTGTTGGCTTTCATTATCCCTTCATAAGCAGAATCATTAAAAGAATAATCACCTAATCCACCAACATCGGTAATTAAGCCTATCTTTATATTGGAGGGCACTTTAAACGCTGACTTTTGCAGAATCTTTGCATTTGCTGCTAATAAAACTAAAATTATTGCTATTAGTAGCTTTTTGCAAACAGAACCTGTAATGTAGCCTTTCTTCCACACTTAATACACACTCCTTTTCCCTGAGGTTGTTCAAAAGGGATGCAACGAATAGAAACTTTAGTTTCTTCTTGCACCTCCTTTTCACATTTTTCATCACCACACCAGTAAGCCTTTACAAAACCACCTTTACTTTCAAAAAGTTCTAAAAAATCTTTATAATTATTTAAGTAAAAAGTATTTTCCTCTCGGAAACGCAAAGCCTTATCGTATAAAGAGCTTTGTATATTTTTTAATGTCTCCCTAACCTTTGGCAGTATCTCTTTTAAAGGACAAATTTCCTTTTCTCCTGTATCTCTTCTAACTAATACTACCGCCTCTTTTTGAATATCTTTTGGACCAATTTCTACCCTTATAGGTATCCCTAGCAATTCCCACTCAGCGAATTTCCACCCCGGAGTATATTCATCTCTTATGTCAAGTTCTACAGAGAAATCATCTTTTAACATTTTATGTAATTTATACACCCATTCCAGAACTACAGCTTTTTCTTCTTCACTTTTCCATATAGGAACAATTACCAATTCCGTAGAAGCAAGCAGTGGAGGTAAAACTAGACCCTTGTTGTCACTATGAACCATTATCAAAGCTCCTATAAGTCGAGTACTTACCCCCCAGCTAGAGGCATATACATATTTTAGTTCTCCATCTTTATCCTGAAAAGTTACATTAAATGCTTTTGCAAAATTTTGCCCCAGATTATGTGAAGTGCCTGCTTGAAGAGCCTTTCTATCTTTCATCATAGCTTCAATAGAGTAAGTGCGAACTGCTCCTGCGAACTTTTCACTTTCCGTCTTCTGACCCGCAACTACTGGCATTGCCATATAATTTTCTGCAAAAGTTTTATATACTTCTAACATCTTTAGTGCTTCTGTTTCTGCTTCCGCTTCTGTTGCATGTGCAGTATGCCCCTCCTGCCAGAGAAACTCCGTTGTTCGGAGAAACAAGCGAGTGCGCATTTCCCACCTAACTATATTTGCCCATTGATTAATAAGTATTGGTAAGTCTCGCCAGGATTTTATCCATTTTCCATACATACTCCATATAATAGTCTCAGAAGTTGGACGCACAATTAGAGGCTCTTCTAGCTTTTTCCCGCCCCCCTGAGTAACTACCGCACATTGTGGAGCAAAGCCTTCTATGTGGTCAGCTTCTTTCTCAAGAAAACTTGCAGGAATAAATAGTGGGAAATAAGCGTTCTTATGCCCTGTTTCTTTAAACATTCTGTCCAGTGTAGCTTGTATCTTTTCCCATATAGCATATCCTCTGGGTCTAATAACCATACAACCTTTTACGGGAGCATAATCTGCCAATTGAGCTTTAGTAACAATATCTATATACCACTGAGAATAATCTTCTTCTAGTGGTGTTATAACTTTAGATTTCACCTGTTAGGCACCTCCAAAGAGTTTTTTAAAAATTTCTTCTTTTTAGCTCTTTTTCCTTCTTAAATACAAAAAAGAAAGCTTATAATTAACATTCTAATTTCTATAAAATAAAACTGCTTAAAATTACCTTTCCTCTGTGTCTTAACTTGATTAAAATTTTTAAGTCCAGAAATTGCACTCCCCGTCTATTTGGGAGATGTGGTTTAGGGTGGTGGAATTGATGTTAAGTTTGGTACTCGCTTGCTTTGCAACTAGGCTTTGGTCCCGAAGCAACTCTCTAAATTTTTATATTCCTTTAGGTGTTTTAGGTGCTTTGCACCCACTTCGTGCAGGTGCTTTGCACCCACTTCGTGCAGGTGCTTTGCACCCACTTCGTGCAGGTGTTGCTACGGCGGGATGGATGTTTTCGGGGCAAAAAATTTTAAAATTTTGCTTAAAAGGAAAATATTAAGTTAAGTTTAATATATTATCTAAAAAAATTAAAATTTATAAAGGAGAGGTAAACAATGGAAACAGGGAAAATGCCTCCACAAGAAAGTCGCGATTTTATCCGTGAGATTATTATTAAAGATTTAGCTGAAAATAAAAATAATGGTCGCGTTGCTACACGCTTCCCTCCTGAACCAAACGGCTATTTACACATTGGTCATGCTAAATCTATATGCTTAAACTTTGGCATTGCCGCTGAATTTGGTGGAACCTGCAATTTGCGTTACGACGATACTAACCCCAGCAAAGAAGAGGTTGAATATGTAGATGCCATAAGAGAGGATGTGCACTGGCTTGGCTTTGACTGGCAAGACCGTGAATATTATGCTTCAGACTACTTTGAAGCAATGTACAATTATGCTATAGACTTAATTAAAGCTGGTAAAGCTTATGTCTGTGATTTAAGCCCCGAAGAAATCCGTAAGACACGTGGCACACTCACGGAACCTGGCCAGGAAAGTCCTTACAGAAACCGTTCAGTAGAAGAAAACCTTGAACTTTTTAAACGTATGCGTGCAGGAGAATTTGAAGATGGTTCCAGAACTTTACGGGCTAAAATTGATATGGCTTCACCCAACTTAAATATGCGAGACCCGGTTATTTATAGAATAAAAAAAGTTAAACATCATCGCACCCAAGATAAATGGTGTATTTATCCTATGTATGACTTTGCCCATTGTATCTCCGATGCATTGGAGGGGATTACTCACTCCATCTGCACACTGGAGTTTGAAAACCATCGTCCTTTATATGACTGGTTTTTAGATCAATTAAATGTCCCTTGCCATCCTCAACAAATTGAGTTTGCTCGACTTAATTTAAATTATACAGTTATGAGCAAACGCAAACTTCTGGAGTTAGTCCAGGAAGGAATTGTCTCTGGATGGGACGACCCTCGCCTGCCTACTCTTGCAGGGCTAAGAAGAAGAGGTTATACTCCAGAAGCAATTCGTCAGTTCTGCAATCGTATCGGAGTAGCCAAAAATGAAAGTGTCGTAGATATAGCTTTACTTGAGCATACCTTGCGTGAAGATTTGAACAAACGAGCATTGCGGGTTATGGCAGTTCTTCGCCCGCTTAAAGTTATTATAGATAACTATCCGCAAGGACAGGTAGAAGAACTTGAAGCAGTCAATAATCCCGAAGACCTCAGTATGGGGACCAGGAAAATTCCCTTTTCTAGAGAAATATATATTGAAAGAGATGATTTTCTTGAAAATCCACCTAAAGGATTTTATCGTTTAGCTCCTGGGAGGGAAATAAGATTAAAGTTTGCTTATTATATTAAATGTGAAAGAGTGGTAAAAGATGAACAAACTGGTGAGATAATTGAACTACATTGTACTTATGACCCCAACACCAGGGGTGGTTGGTCTAAAGATGGCCGTAAAGTCAAAGGGACTTCTCATTGGGTTTCCTGTGCTCATGCTATAGATGCAGAGGTGCGATTGTATGACAAGCTATTTACTAAGCCAAATCCCTGTGAAGATGAAGATAAAGGTATTGATTTTAAGACCTACATTAATCCTAATTCTCTGGTAGTTCTTAAATCTTGTAAGTTAGAGCCCAGTCTAGCAAAAGCTAAGCCTGGCATAAGCTATCAATTTGAAAGACTGGGTTATTTCTGTGTAGATTCTGTAGACTCTAAACCACAAGCTCTGGTATTTAACCGTACTGTTACGTTAAAAGATACCTGGAGTAAGATAGCTAAAAAAATTTAAGCAATTACACTTAAACCTGAATTTTGAATTGAGCAGTTTAAATTTTTTAATCCAATTTTTAAAAGACGACACCAGAATTGTGGTTTCCTCAGATTCTCTTATTTCTCTATTTACTCCTCTCTTTAAAGGAGAAGCTCAACAATGGACAAAATTATATTTTTTATGCTAAAATTACTTTTAGTATGAGAATACGCCAGAAATTACTTGGTTGTCCTGTAGATAATCTTAGTTTACAAGAGACTTTAGATTTAGTTGAGCAGTTTATAAAATCAGGCCATCCTCATAGGCATATAGTAATTAATGCTGATAAGATTAATCGCTATTATGCTGATCCCAGGATGAGAGAAATAATTTCCACCAGTGACATAATTAATGTGGATGGGCAACCACTGGTTTGGCTTTCCTATCTTTTCCCTCCACCTCTAAAAGAAAGGATTGCTGGTATTGATTTAATGATAGCACTTTTAAAGCTAGCTCAAATTAGGGGTTACAAGGTATTTCTTTTAGGAGCTGCTAAAGAAGTGGTAACTACTCTTTATAATAAGTTACTTACAGATTACCCAGGGCTACAGATTGTAGGCTATCGTGATGGCTACTTTACTGCAGAAGAGGAAAGAGAAGTTGTAGAAGAGATTAAAAAGGGTAAGCCTGATATTCTCTTTATAGGTATTAGCTCTCCACGTAAAGAGATGTTTGAATATGCATACACAAAAGAATTAGCTGTGCCTTTTATAATGGGTGTAGGAGGTAGTTTTGATGTTCTAGCAGGCAAAAGGAAAAGAGCTCCACAGATTTTACAAAAGGCAGGTTTAGAATGGCTTTTTCGCTTTTTACAGGAACCTCGCCGACTCTGGCGTAGATATATAATCGGGAATTTCTTATTTTTTATAAGGGTCTTAAAGGAGTTATTTAAAACTTATTTTTTACCCAATTTTTTGTATTTAGTTATAGGTTTCTTTTTGGGCTTATATATGTATAAACATTGCCAGTTTAAATCTGCCCTGGCTCTACTTGTAACTGTCCTCTATGTGCTCGTTACTATTAAAAACCTAGGTGCAGGTATTTTGATTTTATTATTTTCCATTCTTTTCCCTTTCACCTGGTTTACCAGTTTTGGTGTAATAGAGGGATATAAATTATTTATTGATATAGTAGCCATAGTTTTAGTTTTCTCTCTAATAAGGGAAAGGAAACTACCTATTCCCTTTTTGCCTTTGTTTATTATGCTTTTATTACTTATAGGATGGCTAGGATGCTCTTCTTATTGGGCAGCTAGCAGTTTATATGCCTGGCGGGAAATGGTTAAATGGATACAATATATAATTATTTTTTATTTGTTTTTTGCTTATACTGTTGTAGATGGGAGAATACATACCTATGATGTCAAAGAGGATATTAAGCTGGAAAGCGCCACAACTACTTTAGATTCTTTGAAAATTATTAATAATTATAAAAAAAATTGGACTATTTTTATTTTTTTTACCTGTATTCTTGCTTTATATGGAATATTTAAATATTTAATTACTACAGGTGGAGAAGATTTTGAAAGAGGTGTTGTTTATTCTTATGGCTATTTTCACAGAGCAGTAGCTACTTTTAATGGACCTAATTCTTTTTCCGGAATGCTTAATCTTGTATTACCTTATGCTCTTTTTAATGGGTTTATTATACCTGTAATGATAATTGGAGTAGCTTTACTTTTTACATATTCAAGGGGAGGCTGGCTAGGCAGTTTAGTTATTATAATATTGTGGTCTATTTATAAATTGAAAGAAATCAAAAAAAATTTACTTGTCCTTTTATTTGTTTTTGTTATTTTAGTCTTATTATATAAGGTATTACCCCCTAAATTCCAGGATAGAGTGTTTTCTTTACCAGAAGTAGCGATGGGAAAGACGCCAGAGAGCAGATTTGATATCTGGAAAGGATGTTTGCGTATGATTAAAAGAGAGCCCTGGCTTGGTATTGGGGCAGGTAGTTTTGATATTGTTTATCCTGAGTTTTCTTTGCCAAATTTTGCTTATTCACATAAACTTGGACATGCAAACTGTCTTTATCTACAGTTTTTGGTAGAGGGTGGTATAATAGGGGAGGTAGTGTTCTTATTCTGGATATTTACACTTTTTTGGTTAGGTATAAGAATAAAACTTAAAAAGGATAGATGGATTTATTGGGCAATGCTTGGTGCTTTTTTAACACACGGGTTAGTAGATTTTTTGCTTTTAGATGTCCAGTTTGGTCTTGTTTTTTTTGCATTACTAGGAGTTTTTACAGCACAGGAGAAAATTTAATAGAAAAATGACAAGCTTTTTCTTTGAACTAAAAACATTAAGGACTGTTTTGGATATTTTTACAATATGGATAGCACTTTTTGTGGCTTATTACATTAGAAAAAACTTTTTCTCTGTCCCACTTGCTGACCAGATTAGTGGACTACCTTTATCTATTTTTTGGTTTTCTGTCGTTTTTTCTTTTTACTGGCTTATAGTATTTTATTATACTGGTTTGTATAAGATTGAAAGAAAAGAAAACTTTAATTATGAAGTAATTAAGATAATTAAAGGGGTTAGTTTAGGATTGCTGGGTATAGTAGCTTGGATATTCTTAGAGAAGTTAACCTGGGCTAGCCGATCAATAATTTTGTTGTTCTGGCTTCTGGGAATTCTTTTTATTATACTGGAAAGATGCTTACTTAGGTGTTTGATTTATTACCTTCGAAAGCGTGGCGTTTATAATAAAATGGTTCTTATGGTAGATAAAGGTGAGCGAACTTTTGATTTTGTTCGTGAACTCTCACATCATAAAGAGTGGGGACTTAAGATAATTGGTTTTGTTACATTTACTCCGACAGATGAAAAAGAAATTGCAGGCTATCCTGTACTTGGCAGTATAGATGATATTCCTGATTTAATTAATAGAAAAGTTGTAGATATAGTGGTTATGTCACCTAATTGGCGAAAACCAGGTAAAATGGCTTCACTGATTAAATTGTGTGAAGTTTATGGAATAGATGTTTACTTTATTCCAGAGATATTTGATATTAGTTTTGCACAACTTAAAATTGAGAAGTTTTTAGATTTTCCTTTAATTCTTTTTTATACAGCTCCTAAAGATTATTGGAAATTACTGATTAAAAGACTTATAGATATTTTGGGCTCGCTAACAGGTCTTATATTATTTTCTCCTCTATTTCTGTTAATTGCTATTTTGATTAAACTGGATTCCGCAGGACCTGTATTTTTTTCTCAAAAGAGGGTTGGCCTTAATGGTAGAAAATTTGTCCTGTATAAATTCCGCACTATGGAAGAGTATGCTCAAAAACAGTTAAGAAAACTTCTACCTCTAAATGAGACAGGCGGACCTGCTTTTAAGATTACCAACGACCCTCGCGTTACCAGAGTGGGCAGATTCTTGCGTAAAACTAGTTTGGATGAGCTACCACAGCTGTGGAATGTTCTTAAGGGAGATATGAGCCTTGTAGGTCCTCGTCCTTCTACTAAAAGAGAGGTAGCTCTTTATAAAGATTGGCAAAGACGAAGATTAAGTATGAAACCTGGATTAACCTGTCTTTGGCAGATTAGTGGACGAAGTGATATAAAATTTGACAAATGGATGGAAATGGACCTGGAATATATAGACAATTGGTCATTGTGGCTTGATTTAAAGATTTTATTTAAAACAATACCTGCAGTATTATTGGGAAGAGGAGCTAAATAGAAATTTTAACTTTCCCGGACATTTATATCAATGAAAGCCGTTGTAAATATCTTTCAACTTCCAAACCTGCTATACATCCAAAGCCACAGGCAGTAATTGCCTGACGATATACAGGGTCTGCAACATCTCCACAAGCAAATACTCCTTCTACACTGGTTTTGCAACTCTGGTCTATTTTTATATGTCCTGAGGGTAGAAGTTCTAGCTGTCCTTCAAATAGCTCTGTAACTGGCGTATGACCGATAGCTACAAATACTCCCTTACATTCCAGAAGTCTTCTCTCATCAGTTATTACATTTTTTACCCTAACCCCAACAACTCCTTTATCTGGTTCACCTAATATTTCTTCTACTATATTATTCCAGAGGATTTTTATTTTAGGATTGTTAAAAACTTTTTCTTGCATAAACTTTGTAGCTCTAAGCTCTGCTCGGCGATGAATTAAAGTAACACTATTAGCAAAGTTTGTTAAAAATATTGCTTCATCAACTGCAGTATTACCTCCTCCTACAACTACTACATCTTGAGAGCGGAAGAAAAATCCATCACAGGTTGCACATACCGATACACCTTTGCCAAGATACTCTTTTTCTCCTGGTACTCCAAGCAAACGAGCTACTGCACCTGTTGCAATGATTATAGTTTTACTTTTATATTCCTCCTTGCCACCTGTGGTATAAATAGAAAATGGAGAAGATGAAAAATCAATTTTTTCTACAACTTCACTCTTAAATATCGCTCCAAATTTTTCTGCCTGCGTCCGCATTGCTCCTACAAGTTCCAGTCCAGAAATACCTTGAGGGAATCCAGGAAAATTCTCTATCTCTGAAGAAAATATTATTTGTCCCCCGGGCAGTGGACCTTCAAATACTATTGGATGCAGTTGACTTCTACCTGTATAGATAGCAGAAGTTAACCCAGCTGGACCACAACCCAGGATTGCTACTGAATGTATTTTACTCATTTTTTATCCTGGTTATTCAAACTATATAAAAGTAAATGTAGTTTGAGGTAAACCTGTAATATTAAATTAAAAGCGACCCGCCACCAGGATTTAACACCTCCTTCACCATAGTTTTATATAGAATTATATCACATATAGCCTAACTATTGTATTCCTCCTTTAAATTTAATTACTTTTACAGGACACGCTTTCAAACATTCCAGACAGCGAATGCAGTTTATATGATTAGGTGTTTTATATACATAAATACCCATAGGGCAGTGTTCAAAGCAAGAATTACATTTCTTGCAATTGCTGTTATCTACTTTTAATTTAAATATACTTACTTTATTAAATATACTATAAATAGCCCCAAGGGGGCATAGGAAAAGACAAAAAGCCCTGCTTTTGATAACACAAAAAATAAGAACCAAAACAAGTATAGCAATTTTTAGATAAAAAAACATTCCTGCATTCTGACGAACTTCTTTATTAACTAGAACCAGTGGCACAGCTGCTTCTAGTGCACCGACTGGACATAACTTGCTAAACCAGGGAACAGCAGTAATATAAGGAACAATAAATACAAGTGTTATAAGAACTAAATATTTTATCCATAAATACTGATTAGAAGAATTGAGTTTAGGTGTAGGAATTTGATAAAGTAAATCCTGCACAAAACCAAAAGGGCATAACCAGCCACAGGTTGCACGTCCTACAAAACTACCTATTAAAAAAAGGAAACCTAATGCTAAAAAACTTATATTCCCGGTGATAGCAAAATATTGTAATACCCCAATAGGACATGAAAAAAGTGCTCCAGGACAGGACCAGCAGTTAAGCAGTGGTGTGCATCCTGCTTTTAATGCCCCCTGATAAATAGAACCCTGCCAGAAACCAGGTAGATAAAGGTTCCCTAACAGTGTTCCCACCAGTTGCAATTTAGTTCTTGTTTTCATAAACGATAAGACACCAGTAACGGCTCAAATAGATTGTCCAGAATACGCCTATCCTCTTCATAAATGGAAGCATATAACTGTAAGCCTGCTTTATATTGTAGTTTTCTTATAAAACAGTGTTTGGCATAAGGGCGATTGATTTTTTTGTTATATATATAGTTTTCGTGATAACAGCCTCCTCCACAAAGATAACGAGCCCAGCATTTTTGACATTTTAATGCTCTTTCCACTACAGATTGCATAAATATACTTTGAATATTATAATTTATACCTGTAAATATATCTCCCATTTTCCATTCTGGCATCCCCTGGAATCTATGGCAGGGATAAATATCACCTCTCGGGTCTATTGCTATATATGTTCTACCTGCACCACAATAATATTGTCGTTTACTGCTTAAGTATGTTTCACTCATAGTGTTGTGAAAGGATTCAAAACCAAAATGCTTTCCTGCTCTAATTTTTTGCATATAGAAATTTATAAAACGTTGATATTCATTTTCTAGCTGTCTCAAATCCTGTGGAGTAAGTGCATAATCTACTTCGGGAGATGCAGATACTGGCTCAAAATGAAGATGAGTAAAGCCCATATCTAAAAAATGTTCTGCTAGTGACACCAGATCGGTATTGTAATGATTTAAAGTAGCTCGGACACTACCTCTACCATTTCTACTTGCTATTAATTTTTTTGTAAATTTAGAAATTAGTTTATAGGAACCTTTACCGTGAGGAAAGGGACGGAGCAAATCCTGCACTTCTGGCGGACCATCTAAACTAATCTGTACCCCAATTTTATAGTCATTAAGATAGTTGATTACTTCATCACTAAGTAGAGTAGCATTTGTGGTAACCACATAATCTATTTTTTTATTATATCTATTTGCTCTATCGTTTCCGTAAAGCACTACATATTTTAAAACATCCATATTTAGCAGAGGTTCCCCACCAAAAAAATTGATGGAAAGATTTTGATATTGCCCTGAATTTTCCATCAAAAAATCTATAGCTTTTTGTGCAGTTCCTAGCGACATATAATCTCTTGGTCCACCATAATTACCTGCACCTCCATAACAATATTTACAACGTAAGTTGCAATCATGAGTAATATTCAGAGAAATTGAGTTTACATAAGAACGGCGATAAGGTTGATAAGGGACAGGAGGTGCTTCTTCAAGGCTTCTAAGTAGTCCAAGTGATTTTAATCTTTCCAGTTCCCTAAATGCTTCTTCAATTTCCTCAGGTTTATATTTGCTTTGTAGATATGCTATAAGTTCAGACCGTTTCATATTAGAAGCTTTAGCTATTATTTCAGAAGCTATTTTATCTATTTCAAAAAAGGCAGAAGTATTAATATCTAATAAATATTTCTTTCCATTGGCAGTAAATTGAAAAACATCAAGATTTTGTGGAAATTTCATTTTTTATCCTCCTTTAATTGATTAATTAAACAAAATTTGTTATGATTATAACATAAAAATAAGAAAAAAGCAAAGAGGCAACTTTAGATGTGAAAGAAGAAAGCTGGAGTATAGAAAAGTTATTGTTTTTTTTGTTTTTTAAGCAACTATGTAATAAAGAGAAAAATGTTTCTTCTTTCAGCATAGACACTTCTGACAGAGAAAGACTTGTATCTGCTTTTAAGCAATATTATTTTAGTGCTTCTCTAAAAGAAAAAGAGGAATTGATAAGTGCTTTTTCTAATCTAGAAACTTCTTTAAAACTACTTTTTACCTCACAGGTGCTAAGATTTGAAAAAGATTATAACAGTTTAAACCAATTGGTTTCAAAAATTAAACAATGGGAAGAAGCAGAAGTAAAAGCCATAACCGATGATTTAATAGAGCTTTTCTTAAGAGTTAACGGGGAATTGCTTTTAAATATTGCATCTATCTGGAAAAATATGGACAGTATTCCAAATAGTTTATTAAATAAATTAATAGAATTTTTAAAAGATAGAGACCAATTTATTCAAAGAAAGGCGATGTATCTTTTTCATATATTAGGACCTGAGACTATACCTTTTTTACTTTCAAGTTTACTTTTACCAAATACAAGGGGTGTGCAAAATGTAAGGAGTGTAATACTTAAATTTTCAAAAAAAGCTATCCCTTATTTGCGTAAAGCTTTATCTTTGAAAAACCCTTTTTTAAAAGTAGAAGCAGTAAAACTACTCGGAGAGTTAAAAGCATCAGAAGCAGAAGAAGATATAAAGGCATTGCTACCTTTAGCCAGAAGTTCTAACTATTTCCTGCAGGCGGTACTTTTATCTCTTGGTAAGATTGCTGGTAAATCTTCTTTACAGCTGCTTAAATCATTTCTCAAACATTCTGATATTAAGATAGTAGAATCTGCGTTGGATGGATTAGCAGAGTCGGGTTGTAAAGAGGCCTGGGAGATTTTAAGAGAGTTATTTGAGAGCGAAACTACTCCTGCGGAGATTAAGCTAATTATAATCTCCAATTTAAAGTATTTTAAAGATAAAGAAGTAGCTTCTTTTTTGTGGGATTTAATTCAAACAGATGTTCCTGTTTTATTTAAAAGAGAAGCTCTGTTTGCACTTGCAAAATCTTCCTCGGTCTCTTTAAGAGAAAAAGCTTTAGAGTTTGCATTAGAAGATTGTGCGGAAGAGATGCGATTAGCTGCTATAGAAATTATAGTGATGAACAGTGACAAAAAGTGGATAAATAAACTGAAGGGGCTATTTTATTCTGCTAAAGAAAGAAAGATGAAATTAGCTTTAATTAGAGCTTTTGGTAAAATGAAAGATAAGCAGGTTTTACCTCTCCTTTTGCCTCTATTAAAAGAAGAGGATAAAATAATTAAGATAAATGTAATTTTAGCAGTAAAAGAGATTAAAGATGTTTTGGCTTTGCCTTTTTTAAAGAATATACTTAAAGAGGAGAGTTCAGAAGAATTACGGTCATTACTTAAAAGTGCAATTCGCTATATAAGCCGGGAGTATTATAAATTACATTAATATCAAATTTTGCAATTAAAAATTCTATAAAGTAATAAAAGGCATATTTACACTTTCCTTAATTATCCAATAAAGCTAATACCCGAATGAAAGTGTTTCTTAGTAGTAGTTACTATTTTCTTCCGGTATGTAACAAATCGTGATTAAGCATTGGCCGGGGGGATTGGTATCAAGTGGGCTTCGCCGTAAATTGCATAAAGCTTATTATCAAAAGAGCCTACATAAATTGTCCCATCACTTTCTATGGCAGGAGAAGAATCCACATCGCTTCCTGTCGTATAGCTCCACTTTAATGTCCTATTGAAATTTATAGCATAAAAGTTGTGATCATCTTATATACTCCTTTAATAAAAATCTTTTATATAATTTATTTTTAGTTTTTTATGTAATAGTATAAACAAATTTTTTTAAAATTTTTAAGTTTTAACCCAATAAGGCAATTGGAATTTTGGAATCTGCAGAAGTCGAAAGATTCTTTTGCACATCTTGCAAATGATATCATTACCTTTCTGTCATTGCTAGAAGCATTAGCAACTTAGGAAATTTCAAGGATTTTCTTGTATTTTACGAAGTCAACTGCATTTTTAGGGTTTAAAAATAATTCTAAAAATATATATTTTATATGTTTTTGTATCGAGCTTTGCATGGACTGGTAAAAGATAATTAGAGTATTTTTAACTATTAAACTCAGAAGCGTGGGGTACATAACGTGAAGCTTTCACTACTCTGCCACAGCCGTTAATATTTTACTGCATAGATAACGGCGGATTGCAGAGGTTTTTAAAAGTCTTTATGAAATTGAATCTGGATGGACAGCTTTAGAAGCTTCTGCCTTAAGTTGTTTTTTAAGTCTATATGAATAAATTGTTCTAGCAAGAAATAATGTAAACAGAGCTATCGTGCCAGGCACTGCCCCTACACCGGTTTCAGTAGCTAACCAGCTAGCACCTACCCCTATATCTAATAGACTCAATGTAATTAGCCTTTTATCCTTATTAGAAATACCTTCTTTTAATTTTTTTATCCCCAGAACAGTCTCTATTGTTCCTCCTGCAATTCCCATTCCTAAAGATATACTTCCTATAATACTTTTACTGGTAGCAGATGTAAGACTAGCTAATACTTCTCCACTACTTATCTGTTGTGTAAAATTCTCTCCTGCCTCTAGAAGGGTAGATATTCCTCTTGCCATTTCTACTCTATCTTTTTCTTTAATACTATCTTTAATGCTTTTTAATCCTAATATGGCAATACCAATCTGTAGAACCGGAGATATAATCGAAATTGTTTGCCCCAATACCCCGGTGGCTATTTGAAGTGCTTTTAGTATATCTGCTCCCATATTTGCTAGTGACAGATAATCTTCTATAGGAGCAGACTTTTGGGGTGATGGTTCTTTACTTATAGTAACCTCGTCTTTTGAAGATGCTAAGAAAACTTCCTGGGATGCATTTTTACTAATTGGCTTCGTGTAAATAGATTTTAGTTTAGATACTATACTTTGTTCCACCTTCATCATTTAGAATTATACTTAAAAGATACTTGTAAAATAAAGATAAATTTGTTAAAATTTTGTTAAAAGATATATTAGGAGGAGATGTTGTGAGTAACTTAACTAAATTTCCAGTGGTATATATAGAACATACTTCCGATATTGGTATTAGAGCTTCGGGCAAGACATTAGAAGAGGCTTTAGAGAATCTTGGTTATGGGGTAGTTAATTTGTGGTTAGAAGATGGGGGAGAACTGATAGAAGAGAGAGAAATTGAGATTAATGCAGATACAAAAGAAGATCTGGTGGTAGCCTTTGTAAATGAATTAATTTATTTACTTGAAGGAGAGAGATTTTTAACATTAAAATGTAAAGTTCTTAAATTGACTGATAATCATCTGAAAGTCTCTCTTAAAGGAGAGAGATTTTCTCCTGAAAAACATAAACTTGCTATTCAAATAAAAGCTTGTACTTATCATAATCTTAAAGTAGAGCAGAATGAAGATGATTGCTTAATAGAAGTGATTTTAGATGTATAAAAAGAGATGTGGGGGTGATGTTTAATGTCTAATCAGTGGAAAGGCAAAATAAATAAAATAGATGATTATAGATGGGAAATTCCTTGTAGTTATAAACCTGGGATGAGAGTGCCAGGAATAATTTATGCAAAAGAAAAAATGTTACCTAGCATCTTTGCGGACCAGGCTTTAGAGCAGGTAGCTAATGTAGCATTTTTGCCAGGTATAGTTAAATATTCTATTGGTATGCCCGATATTCACTGGGGTTATGGTTTCCCCATAGGTGGAGTAGCTGCTACAAATGTAGAGAATGGTGTAATTTCTCCTGGTGGAATTGGATTTGATATCAATTGTGGAGTAAGAATGATAAAAACTAATATAGAAGCAAAAGAAATTAAACCTATAATGGAAAAGCTAGTTACACAACTTTTTTCAGATATTCCTACAGGAATTGGTTCTAAAGGGAAGCTTTCTCTTAGTGAGCGAGAACTTAAGAAAGTTATGGAAAAAGGTTCTAAATGGGCAGTAGAAAGAGGGTTTGGGACAGATACAGATTTGGAGTTTACAGAAGAAAACGGAGCTTTAGAGGGTGCAGATCCAGATTTAGTTAATCAAAAAGCTATTAATAGAGGTTTACCTCAGGTAGGCACTTTGGGTTCCGGGAATCATTTTATTGAGGTGCAGGAAGTAGTAGAGGTATTTGATGAGAAAGTAGCTAATAAATTAGGTTTATATATGGGTATAGTAACAGTGTTAATACATTCCGGTTCTAGAGGACTTGGGCATCAGATTACTACCGATATTTTGCCTGTTATGAAAAAAGCTATGAATAAGTATGGAATTTCTGTGCCAGATCAGCAATTAGCTTGTGCACCACTTTCTTCTTTAGAAGGCAAGCAGTATCTTTCTGCTATGAAAGCAGCAGCTAATTATGCTTGGGCAAATAGACAGTGTCTTACAAATTGGGTAAGAGAAGTGTTTGAGAAAGTATTGAAGCGTTCTTCTTCTACTTTAAGTATGAGTCTTATTTATGATGTGGCTCACAATATTGCAAAAATTGAAAAACATAAAGTAAATGGTAAAGAGATTATGGTATGTGTTCACAGGAAAGGTGCAACACGAGCTTTTCCACCAGGGCATCCTCAGATTCCAGCTTTGCATAGAGATTTTGGACAGGTTATAATAATTCCAGGAGATATGGGCACTGCTTCGTATTTACTTTATGCTACCCCACGGGCAATGGAAGAGACGTTTGGTAGCACCTGTCACGGAGCAGGAAGAGTTTGGAGCAGAAGTGAAGCTAAAAGGAGAATAAAGGGAGTAGAGCTTAGGAACCGTTTAGAAGCAGAGGGTATTATAGTAAGAGCACAAGGAATGGCTACACTTGCTGAAGAAACACCAGAAGCTTACAAAGACATTGAGTTGGTAGTAGATTCTGTAGTAGGAGCAGGGCTTGCTAAGAAAATAGCAAAGTTTCGTCCTCTTGGAGTAATAAAAGGTTAGCAGTTAAGAAGTAACTGTATAACATAAGTAACGCATATAGAGAGTTTTTATTGTTGCTTTGCAATTTTTGTGTTCTGCCCCTCTTAAAGTTTATGAGTCTTTGTTATCCTGTGAGTTTTATTGTGTTTAATTAAATTAATTATAAGAAACCAACACTGTGGGTTTAAATATCCTTATATTTAAATCCTCTGCTGATTTAAAAATTTTATAGTTAATTTCTTCTCGAATCTGCTCATATTCTTTAATTGCTTTTGTTTTTGTATAATAAGAGATTTTTATATTGTATGTATTTTCCCCAAATTCTGAAAAATTTACTATAAGAGATTCTGAATCTATTTGGGGAGATGAGATTATTATTTCTTTTATTTTTTGAACAAAGGCTTTTAGTTGACTACTATTTGAGTAACAAGAAATCCTCAGATTGAAACTTACTCTACGATTTAGTATCCTTGAGAGATTTTTTATAGAGTTATTAACAATTAAACGATTCGGCACAATTAAAAGGTTGTTATCTAAATCTCTTAATTTAGTACTGCGAATCCCTAACTCCTCAACCTTTCCTTCTGTATTATTAAATGAGATATAATCTTCTTTTCTAAAGGGATTGTCTAATATGATTATTAAATATCCAAGAAAATCCATCAGTGTTTCTTTAAGTGCAAGTGAAAGTGCTAACCCTCCAATACCTAATCCTGTAATTAAAGTAGTAACAGGATAACCTGCAGTTTGTAAACCTAAAATTATTCCTATAATTATAATAATGACTTTTATAATTTTACTTAGTGTAGGTGTAAACTCTTCAATCAAAACCTCTTTTTGCTTTTTTGAAATATAAGATAGATACTTTTTAAGTAAATTATCTACAAGTAAGATTGTTATCCAGGTTGCTATGGTAATAAAGCCAATATTTATTATTCGCTCAAAGAAAGTTCTTATATGAGGGGTAAACTTTAAAATTTGATTTGCAAGTTTTAGTCCAACTACGACAATAAGCCATTCCAAAGGTAATTTAAGAATTTTGCAGATTAAATCATATTTATCTTTTTTAGCTCTGTTAATAAATTTTCTTATTAACCTGAAAATTAAAAAAGAGATTTTCCCACGCAGTATTACAGTAAGTAAGATTGTTATAATAGTTATAATATAAGAGCTTAAAGGCACTCCAAATAAAGTATTACTATATAAGAATGTATTAATTTTAAAAAGAATCTGTAGTATCTTCATATTTTTATATCTTCCCCCCTTTTTAGTGCAAGCTTATGTGTTATAATGAAAATTATACAATGTCTTTTCTTATCCTGCTTTTAAAAATTTTTAAAAGCAGGAAGCCAGTCTTTCATAAAGAAGAAATAAAATAATATGAATTTATTACTAAATTCAGTAGTCGAATTATTTAACAACCATAAAAAATCTTTATGCCTTACTCTTTATGGAGGTATTGTTTTAGCTGGGCTACGATATCATCCTGGTAGCTTCCCCTGGAAGTATACTCTATGGCATTGCTTATGGTTATTAATTTTACCTTTGATAATGATAAAGTTTTTGTTTCGGGATAAATTCTCTATGTGGGGAATTACAATGGGTAAAGTAAATTTAGGATGGAAATGGGTTTTTATTTTTTATCTATTAATGTTACCCTTACTAATAATTGCTTCTTTTAGAAAAGAGTTTCGCTATACTTATCCGCTTTATCCTCCTGCTACTGCCAGTTGGAAGATTTTTATAGAGTATCAACTTTGCTATGGATTATATATGTTTTGCTGGGAGTTTTTTTTCAGGGGTTTTCTCTTATACGGTTATAAAAGCGAATTAGGTAAGGGGGCAGCTATCTTTTTACAGACTTTCCCTTTTATATTTATGCATCTGGGTAAACCAGAATTGGAGGTATATAGTTCTACAGTCGCAGGTATACTTTTGGGTTTACTGGCATTAGAGACAGAGAGTATGTTTTACCCATTTTTAGTTCATTATTTTATTTCTATTACTATGGATTTGCTTGTAGTAATTAAATTTTTTCTTTAAAAGGTGTGATAAAAGTGCTTGGGAAAATGTTTCCTCCTAAAAAATCTCAGAAGGATTTTTTCCCACAGGAAGAGGTGGCTAAGGAAGAACAACTTGTAAAGGATTTTCTAGAAACTATGAAAAGAATACGCTCTGCTACACAGAAGAAACTTCTTACCCCTTTTATTTTTTCTCAAAGTAAAGGGTTGATTACTCTGGTATTGAATATTATAGATTATAAAATTTTAGAGAAAAAATTGACAAATTTGCCAGATTCTAAAAAAGCTCGATTTGTAGTAGAAGTATTTACACAAAAAAAAGAAAGAGAATATATTTTACTGGCAAAAACTACCCCTAGGGTGAAGAAATGGCGTATTTACTCTTTTGAAAGGAGTGATAAGATTTTAGAACAACTTAAAATTTGGGTAGAATTTATGAAAAACCCATCAGAAAGAAAGATTTTCGATTCTAATCCACAATCTTTATTTGAAATAGGAGTAGCTCTCCTTCAATGGGGTGAGGACGAAGAAGCCATAGCCTATTTACAGGAGTGTATAGAAAAATTTGCAGGAACTGAGCCTGCATTAGCTGCTAAAATATGTTTAAGTATTCTAAAGAATGAGTAGGTGATGTTTTGTGTCTAAATATAGAAATGTAGCCATTGTTTTGCTTGTTTTAATTTTATGCATGCTGGGATTGATTATTTACAGATATTTTTATCTGCCTACACCCTCATTGTTTTCTTTTTTACCTAAAGATGTTAAAGCAGTTGGGGAGATTAATTTTGATTTAGTGACTCCTGAGTTATTACAGCAGAAATTGGTACCATTTAAAGAATTTCTCTGGTTGGATACATTTCCTCAGTTTAATAGAGGCAAAGTAATAATGGGCTTATGGGAAAAGGATTTTCTGTTAATAACTAATATACATAATCTTTCTCCTACGTTTGTTTTGCCTAGAGGGGTAGTGGGAGAGAAATATCGTGGAGTATATATAATCAGTAATAATCAAGCCAGGGTTAAAGAGAGTATTTCTTCTTATAATTCCTTAGATAAGAACATAGCTGGTGACGATGGGTTTTTAAAAGCTTTAAAATTTTTATCTCCAAATCAGATGTATTTCTTTTACTTTTCACAAGTTTTCCCTTTTTATTTAAAAGGATGTATGATACAGGTTACATTGAGAGATAAAAAAGTATTTTTTGAAGGCGTTCTCCTTCTCCCATCAGAAGTTTACAAGTTAATAACACCTTCTACTTTTATTCGTCTACGGGGAGAGAGTTATAATTTCTCTGATTTTGCTTACTTTTTTGATATACATTTAAATAAAGCTTTCTGGAAATATAGTAAAAAATTTTTTAATTTTATTTTACCATCCTCTGCCTGGGAAAGTTTTTTAGGAGAAGAAGTAATAATGGCAGGAGATAGTTTAATTTCATATAATAATAAAGTAGATATGGATTGGCTATCCCAAAATAATTTCCTTGTAGCTGCTTCTGTTCAATCACCCATCCTTCTGGATATAATCAAGAAAGAATTCCCTAACTTTTATATTTATCCTGAGTTTAGGGAGAAACGAAAGTTTTATAATTTTGCTCCAGGAGTTAGCCTGTGTTTCAATGAGCAGTTTATATTTGCTGAGACTGGTGGAGGTAAAGATTTATTACTCAAGTTAAAGCCAGATTCTTCTTTATTACACAAAGGAGGAGAAGAATGGGGATTTGTTTATCTTAATATAACAAAGTTACTGGAATATTTTCCAGAAGAATTAAGGGTATTGGCAAGCTATTTCCCTGAAATATATTGCAAGATTTTTTTAGAGCCAGAAATTGCAGGATTGAGGTGGGAGGCTGAATTAAAATATTAAAGAATAAGGAGGCGATTTGATTATGGGTTTAATTATTCCGTCACGGACAGCTAAAGAGTTTACTGATAGAGTAATTGCTCATTATAGGAAATCTTTGGAAAAATTAAAGCAGTTAAATTTGCCAACCCCTCCTATTGAAGAAGGTGAGTTTAAAATAAAAAACTTTAACAATGGAGAGTTTGATGTTCAACTTTTATCTAGCGTTAGAGAAAAGACAGTGCATTTGTTTGCACAGTTTCGTCAGGGCACAGAAGCAAATAATGAAGATGGTTTTAATTTGCATGAAGATATTTTTGAGGTTTTAATTCTTCTGGATACACTTAAAAGAGCAGGGCTTAATAGAGTATTCGCCTATTTCCCATTCTTGCCTTATTTGCGGCAGGATAAGAAAGATAAAGGAAGAGAACCCATTTCTGCTCGTCTAATATTTGATCTGATTACAGTAGCAGCAGGTGGAGGAACTATTCTCTCGCGAATTGCTACTGCAGATATGCATAGTAAAACCTGTCAGGGTTTGTCTAATTTACCCATTGATGAAATTTCTCCTCTACCCTTATTTGGACTTTATTATAAAACTAAATTTCAAGAAGAGATTAAGAAAGGTAAAGTAATTGTAGTTTCTCCTGATATAGGAGGTTCTCGTAGAGCACATAGTTTAGCAGAACAACTGGGAACTGAACTTGCAACAATTTATAAGAAAAGAGAAAAAGGAAAAGGTGTAGAGAGCCTTGGTATTATGGGAGATGTAAGAGGAAAAATTCCTATTATGATTGATGATATGATAGATACAGGTAATACAATTATTCAAGGAGCAGAATTGCTTAGAATGCATGGAGTAGATGAAGAGGAAAGGATTTATGCCTGTGCAACTCATGGATTGTTTAGTTTTGATAGAGAAAAATGGGAGCCAGCTGAAAGAAAGTTTTATAATGCCAATATAGAAGTTTTAATTACTAATACGATACCACGGCCAAAGGAGTATTATGATAGCTGTTATAAATGGCTTAAGGTTATTGATATGTCTAAGTATTTTGCTGATGTTGTTTACTGTAATGAAAGTGCTACTTCTCTTTCCGATACACTTACCAGGCATCAACAAAGAGCTAAAGAACTTAAAAGCAACTTGGATGATTATCTTATTCCAGTAGAAGCAGGGGCTCTTCACTGGAAAGCATTAAGGAAAAAGAATTTAGCTTTGAATAAATCGTAAATAACACGCAGAGTGTCCGTTGAAGGATGCAAGTGCCGTTTGTGGCGTAATTGGGAATAAATCGTAAATAGCATGTAAAGTGTCCAAAAACTTTTACAGAAAATAAGTTCTCCAGATTTATTAAACTATTTTGTTTAATAATCAATAAATCGGGTAACTCTTCACTACAAAGAAAGCAAGCAGGAAAAAATTAAAAATTATAGAATAAGCCAAATTATTTTTAGCAATAAAAATTAATAGAAAAATTAAATATTATAGAAAATTAGTTTTTATTGTCTTTAGAACTTTATAGAAAGGAAGTTTTAAATAAAATGAATATTCCGATATTAGACTTAAAAGCTCAACATCAGTATTTAATGGAAGATCTGGTAAATGCTTTCAGAGAAGTCCTTAAAGAAGGGAACTTTGTCCTGGGCAAAAGAGTAGCTGAATTTGAAAAAGAATTTGCCTCCTATTGTGGCACTAACTACTGTATTGGGGTAAATTCCGGCACAGATGCCTTACTTTTAGCACTTACTTCTATAGGTATAAAGGAAGGAGATGAAGTTGTTGTACCTGCGTTTACTTTTTTTGCTACTTCTGAAGTAGTATCAAGACTAAGAGCTAAACCAGTCTTTGTAGACATAGAGCCAGATACTTTTAATATTAATCCAGGGTTAATAGAAGAAAAAATTACTAAAAATACAAAAGCTATTATTCCAGTACACCTGTTTGGACATCCTGCAGATATGGAACCCATATTAAATTGTGCAAATAAGTATAAGATTGCTGTTATAGAAGATTGCGCTCAAGCAGTAGGAGCTATGTATAAGGGTAAAAAGGTAGGAGGCTTTGGTATAGTAAACTGTTTTAGCTTTTATCCTACAAAAAATTTAAGTTGTTGTGGAGATGGAGGAGCTATAACTACTAATAATGAAGAGATAGCAGAAGAATGCAGGATGTTAAGAGTTCATGGAAGTAACCGCAAGTATTTTTATCATCAACTTGGTTTTAATTCTCGTTTGGATGTAATTCAAGCAGAAATATTAAAAATAAAATTAAATTATGTAGACCTGTGGAACAAGAAGAGAAGAGAAATAGCTAATTATTACAATAGATATTTAAAAGAAATTCCAGAAGTTACCCTTCCTAAAGAAAAAGAGGATGTAACTGCTGTTTATCATCAATACACTATCCGGGTAGAAGAACGTGATAGTTTGCGTTCTTTTTTAAAGGAAAGAGGAGTTGGGACAGAAGTATATTATCCAGTTGCTTTACCATTTCTTAAAGTATATGAAAACCACAACCACAAAGAAAAAGACTTTCCTGTAAGTAGCAGAGCACAAATGGAAGTGCTTTCTTTGCCTATTTATCCTGAATTAGATAAAAAGAAGTTAGATTATATTATTGAATGTATTTACAAATTTTATAAAGATAAAAGGAGTAGTAAAAGATGAAAAAAATTTGTGTTTTGGGGCTTGGCTATATAGGACTTCCTACATCTTGTATATTGGCTACCAAAGGTTATTCTGTTTTGGGTGTAGATTTAAATCAAGCAGTTATTGATTCTATTAAACAATGCACTATTAATATTAAAGAACCCGGGCTTGAGGTAATTCTAAAAGCAGCTTTAAATTCTGGGAAGCTTAAAGTAAGCACAACTCCTAAAAGTGCGGATGTTTTTATAATTGCAGTTCCTACTCCAGTGACTGCGGAGAAAAAATCTAATTTAGAATATATCATTGCTGCAGCAGAGATGATTTGCCCTTTACTCAAAAGGGGCGACCTTGTGATATTAGAATCCACTTCTCCTCCTGGGACTTCTAGAGAGGTACTGCTTCCTATATTAGAACAAACAGGTTTGCAGGGAGGAGAAGATTTCCTGTTAGCTTATTGCCCCGAAAGGGTGATGCCAACTAGAATTTTAGAAGAAATTATAAATAATGATAGAATAATTGGAGGTATAAACCAGCGCTCTGCTATTGCAGCTAAAGAAATTTATAGTAGTTTTGTTGCTGGGAATATATATCTTACAGATACTACTACTGCAGAAATGATTAAAATAGTAGAAAACACATTTCGTGATGTAAACATTGCTCTGGTTAATGAACTGGCTAAAATTTGTGAAAAATTGAATATAAATATCTGGGAAGTAATTTACCTTGCTAATAAACATCCAAGAGTAAATCTTCACATACCTGGTCCTGGCGTAGGAGGGCATTGTATACCTGTAGACCCGTGGTTTATCGTAGAGAAAGCACCTGAGGAAGCAAAATTAATTAAAATTGCTCGACAGATTAACGACTCAATGCCAGATTATATAGTTAATACTTTCCTAAAATTACTTCCTGCTCTTTCAACCCCAATAAAAATCACATTACTTGGAGTAAGTTATAAAGGAAATGTAAGCGATACAAGAGAAAGCCCGGCGATAAAGATAATTAGCCAATTGGGAAAAATGGGGGTATTAGTTTCATCTTATGACCCTGTAGTAAAAGATTTTCCATATCCTCTCGCTACACTGAAAGAAGCTCTTGAGAACAGTTGTGGAATAATACTACTTGCAGAACATTCTCAGTTTAAAGAATTAGACCCTAAAAAGCTAGCTCCTTTGATGCGTTATAAGTTACTGTTTGACACAAAAAATTTTCTACCTATACAGGAGTGGGAAGAAGCAGGGTTTAAAGTAAAGGTGCTAGGTAAATAACCTTACACATAATTTTTAGTAAGGAGGAGATAGAGTGAATTATTATTTTACAGAAGAACAGGAGATGATAAAAGAACTAGCAGCTAAAATTGCTTCTAAAGAAGTAGTTCCGATAGCTTTAGAATTAGATGAAAAGGGCGAATTCCCGTGGAAAATAATGAAGTCACTAGCTCAAGCGGATTTATTTGGTGTATATATCCCGGAAGAATACGGAGGTCTTGGGAAAGGATGTTTAGAGTTGTGTCTGGTGATAGAAGAATTGGCAAAAGCCTGTGGAGGTGTAGCTGTAAGTTATGCTGGGAGTGCACTTGGAGCTTTCCCTATATTACTTTTTGGCTCCAAAGAACAAAAACAAAAATATCTTCCTCTTATTGCAAGCGGGGAGAAATTAGCAGCTTTTGCTCTTACGGAACCCAATGTGGGTAGTGATGCTGCAGCAGTAGAAACTACTGCCAGGCTAGAAGGAGATTACTATATCTTAAATGGGACTAAACAATGGATTACCAATGGAGGAGAAGCTGAAATTTATGTAGTAATTGCTTCCAGTGATAGAGAAAAAGGGCCTCGTGGTTTATCTGCTTTCATTGTAGAAAAGGGGACTCCGGGATTTGAGTTTGGGAAAAAAGAAAACAAAATGGGTATTCGCTGTTCTGCTACACGGGAATTAATTTTTCAAGATTGCAAAATACCTAGAGAAAATTTATTAAGCAAAGAAGGAAGAGGCTTTATTATAGCTATGCGAACATTTGACTATGCTAGACCAGGGGTAGCAGCACAAGCAGTTGGTATTGCTGAAGGAGCAATGGAATATGCAATTAAGTTTGCAAAAACTCGTAAACAGTTTGGAGAACCTATCACATCTTTTCAGGCAATTCAGCATATACTGGCAGATATGGCTACACAAATAGAAGCAGCTCGTGCACTTGTTTATGCTGTAGCTAGAATGATAGATAAGGGTGAAAAGGATTTTTCTAAAGAATCTGCAATGTGTAAGATGTTTGCTTCTGATGTTGCTATGAAAGTAACTACAGATGCTGTTCAAGTTATGGGTGGGTATGGGTATATGAAGGATTATCCAGTTGAAAAAATGATGAGAGATGCCAAAATTACACAGATTTATGAAGGTACAAATCAGATTCAAAGAAACATAATAGCATCAAAACTAATTAAAGATACAAAACTATAAAACTTTTATGAAAGAAGAATGCATCTTTTGTAAAATTGTTAAAAAAGAAGCTCCTGCAGAGATAATCTACGAAGATGATAAAATATTAGGATTTATGGATTTAAATCCTAAAGCTCCTGTTCACTTTCTTTTAATACCCAAAAGGCATATTCCTACTTTACTTAATCTTAAAGTAGAAGATACATTTTTAATTGGACATATTATTACTACTGGAGTAGAAATAGCTAAAAAATTATCTATTGCACAGAGTGGCTTTCGTATAATAAGTAACTGTAATGAAGATGCAGGGCAAACTGTGTTCCACATTCACTTTCATTTTATGGGAGGAAGATTTTTTAGCTGGCCACCAGGATGAAGCCTCTTGCAATTTTATTTAAAATCTGTTAAAATAAAAAAATGGGAAGATCTATAAGTTAGAGGGGAGGGATATAAAAATGGATACTAGTGTAACAATAAGAGATAATGAATCATTAGACCAAGCTTTACGGCGCTTTAAAAGAAAGTGCAAAAGAGCAGGTGTATTAGCAGAAATGAGAAAGAGAGAGCATTATCTAAAACCAAGTGTTCGCAAGAAGTTAAAATCAGAAGCTGCCAAACGGCGTTTACGCCGTGAACAGAGGTAATAAGGATGCAATGGTAGCCAGTGATTTGCCTTGGCCAAAGTATTTAAAAAAATATGGCAAATTACTCTTTTTATTAAGCGGCTTTACAAAGCCGCTTAATTTTATATAAATTTATCCTAACAAAAGGGTGTGAAAAGAAAAGGGTTGGAGGAATTTAAACTTCAAGTAAAACTTAATATAGAAGATAATCATAAGAAGTTTAGCTTTCTTGGCTTGCAGGATGAAAATTTGCGAATTATTGAAAGTGAAATACCTGTAGTTATCTCTTTAAGAGGTGATGAACTTTTAATTAGAGGAGAGCAAAAAGATGTAGAGATAGCCTGTGAATTCCTTAAACAACTTAAAGAACTTGTAAATGTATTTTCCGTTTTATCTCCTGGTGAAATAAAGCAAGCACTTCAAATATTTAAAAAAGACCGTAATTATTCTTTGCTTAGAATTTTTGGTGATATATGTCTAGTTACCCACGAAGGTAAACAAATTAAACCTAAAAGTATAGCTCAAAAAGAGTATATTGAAGCTATTAGAAACTTTGACCTTGTATTTTCTATAGGGCCTGCAGGCACAGGGAAGACTTATCTAGCAGTAGCTATGGCTATAGAAGCTTTAAAGAGTAAGCAGGTTATAAGAGTTATTCTTGCACGCCCTGCAGTAGAAGCTGGAGAAAAGTTAGGATTTTTACCCGGGGATATATCTGAGAAAGTGGATCCCTATCTTAGACCATTATTTGATGCTTTACTAGAAATGATAGGCTTTGAGAGATGTCAAAAATTAAAAGAAAAAGGGGTTCTTGAGATAGCTCCTTTAGCTTTTATGCGTGGTAGAAGTCTTAATAACTCATTTATAATCCTGGATGAAGCTCAAAATACAACTTCAGAACAGATGATGATGTTTCTTACCCGTTTAGGATTTGGTTCAAAAGCTGTAGTTACTGGAGATATTACCCAGATAGATTTGCCAAAAGGTCAGATGTCTGGACTTATAGAAGCTCAACAACTTTTAGGTGGACTAGAAGAGGTAAAGTTTATATATTTCACAGAGCAAGATGTTGTGCGTCATCCACTAGTTAAAAAGATAATAAAAATTTATGAAAAAAAGAATAAATCTTAATACTAAAAATTTATTTCTTATTCTTATTGTTATTTTTTTATTGGGATTAGTTTTATTATTAACAACGGAACAAAGAAGTCAGATACCTTATATAAAAGCAGGTAAGGTAGCCCAGGAAGATATTGTTGCACTTAAAAACTATGAATATATTGACCATCAAGCAACAGAAGAAAAAAAAAGAATGGCATCTGAATCTATTGGTATAGTATATAGCATAGATGAAACCGTAGGACTTAAAGTGGAAAAAAATATTCAAAGCATTTTTAAGTTGGCTAAAAAAATAATAAATGAAGATAAATCTGTGGATGTAAAGATATATAAGTTACAAAAAAAGCTTACTTTTAAGTTGCCTTACAGCACCCTAAAAATTCTTGTATCATTATCAGAAGAAAAATTAAACAAGTTAGAATTTAACTGTATTGAAATAGCAAAAAAAATTCTAAAACAACAGTTCAGGGAACAGGATATGGAAAAGGAGTTCCAACAAATAAATTCTCTAGTGGACTACCAGCCTTTTGAAAAAGAAGAGGCAGAATTAATTAAGGCAATTCTGAAAGCCTGTATTCTCCCAAATAGCTTTCCTGATATAAATAAAACACTTTTACTTCAAGAAAAAGCTAGGCAAGAGGTTATACCTGTCAAAGTACCTATACAAAAAGGAGAAATAATTCTAAATAAAGGTAAAGTAGTTACCGAAAGAGATGTGGACATCTTACAGCAAATAGGACTTTTACAATCCTCCTCTTCTTCTATACTTCAGCTTATAGGAAGTGCAATTATATTTTTTTTACTTCTTACAATATTTATATTTTACCTGTATCTTGTAGAAAATAAATTAACTTTACAACTTAATTTTTATCTTCTTTTAAGTATTATTGCTGCCTTTACTTTAATACTTGGGGATTTGCTGAAATTATATTCCTGGTATCTAATTCCTGTTTCTATGGCTTCTCTATTGACTGGATTGTTATTTAACTTTCGCCTGGGTTCTGTCTTTGGCTTACTAATTTCAACTCTGTTTATACTTATACCAGAAAGTAAATTAGAATATATATTTGTATTGAGTATCGGGGCTATAACAGGAGCACTTACTACCTTGAAAGCTACCAAAAGATTTAATATTCTGCAAGGTGGGCTTATTATAGGTATAATTAATGGAATAATAATTTTAGCATTCAATCTAATTGACTCTATACCACTTTCGGAGTCAATTCAAAACATAGGTTGGGGCATAGCAGGAGGGATTATATCCAGTATAATAGCTATAGGCGTGTTGCCACTTTTTGAGAATCTATTTAATATAACTACACCGATAAGGCTACTTGAACTTTTAAATCCTACAGAACCACTCCTTCAAAGACTCTTATTAGAAGCACCTGGCACATATCATCATAGTATAATAGTAGCAAATCTGGCAGAGGAAGCAGCGGTGGAACTAAAAGCCAATTCTATATTGTGTCGTGTAGGTGCCTTTTATCATGATATAGGTAAAATTAAGCGTCCTGGATTATTTATAGAGAACCAGCTTGGAGAAAATCCCCACAAGCATATAACCCCTACTTTAAGCACTTTAGCAATTATCTCTCATGTAAAAGATGGTATAGCTTTAGCAAAAGAATACAAACTGCCTCCTGCAATAATAGATTTTATACCTCAACATCATGGTACAAGTCTGGTTTACTATTTTTATCAACAAGCAAAAGAAAAAGGAGAAGAAGCAGGAGAGGAAATAAATAAGGAAGATTTTCGCTACGGAGGTCCAAAGCCTCAATCTAAAGAGACAGCTATTGTAATGCTAGCAGATAGTGCAGAGGCTTCTGTAAGAACACTTAAAAAACCAACTCCTCAAAAAATTGAAGAAACAATACAAAAAATAATTGATCGCTTTTTATATGATGGACAATTTGATGAATGTAATCTTACTTTTAGAGATTTAAATATAATTAAAACAGCTTTTACAAAAATCTTAGCTTCTATGTATCACTCTCGTATAGAATATCCAGAATTTTCAGACAATTGAAAGGAAGTTAAAAAAGTGCACTTAGCAATAACCAAAGAAAAAGAAGAATGGATTATACCGCCGGGATTAGCAGAATTAGCACAGGAGATATTAAAAGAAGAAGGCTTTGAGGGAGAATGGGAAATAAGCTTAACCTTTGTAGAAAACTCCACCATCCAAGAACTAAATAAAACCTATAGAGGTTTAGATGAACTTACAGATGTATTGAGTTTCTCACAAATAGAAGGCGAACAATTCCCCTCCACTCCTGGTGCTCAATTGTTAGGAGATATAGTAATTGCCTATCCAATTGCAGAACAACAAGCATTAGAAGAAGGATGGAGTATAGAAATGGAAATAGTCTGGTTATTTATACATTCTCTTCTACATTTACTTGGATACACTCACAGTCAACATAGAGAAAAAGATGAAATGTTTTTAAAAGAGGAAAGTTATTTTAAATTATATCAGAAACTTGTTCGGGGGTGAAAAAATGGAAGAAATTGTCTTGCCGATTATATTATCTTTAATAGCATTATTATGGATAGGTTTATTAAGTTTCTTAAAGGGAGTAATCTATTCTTTAGACAAGCCAGCTTTAATTCAATTAAAAAAGACTCAGAGATATTTTTTTGATAAAGAGACTCTTATCTTAACTATTTCCTTTATAGAGCTTTTCTTTATAGGTTTATTATTTATATTTTCATATCCTCTTTTGTCTCATATCTTTAAATCTTCTTATTTAATAGCCCTTATAATAAGTATAGTGTTGATATTTATTTTAGAAAATCCTGTGATACTGCTTAGCCAGAAATCAGTCAAACGAAATTCTAATTGGTTAGAAAAAATAAATAATCTTATAGCTATTGCATATCCACTCCAGTGGCTTATATATCAATTACGACAATTATTTAAAAAGGTTTTAAGGATATCTTTAGAGGAAGAATTAATAAGTGAAGAAGATATAAAAGTAATTTTAGCAGAAAGTAAACAGAAAGGAATGCTAGAAGAAGAGCAAGAGAAGATGATTCATAGTGTATTTGATTTTGGAGAAACTATTGTTAGAGAAGTAATGGTTCCCAGAATATCTATGACAGTGGTAAGCAGTGATACATCTTTTGAAAAAATAGTAGAAACAATTACTAATACTGGTTATTCAAGGATACCCGTTTACGAAGGCACAATTGATAATATAATAGGAATTATTTATGCTAAAGACCTTCTAAAATTCTTGGTTTCAAAAGCTCCTTTTAATCTTAAAGAAGTGTGTAGGAAGCCATATTTTGTTCCAGAGACAAAAAAAATAGATGAACTTTTTAGAGAATTACTAAAACAACAAACTGCTATGGCTATTGTACTTGACGAATATGGTGGCACAGATGGAATAGTAACTATAGAAGATTTAATTGAAGAGATAGTAGGAGAAATAGTAGATGAATATGATAAACCTAGCACTTCTATAATTTATAATGAAGATGGTAGTGTTACTGTAGATGCTAGAATGAATATAGAAGACTTAAACAAAGAGCTGGCTTTAAATATACCCTGGGAAGAATGCGAAACCATAGGAGGTTTTGTTTATTCCCAACTTGGTAAAGTGCCGCAAAAAGGAGAAACTATTCAGGTAAAAGGAATTACATTTTGTGTAGAAGAAATTAAAGACAAAGTAATTAAAACAATTAAAATTAAATTACCCAATCCTCCTAAAGAGATAACAGATGGAGATCTATAAAAAATCCATACTTTACTTTTTTTTGAGAAAGAAGTAAGCAAGGCACGTAAGTGCCAGTAGCAAATAGTAGCTTGCCTTTACAAAGAAAGTAGGTTGACAAGAAAACAAAAAAGTGCTATTTTATTAATAGCCTAGCAAACAACGAAGGTGAGTGCTAGTGGAAATAAGTTTAACACCTCGTCAGGAGAAGATATTAAAAGCAATTATAGAAGAATTTGTAAGTAGTATAGAGCCTGTAAGCTCTCGAGTAATCCTGCACAAATTAGAGATAGATTGTAGTTCTGCTACAATTCGGAATGAAATGGCAGAATTAGAAAGTAAAGGTTATCTCTTCCAGGTCCATACCTCCTCTGGCAGAATACCAACTCATAAAGGTTATCGATATTATATAGATTATTTAATGGAAAAAAGTTCTCTTTCACCTTTTGAGGCTCAATTTATAAAACAAAAATATGAACAAAACTTTACTGAATTAGAAGAGATTATTTCCATTACAATAGACCTTCTGGCAAAACTCAGTAATTCGCTTTCCATTATTACATCGCCTCAGATAAAGGAGAATTGGATTAAGGATATTTATCTATCTTTAATTAGTTCAAATCGTTTACTGCTTGTCATCATTATCAGCACAGGAGTAGTTATTAAGAAGGTAATAGATAATCCTCCAGGGCTTATTCTTGATAAATTAGAAGAAGTTTCTAATATTTTAAGAGAAAAGTTTTGTTTCCGTTCTCTTTTTCAAATAAACAATGAAATAACAGAAGAAAGAGGAATTATAGAAAATTTATTATTAGAAAAATTTATAAACTGTATTAAAGATAGTTTAATAGAATATTCAGGTGAGTTATTAGCAAAAGGTGTTCATAATTTACTCAATCTCCCAGAATTTAAAAATACAGAAAAAATAAAAAAGATATTAGAGTTAATTGAAGCAAATAAACTTAGAGAAATATTTTACAACATTTCCCTGGCAGAAAATATTAAAGAACTTAAAAAAGTTAATATAATAATAGGTGAAGAAAGTTCGTTTGCAGAATTAAAAGAGTGTGCTATTATTACTACAAATTATACTATTTCAGGTGATACAATTGGGCTTATAGGTATTCTTGGACCTACTAGAATGCATTATTGGCGGCTTGTGCCTCTTGTAGATTTTATAGCTAAAAATTTAAGCTTGAAATTAGAAGAATTAACTTTAAGATGAAACAAGTAAGTAATAAGACAGAAATAGATGAACGTTGGTCGGCATTGATTACCAATACTTCTGCTGTGAGGGCTATTTCAAGTGCTATTGAAGGCACTATTGGTCCTAAAGGCTTGGATACACTGCTGGTAGATAAATTTGGAGATATAGTAGTAACTAACGCTGGAGTTACAATACTAGAAAAGATGGAAGTAAATCATCCTGCTGCAAAAATGTTAATTAATTTAGCACAGAGTCAGCATAAAAAGATAGGAGATGGCACTACGACAGCTGTAATTATGGCTTCTGCTATTATTAAAGAGGGGGTAGATAAAATATTAAAAGGTGTCCCCCCGGCAAAGATTATCACAGGAATAAAGCTGGCAGGTGAAAAAGTAATTCAATTATTAGATAAATATGCACAAAAGTTAAATAGTTTTAATGACCCATTTTTTTATAAGGTAGCTTTTATAGCTGGTAGAGAAAAAGAAGAAATTGCTAAACTTATAGTTAAGTTAGCTCAATTAATTGGAGAAGAAAGATTATTTAAGGAAGAGTTTAAACTGGTAGACCATATAATTGCTAAACCTTATGTGGAAAGTCAGGTATTTGAAGGAATAATAATAAGTAGAAGTAAGATAAATGAAGAAATGCCTCAAAAAATAAAAGATGTAGTTGTCCTCTGTATATATGACGAACTGGCTCCACAAAATCTGCAACCAGAAATACTAAAAACAGAAGAAGGGATACGCAAATTTATGGAGCTACAAGAGAGCTTTCGCTCAAATCTTTCCAAGTTATCTTCCTTGGGAGTAAATTTTATTGCTACTGCTAGAAGTATAGATCCAATAGCAGAGGAATTTATGGTTGAAAAAGGGATAATGGGAGTAAAACGAGTTAGTAGAAGGGAATTAGAATCTTTAGCCCGATTTACAGGTGCCCGTATTGTTAGGTGTACTACAATACTAGAGAAAACTGTTGAAGAATTATCTGGAATAATAGGATTTGCTGAATTTATAGAAGAAGACAAAAATTTAAACTTCATAAAACTAAAAGGTGGAAAAGGGGAGAAAATGGCTACTCTTATTGTAGGAGGAGCTACAGAAGAAGTAATAGAGGAAAAAGAAAGAATTGCAAAAGACTCTGCTTCTGCTCTTCAAGCTGCATGGCAGGGTGGGGTGGTTCCAGGGGAAGGAGCTGTAGAATTTTTTATTGCACTTAAGTTAGAAGAGTTTAAGCGGACTTTATCTGATCTTTCCAGTGCAGGTGTAGAGTGTGTAATAGAAGGACTTGTCTCTCCTATTCGTCAAATCTTAAATAATGCAGGCTTCTCTCCTCTAGAGAAATCAACTCTTTTAGCTAGAGCTCAACTGGAATCAGAAAATCCTGCATTAGGGATAGATTGTGATAGTGGAAAGATAATAAATCTATGGGAAGAAGGTATTGTAGACCCATTGCCAGTGAAGAAGTGTGCTTTTCAAACCGCTTTAGAAGTAGCCTGCACTATCCTCAGGATTAATACAATTATTAAAATGCAAGATAAAAATAAAGGAGAGATGGGTTTGTGATGGAAGAAGAATTTAAAACTTCAATTATTACAACTAGAGAATTGAAAGAAGATTTAGAAGAAACAGGAAAATACAATATTAAAGATATAAAAATACAGCTATTACAATTAGCAACTCAATTATATAAATTAGCTAATGAATTGGAAGAGATTAAATATGTTCCTGTTACTTCTACTACACTTGTAGAAACTCCAAAATCTGTACCGCAAGAAGTAAGGGAAAAACTGGAATACTTACGAAAACTGGATATTAAAGAAGAAAAGCTAAAAGAACTTATAGATAAGATTTTTAAACGGAAAAAAGATGGAATGTTAGCTTTGTCAATAACTCAAATGAATGAACTTTTAGGAGAAGCTGCATTTGGATTATTGGAAGAAAAAAAACAACAGCTAGATAAATTAAAAGCAAAAGCCCTTCTAGATAAGTTAACCACTATAGAAAGTAAGCAAAAAGAAATTTCTCCCAGGATACAAGAAATACTTAATAACCTTAAAAAGCTAAAGGTAAAAGAAGAAGAGATGAAACAACTTAATGAAAACATAACACAAGCTAGTTCTGTAGAGAAACAGTTAGAACTTTTAACTGACTTTCTAATTAGATGTTCTTTATTACTAAAAGAACAGTCTGTTGAAGTAGAAGAAGTAGAAAGAAAAGAGGAAGACTTAAAAGAGCAAGTAGAGATATTAAGAGCAGAATTAGGGAAGGTAAAACATCTTGCTGCCAGTTATTTTAATCGTTGTCGTGAGTTAGAAGAAGATATAAAAAGAATTAAGACAAAAAACCAGGAAGAGATAAAATTGTTAAAAGAGAAAACGAAAAAAGAATTTCTGCTAAAGTTCATCCCTGTAATTGATAACATCTACCATGCTTATTCTCAAATAAAAGTTAATGAACAAAATAAAAGTATTATAGATGGTTTAAATTTAATATTAAAAGTTATAGAAACATTTTTTCAACAGGAAGGTGTTGTCCCTATAGAGTGTATAGGTGAGAAACTTAACCCTAAATTACACGAAGTTCTTGATGTAGTTAATACAAATGAGGCAGAAGATGATACAATAGTTGAAGAAATTAGAAAAGGTTACCTTCATAATCAAGAGTTACTTAGACCAGCCTTAGTAAAAGTGGCTAAAAATATTCAAATTGTGGAGAAAGGAGGCACTGCCCGGGAAGGGCAAGCAAAAGATGAGTAGAATAGTTGGAATAGATTTAGGCACTACAAACTCTTTAATTGCAATACTGGAAGGTGGAGAGCCAATAATTATCCCTACTGCAGAGGGAGATTATCTATTACCTTCAGTTGTAGGCTTCACTAAAGAAGGAGAAAGATTAGTAGGAGTTACAGCTAAGCGCCAGGCTATAAGCAACCCGGAGAGAACAATCTCTTCTATTAAACGACATATGGGAACCACTTACAAGGTTAAAATAGATGAGAAGGAGTATACACCACAGGAAATTTCGTCAATGATTTTACAAAAATTAAAGATGGATGCAGAAGCTTACCTTGGAGAACCTGTAGAAAAAGCAGTAATTACAGTTCCTGCTTACTTTAATGATAGTGAGCGCCAGGCAACTAAAGATGCAGGCACTATTGCAGGCCTTGAAGTTGTAAGAATCATAAATGAGCCTACAGCTTCTTCTTTGGCTTACGGTTTAGATAAACTTTATGAAACAGAAACTATACTGGTTTATGATCTTGGAGGCGGAACATTAGATGTATCAATCTTAGAAATTGGAGGCGGAGTATTTGAAGTAATTGCTACCTGTGGGGATATGCGACTTGGTGGTGACGATTGGGATCAGAGAATTATAGATTATCTTGTAGAAGAATTTTTGCATGAAACAGGTATAGATTTGCGTCCAGATAGAGTAGCGATGCAGAGATTAAAAGAAGCTGCTGAAGCAGCCAAAATAACATTAAGTACCGAGACTTCCACAGTTATTAATCTCCCTTTTATTGCAGCAGATGCAGGAGGGCCAAAACACTTAGAGGTAAAATTAACAAGAGCTAAATTTGAGGAAATGACAAGAGATTTAGTAGAACGCACATTCGAACCTGCTCGGAAAGCTATGGCAGATGCAGGTATTGGTTTTATAGATATAGATAAAGTAATATTAGTAGGTGGCTCTACCAGAATGCCAATGATTAGAGAAGCTGTAAGAAAATTTTTTAATAAAGAGCCTTGTCTTGATGTAGACCCTGATAAAGTTGTTGCTTTAGGCGCTGCTATTCAAGCAGGTGTGCTTGCAGGAGAAACAAAAGAATTAGTTTTATTAGATGTTACTCCACTAAGTTTAGGTATAGAGACAACAGGTGGAATGTTTACAAAAATAATCCCGAGAAATACTCAGATTCCTTGTTCTAAAAGCAGGATATTTACTACAGTAGTAGATGGACAAAGAACGGTGGAAGTCCATGTGCTTCAAGGGGAAAGAGAAGTAGCTGCTCATAATAAATCATTAGGAAGGTTTGAACTTACAAATATTCCTCCTGCTCCAAGAGGTGTTCCTCAGATTGAAGTAACTTTTGCTATTGATGCTAATGGTATACTTAATGTAACAGCAGTAGATATGGCTACTGGCAATAGGCAAAAAATTACCATTCAATCTCCTACAAATCTAACACAGGATGAAATTAGTAAAATGGTAAAAGAAGCTGCTGAATACGCAGAAGAAGATGCTAAACGAAGAAGAGAAGCTAATATAAGGAATAAAGCTAATACCGAAATAGCTACTGCAGAAAAAACCATAAGAGACTTAGGAGACAGGTTAAAACCAGAAGAAGCAAATAAAGTGCGAAAGATTATAGAGCGATTAAAAGATGCTCTTACAACCTATAATTACGACTTAATAGATGAGCTTACAAGTCAACTTACCAATACAATGTACACCTTAACTACTGATGTATACTTTAAGATAGAAGGCACTCCTTTAGCTGCCAAAAAAGCCTCACAACAGAGTGAACTTATCGTTTCTACTCCAGCAGATGAGAGTTCTACACCATCAAGGCCTGTAACTACTACTCCTTCGACAATTAAAAAGAAGACCCCTAAAGAAGAGGCTGATGATATACTGAAGTGGTTTAAAAAGAGGAAGTAATTCCAGCACAATTTATTTTAAGCTAAATATTGAAAGAAAGTAATTATTTAGTTAATTTTGTTAAAATAAACTAAAGCTATAAAAACTATATAGGATTAATATATAAAGGATAAAAAGTAGTTACAAAGTTAATCATTATAAAATGAAAGCTCATAAATCTTATTATAATACTTTCTTAATATGGATTGCGTTTTTCATAAAAAACCAAGAATATGTCAGGTTAGGTGAATATTTACCAAGGGAGGAATAAGAAATGTCTCCAAAGAGGGATTACTATGAAGTCTTAGGTGTTTCTCGTGGTGCAAGTGAGAGTGAGATAAAACAGGCATATCGCAGATTGGCGCGCAATTATCATCCTGACCTCTACAAGGGAGATAAAAAAGAGGCAGAAGAATTTTTTAAAGAAGTAAACGAAGCTTACGAAGTACTCAGTGACCCCCGGAAGAGAGCAGCTTATGATAGATACGGACATAGTGCCTTTGACAAGACTGCTGTCGGAAGTTACGTAGGAGGATGGGGGGATGACGGCTTTGGCTTTGGTAGATTTGGCTTTGGTGATATAGAAGATCTCTTTAGTTCTTTCTTTGGACACCCAAGCCCTAAATATGAATATACTACCAGAACTCAAAGTGTAAGAGGACGAGATATTCAACAACAACTAGAGTTAACATTAGAGGAAGCTGCTCTGGGTATAGATAAGGAAATAGAAGTAACTTCCCTTCGCACCTGTTTAAATTGTGGAGGAAGAGGGACAGAAAGTAGTACTGGTGTAAAAGTTTGCCCGGAATGTGGTGGTAATGGTGTAATACAAAGAATTCAACAAACCATTTTTGGAAGAATAATTCAATCAACTACCTGTAGAGTATGCCTTGGGAAAGGTAGCATTTTAGTTGATCCCTGTAAACGATGTAAAGGGAGTGGTCTAGTAGAAAGAACAAGAAAAATTAAAGTTACCATACCTAAAGGTATAAGAGCAGGTAATGTAATAAGGTTAGAAGGCGAAGGAGATGCAGGTAGTATGGGAGGGCCTCCAGGTGACCTTTATCTTCAAATTACTCTAGCTCCCCATAAACTTTTCAAGTTAACAGGAAATGATATAATTTGTGAAATATCTATAGATCTTGTAACAGCAATATTGGGAGGGAAAATTCTAGTCCCAACATTATTCGGGGAAGAAAAGGTTGAGATACATCCAGGTACACAACCCTTTACTAAAATCACTCTTCCTGGCAAAGGAATGCCAAGTATAAAAGGTTATGGCAATGGGGATCAAATTGTAGTAATTAAAGTAGAAATACCTCGAAAGCTTACTCCAAGACAGAAAGAACTTATTAAAGAATTTGCAAATCCATCTTCAACTATAAAAACTGAAAAGAAAGGTATATTTGAAAAAGTTAAAAAAACCCTTACACATAAATAAACTTACTTTCTTTGCAAATACACAAAATGCCAGTAGCAAAGAATCTTCAGTAAGCAAAGAAACTTTCAGTCATTTACCACCATAAAAAGGTAGTAGTTCAGTAGTTAAAGAGCTTGTCATTGTAAGCGAGTGAACCGAAGGTGAAGTGAAGGGAAGCAATTTCAGAGAATATTCTGAATGCCTGAAAATAAACAGGATGTGTCATATGCGACGCTATTATACAAAATTTTTGCACCTGTAGTATAATGAAAAGAATTTATTATGAAGGGAAAATTACTTTAAATACTCCTTTTTTTATTCAAAATACAGAGTATCATCATTTAGTAAGAGTTTTAAGAAGTAAAGTGGGGGAAAAGTTTATAGTTTTCGATGCGGAAGGTAAAGAATTCCTTGCAGAAATCATAGAAATTACTCCTTTTAAGATTAGAGCAATACCACTCTGTAAGAATTCTTCGCCAGCAGGTTCTTCTCTTTCCATTAATCTGGTGCAAGCTATATTAAAAGGCAAAAAAATGGATATAATCATAGAAAAAGCTACGGAACTGGGAGTTAAAAATATCTTTCCTTTAGTTAGTGAATTTACTGTGCCTAAAGAGGTTTCTGATAATAAACTGATGCACTGGCAAAGGAAAGCTATTTCTGCTGCAAAACAGTCTCTTCGCAATACAATTCCCACCATTTATTCTCCCTGTAAATTAAAAGAACTTTCTAATTACTGGCAAAGTGAAGAAGTGAAATTAATTTTCTGGGAAAAAGCTATATTATCCTTTAAAAATGCACTTTCTACTATGCCACATTCTACATCAACTGTATGGGTAGTTTTGGGAGCAGAAGGAGGATGGAGTGAAGAAGAAATAGACTTCTTTATTAGAGAAGGAGGTAAGCTAATTTCTTTGGGACCAAGAATATTAAGGGCAGAAACAGCAACAATAGCAGTATTCAGTGTGCTTAATTATGAATTAAGCTCAAATATAATGCTTTGAGCTAGTGCTAGGCTAAAGTTTTTGACTAACCAACTCTTTTTAAGCAATCTCCTTTAAGAAATATTGACAATAGCAGATTCTTTTGATATATTAAAGAACAATCGGAGGGATGTCCGAATGGTAAGGGGCCGGTCTTGAAAACCGGTGTAGGCGAAAGCCGTGGGGGTTCGAATCCCTCTCCCTCCGCCAGTAGTAAACCTGAGTTTGACAGTTTATAGCTTCGAATAGGGATTTTATGTTCCAAAATACGCATAAAATGTAGGTATTATTTTTTTCTGAGTTTGACAGTTAAAAATAAAAAAGCCTTATAAAATAAGGGAAATATAAAGGTGGCCAAAGAATTGTTTTCACTACCTCTGTATCAGAAGTTGCAACGGATATTCCAGACAACAAAATGCCCTATATAATCTTTTGATTTTGCTAGTTACTAATTAAAGGAGTTTAGCATGTGGGAGGAGAAATAAATTTATGCTAGAAATAATATTTTAAAGATTAGTGTAAGCTAGCTTTTGGAGATATTTGGTGGAACTTTCATAATGCCTTATTACATAGAGGAGGCCAACTTAAATGTTTTTTAAATTTGAAACAATGTAAACTATGGAAAACATAACATTACCACCAGAGCTATTATCATTTGTTAACTCTGAAGATATAGATTTTACAGTTAAAGCTGGCCGTGCTCAACCACTAAAGCAATCATTTCCTTTAATCATTTTGGCCGTTGCTTTTATAACATTTGCAATTATAGCTGGCTTTAGTTTTTTAGGACCAATATTTCAAGGCAAGGAAGTTCATTTTAAATATAATGGAGTGCCTACAGTTGCAAGTCCCGATAAATTAGAACCCATTATATTGCCAGCTATTATGCTTGGTGTTTTTCTATTATCAGGAATCGGTATATTCTTATATGGTATTTATTCAATATTTAAAAAAGGAGGGTATTTTGTCGGAACTTCAACAGGATTAGTGCATTTTCAAAATGGCAATATCAAATTTATAGATTGGAAAGAATTTTCTGGAGACATAGAAATTACTGGTAATGCCCAAAAAGGCAATATCTTACTTCGAATGAGAACGGGTATGATGATGAGAAGTAGAAAAAGTGCTCCATTATATAGTGATATTCCTTATTTTATATATATTTCAGAAGTTCCAAATGTATTTGAAATTGCACAAATTTGTAAAAAAAGAATTAAAGAAAATAATCCTACACTAGCACAACAGTACACAGCATTGCCTAACAGCGAGGATGAGGTTTAAGAAAAGGTGCATTAATAATTTCAAGGTATGCTAAAGCTAGTTTCTGCTTTTATGTGAGTATCTTTAATTTTTTATTTTTAGAGGAGTTTATTTATAACTAAAGAATAAAAAACTAAAATTTTTTTATTGCTTTTGTGTTACCTGGAATTTTTAAATTCTTATTTTATAAATGTTTAAATGCTATAAAAATGTTGTGGTTACTAATGTTTTGTATAGTAACCCAGTTAAGTGTATTAGCTCAAGAGAAAGAAGAATTAAAAAGCTCTCTTGCTAATTTAATTTTACCTGATTGGCATATAACAAATTCACAGGAAGAACCTCCTCTGGGATGGCAGACAAAGAATGTGAGTTATTCATTTACTCTAGAAAGTAGCTCCAATTTAAATAAGCTAACATTATGGTTTGTATCTATGGAAGGCGAGATAACTTATAATCCTACTTATCGAGAACCGATTTCAGCAAGAGCTTTTTATTTTGGCTGTAGTAATAAATGGCGGCTTTTTTATTCTCCTCCTTTTTCTTTTAAAAAGTTAGTTGAAAAAGTTGCTACTTCCTTTTCTATTTCTTCACCCAGACTTTTAACTGGTGGAGAATATTTTAATTATTCTTATGATTTTGAGACAGAATTAGAACCATACCTGCCTATAGATTACTTTCTTACTATCTTTTCTCGTATCTCTTTAATAAGAGAATCTTCTTTGGAATTCTGGATTGATTATGAGGACCCTGTGGAAGAAAATTTTTCCTCTTTAAGAAAAGAGAGTGAGATATTAATTGAGGCTTTAAAAAAAGTCTTGCACAAGAAAAAGTTTGTGGTGATTTATACAGGTTGTGGTGGATGGGAGGAGATGGGAATTTTTAAATTGTAAATATAAATGCTAGTAAATGAAAGCAATTTTTAAAAAACCATAAAAATGGTAGTAAAAATGAAGGTAGGTTATGCTATAGTAAATTAAAAAGGAGTTGAAATGAATGGAATTTGAATTTAAGCCAAAACGTCTTTTAACCAATTTAACTTCAAGGGAACTAAGAAAATTAGCTAAACACGATGAAGTGCCTAATAAGTATGGTCTTCCAGTTTATCACACTAAGACACTTTCTCGGAGTGCAGGCTTTACAAAAATCATTTATGACCCAACTTCTAAGGATGAAGAATTATTGTGGAAAGTTAAAAATTTTGTATCACAACAGGATTTTATTGAGGTAATGGTAATGGTAGGAGAAAATAAGAATAATAACTTTAAAGCTTGTTATTGGGTTACCCCTTCCTTTGCTCGTCTATCTTATATGATGCAAGAAAATTTTTTCCCTTTTAGTGGTGGTGAGCCAGAAATTAGAGTAATTCAAATTCCACAGTGGCCAGAAAGAAGGGTGTTAGTTTTTCCCAATGAAGGGCTTACTATTATTTTGGGTATTGACTATTATGGAGAAGCTAAAATGGCAGTCTTGCGTATGGCAATGCATTTTATGCGGGATAAAAGGGGCGGATTAGGCTTACATGCAGGGAGCAAACTTTATCATTTAAACATAAATGAAAGTTTAGTTACTAAGGGAGCTTTAATTTTTGGTTTAAGTGGCACAGGTAAAACCACAATTACCTGTTTCAATCATAATTTAAAATCTCCAGAAGGAATAACCATTTTACAAGATGATATTAATATGTTTACTTTTTCTACTTATGCTTATGGAACTGAAAGGAATTTTTACATAAAAACTGATAATGTTACACAACAGCCCGACTTGCTTCAAGCTTGTCTTTCTTCGGAAGCAATACTTGAGAATGTAGTTGTAACACCAGCAGGAGATATAGACTTTGATGATTTTTCTATCTCTACCAATGGTAGATGTATTGTTCAAAGAAAAGATATACCAAACACCAGTGAAAATATAGATTTATCTTCCACAGATATAATCTTATTTAATACTCGTAGATATGATATTCCTCCTGTAGGGCGATTTATTTCACCAGCTCAGTGCGCTGCGTTTTTAATGCTTGGCGAGTCTACAATTACCTCTGCAGATGACCCTTCAAGAGTTGGTGAATCAAAAAGAATAGTAGCTTTTGACCCGTTTATTATAGATAATCCGCATAAAAACGGCAACATATTTTATAATATACTAAATAGAAACCCGCATCTGCAGGGATATTTATTAAATACAGGGAAAATAGGTGGTATTGAAGAAGGGATTAAAATTACCCCTGAAGTTACTTTTAAGATAGTGGAAGAAATACTGCGAGGCACTATTAGCTGGCGTTATGACCCTGTTATTGGATATGAATTAGCAGAAGAAGTGCCTGGTTTAGATATAAGCAGTTTTGACCCTTACAATATATATGGAAAAGAAAAATATAAATATATGATGGAGTCTCTGCAAAAAGAACGAAGAGAATATTTAAATAAATTTGAAAAATTACTTCCTCAAATAAAGGAGGCTATATAATATGGATAAATTCTCACCAGAAAAAAACCCGGCAAAAGAATTACCTGCAAATCTAATTTTATTAATCTGTGATAAAGTTTTAGTAGATGTGTATAATCCATCACTGCATACTTATGTAAATGTATTTGACACCTTTAATGCACCTCAGTTACCTTTTTTTAATCCTCCAATGGTAATTGTAGGCAGTTATGGTCTGGCACAGGGAGAGTTTCGACATTACTTTGAAATACAAGATAAAACAGGAGAAGTGTTAGTAAGAAGTAAAGAAACTAAATTTTTCCTAGATAATCGCACTGCTCATCATAATGAACATGCTATGATAATTGGGGTAAAATTTGACCATCCTGGTGTTTACTGGGTAAAATCTTTTATAGATGGGGAAGAGATGGCAAAATTACCTTTAATTGTTAATTATAAACCACCACAAGTCAAAAGACAGCAAAATGATGAGGAAACTAATACATAAAAAGTGAAGGAGGTATTTAATGATATGATAAATTTTATTACAGACGAAGAGTTTAAAGAAAAAGTGTTACAGGCTTTGAAACCTGTCGTGGTAGATTTTACAGCTAGCTGGTGTCCACCTTGCAAAATGCTTTCACCTATTATAGATAAACTTGCTATAGAATATGAAGGCAAAATAGATGTATATAAAATAGATGTAGATAAGAATAATGCTACTCCTATGCAATATGGGATAAGAGGAGTTCCAACATTAATATTCTTTAAAAATGGTGAAGTTGTAGAGCAAATAGTAGGTTATGTTCCAGAAAATCTACTTAGAGAAAAGTTTGAAGAAATACTTTAACCCAAAAACATTAATGCCCCTGCGAGGCACACACTTGGCTGAGGCATACTCTCCAGCCTATGAAAAGGAAAACATTAATGCCCCTGCGAGGCACACAGGCAAGTGCCAGTAGCGTGCTCTGTAGGTGCAAAGCATCGTGAAGCATCTTAAGGAATATAAAAATATTGAGAGAGTGACTTTGGGAGCAAAGCCTGGTTGCAAATCGTGCAGATGCCAAAACAAAGGGGGTTTTTGCAAGAGTTAAAGATTTGTGTTATAATTTATATTATATAAAACAATAATTTAAATCAACTTAAGGAGAGCAAATTAACAGGATGAAAAATAAGTTTTTATTAGTAATAGTTTTTATATTTATTATAAGTTCTTTTGTTTTATCACAGGAAGGAAATATTCCTCAATATTATATATTCCAGACACCCAACGGATATTACTTCTATTATTACTACTATCCAAACACTAATTATAACTATCCACCTTACCCTACTCCCTCACCTCAATATCCTTATTGGAATATTCCTGACTACAACCTGCAATATCAATATCCGCAACAACAGTATAATTCTTATTACTCTCCTTATTCTACTGCAGAAAACTTTGATGGTATTATAATCAGTGGAGATAAGAAATTTGTTAATATTATAAAACCAGGTCTATCGCTTCTAAAACAATATACACCTTTCAGATACCAATTTGTAAAAGAACATACTCGCAAAATTGAACTATGTCAAAACTGTGTGCCAGCAGGTATATATGCTTTTTCTCGCATAGCTGGTAACTGGTTAGGAGATTATACTATTTATTTTAATACATTAGATTTCCCTATCCCCAATCAACAGGAATTAGATAGATTTATAGCTTCTACTATTCTTCACGAAGCAGTCCACCTTGCAGGCGGAGGAGAAGTGCAAGCTTATACACAACAGATATATACTTTACAAGAACTAAGGGCAAGTCAACAACTAATAAATTTTGTTTATAATATATTTGTTATGGTACAGAATGCTAATTCTAACTGGCAATTTCATTGGTAAACTCTTTACCTTTTTTATTCAAACTTAAGGAAGCAGTAGGATTTAATTTGTAAGCTTCATAATGACAGTAATCTGGATAAATTTTTTTATTCTAAATAAAACTTGACAGAATAAAATTAATTAGTTATAATAACTAAATCAAAATAAAAAGTATAAAAATTTTTAAGTTTTAAGTTGGGAATTTAAGATATGTTTGAGAACCTGACACGAAGACTACAGGATATATTTAAAAATTTAAGACGTAGAGGTAAACTTACTGAAAAAGATGTAGAGGAAGTGCTGCGAGAAGTTAAATATGCTTTGCTTGAAGCAGATGTAAATTTCCGTGTTGTCAAAGATTTTATTGAGAGAGTAAAAGAAAAAGCTATAGGAGAAGAACTCTGGAAAAGCCTTACTCCTGCACAACTTGTAATTAAAATAGTGCGAGATGAATTGATAGCACTTATGGGAGGCTCTCAAAGTAAGATTAATATTTCTTCTTCCCCTCCAACCATTGTTGAACTTGTAGGTCTGCATGGTAGCGGAAAGACAACTTCAGTAGCTAAATTAGGTAATTATTTAAAGAAACAGGGACACAGGCCATTACTTGTAGCAGCAGATGTATATCGTCCAGCAGCACGGGAACAGCTTTTAAAATTAGGGCAGGAATGGGATCTGTCTGTATTTACATTGGGTGAAAATATAGCACCCTTAGAGATTATAAGAGGAGCTATTAAGAAAGCAAAAGTAGAAGGCTTTGATATTGTAATTATTGATACAGCTGGAAGATTACAGATACAGGAAGAACTTATGCAGGAACTTGAGGAAATAAAAGAAAAGATTAATCCTTCTGAAGTTTTGTTAGTTGTAGATGCAATGATGGGACAGGAGGCACTAAATGTTACTTCTACTTTTGTTAAAAGAATTGGTCTGGATGGAGTAATATTGACCAAGTTAGATGGAGATGCTCGTGGAGGTGCAGCATTATCTATAAAGGCAGCTACGGGAGTACCTATAAAGTTTGTAGGTGTAGGAGAGAAAGCAGACTTGCTGGAGCCTTTTTATCCCGATAGAATGGCAAGTAGAATCCTGGGAATGGGGGATGTGCTTTCTCTTATAGAAAAAGCAGAAGTAGCTATAGATGAAGCAAAGGCAAAAGAACTGGAACAAAAGATTCGAACTCAAAGCTTTAATTTAGAAGATTTTCTGGAACAATTAAAAGCTATTAAAAGTATGGGTCCCATAGAACATTTAGCCAGTATGATACCAGGGTTAAATCCTTCCTCTGCGGGAGGAGATTTTAAAATAGATGAGAAGCAGTTTACTCGTATAGAAGCTATAATATGTTCTATGACACCACAGGAGAGACAGAATCCTTCCATTATTGGAGGTAGTCGTAAAAGAAGGATTGCAAGAGGTAGCGGGACTACAGTTGTAGAAATTAATAAGTTATTAAGGCAGTTCCAGGATATGCAGAGAATGATGAAACATATAACAAAACTGGAAAAGAAAGGCTATAAATTACAGAAATTACTAAAAAGGAGGTGAAAAAGGAGACTTTTAGCACTCCAGAAGAATATGGCGTTAAGGATTAGGCTTCAAAGGTGGGGTAAGAAGAAACAGCCGAGTTATAGAATTGTGGTAGCAGAAAGGTCTGCGCTCGTGATGGGAAGTTTGTAGAGATTGTAGGTTTTTACAATCCTCTTACTTCTCCATCTACAGTTCAATTTAAAGAAGAAAGGTTAAAATACTGGCTTGCACAAGGAGCAGTGCCTTCAGAAACAGTAAGTGGTTTAATTAAAACATTGGGCTTATTGCCACAAAATAATAAAGAGGAGGTATAGTTTTATGAAGAAATTACTTGAAACTCTAGCTAAAGCTTTAGTAGATCATCCTGATGATGTAGAGGTCAGTCTTGTGGAGGGAGAGCGCTCTATTATATTAGAATTGAGAGTGGCTCCAGAAGATATGGGTAAGGTTATTGGTAAACAGGGTAGAATTGCTCAAGCGTTGAGAACTATCGTCAAAGCAGCTGCTGTAAAAGATGGCAAAAAAGTTATGGTGGAGATTATTCAGTAAATGCAAAAACTAGTTATTAGAAGACCTGTAATAGTAAATGTAATAATGACAGAGCAATTTAGAAAAGAACTCCTAACAGACATCCAAGCCAGACAAAAAAAGCTGGAAGAGGATATAAAGAGTCTGGAGATAGGAGTAAGTAAAGAAATTGCCCGTCGTGCTTTAACTGAACCTAAAGAGGCTTCTCTTCTTACTAGACAGCTAGAATCAGATAAGGAACGTCTGACAAAGCTTGGAGAAGACCTAATCCGCCAGATGGAGACAGTAAATAATATACCAGAGGGACAAGAGGTGCCTTTCTGGACTCTGGATGGCTGGGTAGAAATAGGAGTTGGCGATGACTTGCGCCAGAAAACAACTCAGACACAAATTGTAATCAAAGACTGGCAGGTGGTAGAAGTCCGAAATCCCTGAGTATATTTCAATTGGAAAAATTAAAGGTGTATGGGGAAAGAGGGGAGAAGTTGTTGTTTTCCCATTGACCGATTTTCCTGAGAGATATAAGGATTTAGTTCATTCAGGTAGTAGGTGTGAGCTTAAAAGAGAGGGGGAAGCACCTGTAAGTAGCAGTAGGTGTTTACCCCCAACGTCTGCTGTATATTTATATGATAGTGTATCTAAAGAAAGAAAAATTGTAGAAGTAGAAAAAGTTGCTCTGCGTAAGCGGGATGTTATAATTAAATTAAAGGGCGTTAATACTCCAGAAGATGCAAGTATTTTGAAAGGCAAGCTAATTCAGGTTGATTATGGCGGACTTTACCCTTTGCCAGTGGGGTATTATTATATATTTCAACTCATAGGGAGTCTGGTTCTAACAAGCAAAGGAGAAGAAGTAGGTAGATTAAAAGAAGTACTTAAGCTTCCTGCAAATGATGTTTTTGTAGTAGAGGAAAACGGTGGAGGAGAATTCTGTATTCCAGCGGTAAGTGAGTTTATATTAGAAATAAATACTAAAGAGAGAAAGATTATTGTAGATTTAACTAATTTTAGATGAAAATAGATATAGTTACATTATTTCCAGAGATGTTTCCAGGTATACTAAATAGTAGTATTTTAAAAAGAGCAAGAAAACCTAGACCAGTAAGTGCCACCGGCAAGTACTTAACTCCTCCAATGGTAGAGATTAATATTTATAATCTTCGTTCTTTTGCTTTTGATAAGCATAAGCAGGTAGATGATTATCCATATGGTGGAGGAAGAGGAATGGTGCTTAAGGTAGAACCCTTTTACAGATGTGTAAATTTACTGCGAAGTAAAGATAGCTATGTTATTTTGCTTACACCACAGGGGGAACAATTTAACCAGCAGATGGCCTGGGAGTTGTCTCGTCTGGAACACTTAATTTTATTATGTGGTCATTATGGAGGAGTGGACGAGAGGGTGTCAGAATTATTGGTAGATAAAGAAATTACAATAGGAGATTATATACTTAGTGGAGGAGAGCTAGGAGCTTTAGTAGTGGTGGATGCTGTAGTTCGGCTTATCCCTGGAGTAATAAAGGAAGAGTCTGTAAGAGGAGATAGTTTTGGAGATAGAGGTATTCTTTCTCCACCTCAATATACTCGCCCAAGAGAGTTTAAGGGTAAGCAGGTCCCAGAAGTTTTGCTTTCTGGAGACCATAAAAAGATAAATAACTGGAAAAGGCTTATTGCTTTGCAGAGGACCTGGCAAAGAAGGCCTGATTTACTGGAGAATATTAATTTAACTGAAGAAGAAAAGCGGTTTTTATTAAGTTTAGATAAGGAGGCTTAATCCAATGAATTTACAAGATGTAGTTGAGCAAAAATATAAGAAGACAGAAATACCAGAATTTGGAGTGGGAGACACTGTAAAGGTTCATTTAAAGGTAATAGAAGGAGAAAAAGAGCGTATTCAGGTGTTTCAAGGAATTGTAATAGCAAAAAAACATTCAGGACTTAGAGAAACTTTTATAGTTAGAAAAGTTTCTCATGGAATAGGAGTAGAAAGAACTTTTCCCCTTCACTCTCCACGAATAGAAAAGATAGAAGTAGTTAAAAAGGGCAGTGTAAGGAGAGCTAAACTTTATTATTTACGCAAACTTATAGGTAAAGCTGCAACTAGTTTAAAAGAAAAAATTTAATTTTTGATTAGCTAGAAGGTGAAAGGCTTGTCTGTATTACAGCTGGAGATATTAATTGGAATACTTATAATTGTAAGAATTTTAATACGATTTTTTAAATTATCAGAGATAGCTCGTTCAGTTAGTTATGAGTATTTAGATTCTATTATCGTAGCAGGACTGACTGCCTTGTTTTTGATTAACTATGTAGTTAGGACATTTTATATACCTTCTGGTTCAATGAAGCCAACTTTACTACCAAACGATTATATTCTGGTAAATGAATTCCTGTACCGATTTCGTGCTCCAGAGAGGGGAGATGTAATAGTATTTAAACCTCCTCTACCAAAAGCGCCTGATTATATAAAAAGACTAATTGGTAAAGGAGGAGAGAAGTTAGAAGTTAAAAAAGGTAAAGTCTATATTAATGATACTCCCATTGTAGAACCTTATATAATGGAAATGCCCGACTATGATTATGGACCTGTTATAATTCCTCCAGAGCATTATTTTGTAATGGGAGACAATAGAAATAATAGCGAAGATAGCCATATATGGGGATTTTTACCTAAAAAAAATATTGTAGGAAAAGCTTTTCTTATCTTTTGGCCTCCAAGAAGGATTGGTTTAATTCACTAATTTAAAAATGACTTCTTATTTTACCGGACATATGCAAAAGTTCCTACACAATTACCGTAGGAACTTTTCTTTAGTAGATTTAATAGTGGAATTAAGAGATGCACGGTTGCCCTATACCAGTGGAAAAGTATGGAGTGAAAAGTTTAAAAAGGATAAGGTATGGGTAGTTATATTATCTAAAGCGGATCTGGCACCTTCTGCAGAGGTAGAGAAGTGGCTTAAATACTTCTCTCAACATAGTATAAAAAGCAAAGCATTCTCAAAGTATTGTCCTGACTGGGATGAAGTATTTGAATTATTTAGAACCGCTGCAGGGAATTTTGGTAGTAGTTCTTATTCACTCTGTCATTTCTATAATATAAAAAGAGCAATGGTTGTAGGAATACCCAATTGTGGGAAGTCATCCTTTATTAATCTTTTATCTCGTCATAGTAAAGCGAAAGTAGGTAAATTACCCGGGATGACTCGTGGACCACAATGGATTGATACAGGAAGAGGGATTAAGTTTCTGGATACCCCGGGAGTGCTACTTCCTAGATGTTCAAAAGAAACTGCCTGGAAATTTGCTTTAGTTGGAGCTTTAGATTTAGATAAAATAAATTCAATTGGCTTGATAGAGTATTTGAGCTGTAATGATGAAATAAGTTCTTTGATTGGTCTTGCTGGAATGGAAGTTAAAGATTTTCTTCTTTACATAGCTAATAAGTTTGGATTAGTAACTAAAGGAGGGGAGCCTGAAATAGAAAAATCTGCAAAAAGAGTAATAAGAAATTTAGTTGATGGAAAGTATGGTAGATTTATTCTTGAAAAGGTTAATGAATTAAATGTTTAAAAAATATATATCGCTTAAGGAAGAAAATAAATTTCGAAAATTAGGATATAGATTAATTGCAGGAGTGGACGAAGCAGGAAGGGGACCTTTAGCAGGTCCGGTGGTAGCAGCTGCTGTAATCTTACCTTGCGGGAAGCCACTACCACAAGGTATTAGAGATTCAAAACAACTTACACCCGTAGAGAGGCAAAAAATATTTATCTGGTTAGCTCACAATGCCTTTTGTGGTATAGGAATAGTTACTAATGAAGAAATAGATAGAATAAATATTCTTGTCGCTACTTTAAAAGCAATGAAGCAGGCAGTTATCTCTTTGCCCTTTAGCCCCGACCTTATATTAGTAGATGGCACAAAAGTTATACCTGGAATAGAAATAACACAAAAGGCTTTAGTAAAAGGAGATACCTGTTTTCCTTCAATAGCTTCCGCCTCTATAGTAGCCAAAGTTTTTAGAGATAAACTTATGCAGTTTTATCATAATATTTATCCTAATTATAATTTCTGGAAAAACAAAGGTTATGCAACTGCCAAACACATAGAAGCTATAAAGACATTTGGTCCTTGCCCGATACATCGCAAAAGCTTTTCCCCTGTTAAGGAGTATTTAGGATGGATAAAAAGACATTAGGTCTTAAAGCAGAAAAGATAGCAGAGAATTACCTTAAAAAAAGAGGATATAAGATTATAAAAAGAAATTTCTCTGCTCATCCCTGGGGCGAAATAGATATTATTGCAAAGAAAAAAGATTTAGTTTTATTTGTAGAAGTTAAAGCATTAACAAAAGTTAACTGGACAAAACCCTGGGAGAAAGTAAATAAAGATAAACAACAAAAAATTAAACGTTCTGCTTTTGTTTATTTAAATTCTTTCGGCAGAGAGGGCGAAAGTTACAGGTTTGATGTAATTTCCGTAGAATTTAATAAAGACAATAGTGTTAATAATATTGACCATATAGAAGGAGCTTTTGAGTAAAATTGATAGAAACACTTTTAGCAGTAGTGGGCAGAAGGGTGCTTTCGGCATTAGAATTAGCAGGGGGACTTACTAATTTACTTATCCAGAGTATTTTATTGGTATTGAGAGGAGCAGTTAGTATAAAATTAACTATAGAACAAATGTCGCTCCTTGGGGTTGATTCTTTTTTAATTGTTCTCATTACTACTACATTTACAGGAATGGTTCTGGCTTTCCAGTTATCACTTCAGGCATTAAAATATGGTTTAGAAAGTTATGTGGGAGCAGGAGTAGCTATTTCTATGGCAAGAGAGTTTGCTCCAATGTTAACTGCTATAGTAGTTGCTGGGAGAGGAGGTTCTGCTATTGCTGCACAACTGGGTTCAATGAAAGTTACCGAGCAGATTGATGCCTTAAAGGCTTTGGCTACTAACCCTGTAGAATATCTAGTAGTGCCCAGGTTTTTAGCCTGTATATTTATGGTGCCTATGCTCAGTTTCTTTTCTTTTTTAGGTGGAGTTTGGGGTGGATATTTTATATCTATCACTCAGGGAATCAACCCAATAGTTTATAAAGAGTCCATAAAATCCTTTTTCTTTATGTCTGATATTTGGGGAGGCTTAATAAAGGCTGTAATTTATGGTGCTTTAGTAGCTATTGTAGGTTGTTATCTGGGGCTTACTACAGAGGGAGGAGCAGCTGGAGTGGGTAGAAGCACAACTAACTCTGTTGTGCTTTCTACTGTATTAATTTTTATATTTAACTTTCCTCTTACAATATTACTCTTTGGAGAAGGATAAAGTTGATTAAATTAGAAGGAGTAACTCTGGCTTTTGAAGATAAACTAGTATTGAATGACCTTTATCTTGAAGTTCTAGATGGCAAGATAACTGCTTTGATTGGATTGAGTGGAGCAGGGAAAAGCACTGTTTTAAAAGTGATTATGGGATTTTTGCAGGTGCAGAAGGGAAAAGTTTATGTTGCAGGGAAAGATATAACCAAATTAAATGAAAGAGAGCTTAATGAAATAAGAAAAAATATGGGTTTGGTTTTTCAGCATGCAGCTTTATTTGATTATATGACTTGTGGAGATAATGTTGCTTTTGGTTTGAGGAGATTGAAAAGGTTGAAAGAAAAAGAGGTGCAGAAGAAAGTAAGAGATACTCTTAAAATAGTAGGGCTTGAAGGTATTGAACATCTTTATCCTGATGAAGTTAGTGGAGGTATGAGAAAAAGAGTAGGTTTTGCTCGTGCTATTGCTTACGAGCCAAAAGTTCTTCTTTATGATGAACCTACAAGTGGGTTAGACCCTATAATGACGAGTGTTATAAATAATTTGATTGTAAAATTAAATAAAGAGTTAGAAGTAACTACACTTGTAGTTACTCATGATTTGGCAAGTGTCCTTAAATATGCCCACAAGATAGCGATGTTACACAATGGTAAGATTATTGAAGAGGGAAGCCCTCAAGAGTTTGTTGCCAGTAAAAAGGCTTATGTTAGGCAATTTTTAGAAGGTAGAGAGGAAGGTCCTATTAAAGTTTTATGAAAAAGACTTTAGAAATTAAAGTTGGTTTATTTACAATAATAGGATTAATTTTACTTTTGTTGTGGAGTGTAGAATATGGCAGATTAAGATTTGGAAAGGAGAGGGGATATAAGTTCAGTATCATTTTTGATGATGTTGGAGGACTTGGCAAAGGTTCAGATGTTCAGGTGGCAGGAGTAAAAGTAGGGAGAGTATTGGACTTATACTTTACTCCCGACCAAAAGGTAAAGGTTATAGTAAAGATAGATTCTACAGAAACATTAATTAACCGTAATGCTATCATAACTGTAGAAAGTGGACTTGTAGGAGAAAGATGGCTTTCTATAATGCCTAATCCAGAGATAAAAGGTTATATTAAACCTGGAGAGGAACTTCAAGGAGAAAATCCAGTGGCTCTGGAAGACCTCATTAAATATGCCAAAAAGAATTTGCAAGAGATTTCCGTAACTTTAGGAATAGTTCAAAAGACATTAAACAATGTAAATCAAATTGTAGGTGATCCCCAGATTCAGATGTCTTTAAAAACTTCTGTTAAAAACATTCAGGAAGCTTCTAAAAAAGCCAATGAACTGCTGGGCTCTGTGGAAATGGATATGGTAGATCTCTCTGCACAGGTAAAGAATACTTTAAAAAAAGTTGGCACTTCTTTATATGCTCTCACAGATGAAGTTAAAAATAACTTTAAAGAGATAGGAAATAATGTATACGACCTTACAGAAGGTTTAGAAACTATAGTAAAAGAGAACCAACCCGATATAAGGAGTTTAGTTGAAAATTTAAAAGCTACCTCTAAAGAGCTTCAGGAGGCTTCTGAAGCTATAAATAAACTTGTAGGTGATGCACAGATTAGTTCAGACCTTCGTGAAACCCTTTCTACTATACGTCGGACAGGATTAATAGTAGAAGATATAGCTACAAATTTAAAAGAGTTTATTACTGATAAGAAACTGCAGAATGATTTGCAGGAAACAATTGCAAATACAAAGGAAACGCTTGCAAATGCTAATGCACTGCTTGAAGGAAGCAGAGATTTTTGGGCTAGAAAAAGTAAATTAATGCCCAAAAATATAGATTACGAGGTTTTAATTACAGGAGAAAGATTAGAAAATAAAGATAAAACTGATGCTAGTATAGATTTGTTAGCTTATCTTTACGGAGCAGAAGGTGGCTTTATTAAAACAGGTATTACTGATGTTAATGAAGAGAATAAGGTAGATTTGCAGTTAGGTAAGACGCTATCTAATCAGGATAGAATTAGATTTGGTATAATTAAAGCTAAGTTTGGTTTAGGATATGACCGTAAGCTCTCTCCTAATTTCACAATAAATGTAGACTTATTTGATGTTGATGATTTAAAGTGTGATTTTATGGGAAGATATAAACTAAATGAAAGAATTGATCTTATTATGGGTGTAGATAATCTTTTTAATACAAAAGAATATAAACTAGGCACAGGTATAAAATTTTAGTAGGGAGGAGGAAATTGTTTTGAAGGATGAGCAAAAAAAGGCTTTCTATACCAATATCATTCCTGTAGTAGGAAGGCTGGAAGATGAAATGGTACAGGAAGTAATTAACAAACTGCTGGAATTGGCAACTGTGGATAAGTTCTCTCGTCTAGTGCTTGCCATAAATAGTGGAGGTGGACAGGTATATCAGGCTTTTGCCATCTACGATGTAGCTACTACACTTACAAAACCTGTGGATACAATAGTAATAGGACGAGCTCATTCTGCTGCCATACTAGTTGTTCAAGCAGGACAGAAACGATATGCACTGCCTAACAGTGATTTTTTACTTCATGAAGTAGGAACAGACTTTAATACACGGCTTACACCAGATGAGCTTAAATTTGAGTTTAATACATTAAAAAAGGTAGAAGATAGAATGTTTTCTATTTTAGCTAAACGATGTGGTCAAACAGAAAAGAAGCTTTTTAAAGATTCTAGAGAGAACAAGACTTTTACTGCAACTGAGGCGTTAGAATATGGCTTAATAGATAAAATAATTACAAACCTTCCTCTTCTGGTGCAGTATTATCGTGAATAGGGTTTTCCCTGAATTTTTTAACAGAATATTCTCTCCCTATCTACTCTTCTGCTGTTTACTTTTCTTCTTTAACAATAGTGTTTATCAATTCTTTTAACTTGTCTAACTCTGGCAATGCCGATTTTAAAGCTTCGGTATCTCTATCTTCTATATATTCATTTAGTGCCTTCATTATACTCTCAATAGTTTGCATAGCAACAGGTAAATTATCATGAATAGGTAGTATATCTTCTTCTTCACCTATAAAAGTAGTATATAGCTTACCAAAAGTTTCCTCTGTAATTATTTCTAACTCGTAAAAACCTCTTTCTAACATCTCTATAGCAATTTCAGTTTCCTTCTGGAGAGTGTCAAACTCTTCAGAAGTAAAAGTCTTTAAATCTCCAAGTGCATCTTTAACTATCTCAAAGCCTTCGTTAATAAACTCTTGAGCCTGATGAAATCTATTTACATAATTAGTAAAGATGGATAAAGCTTCTTCTTCGCTTAATCCTTCTCCTAATTCTTCTTTAAGTTCTTCAGGTATCTTTTCCATTTTAGCTAAATTTTCTTCAAGGATACTTCTGGTCTTATCCATAATTTCGTGAGCAACTTCGATTATATGAGATAAAGCCATATTGATTTTATCACGAGTAAAACTTCCGCCCTGTGTTCTTATATTAGAAATTAATTCACGCAACATCTTAAGGGGAGCCACAAAATCTTTATCTGCTTCAATCAATGTTGCACCACATTCTTTGCAAACTTCTGCATCCGCAATATTCTGATACCCACAAGACCTGCACTCTTTAGACAAGCTAATCACCTCACACACTCTCTTTTTTATATAACTTAAGTGCCAGTAACGCACTTAGGGTGGGGACGGGAGTGCCAAGAAGCTCCTAAGTAGGCCAAGACACTTCTATGCCTTGCTTACTTCTTTTTCCCATAAGAAGTAAGTTAAGCTTCTGTATTTATAATTCCTCCTCCTCCCCCTATATCTCCTTCACCAAATGAGCTACCTTCTATTCCACCCGAAGAAGCTACTTCTCCTTCACCAAATGAGGTGTCACCACCTATGGATGCTACCTCCCCTCCTCCACTAACAAATGAATCAGCATCTTCGGTGGGAGGAATCTGAGAAGCTATACCTCCTCCTCCTCCTCCTTTACCACTTGTTATAGAATATCCTGCATCTCCTCCTCCAAATTTATCTTGAGCACTTGCTTGATATATTCCAAAGAATCCCTCTTTCCCACCTAAAGGAGAGAATGCCTTAACCTCTCCGCCCATATCTTCTTTAGTAAAACCACAGCGCCCCCCCTCTTCTCTATCTAATTTGAAATCCTTGAAAGAGATACTTCTTTCCTCTCCCTTTGGTGTTTTTATTTGCATACCTAAAGCCTGTTGAACATTGCCTTTTACTTCACCAACATCTATATTCTTCTGCTGAACTTTAGAATTTATTACACTTAAAGTGCGTTGAGCACTTCTAGCTTTATTAAGAACTTTCGAGTCTTCACTGCCAGCACTATTTATTACTATATTAGAAAGCTCGTTCATATAGGACTTTAATTCTTTAGTGCTATCTTCTCCTCCTTTATCTCCCTTCGTGCCAGCCTTGCCTTTACCTCCCATTTTTGTGCCTGCCTTTTTATTTTGTTTTGTTTCTTGTTTTTTATCCTGCTTCTTAGTTTTATCTATTTTATCCTTTTTGTCCTCTTCTTTTTTTCCTTCTTTAATTTTGCCTCCTTCTTTATCAACTCCTTCTCTTTTTTCTTTAAATACACCAGATTTATCATCTTTAAAAGCTTTATTTAAAGCTTTATCTACATCTTTATCTATAGAACTTTTAAACCCTTCGCTAGATTTTCCAATCCCGCTAGCTTCGCTTTTTAATGCCTGTTCTCCCACTCCTCCTCCTCCTATCCCCTTAACATCTGCTCCAATACCTACTCCTTCGCCTTTAGCTACTCCAGCATCAATACCTGCTATAACTCCTCCTGCTCCAAAGCCAGCGACAGCTTCTATTCCTGCACCAAAGCCACCGCCAGCTTCAACTCCACCTCCACCCACATCTATTCCACCGCTAAATCCTTCCACAACTCTTGTGTCAAAGCCACTTACATCCATTCCTCCACCCATTCCACCATCAAATCCACCTACTTCCATTCCACCACCCAACCCACCTCCCACCCCAAAGCCTCCACCTGCAATCCCTCCACCCAAACTAACACCTCCAAAGCCACCACTAAAGCCTCCACTAAATCTACCACTAAAACCTCCACCAAATCCGCCCCCCATACTCATTGCTGGCATAATCATTGCTCCCAAGCCTGCTCCCATTAATCCTCCTATAGCTCCCAAACCAGCACCCATTGCCATAGGTGCCATCATATTGCTTCCCATCATTCCTATGCCCATCATCATTTTTTGAAGCCGTCCCATTGCTAAAGCATTTTTCATACCCATCATATTACTCAAAGCTTGAGCCTGCTGTAGCTGAGCTAATGTTTCCATCCCTTCACCCAGTTGAACCTGTTTGCCTAACTGCTGTAATCTTCTAACTATAGCCATCTGATGTTGTAAAGCCTGCATATATTGATTTTGCAAATTACCATAAACACTCTTTATCATTCCAAGCCTCTGTTGACCTAACTTTAAATTGTTCTCAAACATTTTCTTTAGGTTACCTTCCATAAGTTTTTGCCCCTTCATTTGTTCAGAAAGGCGTAACATCTGTTGAGACAATCGCTCCATCATTTGTGCTGTTTTCTGCATCATTTTAGCCATCTGCTTTAACATCTTGCCTACCATTTTTAATGCTTGAGCTACTGCTCGCAGGGCTGCAGAAATTGCAGCACCTACAAATGGAACTGCCGCTACTGCAGCTGCTGCGGCTTCTATACCTTGAGCTGCTGCTTCTATACCTTGAGCTGCAGTATTTAGTCCGGAAGCTACCATATTGAGAGTTTTGGATATCTGCCCAAACATCTGAGACTGCATCTTATGCATCATTTCTTTAACCCCAAACATCTGTTCTAACTGCCCATGTTTAATCATTTCGCCCATAAACATACTGTTCATATTTGTTTGCTCTAAAGCATCTCCTCTTACTTGAGTTAAACCATTACCAATTTGTGACTGTATACCGCTAAACTGGCTCAGTTTAGAAAATAATGTGCCCGGATCATTAATTCCAGAATAATCAGCAGTACTCCCGATATTAAAGCTCACAGGTGCAGAATAATTCCCCATCCCTCCAATGCCAAACATCCCTCCTCCACCTACTCCACCAATGCTTCCTCCTTTACCTGCTAAACCTGCCAACCTCTTTCCGCCGGATAAAGCATCGGCTGCATAAGGAGAAGAACCAAATGCCTCGCCTGCTCTTTTTGTCTCAGCAATTGCACCTTTCCCTAATTCCTTATACTCTCTATGTTGCTCTTCCATCTTTGGTATATGTGGCTTGATCTTCTTGCCACCCTTTTTACCTGTAAAGCTCTTAGCTTTAGCAATACCTTTAGCAAAAGTTTGGTCACCACTCTGAATTGATTTTGTAACAGAAGCTCCTATACTTCCTATATTAACATTCATATCCATTTTGTTGAGTCCTCCTCTCTTTACAAATTTTATCTTACTTTTTTATCACTTTTATTCACATCTAGTAAAGACTTTTTCTAAAAGTTTTTGTATACTTACTTATGTAGAGAAAACCTACTTCTCTTGAAAAAGAGGCAGGCAAGGCACAAAGTGGAAGTAGCTTAAACATCTAACTTTTTGTAAACTTTTTTCACCTAGCTTATTTTAAAATGTAATCCTGAATAATGCATTTAATTGCAGGGTAACTACATTATTCGGCATAAAAATCTGTATTATAAGAGTTAGAAAAGTTAAAAGAATTAATAGAAACTATTGTTAAAGAAGAAGGGAAAAAACGGAAGAAAAAGAATTATAATGAAATAAAGAAGAGTAGATAGGGAGAGAATTTTTCTATTTGATATTTCAAGGTAGGTATCAAGTAAAATCATTAATTTTTAATTTAAGTTTCTCTAGATTGTATTTAGTAAAAGATTTGCATTTCCAGGGGAAAGAGTGGTTTTTGAGAGAAATCTCTTTCCATGTTTTACCTGATAGAGAAACAGAATTTAAGACAGCATTAAAAGAAAGGATAGAATACCTTTATAAACTAAGCCATCCAAGACTTGTTAGAATAGTAGATTACTTTTTTGAAAATCAGCGAGCTTTTATTGTTCAGGAAAAACTTTCTGAATTATTTTTGTCTAATTATATTACTCAAAAAGAAAAGCTCATAGACCCGCAGGCAATAGAATTAGGGTTAGGTATACTGGAAGGTATAGAATATCTCCATAATTTAAAAGATTATCCAATTTTACTTGTAAATTTAAATCCAAATCAAATTTTAGTTACTAGAAGTGGAATTAAATTACTGGACTATGGCATTTCTTCTTTTTTCTTAAAATATGGAATGATAAAAGAAGTTTTACAGGATGCTCCTGGTTATTGTGCTCCAGAGATTGTAGTTGGCAAACAGGTAATTGATTATAAGGCTGATATTTATTCAGTTGGAGTTTTGCTTCACTATTCTCTTACCGGTATACTACCAAAGAGTTATCCTGCCTCTTTTTCTTCTATTCGTATTAAAAACCCTGCAGTTTCTGCTTTTTTAGATAAAACTATAAAAAGAGCTACAAATGCTAATCCAGATGAAAGATTCTCTTCTGCAGGAGAAATGCGCAGGGCACTTCAAAAAGCTATTAAATCTACAAAAGAAGTAAATGGTTTTTCTACTAAGACTGCATCTCCTAAACTATCTTCTTATGTGAAAGCTACCACGAAAGTTAAGTCTAAATTACCCAGGAAAATTATTGATAAAGTAATTTTGGTTGGTGTTATAATAATACTAGCATTTTTTTTCTATTTATTAGGTGGAGAACTTATTTACAAGTTTAAAAATCTTAAAACTCAAGCCACACCTGAATTACTCCCGAAACCTGTTAATCAGCCTTTGTTTGAGAATAAAAATGAAGTTACAGATTATTGTTTATCTGGAATTCAAAATTATGAAGAAGGTAATTATGCAAAAGCTATTGAGGCACTTAATAAGGCTATTACTATAAATCCCGCAAATGGATTGGCTATGATATATCTGGAGAACTGTTATCTAGATTTAAATAAGACACCATCTTTTAAAATAGGTGTAGCAGTGCCACTGGAAGGTGCTAGTAAAGCTAAAGGAGAAGCAGTTTTGCGTGGACTGGCAATGGCACAATATGAGATAAATAGAAAAGAAATTCTAGCAGGTTATGGAATAAAGCTAGTGGTGAGGGATGATAGTTCACAGATTCCTAAGGCACTTGAAGTAGCAGAAGAATTTACTTCACGGATTAACCCGTTGATAGTAATTGGACATATAGATAGTGCTCCAACTCAAGCTACTGCTCCTTTATATGCAAAGGCAAAGATAGTAGAGATTTCTCCTACAGCTAACTGCCCAGAAAAAGAAGATCTGGGAAATTGGATGTTTAGATTGAGTGGCACAGGAATAGAAGAGGCACAGGTAATAGCAACTTACTGCAGAAATAAACTAAATTTTAAAAAAATGGCCATAATTTATGACCCAAGCCAACCTTATAGTGCAGGATTGGCTAGAAGTTTTATTGATAAGTTTGTCCAACTTGGTGGAGAAACCGAAGAGTTTACAGCTGAAATGGGCAAAGGAGATTTTTCTCTTCCTTTATCCAAGATACTTTCACTTTCAGACGTAGCTTTATTTTTACCTATGTATCATAAAGATTTACTAGCAGTAACAAACTGGCTTGGCACACATTTTACTAATTTACAAATTGTAGGACCTGATGCTTTTTTTACTAGAGAGCTATTAATAGAAGGTGGAGAAAATGTAGAGGGTGTTGTGTTTACTTCCCTTTTCACTGATAGCTCTGATGACCCCAAAGTTTATGAATTCGTCAAATTATTTAAAGAAAATTTTCATTTTACTCCTTCGGCAAGAGAAGCTTTAAGTTATGATACTTTAATGTTAATAACCTCTGCTTTAAAAGTAGCAGGAGTAGATAAAAAGAGATTATGTAATTTTCTCCATTCATTTAATTCTCCCAAAAATTGTTTTAAGGGTGTAACTGGTGATATATACTTTGATCGTTTTGGCAATGCTCACCATAGCTTATATTATGTTATCAAAATAAAGAATGGCGAATTTACCTTATTAGATAAATTTGAGAGTTTTAAATGTACTTCAAACCACAAGAAATAATTAAGGAAAGATTTAAGGTAGTAAAACTGCTTAAACAGAATAAATACAGTACTATTTACATAGTCTCTGACCTTTTATTACAAGATAAGTTGTGGGCATTAAAGATATTTAATGTTGAATTCTTCTCTGATGAAGAAGAACTTAGAGTAGTAAGAAAACTTTCTAGCAAAATAAATTCCTTTACAAATCTTATGCATCCTGCTCTACCTAAAGTTATAGATACTTTCAGTATAAATCACCATTATTGTATAGTTATGGAATATATAGAAGGTAAAAGTTTAGAAGAAATCCTTTCTAAAATTCACAAGCCTATAGCAGAGGATAAGGTGATTAGTTGGGCATTACAAATAGCTTCTGCACTGGTTTATCTGCATTCTCAGCAATTTCCTATACTGTTTGGAGAATTAAAACCGTCGCATATAATTATTACCAATGAAGATATAGTAAAATTAGTAGATTTTGGATTAACTAAAATTATCAAAGGTGATACTAAAGGAGAAGCAACAGAATATTCTGCTCCCGAAGAAAGTTTAGGACTGGGGAGAGAAATAAGGAGCGAAGTTTATTCTCTAGCTGCAGTTATATATAAAATGCTTACTTTATGTGATATTTCTAAATTTAATTTTGCCTTCCCTCCCGTTACTCAATTTAATCCTCTAGTTTCTTTATGTCTTGAAAAAACTCTTTTACAGGCTCTCAAAGAAAAGCCAGAAGAAAGATACCAGAATATGAACGAATTTTTAGTTGCTTTAAAAGATTGTCTGGATAAAAGTAAAAATAGAAGTCTGGGAAAACCACCACCTGCTTTACTTCCTAAAGTAAAAAGTTCTCCTGAAGTAGAAGAAACTCCAATAAAGAAGGAAAGTTCTTTTGGGAAGATTCTCTCTTTGGTTCTTTTTTCTTGTATTTTATTTTCTTTATTAATGATAGTTTTTCTTGTTATTTATTTGTGGAGGAATAAAGAGTTTTCTAACTCTTATGACGGAATTGCGCTTTACGAGCAAGGTGAATATAAGCAAGCGGCAAAAGTTCTTACAAAAGAACTGGAAGTTAATCCGTTAGATGCTAGAAGAGCAATACTTTTAGAGAATTCTTATATTGCAATCTTTAAAGATAAAAGTGTAACACTTGCTACTGTAGTTCCGTTAACTGGCAATTTTAAGGATAGGGGAGAAGAATTTTTAAGAGGAGTTTCACTGGCTCAATATATAATAAATCATCAGAATATCTTAAAAGGAGTTAAATTAAAGCTTGAGGTCGGGGATGACCAGGGAGAACCAAAGCAAGCGGTAAATGTTGCTTTAGGAATGGTAGAGAATAAAGAAATTCTTGGTATTATAGGACATATGCGCAGTAGCGAGACACTTGCAGCAGCTCCAATTTATAATATGGGTAAACTGGTTAATATAACCCCTACCTCTACTTCTCCACTGGTTTCTAAAGCTGGAGATTATACTTTTAGGTTATGTAATTCAGATATAATTCAAGGGCAGGCTCTGGCAAAGTATGTAAGGGAAGAAATGGAAATAAAAGAAGTTGTAATTCTATATGATGATACCAATCAATATAGTCAGGGACTGGCCGAAAATTTTGAGAAGAATTTCTCTTCCCTGGGAGGAAAACTAATTAGCAAATTCAAATTTATTAGTGGTTCAGGTAATATTGAACAACTTTTCCTCCCTATTAAGGAACTTTCTCCAGAAGCTGTATTTATTGCAGGTTATGTTCAGGATGTATTAGATTTTTGTAATGCCCCTGATTTTTCACCTTCTTTATTTAAAATTATAGGAGGTGATGCACTTTACTCAAAGCAATTGGTTGAAGAAGGTGGAGAAAATGTAGAGGGAGTCGTATTCACTAGTTTCTATTATCCTTCTTCTGATACTGAACCCAATAAAACTTTTATAGAAAGTTTTAAAAAAAACTTTGGCTATCTGCCAGGACAAAGAGAGGCTTTGGCTTATGATGCAACAATGCTACTTAGCACTGCAGCTGTAGAAGGTGGAGGAACAAGAGAAGGGGTAAGGGATTATTTGATAAATTTGGGTGAGAAGTATCCTCCTTTTGTAGGGGTCGGGGGGATAGTAGTTTTTGATGAATATGGAGATGTTACAAAAGATATGGTTGTGCTTGAGGTGCAAGGGGGAAAAATAAAACCGATTGGAATAATTAAATGGTAGAATTAGATTTTTTCCAGAAAAGATATAAGATAAAATCTTTCTTAAAAGAAGATTATCTTGGAAGGTTATTTGTTGGAGAAGATACCTGGGGAATTATAGAAGGGGAATTGTTAATCAGGGAGTTAACCCCACTTCTGGGAGCCCCCTTAAATTTAGAAAATCTAAATAAAATAATTAATCTTGAACACAAGAATCTTGTAAAAATTTATGACTTTTTCGAGGAAAATGATAAGTACTATCTTGTTGTAGAGCGTCCTGCAGGTAAAAGCTTACAGGAACATCTTGAGGAATTACCAAGAGCTTTACCTTTTGAAAAAGAGGTTACCGTAATACTTACCCAACTTCTTAATATATTGATTTATCTTCATAACCACCCTGGCGGTCCTTTGTATATTTGTGAGCTTCATCTTGACTGGGTTTATTTTGTTGAAGAAAAAGAGGAAATCAAAGTAATCCCATGGGGAATGTTAGAATTGCTTGGCTTTGAAAATGTCTCTCTCTCAGGATATAGAGCACCAGAGAAGGAAGTAGAAAAAATAATTAATGTCTATACAGATATTTTTACACTAGGTGTTACAATGCATTCATATATAACTAGAAGAGACCCAACTCAAACTCCATTTCTTTATCCTAAAGTGAGAGGTTTAAATCCTTATATCTCTCTAAAAATAGAAAAGCTTATTGAAAAGTGTTTGCAAAATGACTTTAAAAAAAGATACTCTTCTGCGGAAAAGATTTTAGATGACATTCATACGCCTGCTTATTATAAAGCAGAAAAAACCCATATTATTCATGCGGAAATGCCTTCTTGCCCACCAGTAAAAAGATATAGTAAAACCTTCTTGGGAGTAATACTGGTGTTAATATTACTACTATCAGTGATAGGGCTTGCGAGATTAATTTATCTAAACACTACAAAAGGTATAAAAGCCACAGGATTGGGATGTAAAGAGAGGGGTAAAGAATTTTATCTTAAGAAAGAATATATAAAAGCCAAGCCATTTTTAGAAAAAGCAATCAAGATAAATTCAAAAGATTTCGAATCAATTATATATCTAGAAAACATAAAATCACTTCTTTCAGGAAGAGAGACTTTAACTATTGGAGTAATATGTCCGCTAAGTGGGACTTCTAAAAATTTAGGCATAGAAGTTTTAAAAGGTGCTTATCTAGCTTTGAAAGAAATTGAAGAGGAAAATGAGAATAAGAGTATGTTCAATATTGAAATAAAAGATGATAAAGGAGACCCCAGGCTATCTTCACTACTTGCTCAAGAATTGGTAGATGATACCAGAGTAATAGGAGTTGTAGGAGGAGTGCTAAGCAGTTGTGCTCTTTCTGCAGCTAAGGTATTTAATCAGGGCAGATTAGTTAATATTACTCCTTCTGCAACTACTATTAATTTAACTAATATTGGCGATTATACTTTTCGGCTTTGTCCAAGCGATTGGATACAGGGGAAAGTAATGGCTTCTTTCATTAATGAAAGTTTACCAGGGAAGAATATATTGGTAATTTATTACCCTGACACAGAGTATTCTTTAAGCTTAGCTTCTTCTTTCTTAAGCTTTTCCAGACAATATTTAAACGACAGAAATATTATTTCAATGTCTTTAGATAAGAAACATGATAATGATTTGCAACTTAAATTTACTAATTTATCTCAGCCTATAGATATAGCATTGGTATGCACATATAAAGAAGAGGGAGAAAAAATAATAAAAAAATTAAAAAGAACTTATCCACAAGCAGTAATTATTGGAGGAGATGCTTTTCAACCTATACAAGGAGAAAGTATTGATGAGAGTTTAGAGATTCTTTGTTTTAGTTATTTTTACCCCGATACTGAAGATAAGATATTTAATAGATTTTTGAATTTATATAGAAGAAACTTCTCTTCTAAGTATTTGTGGCTTTCCCTTTCTGCTTTGGGCTATGATGCTACTAAACTTATTATGCTTGCTGTTATAGAAGAAGGGAAAGATAGAGAGAAGGTAAAAGAATATTTATATAAACTGGGGAAGGTAATTCCACCATATTGGGGAGCTAGTGGTGTGCTTTCTTTTGATAGTTATGGAGAAGCAATAAGAAGTTGGTATGTTTTAAAAATAAAAGGAAATCATTATGAATTGATAGAAAAATTCCTTTCCTTAGAGAAGTAATAAGTATAATGTTAACTGCAAAGGCTTAAAGTAAGTGCAAAACAACGACTGTTATTGTAGGCAGCATAGACCAAGTAGATTAAAAAGAAAATAATAAATTTTTTGCTTATTCCTAAAAAATTATAAACGGAGTTTTGCTAGTAAATATTTATTAACAATGTTATCTGAAAAAGGAAGTATCCTGGCTAATAAGTATAGAATTATCTCTTTAATTAAAGAAACACCACGTGGTAGAGTTTATCTTGCAGAAGACCTCCAGCTAAGTAATCTCAAATATGTGATTAAAGAGATGAAAGCTCCAGAAGATTCTGATAAGATAAAAGAGAATTACTTAAAAGCTAGTAAATTAATGAAGCTAAACACTCCTTTTCTCCCGCGAGTATTAGATTTCTGGGTTAAAAGTCCTTTTCAATATCTAGTATTAGAATATGTAGAGGGAGAGAAGTTAAGTGAGCTTTTTACTACTTTTTCATTAACTCAGGTAATAAATGTGGTGAAAAAAGTTATTTCTTTAGGTTATTATCTTTACAGGGAAAGATTAGAAAAAGAGGTAATGGTGGATTTAAACCCTGAAAATATTGTAATAACACGAGATGGAGAATTAAAATTTTTAGACTTCGGAATTCCTGCAAAATCTAAAACAACTTTTTATTCTCTGTTTATAAGGTCTCTTTCTAATACTAAATGGCAGATTGATAATGATTTTAAGGCAATTGGGGCTTTCTTCTTTTATCTGGTAACAGGAGGAAAAAAGCTTAAAGATTTTTCAATAACTTCTTTACCTCCAAAGTTAAGGGAGTTTACTGAAAAAGCTTTTAAGGGTGAGTTTTCTTCTTTAAAAGAAATGGAAGCTAGTTTAGATAAGCTTCCATTACCTTCCCCATTTTTACAGGCAATTAAATGGATTTTTCTAATAATAGCTATATTGGCTATATTTATAGGGGAGAGATTATGTAGATATAAACCTCCTGCTTTTAATGAAGAACAGATTATGTTTATGAGGCCATCTTTTAGTAAAAGTTTAAAGGATTGGGGAGTTTATTATTACAGAAAGCAAGATTATCTAAGAGCTAAAACTTTTTTAAAAAAGCATTTTCTCCTTAATCCTACAGATGGAGAGGCGTTAATTTATTTAAATAATTGTAATAATTACTTGACTAAATTGCCTTTATGGAAGATTGGAGTTGTAGCTCCTATTACTGGCGAAAGGCATCAGGATGGAGAAGCTATGTTACAAGGGGTTTCTCTCGCTCAACAGGAGTTATCCTATGCTGGGGTACGCGTAAATGTTGAACTTGCAGATGATTGTAGTAATACTTCTAAAGCTAAGATTGCTGCAGAATTATTAAGTAGTATGAATGTATTGGGTGTAATAGGCAATATTACAAGTGCCTGCACTCTTGCTTCTGCACCGGTATACAGTCAAAACCGTTTAGTTCTTATTTCTCCTACTGCTACCAGTGTGAAATTGCAAAAGGCAGGTGATTATATTTTTAGTGTATGCCCGAGTGATGAAATTCAAGGAGAGGCTCTAGCTAGAGTTGCAAGCACAGTTTTGAAATCTAATGGAGCAGTGGTTGTTTATAATCCTAAAGACCCTTATTCACAGGATCTGGCCTGTGCTTTTTGTAATTATGCTACTAAAGAGAATTTGAAAATAGTTAAAAAAGTAGATTTTAAAGATTTTAATATAAATAATATTGAATTTGACCTTTTATTTTTGTCAGGATATGATAAAGAAGCTTTAGAAGTTATAAAAAAATTAAATAAGAAAGGTAAAATCAATATTTTAGGAGGAGATGCTCTTTATACACAAAGATTCTTACAGCTTGGAGGGGAAAGTGTAGAAGGAGTTTATTGCACAGCTTTTTTTCACCCATCATTAGATGAGCCAGCGGTGCAGGATTTTGTTAGAGTTTTTAAGAGAACCTTTGGTGGAGGGATGCCACAGGCTGTATCTGCTCAAAGTTATGATGCTACAAAAGTGCTGTGTTTAAGTATAATAAGAAGCAAGGGCAAGAGAGATAAAATAAAGGAGGAATTAAGAAAAATTGGCAGTATTTATCCAGCGTATAAGGGTGTAACAGGTGAGGTAAGATTTTGGGGTGATAATTCTTTAAAGCCCTGGATATTACTTAAAGTTTTTAATGGGCAGTTTCATCCTGTAAGAAAAATAGTTCCCTAAAAAGAAAAAGAGAAGTGTATTTTGAATGAAATGCAGTGAATGTGGTTCTTTGAACAAAGAAGGTGCATCTTTCTGTGGATACTGTGGAGCTTTGCTTAAGTCTGGTACTGTTGACATCTTGCAGAAAGATAAAATAATAGCAGGCGGTAAGTATAAAATAAAACTTTCCTCCTATCAAGGATTAAAGCAATTTTATCAGGCAGAAGATACTACTACTGGCAAAGAAGTATTAATTACTAAAGCTAATATATTTAAGCCAGAAGTTAAACAAATATTACAAATTATTATAAAAGAAAAGAAAAATAAACTTATAGAGCTGTTAGAAGATGGGAATTCTACTTATTTAGTATGGGATAAATTCTCTGCTCATTCTTTAAAAGCTTATTTAAGTGAATTTATACATAACAACCAGTCTTTTTATCAGTTGGTTGATAAAATAATTAAACTCATAGCATTTTTTCATAGTCAAGGTCTTCTTTGTATCGGGATTAGTCCTGCCTCTATCTTTGTTGATGAAGGAGGAGAGGTGTTTTTTACTGATATTGTTTCCTTTTCTCCTGCAGGTTCTTTAGTTCATCAGCAGTTTGCAGAAGTGGATTTTTCTGCTCCTGAAATGTCTTCTCTTGTGCCAGAGAAGGTTGATGAACGCACAGATATTTATACATTGGGTAAGATTATAGAGTTTTTATTAAAATCTTCTCCTTCTTTAGATAAAAAAAATCCTGTTAATGCCATTATTAAAAAAGCTACCCAAAAAGATAAAGAAGAAAGATTTCAAACTTTATCTGACTTAAGCATTTCCCTTGGCGAAGCTTTGACCTGGAATGAGGATGAGGAACTGGAATATTACTTTTATGGAACTACCGATGTAGGTAGTGTAAGAAAGAACAATGAAGATGCTTATGTGTGTATTAATTATACAGGTGAAAACTGTTGGGGTAAACAGAATTTTGGTTTATTTATTGTTTCTGATGGCATGGGTGGAGTAGAGGAAGGAGAAGTTGCAAGTGCCAAAGCTATTAGTATAGTTACAGAATATATTATTTCTAAAATTAATACTCAGCTTATACCAGGTTTTATAAGTATATTACTTAAAGAAGCATTAACTAAAGCCAATGAAGAGATTTATAATTACTCTACCCAGGTTTTAAGTCGTAAGGGGATGGGAGCTACTATTACAGTTGCTTTAATTATTCAGAATAAATTATTCATTGCTCATTTAGGAGACTCCAGAGCTTATATAATTAGAGAGGACAAAATAGAACAAATTACCGAAGACCACTCTCTTCTTGGTAAACTGCTTCAGTTAGGCTATATAAAGCAGGAGGAGGCAAAAAATTTTCCTCAAAAGAATATAATTTATCGTGCCCTTGGAGTCTCTCCAAAGATAGATGTGGATGTATCTACTCATATTCTTAAACCTTCGGATTACTTATTACTATGTACAGATGGATTATGGGATTATTTTACTCCACAAAAACTTAAAGATGCCATTAGGGCAGATACTGCTATTGGAAAAACTGTAAAATTTTTGGTGACAGAAGCAAACAAAAGTGGTGGCAAAGATAATATTACATTGATTTTGATTAAGTTTTTAGAGAAATTATAAAATGTGAAATATTTTAGATATAGATAGAAGGAGGGTATTTAAAGTGAAGTGCTCAATCTGCGGATGCAAAAATATTGAAGGAGCAGTATATTGTGATGAATGTGGGAATACACTTAGCGTGGAACCAGTTAAAGCTTTACCTTGCATTGTAGAACTTAAAACTGGCAGGGAATATCCAATTACAAAAGATGAGGTATTAGTGGGCAGAAAAAGTCCAGCAGATAATATTTTCCCAGAAATAGACTTAACAGATGTTGACCCGGAGTGTTATATCTCTAGAAGGCATCTAAAGATAAGGAAGCGCGGGGAAAAGTTTTTTATAGAAGATTTAGGCAGTTCTAATGGCACTTTTACAGGTGATGGTTTAAAGCTTACCCCATCTGTAGAATATCCTTTAAAAAATGGTGACCATTTACAATTAGGACAAACAGAATTTATATTTCAGTTAAAAGAGCTATGACTTTTGGTGGGTTTTTGTTAGTTAAACATCACAGCTGTGCAAGGTAATCACTCATCAGGAATGACATACACTGAGGTGGCAGTGGAAGTAACGCCCCTAGGATAGTTTCCCTTCTTGTATTTTTTATTAAAATAATGATATAATTTAAAAAAGGAGGTTTAATATAATGAGGTATACGAGGATAATTATAATGTTAACTTTAATATGTGTTATTTTGTTAACCAAAGCTTATGTTTTTTCCAGTGAAAGCTTGCCTGTGAATATGGCACAATATTATAATGCTTCTGCCAATCCTGCTTTATCTGATTATGATAAATATTTAAGTAATGAATTAGGTATTTGCTTTATAAAACCTCGCAATTGGAATGTTTATATTGACGGTAATACGATTTGGGTTAAACCTTCATATAAAAGCACAATTGGTGTCTTTTTATATCCCATTTTAAGGGCACATCCCAAAACTACTGCTCTATCACTAATTCGTTTTCTTTATGATGAAGCTAAAAAAGTGTATCCCGACATAAAAATTGAAGATAAACGAGTAAATAAAAACGACACTTTTGCAGAAGTAATAGCGGTATTTACCAGTAATAATGAAATTGTTAGAGGCTTTTACATTGTGAGTATAGCTAAAGGGATGGGGCTTTTCTGTGGATATGAAGCACCAGTTAATAAGTTTGACAGTGGATGCACAGTTTTAAGAAAAATATTGAGCAGTTTGCAAATTGTACCGCTTAATTTTTATAATGCAACAAAAAGTGGATCTTATAAAAGTGCTAATTTATCAGCTGGCAGGGGACCTACAATAGATATTAAAAGTTTATCTGTAAGACCCAGTTCTGATAATTCTATGTTTATAGCTGTCCCACCAGATTGGTTAGTAGGGGGTGGAAATTATGTGCTAGTTGCAACTTCGCCCGATGAAAGAATGATAGTCTGGGCTACCAATGATCATCAACCAGGAGGCGTAACAGACCCCTATTTTTATCTTACCCAAAGACTTTTCCCATTTTTTAAAGCTAGTGGCGTTGTTATTTGTAAAAGAGAGCCAAATAATGATATGATGAATGCTTTGAGGTTGCAGGGTTTAGCATCAAATATTGAAAATTTTTATGGAGAAGTAATTAATGGCAATGGAGTTAAAGTAAGATTTACCACTATGGTAGAGATAGTTTATTCACCTTATGGAGGAGTTGGATTTATTAGCACAGTAGGCTTTTCTGCAGTACCAGAATTATATGAGAGGAACAAAGATGTTCTTACTGCTATAGCACTTTCGATAAGTCCTAATCAAGGAGTTATTATGGGGAGGTTAAATGAGAATTTAGCCAGGCTTGCAGAGGCTTCTAAAACAGTTTCTGCCACCGGTGATATTGTAATTCAATCTATAAACTCTAGCACTGCTAATATAGATAGAGCTATAGACAAATATAATTATTATCTTTCTGGAGAAGAGGCAAGGTATTCTCCACTGGAGAATAAAATCTATGTTGTGGATTCGAACCTGGCAAATTATGCAAGCAACCCCAATTATCCACAAGAGATGTTAACCACCGTGCCGGATAATCTGTGGAATCAGCTGCCACATGAGAGGGATTGGTAAAAGAATAAATAAAATGAAGGGCAACCTTTAGATTACTTTTCTATATATAGCTTAAAATTATTTGTTGTTATAGAGTTTATCTTCTATTCTTTTTTCTTCTCTAAAGCAAGTGGGGTAAATTCTCGAGCTTCCTCTTCAATAGTTTCCAGAGGAGGGATTTCTACATTTGATACACCCATTTCTTTTAGCTTCCGTGCTGCAGGCAGTGTGCGACTTTCTAGTGAACCTAAAGCCTGATTATAATCTATTACAGCCCTTTTAAGGCCTTTTCCAATATTATTTAAATATTCTATAAATTTAAGCAGGCGTTCATACAAAACACTGGCTTGAACTACAATTTCGCGAGCATTTTCTGTAACCTGATGTTGTTGCCAGCCATAGGCAACAGCTTTTAATAGTGCAAGCAAAGTAAAAGGTGTAGTAATTAACACATTATTTTTAATGGCAAACTCAAATAGCTCAGGGTCTTCTCCAAAGGCTGCACCAATACAGGCTTCATTTGGCACAAACATTACTACAATCTCTGGAGTGCGGCTAAATTGCTTCCAGTATCGGCGGTCTCCTAATTCCTGAACTCTCTGGCGTAAAAGTTTGCTATGTGCTTTGAGCTTTTCTCTTCTGGGTTTTTCTTCAGAAACTTCCATTGCTTCCAGGTAGGCTTGCATAGGCACTTTTGCATCTACTGGCAGTATGCCTCCATTGGGAAGATGCACAACCATATCAGGTCGGCCTTCGTCTGTTTTGACTTGTTCATAAAAATCTACATTTTTAATTAAGCCTGCCATTTCTACAACTCGACGTAGTTGCACCTCCCCCCAGCTACCTCGTATACTGGAGGATTTTAAAGCCTGTATCAGAGTAGTGGTGGTGGTTTGAAGTTTATAATGTGTTTCTGAAAGTGAATAAAGTTGCTCCTCTATGCTACGGTAAGCTCCTTCTCGTTTTTCTTCTAGCTGTCGGACATTTTTGTCCATAACTTCAAGGGTTTTTTCAAGTGGCTCAACTAATTTTTGAAGTTCTGCTTTTTGAAGATTCCAGTCTCCTCGTACCTGATTTAAGATGTTATCCAGTTGTTCACGTGTTCTCTTAAGAAATTCATCTGCATTACTTTGAAGCACCTCAGAGGCTAAAGATTGAAAAGCTTCGCGCAACTTAACAGTTGCAGTTTCTAACCATTGAATTTTTTCCTGCGTTGCCTCTTTTTCTTTATTTAATTCTGCAATTTGTGATTGTAATCTGGTATTTTCTTCTATTTTACGATTAAGTTGCTCTTCAAGAAGTGGAATCCGTTGTACAATTGCTTCTGCAGAGGCTTTGGCAGTAAGGGCATCACGAATTTGTTGCTCGGTAGTATCACGCTGATTTTGTAATGCCTCAAGTTCTTCCTGCATAAGTTGTAGATTTTTATCATATACTCTTTTTAATTCTAAAAGTTCTCTTTGTTTTATATGCCATACAATAAATGCTCCAATTAATATTCCCAATAAAAATGCACTTATCGAAATTACCGTCAAAACCATATCACCTCCGTAATTTTTCTATTAGTTAATTCTATTTTATAGTTTATGTTTACCTTCTTTAAAAGAAAAATTAATTGATTTTTAAAACCTAAACTAAATTTAAAAATTAAACAGGAAATTTAATTCAGCAGTAGAAGAAAAGGTTTATATCTTTAAAATACAGGAGGTTTTCAAAAATGATAGAGATAATGGAAAAATTCTTTAATAAAGCAAAGAGCCGCTGTCCTAAAATAGTTTTGCCAGAAGGGGATGATATGCGAATACTCACTGCAGCCTCAATGGCAGTAAAAGAAGGAGTAGCATATCCCATAGTATTAGGTAGAGAAAAAGAAATTAAATCTAAACTGGAAGAAGGGATTTCTAGCCGGATTACCATAATAGACCCTAAAACTGCTTCAGAGGATATTAAGGAAAACTTTGCCAGTGAGCTATATAACTTAAGAAAACACAAAGGAATGACAAAAGAAGGAGCTTATGAAAAAATAACCAATCCACTCTCCTTTGGAGCAATGATGGTAAGAAAGGGTAAGGCAGATGGTATGGTAGCAGGAGCTATCTCTCCTACTGCGCAGGTTCTGTCATCTGCTTTTACTATAATTGGCACATTGCCTGGAATTAAAACAGTCTCCAGCTTCTTTATTATGGTAATCCCCAATACTACATTGGGAGAGAATGGGGTATTTATCTTTTCTGATTGTGCAGTAGTTCCAGAGCCTTCTGTAGAACAGCTGGCTGATATAGCACTTGCTTCTGCCATTACTGCACGTAAACTTCTAAACTGGGAGCCAAGGGTAGCAATGCTTTCCTTCTCTACTAAAGGCAGTGCAGAGCATCCACTGGTAGATAAAGTTAGAACAGCTACTGCACTTGTCAAAGAAAAAGCTCCAAATTTAATAGTAGATGGAGAAATGCAGGCAGATGCTGCAATTGTGCCAGAAATTGCAGAAAGAAAATCTCCCAAAAGTCCTTTGGGAGGGCAAGCAAATGTGCTTATATTTCCAGATTTAAATTCGGCAAATATTTCTTATAAACTGGTTCAACGATTTACTGGAGCTCTGGCAATAGGACCAATACTGCAGGGACTTGCTAAACCTTGTAGTGACCTTTCCAGAGGTTGCAGTGCAGAAGAAATATTAAATACAATAGCTATTGTAGCATCTCTTGTAGAATAACAGCTGATATGCAATATTATAAAACTGGTGTAGTTAATCTGCCTTTACATTCAGGAAGAGCTCCTGCCTGGCTTATGAACCGTATGACACTTTTGGTAGGAGAGATCATATATCTGTTAGCAGTAGAATTTGGGGTTAAAACAGTATTAGCTCGGCTAGCAGACCCTCTTTGGTTCCAGTCTCTTGGTTGTGTACTTGGATTTGACTGGCATAGCAGTGGCTTAACCACCACTACAGGAGCAGCACTAAAAAGGGCGATAAAACTACTGGAAAAAGAATTAAAACTTTTTACTGCAGGTGGCAAAGGGAAATATGCTTTTTTTACTCCATTAGAAATACAAGAAAAAGCCAGTATATTAAATGGCAGTTATACATATAAAGATTTAATTTATGCAAGTAGAATTACTGCTAAAGTTGATAATTCGGCTGTGCAGGATGGCTATTCTCTTTATCATCATATGATTTTTTTTGACAGTACTGGCAACTGGGTAGTTATTCAGCAGGGTATGAATACCAGCAAATGTTTTGCTCGTAGATATCACTGGCTGGGAGAAGAGGTGGAAAGCTTTGTCTGTGAACCGCATAAAGGCATAATAACTCCTACAATAGAACAAAATGTGTTAAATTTAGTTTCTTTAAAAAGTAGCGAAGCTAGAACTGCCATAACTCTGCTTTCTAAGGAGAAACCCGATAAAATTATAAAAGACTTGAATAAGATTAAAGAATGGTCCTTGCCTAAAACGCATCCATTAGATTTAACTCAGCTTAACAGTAAAAAAATCCATTCTATTCTTTTAAAAACTTATGAAAGAAGTCCCCAGGATTTTGAGCAACTTCTGGATATAAAAGGTGTTGGAGCATCTACTCTTAGAGCTTTGACACTGGTAGCAGAATTGATATATGGTGTAAAAGCTGACTATAAAGACCCTGCCAGGTTCTCTTATGCTCATGGTGGAAAAGATGGATATCCTTATCCAGTAAACAGAAAAACTTATGATAAGACTATAGAAATTATGGAAAAAGCTATAAAAAAAGTAAAAATGGGAAACTATGATAAGCTAGAAGCTTTAAAAAGATTATACTTACTTTCTTTGAAAAGGCACGAAGTGGGTGCGCAGCACCTAAAGTAAGCAAAGAAACTTTTAAACGCTACCGCACCGTTAGACCTTTGTTAAGTGGAGCGAAGCGATTGAAGTTTTCTTGCCTACTTCTTTTACAAAAGAAGTAAGAACTTTCTTTCTGTTAGATAATTGACAAAATAATGTTTTTATTGTATTTTAATAAAAGATGCCGAAGTGGTGGAATTGGTAGACACGCTGGACTCAGGATTCAGTAGGCCTTAAATAAGCCTGTACCGGTTCGAATCCGGTCTTCGGCATTTTGATTTTTAAAGTTCTCTAAAAAAGCAAGCTTTATAGTATTCCTTAACTTTTTTAAAGTTATTACTAAAATATTTCCTGTTATTATAAGAAATACTATCCTTGTATTACAGTCTGCAGAGAAAAAGTTTTAGGTGTTTTGCCTGCCGCCACAAGGCGTGCACCCACTTATGTGCAAGTGCTTACTTCTTTTTTAAGAGAAATAGGTTTACACTTTACTATTTAGAGATTTTATGTTATTATACCATAAAGTTTTGTCTATTAAGGAGGGGTTTGTTGCATGAGAGAAGAGGTAGTAATAGGTGTTGATGTAGGTGGGTCCCATATATCTGCTGCTAAGGTTACTGCTAAGGGAAAGCTACTCGAACCTCATCTAAAAATAGATTTGAAAGAGGATAAAAGCTACCTTTGGGTCAAGCAAAAACTAAAAGAACTAATCGACAGCTTGCTTACTGAAGAAGTAATTGGTATAGGTATTGGACTGCCTGGTAGAGTAGATGTAGAGAAAGGCATTTGTTATTTTTCTCCTAATTTTCCACACTGGAAGGAAGTGCCGATAAGAGATGATTTAGTTAGGGAAATTGCTCTTCCTATTTATGTAATCAATGATGTTAATGCTATGGCACTGGGAGAAAAGACATTTGGAGCGGGTAAGGGTGTGTCTAATTTAGTATGTTTTACCATTGGCACCGGTATCGGAGGAGGAATAATTATTGATAATAAACTTCTTACAGGAGCTAACTTTGGAGCAGGAGAGATTGGACACATCACAGTAGAACCTGGGGGTCCTTTATGTGGATGTGGGAATAGGGGGTGCTGGGAAACGCTTGCAAGTGGTACAGCTATTGTGAGGTGGGCTAAGGAATATATTTTAAAAAATCCTGGTAAAAGTAAATTAGAAAGACTTAACCCTGTTACCCCAAAAACAATTGCTATGCTGGCACTGGCAGGAGATGAGGGCGCATTATGGGTGTATGAAACGGTTGGGAAATATCTTGGCATTGGAATAGCAAATTTAATTACTATTCTTGACCCTCAGTTAATAGTTATTGGTGGAGAGATTGTTAAATCCTGGAATTTATTTATTAAGTCTCTTTTAGATAGTGTAAAAGAACGGTTATTTATGGTGCCATTTACTGATAGAATTATTGTAAAAGCAAGTTTAGCAGAGTTTGCAGGTATAATAGGCTCTTGTGTATTTGCTTTTAAGGAGTTAGGAAAATTGTAAGCTAATCTTAAAGGAATATTTCTGAAAATACAGAAAAGAAATTCTAAAAATTATGATGGTCCATATAGGTTTTCAAAATTATGTAGCAGTTAAAGACATTATAGCTATTACGAGTGCTTCTTCTTCTCCTATTAAAAAACTTATTAAGACTGCTCGACAGCAAAATTTTTTAATAGATGCAACCTGTGGAAGGAAGACTAATTCTGTTATATTTACAGGAAGTGGACATTTAATTACTTCTTTTCTTACTCCGGAAAGGATAACAAAGCGAATACAGCAGAAAGAGGATATAGAACAGTGAATAAAGGTTTGCTTGTAGTTATTTCTGGACCTTCTGGTGTTGGTAAAGGTACAATAATTAAGAATGTTTTGCAAAGTTTACCTTCTGCTTTACTTTCTGTTTCTATGACTACTCGTTTACCAAGAGCAGGAGAAGTAGAAGGTAAGGATTATTTTTTTGTAACTAAAGAAAAGTTTTTACAATTAAAAGAAGAAGACTATTTTTTAGAATGGGCAGAGGTGTTTGGTTGTTTTTATGGAACTCCTAAGCACTTTGTAGAAAAAAATTTACAGGAAGGTAAAATAGTAATTTTAGAAATAGATGTAAAAGGAGCAAAAAAGCTAAAGGATAAGAATATAAAAGGAGTTTATATATTTATTACTACGCCCAGTATAGAAGTATTAAAAGAAAGGCTTATACATAGAGCAACTGACAGCGAAGAAAAAATAAATTATCGGCTAGGAATAGCTACTAAAGAACTTGAAGAGGCTTGCAATTACGATTATGTCGTAGTAAATGACAAACTTTACAATGCAGTAAAAGAAGTGAAAAATATAATTATAAATGAATATAAAAGGAGGGGTATATGAAATGATCTTTCCATCTATAGATGAACTGCTTAAGAAAGTAGATAATTCATTCAAATTGGTAATAATAGCAGCTAAAAGAGCTAAACAATTAAATATGGAGCTTAAAGAGACAGGGCAATACCCTCTACCAGATACTCTTAGTATGGCTTTAGAAGAGATTCGCCAGGGTAAAATCTCTTATAGTTCTCCAGATAAAAGTGAAGGTTTACAGGAAAATTGAAGGTATTTAAAAGTTTTACAGTTTGTCTTCTGCTTGTATTTTTCTTATGTACTGCTTGTAGCAAATTAAAGCAGACAAATTTTAGTGTATTATCATCTTTAAAGGAAAAGATAGCAAGCATAACTGGCAGAAGGCACAATCTTAATCCACCTCTTACTACCCCATCCCCTGCAGAGTTGCCTTCCTCTAAAACAATAGAAAAACAACTTAAAATCATACCTCGTTTTGCAAGTAGCTTTGGAGAAGCTGGAGTTTTGCCCGGGGAGTTTGCTTCACCACTTGGGGTAGCTGTAGATAGTGAAGGTAATATATTTGTAGCTGATACACAAAATAATCGAATTCAAAAATTTTCTCCTGGTGGGGAGTTTTTGTTAAAATGGGGAGGATTGGGTTCTGACCTTCGCCAACTGTGCTCTCCATATAACTTGATAGTTACTTCTGAAAATATCGTCTATGTAACAGATAATATGAATAACCGTATAATGTCTTTTACTGAAGATGGAGCAGTGGTAGCTGCAAAAGGGAATGACGGCACCGGAATTGGCCAGTTTCATCAACCTATAGGGCTAGCTATGAGTGAGGATGGATACCTTTTTGTAGTTGATAGTGGTAACTGTAGAGTGCAGAAACTGAAATTTTCTTATATAGAAGATAATGTAGCAGCAAGAGGTTTCTCCTCGCAAGAATCATTAACAATGCCAGGAGAAGAGCTTAATAATAGCTGGAATGAAAAGTTTACCCCATGGAATAAAGGAGATAATCCAGGGCAATTAGATACACCCTGGGGGGTAGCTTTTACTCCTGAAGGCGAGGTATTAATTACCGATATGAAAAATCATAGAGTCCAGCGATTTTCGCCCGATGGAGATTATATCCTGCAGTGGGGAGCACTTGGGGATAAACCAGGTAAATTTAATTTTCCTACAGGAATAGCAGTAGATAAGGAAGGAATTGTCTATGTATCAGATACAGGAAATAATCGAATAGAAAAATTTACTATAGATGGGGAATTTCTTGCTGAGTGGGGAAAGCTAGGCAGTGGTATTGGAGAACTTTGTAAGCCTCACGGCATAGCTATTGATAGCACTACTGGAGACATATTAGTTGCAGATACAGGTAATAACAGGATAGTTCGTTTTACATATCACAAGAAGCCTTTTTTGCAATTACCTTTTCATCGCCCTACTCCTACTGTTAAACAGGAGGAATTGCCAACTATATAAATAAAGTAAAGGAGGGGAATTATGGATTACGAGATAAAAGATATAGAATTAGCCCAGCAAGGAGAAGCTAGAATTTATTGGGCAGAAATTAAAATGCCGGTTCTAAGAGCTATTAGAGAAAGGTTTTATAGAGAAAAGCCTTTAAAAGGTATTAGAATTGGTGGATGTTTACATATTACTACTGAAACAGCAAATCTTGCAAGAACTCTTAAAGCTGGTGGAGCTTCTGTTTCATTGTGTGCTTCCAACCCTTTAAGCACTCAGGATGATGTCGCAGCTGCTCTGGTAAATTCAGGAATTTCTGTATTTGCTATTAAAGGAGAAGATAATGATACTTATTACAAACATGTTCATAGTGTATTAGATACAAGACCTCATATTACAATTGATGATGGAGCAGACCTTGTTTTTACTCTTCACTCTCAGAGAGGTGATTTAATAGAAAATATACTGGGTGGAAGCGAAGAAACTACTACAGGTGTAAATCGTTTAAAAAGTATGGCAAAAGAAGGTAAACTGCGCTATCCTATTATTGCTGTAAATGATGCCTATACAAAGCATCTCTTTGATAATCGTTATGGCACAGGTCAAAGTAGTATTGATGGAATACTTAGAGCCACTAATTATTTACTTGCAGGCTCGGTAGTAGTAATTGCAGGTTATGGCTGGTGTGGTCGTGGGATTGCTTTACGAGCAAATGGTATGGGAGCCAAAGTGATAGTAACAGAAGTAGAACCGCTTCGAGCCCTGGAAGCTACTATGGATGGTTTCTGGGTAATGCCTATGAAAGAAGCTGTTAAGTTGGGGGATATTTTTATTACTGCTACCGGTAATATAAATGTTATTGGTAGTGAGCAGTTTCCTCTAATGAAAGATGGTGTATTGCTTGCTAATGCAGGACATTTTGATGTAGAAATAGATGTTAAGGGTCTAAGAGCAATGGCAGAGAAAGAAAGAGATTTAAAAGAAAATGTAAAGGAATTTATTCTCCCTGGCGGTAAAAGGATTTATCTACTTGCAGAAGGTCGTCTTGTGAATCTTTCTGCTGCAGAGGGGCATCCTGCAATGGTAATGGATATGAGTTTTGCTAACCAGGCACTTGTTGCTGAATATCTTGTAAAACTTTCTTCCCCGTTAAAGCCAGGAGTTTATCCTGTACCTATGGAAATAGACAATGAAATAGCAGATGTAAAACTAAAGACTATGGGAATAAAAATAGATATTTTAAGTGAGGAACAAAGAAATTATATTTCCTCCTGTGAATTTGGAACATAAAATTAATTTTTGGAGGTGGTTATAAAGTGAAGAGTTATTTGTTTACTTCAGAATCAGTTACTGAAGGGCATCCTGACAAAGTAGCCGATCAGATTTCTGATGCTATACTAGATGCTATTCTAGCTAAAGACCCGCTAGGGAGGGTGGCTTGTGAGACTGTAGTTACAACTGGTTTAGTGCATGTGGTTGGTGAAATTACTACTGAATGTTATGTAGATATACCTAAAATAGTTAGAAATACTATATGTAATATAGGCTATGATAGAGCCAAATATGGATTTGATGGGAAAACCTGTGGAGTTTCGGTATCTATTGACGAGCAATCTCCTGATATTGCTATGGGTGTTGATAAAGCACTAGAAGCTAAAACAGGTCAGATGGAAGATGATGTGATAGAAGCAATAGGTGCTGGAGACCAGGGAATAATGTTTGGTTATGCTTGTCTTGAAACACCAGAGCTTATGCCTTTACCAATTAGTCTTGCTCATAAACTGGCTCAGATGTTAGCTGCTTTAAGGAAAAATAAAGATATAGACTATTTAAGGCCAGATGGGAAAACGCAGGTAACTGTGGAATATGAAAATGGCAGACCCCGTAAAGTTCATACAGTGCTAATTGCCTGTCAGCATAAACCAGAAATACCACTGGATGTAATAAAAAAGGATGTTATAGAAAAAGTAATAAAACCTGTGATTCCTTCCTTCCTACTTGATAAAAACACAAGAATTCTGGTAAATCCTACCGGTAGATTTGTAATAGGGGGACCACAAGCTGATTCTGGACTTACAGGCAGAAAAATCATTGTAGATACTTATGGAGGTATGGCTAGGCATGGAGGTGGATGTTTCTCTGGTAAAGACCCAACCAAGGTAGACCGTTCTGCTTCTTATGCTGCCAGATATGTTGCAAAAAATATAGTAGCAGCAGGACTTGCAGAGCGTTGCGAGTTCCAGGTAGCTTACGCTATTGGAGTAGCTCGACCATTATCTATTTCTGTAGAAACATTTGGCACTGCAAAAGTTGAAGAGAAATTAATATTAAATCTAATTAATAAATATTTCGACCTTCGTCCTGGTGCTATTATTAGAGATTTTAATTTGCGAAGACCTATTTATTTGCCACTAGCAGCTTATGGACATTTTGGTCGTCCAGAATTAGATTTACCATGGGAAAAGACTGATAAAGCTCCTATTTTAAGAGAAGAAGCAGGAATTAAACAACAAGCAGAACAGGAATATAATAATCACTATAAACATATTAGCGAGGGTTTACTTTTCTATTTAAATCAAGTATAATTAAAGTTAGAAGATTATATACACATTAGCAGGTTAATGGAGGGACATTGTGGGGGAGGGGTTTAATGTTAATTTCTGGGGTGCTATGAAAGAAGAAATAAGTATTGGGAGATATAAAATAATTGAAGAGCTAGGGCGTGGTGGGATGGCTATCGTATATAAAGGTTACGACCCTTTTTTAGATCGGATAGTAGCTATAAAAGTGCTTCCATCAAAATTTCTTCGTTCTGAAGAAGCACTTAAAAGATTCCTGCGAGAAGCTCAGCTAGCTGCCAAACTTGTTCATCCTAATATTGTAGCAATCTATGATATCGGAGAAGATGAAGGTGTTTATCATATAGTAATGGAGTTTGTAGGTGGTAAGACACTCTGGGAATACATAAAAGAAAAAGGAGTACTACAAGTTGATGAGAGTATAAGGATCTGCAAACCAATCTGTGAAGCTCTGGACTATGCACATAGTATGGGGGTAGTGCACCGTGATATTAAGCCAGAAAACATAATGATTTCAGAAAGAAACCAGATAAAAGTTATGGACTTTGGATTAGCTTTTATAGAAGGCGACCATTCTTTAACAAGGGCAGGTGAAATTTTTGGAACCCTTGCTTATTTTTCTCCAGAACAAGCACAAGGTAAACCAGTAGATAAACGTGCGGATATTTATTCACTTGGCGTAATACTTTTTCAAATGCTTACAGGAAGACTTCCTTTTGAGTCTATAAATCCAGCAGTGCTGATTAAACAACATATCGAAGACCCACCACCAAGACCAACTATTTATAATTCCAGTATACCAAAAGCCCTGGAAGAGGTAATACTGAAGGCTCTGGCAAAAAAACCACAAGCTCGCTTCCAGTCTGCCGGGGAGATGTTATACGCAATTTTACAATGTGGTGCTTCAGGTGGTAATTTGATGGAAGAAAAGTTTCAGCTAATGCAAGAGAAATTAAAAAAAGAGAAGCAGCTGATAGAACGAATGGAAGAAGAGGAAGCAAAACGCCCTCAAAGTAAGGTGTGTGTAAGATGTGGACATGAAAATCCGTTAAAAAGAAAATATTGTGAAGAGTGTGGAACTATACTTACAAGCCCAATTGGATTACCTTCTACTTTCTTAGAACCACCGCAGAAAACCGCTGGTGAACATATTAGCAGGGGAGAAGAATTGATTGCAGAAGGTAAAATAGATTTTGCAGTTACAGAGCTAGAGAAAGCCATTGAGCTAGACCCAAAACAAATAAAAGCTCATGTGGATCTAGCCAAATTATATTCAAAAAAGGGCAACACCGACCAGGCTATTAAAGAGTGGAAAAAGGTACTGGAGATAGATCCTCTATTCCCGGAAGCATTAAAAGAATTGGGAATGCTATTGGCTTCACAAGGAGAAACTAAGGAAGCAATAGAGAAACTAGAAAAATACTTACAAGTAGCTCCTGCAGAAGCTAAAATTTATTTTCTCCTGGGTACACTATATGAAGAGATTGATGAACTGACAAAAGCTATTTTAAACTATAAAAAAGCACTGGCACTTTCTCCAGATGATATAGAGGTTATGCTTTGTCTGGCGTATGTATTTTATTTAAGAAAAGAGCATCAGCAAGCTCTGGATATTTATAAAAGAATTGTGGAATTAGAACCTACTCAAGGAGAAGCCTGGGAGAAACTGGGTTTTATTTATATAGAATTAAAGGAACAGGGGAAAGCTATAGAAGCTCTTAACAATGCTTTTGCCTATGGCCAGGAGAGTGCAGATGCCAGAACCGCCTTAGGTAAACTATATTTTCAAGAGGAGTTATATGCAAAAGCAGAAAAAGAACTGGAAAAAGCAGTCCTACTTAATCCTAATGAAGTAGAAGCTCATTATTTACTTGGTAAAGTATATGAAAAACAGGATAAATTAGATTTTGCTGAAGAGGAGTTTAAGGAAGTTATTAAATTAAACTGTAATTATACCGAAGCTTATTCTTCTCTTGGATTTATCTACTGGAAGCAGGATAAAGCAGACAAATGTATTTCTGCTATGGAGAAGGCATTTTCCCTTGGTTATATTAATGCAGAAGCTTATTCTATAGTAGGAAAATTATATGTAAAACAAAATCAATATACTAAAGCTTTTTTTAACTTCAAACGTGCTGCCGAGCTAGACCCTTTGAATGCAAGGAAAAGAAAGGACCTCGGGATGGTGTTACTCTTTCTATCTAAATATAAGGAAGCAGTAGAAGAACTGCGTAAAGCTGTTCGACTGGGTCTGGATTCGCCTGATATAAGAAGAGCTTTGGGGCTGGCATTGAAATCTGATGGTAATCTTGGAGAAGCTATTAAAGAATTCGGGAAAGCAGTAGAGGCAGAACCTGATAATCCAGTTAATTATAACTTGCGTGGTGAAGCTTTTGAACAAGAAGGTATGCTTAATCTTGCTATAAAAGAGTATGAAAAGTCTGTATCTTTGGCACCAACTAATCCTGTAACTTATAGCTATTTGGGCAAAGCTTACTTTCAGAGAAAAAGATTTAGAGAAGCTGAACAGGCATTTAAAAAAATTTTAGAACTCCTTAAATTTTCTTCACATCAAGTGGAATTACTTGCAGAAGCTCTTAACTCTTTAAGTGAAATTGCTTTAATGGAAGAAAGATATGAAGAAGCTTTTCAATATGCAAGCAAAAGTCTGGAGATACTTCCCAAAAATTCTAAAGCACAATTTATAATGGGGAAATATTACTTAAAGAAAAACAATTTAGAATTAGCTGTTAAATTACTTGAAAAAGCAGTCCTATTTGAACCCAATCAGGCTAAGTATTTTGTTGCTTTAGGAGAAGCATATAAGAATTTACATCAATTAAATATGGCTGTAGGGGCATTTAAAAAAGCTATATTCCTTGAACCTACAAATAGTGATTATCAGTTTATTTTAGGAGATTTATATTTTCAATTTGGTAAACCTCAAAGGGGAGAACTACACTTTAGAGAAGCACTTCGCTTAAATCCTCAACATAAAGAAGCACTCTTTGCTCTTGGAAGAATACTTTATCAAAAAGGAGATTTTGCTGGTAGCATCGGCGTCCTGGAAAAACTACTCCAATATTATCCAAAAGAAACAGAAGTTTATATTAAGATTGCAGAATACTTTGCTACTTTAGATAATTTTCAACGAGGAATTTCTAAATTGGAAGAAGCTTTAAAGATTATTGAAAATGAAACAGAAAAGCAAAAACTTTCTGAATATTTGAAAGAATATAAGAAAAGAGCAGAAGATGCTTTGAAAAAGAATAAACGACTTACAAAGACACTTTCTTCATTTTTTAAAAAATAGGAGGGAAGGTAGTATGTCTCGATATGCATGGATAATTATAGTTTTTTTCTTGTCTTGTATATTTATAGTAAAAGGGGTTAATTTAGAACAACAAGCAGCAGGGCTTTTTAACTATCCTGTTGGTATAACTGTGACAAAAGGCGGTAGTGTATATGTCGTAGACTCTTTTAATAATAGAGTTGAGGTATTTACAAAAAATGGTAAATTTCTTTTTCAGTGGGGGGGAAAAGGCGAAGGAGAAGGTTTTTTTAATCATCCAACATTTATAGCATCTAATCTTAATAAAGAGATTTATGTTGTAGATACTAATAATAATAGAATTCAAAAGTTTACTGCTGATGGAAAGTATATTCTAGAATGGGGGAAGAAAGGTCTGGGAGATGAATACCTACAGTACCCTCAGGGCATAGCAATAGATAAGGAAGGCAATGTATATGTAGCAGATAGTGACAATCATAAAATAAAGAAATATACTTCCGATGGTAAACTTATACTCTGCTGGGGAGGTAAAGGAAGCAATCCAGGACAGGTTAGGAAACCTCAAGGATTAGCTATAGATAAAGAAAAAGGTTTTATCTATGTATGTGATACAGGTAATGGTAGAGTAGAGAAGTTTTCTCTGGAAGGGGAATTTTTGGATTGTTGGGGTGGTCCGGGGAAATCACAATCTTTTTTATTGACTCCAGTAGCTGCTGCTGTAGGCAGTAAAAATTTAGTATATATAATAGATAGCAGTAAACAATGGGTAATTAAAATGACACCTGATGGCAAACCCAAAGCAAGCTGGGGAGGATATGGCACAGGTGGAGGAGAGTTTTCTTCTCCAAATGGTATAGCTACAAATGGAGATGGCACATTAATATATGTAGTTGATTCTGGAAATCATAGAGTGCAAATCTTTAACAGTAGTGGCAAATTTATTTTACAATGGGGTAACTGGGGTAAGGTGGTGGAATAACTGATTTGTATGCTTCAGTAGTAATTACATCTCTTAAAGGACTTAAGTCTGATCTTTTTACTTATTCTATCCCCAAAGAATTTACTTCCAAAGTAGAAGAAGGAATGCGTATAAAGGTCCCTTTTGGGAATAGGACGCTTACTGGTTTTATAGTTAGTTTATCCCCTACACTACCTAAAAACCTTTCTGCTACAGAGATTAGGCAGATTAGTAAATTATTTCCAGAAGAAGGTAAATGGTTACTACCTTATCAAATTAAACTTGCCAGGTGGATGCAGAGATATTACTTTGCCTCCTTTAGAGATGTTATTTCCTGTTTTTTACCCCCACTTGTTTCTGGTAAAATTATAAAACAATATTATATTTTAAGAGGTCTTAATACAACTAAATCAGAAACTTTATTAAAAATTTTCGAGGCTATTCAACAAGCTCCAGGAATTAATCTGGCAGGGATAAAGAAAAAAACTAACCTGGATAATAAAACTCTCCTTGTTCGCTTATCTTATCTAATTCAAAAGGGAATAATAAAGGAAGAGAAGGTTTTTACAGATACTTTATTTCCTTTACAGGAAAAGTATATAAAGTTAAAAGTTTTACAAACTCCACCAAAAATGACACCTTTACAGGAGAGAATTGTTAACTTTTTACTTTTTTCTAAAAAAGAGGTAAGCTGGTGTAAACTTAGAAATGCTCTTGCTTTAAATTCATTTTCTCCCATAACTTCTCTGGAAAAGAAAGGCATTGTAACAGTATTCAAGACTTTTAAGACTGTAGACCCTTATAAACAATATGAGTGGAAGGAGTTTCCCTCTTTACCGCTCTCTTCAGAGCAAAAAAAAGCTCTGGATGTTATAATCAATAATAGGGGAGGTAAATTTCTATTATTTGGAGTTACTGGTAGTGGAAAGACAGAAATATATCTGCAGGCTATTCAATATGTACTTGCAAAGGGTAAAGGGGCAATTGTGCTTGTGCCAGAAATTACACTTACCTCTCACTTAATGGAGCAATTTAGAGGGAGGTTTAAAGATAAGGTAGTAGTTTGGCATAGTAAACTTTCACAACAGGAGAGAAAGTCTCTCTGGTGGCAGATTAAAAATAATTCCAATTATGTAGTGCTTGGCCCCCGTTCTGCTCTTTTTGTTCCGCTTGCTTCTCCTGACCTTATAATTGTTGATGAAGAGCATGATACAACTTACAAACAGGAAAGCCCTGCACCTTATTATCATGCTCCCGAGGTGGCAGAGAAGTTAGCCGAATTTACAGGAGCTTCATTGGTTTTAGGTGCAGCTACTCCTTCTTTAGAGAATTTTTATAAAGCCTATTCTAAGGGTAATTTTAAATTGTTAGAACTTAAGGAAAGAGTTTATTCTCGTCCCTTGCCCCAAGTAGAAATTATAGATATAAAAGAAGAACATCGTCGTAAAAACTGGACTCCGCTAAGTTTTACACTTCGCAGGGCTTTAGATAATGTCATAGAAAAAGGAGAGAAGGCTCTATTATTTATCAATCGGCGAGGACATTCTCCTGTACTTTTATGTAGAAAATGTGGATATAAAGCTACTTGCCACTACTGTTCAACAACATTGGTTTTTCATTTAGCCTCCAACAAGTTCCTTTGTCACTGGTGTGGCTATGAGGAAGAACCTTTTTCTGTTTGTCCAAAATGTGGGAATAAAAAACTTATGTATTTAGGCTGGGGAATAGAGAAGGTGGAGAAGTTTCTCAAAGAGTTTTACCCAAAAGTAGAAGTATTTAGAATAGATAGTGATACAACGAAGAGTAAATATTCTGCTTTAGAGTTTTTAAGAAAAGTTAAATCTACAACTAACTCTGCTATTTTACTGGGAACACAAATGATTGCCAAGGGACTTGATATTCCAGAAGTTACATTAGTCGGTATTATAAATGCAGATACTACACTCTTCTTCCCAGATTTTAGGAGTGGGGAGAGAACATTTCAACTACTTACGCAGGTAGCAGGGCGAGCTGGTAGGGGAGAGGTGGCAGGAAGAGTAATATTGCAAACTTTTTTCCCCGAGCATCCAAGTATTCAGTTTGCAGTTACTCAGGATTATCTTAAATTTTATTCTCAGGAAATAAAAGCCCGTAAAGAACTTGGATATCCACCATTTAATAAGCTGGTGAGGGTAATTGTAAAAGGAGAAGAAGAAAAGGCAAAAGAAACTGCTAAATTCCTGGTTAAAACCTTAAAAGAAAGATATTCTCTTGATTTTCCATATATTCTTGGCCCTTCTCCGGCTCCAAGATGGCAATATAAAGGCGATACTTTCTGGCATTTTTTTTATAAAGGGAAAGGAATATATAAGTTTTTAAGAGCAATGAAAGAATTGCTTTCACTACAGAAAAGTTATAAAGTTAAAATAAAAGTAGATGTAAATCCATTTAATCTCTTGTAAAACCTGAATTTAGTATAAGAATTTAGTGAAAAGATGAAAAGAAATAGTGCAAAAAAATAAATTTAGAAAAATTATTCCCTCCCTTTCTTAGTTTATTTCTTATGGTAAAATTTTATGAAGAAAGGGGTTAAGATTGATGAAAGATAAAGCTCTTTTAACTGCAATACAGACACTTTTACAGGAGAAAAACCCCTGGAAGGTAATAGAAGACCTTTATCCAGTTTATGCTTATTGTAAAGAAAATTACCCCGAGATGGAAGATTTAAACTTTTATCTAAAAAGGGGGATTGAATTTGGGAGGAAGGCTCTTGTAGAGTGGCTAGAAGTTTGTGGCTCTGACAGGGCATTTGCAGAGACCAATAAAGCATATATACTTAGTAGTATAAGAGATGTGCTTGCACTTTTTTCACTTTATTCCTTGCAAAAGACATTAAAGCCACTAGAGGAAGAAAAATTGTTAGGACTTGTAGAAATAATTTATGAGTCTTTAATTTTTATAACAAGTCAGGTTGGTGAAAAATCATTGTTAAAATCTGCCAGAGTGACTAGAGAGACATATAAATCGGTGTTACTCTGGGGAGTTTATTCAGACCTCTGGGATATAATAGTATATAGAAGAGGCAAAGAAAAGAGAAGTCTGGAGGAAATTAAAAAGATTAAAATTACAATTTTAAGTTTTATTCAGAATTTACAAGGCTTTACAAATTCTACTCTTATTGTAATGTATATTTATATAATTCTAATGTATATAATGGTATGGATAGCAGAAAAAGAATGTAATAGTGAATTATAGCAATGTTTTCATAGTTAAACATAACTTAAAAGCAGGAGAAAATAATAAAAAATCTAATAATAAAATGTAATAAAATGTTTATTATCCCTTTTCAAAGATTTTATTTGGGCTGGTGATTTAAAACACAATGATAGTTTCAGCTCTCACTGACAAAGGTAAGAGAGAAATAAATGAAGACTGGTTTTGGTTTGACACAGAAAAGAGATTATTCTTACTTGCAGATGGCATGGGTGGGCATGAAGCAGGCGAAATGGCTAGCCGTTTAGCTATAGAGCAAATAGTTAAGAGCTGGGATAAGGAACAGCATTTGCCTCCGTTAGAGCGCCTTAAGTTATCTATTGATAAAGCTCATACTTTCTTGCAAAAATTAGGTAAGAATATGGGGACTACTCTTGAGGCTGTTTATATAGATGATGAAAGAGCACTGATAGCACATATCGGAGATAGTAAGGTTTATCTTTTAAGAAGAAGTAAATTACGGCAACTAACTTGGGACCACACACCTCTTATGGAACTTGTTAAAGCAGGCAGACTTACACTAGTAGAAGCACAGTATTATCCATTTCAACATATTCTTTCACAAGCTTTAGGGGTTGGAGAAAAGGTAGTGAAGCCAGATATATTTTCAATTCTACTTGCACCGGATGATATACTGATTATATGTAGCGATGGACTTACAGGAAGTTTAGCTTCTCCTCTTGTAAAAAAGTTTGAAATAGCTTGTTTAATTTTGAGTAATAGAGATTTAAACTTAGCATCTAGAAAACTTATAAATTTAGCAAATAAAAGGGGAGGGAATGACAATATTACAGTAATAATAATAAAGATAGAGGAAAGTGATTTTAGAAGATAGTAAAAAATTTCTCTCTTGTAAAATAAAGAAAAAAGGAGGTAGAAGATATTGAATATACCACAGAGTCTTTATTATACTAAAACCCATGAATGGGTAGAGTTAAAAGGAGAAGAAGCAGTTATTGGAATTACAGATTTTGCACAGCATCAACTTGGAGATATAGTTTTTGTAGAATTACCTGAAGTTGGTAGAGAGGTAAAGAAAGAAGAAGCTGTAGCAGTTATAGAATCTGTAAAGGCAGCTTCTGATATTTATTCTCCTCTTTCTGGGACTATAATAAATGTAAATCAGAACATTAGTGAAGAACCAGAACTTGTAAACTCCTCTCCCTATAAAGAGGGCTGGATTTTTTCTTTAAAGCTAAATAACCCAGAAGAAATAGCAGAGCTCTTAAAAGCAGAAGACTATAAAAAGTTAATCGCTGAAAAGGAGTAAAAATATGGCTATGAATTATCTCCCACTTACAGACCTTGACAGAAAAGAGATGTTAAATACTATCGGGGTTGATTCTATAGAAGAGCTTTTGCAAGATATCCCTGGCAGTGTTTATATTAAAGATAAGCTTAATCTTCCTAATCCTTTATCTGAGCCGGAGTTGATTGGTTATTTTTCTAAATTAGCCCGAAAGAATATAAACCTAAGTAGTGTGATTTCTTTTCTGGGAGGAGGGGTTTACAATCATTTTATACCTGCTGCAGTACGTGAAATTCTTAAAAGAACAGAATTTTACACTGTTTATACTCCATACCAGCCAGAAATAAGTCAGGGGCTTTTACAAGCTATATTTGAATATCAAACTATGATTTGTAATTTAACTGGAATGGATGTAAGCAATGCTTCACATTACGATGGAGCTACCTCCCTTGCAGAGGCAGTAGGAATGGCTTGTAGATTTACCAAAAGAGATAAAGTGTTAATATCTGGAGGGGTTCACCCTGATTATTTAAAAGTGGTAAAAACATATTTTTCTCCTGCAAATATAACTTTGGAAATAGAAGAATTAAATAATCAGTTTAACACTTTAATTCCAGATAAAGACCCTACTTCTTATGCTGCACTTGTAGTGCAAAATCCTAATTTCTTTGGAGCTATAGAAGAGGTAGAACCTCTTTCTCAATGGATTCATAAAGGGAAAGGACTACTTATAGTGGTCATCTCTGAGCCTATTTCTCTGGGGTTGCTTAAAGTGCCTGGAGATTGTGGTGCAGATATAGTAGCAGGAGAAGGGCAGGCTTTTGGAAATGCTCCTTCTTTTGGAGGACCTCATTTTGGCTTTTTAGCCTGTAAAAGAGAGTATTTAAGACAGCTTCCTGGAAGAATTGTAGGGGAAACAGTAGATATAGAAGGTAAGGAAGCTTTTGTATTGACACTACAGGCAAGAGAACAACACATACGCAGGGAGAAAGCACTTTCTAATATCTGTTCTAATCATGCTTTAGGTGCACTTGCAGGTGCCATATATCTTTCCTTGCTTGGAGGAAAGGGCTTGAGAGAGGTGGCTATCCAGTGTTTCCAAAAGGCTCATTATGCCAGGGATAGATTAAAAACTTTAAAGGGATTTTCTCTTCCACAATTAGTTTTCTTCAATGAATTTCCAGTTTACTGCCCAGTTAGTGGAGAATTAATTGTAGAGGAGTTGCTTGGGGAAGGTATAATTGCAGGACTGCCAGTAAAGAAACTTTTACACAGTCCTAAATGGGAGAGTTGTTTACTTTTGGCATTTACAGAATTACACAAAAAAGAAGATATAGATAAACTTATATTAGCTTTAAAGAGATGGAGTTAAAAAGGAGGAAAATTTTTTAAGCTATGCTTATCTTTGAAAAAAGTAGACCTGGTAAAATAGGTTATTCACTTGCAAAAATAGAGGAGTGCTTTTATAAACAGAAAGATGTAATTCCTGGCCATCTTTTAGCAGAAGACTTGCCTTTGCTTCCAGAACTTTCGGAACCAGAAGTAGTAAGACATTATGTAGAGCTTTCTCGTAAGAATTTTGGCGTGGATGTAGGTTTCTACCCTTTAGGCTCTTGCACAATGAAGTATAATCCGAAGGTAAATGAAGAAATAGCCCAATTAGATGGATTTTCTCTGCTTCACCCATATCAACCAGAAAGTTCAGTTCAAGGTGCTCTTGAAGCAATTTATACACTGGAGCAATGCCTAAAAGAAATTACTGGTATGAGCAGGTTTACTTTTCAGCCTGCTGCAGGAGCGCAGGGAGAGCTTGTGGGGCTTTTATTAGTAAAAGCTTATTTTAATGATAGAGGAGATAAGGGTAGGCAGAAGGTTCTAATCCCGGACTCCGCTCATGGCACAAATCCTGCCAGCGCTTCTATGAGTGGTTTTGAGGTTGTAAAAATCCCTTCTAATGAAAAAGGAGGTGTATCGCTTTTATCACTTTCAGAAAATTTGGATAACCGGGTTGCCTGTCTAATGTTAACCAATCCTAATACACTGGGGTTGTTTGACGAAAATATACTTACTATTGCCAGTATGGTTCATAAGGTTGGTGCTTTACTTTATTATGATGGAGCTAATGCAAATGCTACTTTAGGTATTACTCGTCCTGCAGAGTTAGGTTTTGATATTGTTCACCTTAATTTACATAAAACCTTTTCTACCCCTCATGGAGGAGGAGGCCCTGGAGCAGGACCTATAGGAGTAGTAGAAAGTCTTGTCCAATATCTGCCAGTTCCTTTAGTAGATAAAGATAGTGAAGGCAATTTTTTCTTTAATTTTAATCTGCCAAAGAGTATTGGAAAAGTAAGAAGTTTTTGGGGGAATTTTTTGGTTTTACTAAAATCTCTATGCTATATACTTCAGATGGGTGCCGAAGGTTTACGCCGTGTAAGTGAAGATGCGATATTAAATGCTAATTATCTTATGCACCACCTAAAAAAATACTATTATCTGCCTTTCCCTCGTATATGTCAACATGAATTTGTGTTATCTGCTAGGTGGCAAAAAGAAAAAAATGGAGTCAAAGCTTTAGATATTGCTAAGAGGTTAATGGATTTTGGATTTCACCCACCAACTATATATTTCCCTCTTATTGTAGAAGAAGCTATAATGATTGAACCTACGGAAACAGAATCACGACAGACACTGGATAAATTTATAGAAGTTATGGGAACTATTGCAAATGAAGCAGAAAAAAATCCACAGATCCTATTAACTGCGCCTCATAATACTCCTGTAAAACGACTTGATGAGGTAAAGGCTGCAAGACAGCCTGTATTAAAATTTGAATGTAAAGGAGGTAAATAAATTATGCCTATGCATATTTCTGGGGAATTAGAATGCAAATGTGGGGCTGTAAAAAATCTTGGAGAAGATTTTCTTTTGCCTCCTCCACCTTTTGAAATAAGATGTGATGAGTGTGGGGCTTTGCTTTTTTATTCAGAAAAAATAATAGATGAAGATGAAAAAGAAGAGACTGAAGAAAAAACTTAGTTTTCTTATATGTTCAAGAAAACATTAGCATAAGGGCGCGTAAGGTTGCTTAGATTAATTTCTTTATATAGTTTGAGAAGGTTAGTATTTGTATTTTTGAGAAGTTTGTTCTGGAGGGAGTTATTAAAGATATGAAGTTATTAAATTGTTTAAATGAACAACAAAGGGAAGCAGTTACTGCAGTAGAAGGGCCAGTGCTAGTTTTAGCAGGAGCTGGCAGTGGCAAGACAAGAGTTTTAACCTATAGATTAGCTTATTTGATGTCTGAATACAATGTAAACCCAAGGAACTTATTGGGAATCACTTTTACAAAAAAAGCTGCTAGTGAAATGAAGTCAAGATTAAATAATTTAATTGGAGAACAAGCTTCTAATATATGGATAAGTACTTTCCATTCGTTTGCTTACAAGATACTACGCAGAGAAATTCATAATCTGGGTATAAGCAATAATTTTTCAATATTTGACGATGAGGATAAAAATTATATCATTAAAGAAGTATTAAAAGAACTGAAACTTAATGATGAAGAGAAGTTTTCGCCAGAGTTTTATAATCAAAAGATTTCATTGATTAAAAATACTGATACAGCTGTTTCTTTTGATATTGCCCCCTACTTTCGCCTTGTTTGGGAGTTATATAATAAGAAGCTTAAAGAAAATGAAGCTTTAGATTTTGATGACCTTTTGCTTTATAATCTTAAATTGTGGGAAGAGTTACCTGAGATTTTGCAAAAATATCAAAAGCAATTTTTTTATATTTCTGTAGATGAATATCAAGATATTAATCCGATTCAATATAGATTAGTTAAATTGCTTAGTTTGGCTCATAAAAACATTTTTGTAGTAGGAGACGATGACCAGAGTATTTATGGTTTTAGAGGCTCTAATATGAAAATTATTTTAAACTTCAAAAACGATTTCCCTGATGCCAGGATAATTAAGTTAGAACAAAATTACCGCTCTACAAAAAATATTCTTAAAGTTGCAAATTCACTGGTAGAAAAAAATCAAAGAAGACATTGTAAAGAGTTGTGGTGTATGGGGACAGAAGGGGAAAAGCCTTATCATTATGAAGCAGTGGATGAAAGAGACGAAGCTATATTTGTAGTAGATAAAATAAAAGAATTAGTAAGAGAAAAGGGCCGAAGTTACTCTGACTTTGCAATACTTTACAGGATTCATGCTCAGTCTAGAGTATTTGAGGAGGTGTTACTTAGAGAGGGAATACCATATCAGATAATTGGTGGAAACAGGTTTTTAGACAGAAAAGAGATAAAAGATATGTTAGCTTATTTGCGTTACCTTGAAAATCCAAAAGATTTAACTTCTTTTGAAAGAATTGTTAATGTTCCAAGAAGAGGTATTGGAGTGCAAACTACTAAGAAGCTACTTCAATTACTAAAACAAAAGAATACAGATGAATTTTCTGAGTTTATGTCGGAAGTAGAAGAAATATTACCCAGTAGAGCTGCCAATAAAGTGAAACAATTTTTTCTTTTAATACATAAGTTAAAGGAATTTAAAGAACAACTTGGTATTTCTGAATTCATTCAAAAACTAACAGAACTTACAGGTTATATAACAGAATTTAAAAAAAGTAATACCATAGAAGATACTGCAAAAATAGAAAATATAGAAGAATTGATAAATATGGCCTATGAGTTTGAGAAAAAGAATCCAGGAACTAAATTAAGTGACTTTTTAGGAGAGCTCTCCCTATTAAGTGACATAGATACAATGGATGAACAAGTGGGCAGAGTTGTGCTTTTAACTCTTCATAATGCTAAAGGACTTGAGTTCCCTGTAGTTTTTATGGTTGGGATGGAAGAGTCACTTTTCCCACACAGAAAAGCTCAATCACCTGAAGAAATAGAAGAAGAACGGCGCCTTTGTTATGTTGGGATTACAAGAGCAAAAGAGAAACTATTTTTTACCAATGCTTCCAGGAGGAGCACTTATAAGCAGGAGTTATACAATCCGATTTCGCGTTTTCTTAGCAAAGATATTCCTTTAGAATTAATAGAGTCTAATAAGTTAAATAAGAATTTTACAGAAGTAGATCTTAATAAATTTTCCAGAGTTACTGCTAAAATATATTGTCAGGGAGATACAGTATTTCATCCTTTGTGGGGAAAAGGGATTATAATGCTACCTGGAAGTATTGATAAAGAAGAAGTTCTTGTAAATTTTCTCTATGAAGGTGTTATTAAACGAGTAAAGGTATGGGAACTAAATGATTGAAGCCTTTTTATTAAAGATTGGGTAGCTAAGGAGATATTAATTTGGATATAATATTAAATAACTGGCGGATTTTGATAGTTTGTCTTTTGACAGCTTTTATCAATTCTTTGACTATAGCTAGTGGAGCAGCTAGAATTGCTGGAGTAAAGACAAAAAGGATTGCTACAAGTCTAACTCTTTTTAATCTCTTTGCTCTTATATCTCGTTTAGCAAATTTATGTCAGGCTCCAATAATGGGTTCTATTGCAGACCTCGCTGTAGTTGAACATAAATTAGATTTTTTACTCTATCAGATTCGTTATATTATTGTTTGTGCAACAGTTGGAGCAATAATTGGCGGAATACTTACTCCTACTTTTGTAAATATGTATATTAAAGGAATTCGTGCTTTTGAACGAATTGGCTCTTTGCCGAAAGTTTTAATAAAAATAATGGACCCAAGATATATGGGAAAAGTATTTGAAACTTTTGAAGTGCCACAGTTTAGTAGATGGCGAGAAATGTCTTTAGGCTCGCTTCCGAAAGGTTTTCTGATTGCTAATGTATTTATGACTGCTATCTGGACTATTGGAGTGCTGGCAGCAATATATGTGAGCGCAGAAATACCTACTTATGTGCGAACTGCTACTTTGCTTTCCGGATTGATTAACGGAATAGCCACTGTTATGTTTACACTGCTTGTAGACCCTACTGCAGCAATTATTACGGATCAAGCTGTAGCAGGTATCCGCAAGGAGGAAGAAGTGACAAGGATGGTATTTTATCTTATAATAGGCACAGTGATTGGAACTATACTTGCTCAATTTTTTTTTCTGCCAGCTACTGCTTATATAAAGTATGTAGTTAAATTTCTTGCAGGGGAAGGCTAGTAAATTATGGATATAGAGAAAAAAATCTCTGCTTTAAGAGAGGCTATTAATTATCATAATTATCGTTATTATGTTTTAAATCAACCTGTAATTTCTGATGCTGAATATGATTTGCTTTTTAGGGAACTCGTAGAACTTGAAAGACAATATCCACAATTTCTTTCACCTAATTCTCCAACACAGAGAGTTGGGGAGAGACCTTTAGAGGAATTTTCTGTAGTAGAACATCGCACCCCGATGTTAAGTCTTAATAATGCTTTTAGTAGAGAAGAAGTGGAGGAATTTGATAAGAAAGTAAAACGGTTCCTTAACACAACACAGGCTATAGAGTATGTCTGTGAACCCAAGATAGATGGCCTTGCAGTTTCTTTAATATATAAGGACGGGATACTTTTTAGAGGTGCAACGCGTGGAGATGGTCTAACTGGCGAAGATGTGACGCAGAATATAAAGACAATCCGTTCTATACCATTACAATTATTAAATTACTCAAGGGAAGATCCTGAATATATCGAACTCAGGGGAGAAGTGTTTATTGAGGAATTGGCGTTTAAACAACTGAATGCTTCGAGGGCAGAAAGAGGAGAGCCTCTTTTTGCAAATCCTCGTAATGCTGCAGCTGGCTCGCTTCGACAATTAGACCCCAGAATTACAGCTCAAAGGCCTCTTAAGATATTTATATATGAAGCAATACTGGAACCGCATCCTCCTGAGCTTTTAACTCACTGGCAGGTTTTAGAGTTTGTAGCTAAATTTGGGGTAACAGTAATTCCCTTTAGATTTCTGTGTGCTAATATTGAAGAATGTTTACAAAAATACAATGTATATTTAGAGAATAAGGATAAAATCTCATTTGCTATGGATGGTGTAGTAATTAAAGTAAATTCCTTGCAATTACAAAAGGAGCTTGGCACAATAACTCGTTCTCCTAGATGGGCTATAGCTTACAAATTCCCTTCTACTCAGGTAATTACCGATGTTCTGGATATTGAAATTAATGTGGGACGGACAGGAGCTTTAACACCTGTAGCAATATTAAGACCTGTAGAAGTAGATGGAAGTATAGTTTCTAGAGCTACTTTACATAACGAGGACGAAATAAAACGAAAAGATGTCCGTGTTGGGGATAAGGTAGTGATAGAAAAGGCAGGACAAGTAATACCTGCTGTGGTAAAGGTAATTAAAGAACTTCGGGCAGGAGATGAGAAGCCATTTGTTATGCCAACAAGTTGCCCTGTGTGTGGAGGTGAGATAGAACGATTAGAGGGAGAAGCTATATGGAGATGTAAGAATAGGTTTTGTCCTGCAAAGTTAGCAGGTGCTTTAAGATACTTTGCTTCTCGCAGTGCAATGGATATAGAAGGATTGGGGAATAAAACAATTTTAAAAATATTAGACAAAGAGCTGGTTAAAGATGATGTTGCAGATATTTATTGGATAACTAAAGAGGATCTGCTTTCCTTAGAAGGATTTGCAGAAAAGTCTGCGCTAAATCTCCTTAAAGCTATAGAAGAAAGTAAAAATAGACCTTTTTGGAGAGTGATATATGCTCTTGGAATTAGATATGTGGGAGAGTATGTAGCTAAAATACTGGCTAAATACTACAATAGTATAGATGATCTAGCAAAGGCAGGGCTAGAAGAACTGGAGGCTTTGGAAGGTATAGGAAATAAAATAGCTTATAGTATAGTAGAGTATTTTAATGACCCTCAGAAAAAGAGATTAATTGAAAAATTAAAAAAGGCAGGAGTAAAACTTACAAAAGAAGAATTTACTGAGAAAGAATTAGAGTTGCCCTGGAAAGGTAAAAAATTTGTTATTACTGGTGAAGCCAAGGGTATTTCTCGTAGGGAATTAATTGAATTTATAGAATCTAAAGGAGGAACTGTTGTAAGTGCAGTAAGTAAGCAGGTAGATTATCTTATTTTGGGAGATAAACCAGGTAGTAAACTTGCTAAAGCTCATAAGCTAGGCATACCTGTATTACCTGTGGAAGAGATACTTAAAAACAAATGAAAGTAATTGAAATATTAAGCATAGCAGGATTTATATCTCTGATTTATATTTCTCTAATTTTAACTGACTTAAGCAAAAGGCTAGGTTCTGTAACTAAACTGTTATCTTTCTATCGTATATATTATGTTGGAATATTTTTTTTAGTAATTGCTTCCGGGATTTATTCTGCTTTTGTTCTTAAAGATACCGGATTAATAGACTGGAATCTACCTTTGCATAAAGAAGAAGAAGTTAATGTACTACTTTTATTGTTTGCTTCTACAGGGGTGGTTATAAATTTTATAATTAGTATAAAATATTGGGGATGGTTGTTTAAGAGTATATTTTGGTTTAGATAAAAAGGAGATGAATTTTTTTTATGAAAAAAGTTTTGGTTTTCTTATTACTGACTTTGTTAATAGCAGTATCCCAGACTCATACAGATGAAGTAAAATTATTTGAAGAAGGTGTAAAGCTTTATGAACAACAAGACCTGCAGGGTGCAAAAGAAATGTGGTTAAAGGTACTTGCAATTAATCCTATGAATGCAGATACTTTACTTAATCTGGGGGTAGTAGAAGCTCAATTAGGCAATTACTCCCAGTCAGCTGTATATCTAGAAAAAGCTAGAACAATTCATCCTGAATGGGAGCAGATATATTATTATCTTGGTAATGTTTATTCATTAGAAAAAGACTATAAGAAAGCTAAAGAGATATATGAGAAAGGTTTAAAAGTAAATCCTGCCTCAGAGAGGCTTCAAGCAAATCTGGGTTATGCTTGTTTGATGTTAGAAGATTTTGAAGAAGCACAGGAGCATCTTAAAAAAGCCTTAGCACTTGCAGAAGGTAAAGACATAGAAGTATTATTTAACCTGGGTAATCTTTCTTATCAACAAGGGAATCTAAAAGAAGCAGAAAATTATTATAGTAAGGCACTTCTGCTTTCTCCAAAGGACTGTGAAATACTGGTAAGTCTTGGGAATGTAAAATTCTTTCTAAACGATTACTCCTCTGCTAAGCAATACTATACCGAAGCACTATCATATAAACCTTCCATTCCTGTAGCTCATTTTTATTTAGGAGCTATTTATTCTAAAGAAGGCAAGTTAAATGAGGCTAAAAAAGAGTATGAAAAAACACTGGAACTTGACTCCTCCTTCTGGAGAGCGAGACAGGCTTTAGGTAATATCTATTTTGAAGAAAAGAATTATAAACAAGCTATTACAAATTATAAAATAGCATTAGAAGACAGCCCCTCCAAAGCTGACATTTATTATAATATTGGCAGAGCTTATCTTGCTGATAAAGATTATCCTGATGCTATAGATAACTTTCGTAAAGCATTAGAACTTTCTCCAGATGATCCTGAGGTGCAAAGGTGTCTGGCTGATACTTTTTTTGACCAGGGAAGCTTTGCTCAAGCAGAAGAGTATTATAAAAAGAGTTTAGAGCTAAAACCTACACAATCCGATGTATATCTAAACCTGGCACTTACTTTTGAAAGACAAGATAAATATGAGGAAGCCATAGAGGAATACGAGAAATATTTAGAGCTTGAGCCCTCTTCTCCTCAAAGAAAAGATATAGAACAAACAATAAAGACTTTAAAAGAAAAAATCTCTAAAACAAAAGGTGGGAAATAATGGAATTACTTTTTGAAACTGCTAAATTAAAATTTACCAGGATTATTAATCAGTTAGCAGAAAATTCAGTAGAAAAATGTTATCTATGTGGCAAGTGTACTGCTGGATGTCCTATGGCTTATGAAATGGATATCCAGATACATCAGATTATGCGTTTTTTAAAATTAGGTGAAGAAAAGGTACTACTTAAAAGCAGGGCCATATGGCAGTGCGTGGGGTGTCAGACCTGCAGCAGCCGCTGTCCAAAAGAGGTTGATCCTGCTTCTTTTGTAGATGCTTTAAGAGTTTATGCAACATTAACAAAACAGAAAGCTTCTGAAAGAGCGGTAGAGCAATTTAATTATATATTTTTAGAAATAATCCGCCATTTAGGAAGAATTTATGAGGTGGGACTTGTTGGATTGCTAAATATCTTTTATATGCAACCATTTAGAGATATAGCTTTAGCACCAAAAATGGTTATTGGAGGAAAACTTAATTTTATTCCTCATAAAATAAAAGGTAGCAAAGAAATAAAGAGGATCTTTTTAGCTTGTGAAGAACTTGCCCAAAAAGACCTTAAAGCTAAGAAAGAGTTAATAGAAAAAGAATTTCAGACGACATTCTAAAGAATGTCAGATTTATAAATTGCAAATTGTAAATGGAGCAAAGTAACAAAGGAGGCTAGTAGTATTGAAGTTTGCTTATTATCCAGGTTGTTCCCTTAAAGGGACTGCTTTAGAATATGAAAAGTCTTTGATTAAGGTATGTAAGGATATTGATATAGAGCTTTTAGAAATTGAAGATTGGAATTGTTGCGGTGCAACACCTGCTCATCAGGTAAATAAGTATCTGGCAATAGCTTTGCCTGCTAGAAATATAATTAAAGCAGAGAAAATGGGACTTTCACTAGTTACCCCGTGTGCAGCTTGTTTTTCAAGGATAAGGTTTGCAAGTCATTATTTAAAAGATAACCGATGGAGAGAAATCCTTTTGTCGGTTTTAGGTGAAGAGTATGCAGGGAATCTGGAAAGTAAACATTTGCTTCAGATATTTATAGAAGAACAGATACAGCAGAAAATTAAAGAAAAAATATTAAAGCCTCTTTCCGGGTTAAAAGTGGCTTGTTACTATGGGTGTCTTTTGCTTAGACCTCCAGAAGTAGCAAGTTTTGATGACCCTGAGCACCCTACAGCTATGGAAACTTTGGTGCACCTTCTTGGAGGAGAAGTGGTGGAATGGAATTTTTATAATGAATGTTGTGGGGCGAGTTTTGCATTGAGTAACCCCCAGGCTATGGAAAATCTAGTTTATAAAATATTATTGGATGCTACTTTTTCTGGAGCTAACTGCTTTATGGTAGCTTGTCCTCTTTGTCATTCCAATCTGGATACAAGACAGGTGCAGGTAAACAAACACTTTAAGAAGCATTTTTCTTTGCCTGTATTTTATTTCACTCAATTAGTTGGGTTAGCTCTTGGGTATCCTCCTAAGGAATTGGGATTATATAGTCACTTAACTAATCCAATGGGAGTTTTAGAGAGGTGAGGTGAAGTAAGATTTGCCAGGAATTGGTGTATTTGTCTGCTGGTGTGGGAGCAATATAGCTTCTACAGTAGATGTAGAAAGAGTAGTAGAGGAAGTAAGTAAATTGAGGGATGTTAGTTTTGTAACACACTATAAATATATGTGCTCTAGTCCGGGACAGAACATTATAAAAGAGGCTATACAGAATTCTAAACTGGAAGGAGTTGTAGTAGCTGCTTGTTCTCCTAGAATGCATGAGCTAACTTTCAGGAAAGCTGCTAAAGAAGCAGGATTAAACCCTTATCTACTTGAAATGGCTAATATAAGAGAACAATGCTCCTGGGTGCATAGTGATAAAAAAATTGCTACAGAAAAGGCAATTCAATTAATCAGGATGTCGGTAGCAAAAGTAACAAAGAATTTGCCGTTGGAAGAGATAAAAGTATCTGTTATACATCGTGCTCTTGTAATTGGTGGAGGAATAGCAGGCATACAGTCTGCTTTAGACTTAGCTGAGGCAGGTATAGAGACTCTACTATTAGAAAGAACTCCAAGTATTGGGGGGCATATGGCACAACTGGACGAGACTTTCCCTACCCTGGATTGTTCTCAATGTATTTTAACCCCTAAGATGGTTTCTGTGGCACAAAATCCTCATATTACTCTTCATACCTATTCAGAGCTGGAAAAGGTAGATGGTTTTGTAGGTAATTTTAGAGTAACTATAAAACATAAAGCTAGATTTGTAGATGAAAAAAAATGCACAGGCTGTGGACTATGTCAGCAGAAATGCCCAACACAGATTCCAGCTGAGTTTGATGAAGGGATTGGCAAAAGAAAAGCAATTTATATTCCTTTCCCTCAAGCTGTACCAAATATTCCTGTAATTGATAAAGAGCATTGTATCTGGTTTAAAAAGGGTAAATGTAGAGTTTGTGAAAAGGTCTGTCCCGCAGGAGCTATTAATTATGAGCAACAGGATGAATATATTACCGAAGAAGTAGGTGCTATTATTGTTGCTACTGGATATAGACTTATGCCTAAAAATGTTTATGGTGAGTATGGATATGGAAGATTTAAAGATGTTATAAATGGGCTGGAATTTGAAAGGATGCTAAGTGCTTCTGGGCCAACTTCAGGTAAGGTGCTTAGACCATCTGATGGTAAGGAGCCAAAAGTTGTTGTATTTATTCAATGTGCTGGTTCTCGTGACCCCAGGAAAGGTGTTCCTTATTGTTCTCGTATATGCTGTATGTATACTGCAAAACATTCAATGCTACTCAAGCATAAATGCCCCGGGGTAAAGGCTATCGTTTTTTACATAGATATAAGAGCAGGAGGAAAAGGATATGAAGAGTTTGTAAGGAGGGCAGAAGAAGAGGAAGGAGCTACTTTTATAAGAGGAAGAGTGTCGCGTATTTATCAGAAAGGCAACAAACTAATTGTTAAAGGTGTAGATACACTTACAGGAAGTCAACTGGAAGTTGAGGCAGACTTAGTAGTGCTTGCGACAGCTATAATGCCACAGGAGGATGCAAAAGAACTGGCACAAAAGCTTGGTATATCTTATGATGAGTATGGATTTTTTACAGAAGCTCACCCGAAATTGCGGCCTGTTGAAACATCTAAGGCTGGGGTCTTTTTGGCTGGCTGTGCACAGGCTCCAAAGGATATACCAGATGTTGTAGCACAGGCTAGTGGAGCTGCATCAAAGGTGCTTGCACTGTTTTCTAATAAAGAACTTGTGCGAGAGCCGATAATAGCTAAAGTGGATGAAGTAAATTGTGTAGGTTGCTTTGCTTGTGAAAAAAGTTGCCCTGCGCAGGCTATTACAAGGAAGGAAATTAGAGATAAGAGCGGAAATCTCATAAAAGAAGTAGCAAAGGTAGAGCCTGGGGTATGCCAGGGCTGCGGAGCTTGTGTTGTAACTTGCAGGGGTGGATGTATAAGATTGGAAGGTTTTTCAGATGAACAATTGTTTGCAGAGGTGAATGTATTGTGAATGAAAAAGGGTGGAGACCTAAAATAGTGGCTTTTGTATGTAATTGGTGCACTTATGCAGGTGCAGACTTGGCTGGGACTGTAAGGTTGAGTTATTCTCCAGAAGTGCTTTTAATTAGAGTACCCTGTAGTGGTAGAGTTACACCTTTTATGGTGCTAAAAGCATTTGAGCGAGGTGCAGATGCAGTGTTAATTTCTGGATGTCACCCTGGAGATTGTCATTATGGTAGTGGTAATTATTTAGCAAGGCGCAGGTTTCATTTGTTTAAACAACTTATGGAGTTTGTCGGAATAAATCCCAATAGACTGTGGCTTTCCTGGGTTAGTGCATCCGAAGGAGGAAAGTTTGCTAATTTGATTGATAAAATGGTAAACGAAATAAAAAGTTTAGGTAAGTTTAATTATTCTATGGAGGAAACTAAAGGTGAAGGAACTCCAAAACATAGTTAAAGCTTTATTTAAAGAAGATAAAATTAAATCTGTTCTTGGTTATGTTACAGAAGATTATTTTTATAATGTAAAACCGGTAAAAATAAGTAAAATAGAAGACAGTGAAAAACTAACTTTTAATCCCTTCTGTGTATATAATCTTGTAACATACTTAAAAAAAGAAAAAGATTTTCCATTGGCAATTTTGGTAAAGCCCTGTGATATAAGAGCTTTAAGGGTGTTATTATTAGAAAACCAGCTTGTAAGGAGTAATCTTTTTATTATTGGGCTAAATTGTAAAGGAATTATAGATAAAAGAAAGATTACAACTCTTTTTCATCTTGAAATTAGTCAAATTGAAAGTGCTGAGATTTTAGATAGAAATGTGAAATTTAAGTTTAATTCTGGCAAAGAAATACTGGAAGACATAGAAAAATGTATTAGTGAAAAGTGCCTGGTGTGTAAGGATAGAGAATTAGAAGGAGATTGTGATATTGTAGTTGGAGAAAAACCTGCATATTTACCATCCAGCGAGGATTTTCTGGAGGTAAAAGAGTTGGAAGCTCTCTCTTTGGAAGAAAGAGCAGAATACTGGAATAAAGCATTTAGGGATTGTTTAAGGTGTTATGCTTGTATTAAGGTATGTCCACTTTGTTATTGTGAAAACTGCTTTGTAGACAAAACTACTCCTCAATGGGTGGCTAAGAACTATGAAATTGGCACTTTAAGAGATTTTCATATTATTAGAGCTTTTCATCTTGCTGGCAGGTGTATAGATTGTGGAGAGTGCCAGCGAGTGTGTCCTGTGAATATTCCTCTTCGCAGATTAAACCAGAAGTTACGAAAGATATTAAAGGAGGAGTATAATTATACACCTGGCAAAGAAAATGAAATTTTTTTGGGAAGTTTTTCACCAGGTGACCCTGATAGATTTCTTTAATAAAGCACGACATTCTGTGAACGCTAATAGGAAACTGAAAAATGAATAAATGGAGTGAAGTAATATGGAGATAATAGTTCCTAAAGATAAACTTAAAGATATTTTTGAAAACATAAAAGAAAGATTTACTGTTTTTGCTCCCCAAAAAGATGGAGATAAGAAGTTGCTTTCACAGGTAAAAGCTTTTAAAGAAGTAGATTTAAGTATTTTAAAGACACAATCCTCCCTAAAAGAACTTCTCTTCCCTCGCTTTGAAATTTTATTTGATTACAAATGGAATAAAAAAGAGATTACAATTAAAGAAGATAATGTAGTTAAACCTCAGGTAGTGCTAGGTATAAGAGCTTGTGATATAAGAGGATTAAAAGTGCTTGATAATCTGTTTAGCTGGGAAAATATAAAAGATAATCTTTATTTAGAACGAAGGCAGAAGACAGTTTTGATTACTCAGTCCTGCCTGAAGCCAGATAGCTTTTGTTTTTGCCAGAGTTTCAGTATATCACCTGTTGGAGGTGAAGGAGGAGAAGACATAAATTTTACCGAGCTTTCAGATTGTTACCTTTTTAGAAGCTTCTCTTATGCAGGAGAAAAACTATTGAAAGAGTTGATAGAAGAATTTTCTTTCTCTTTGCCAGCAGATAAAGATAAAAAAGCGTTTGAAGAACTTAAAGAAAAGACTACAACTTCGAAAATTGCAAATATAGAAGAACTTGCTATAAAAATAAAGAGAAATTTTTATCATAACCTATGGAAGGACATTTCGTGGTCATGTTTAAATTGTGGCATTTGCACCTATACCTGTCCCACCTGTCATTGTTTTGATATTGTTGATGAAAGCAATGACAGGGAGGGAAGAAGGATTCGGTGCTGGGATTCCTGTATGTTTTCTCATTTTACTGCTATGGCTTCTGGATGTAATCCTAGAGAGACAAAAGAAAGTAGATTTCGTCAAAGACTTGCACATAAGTTTTCTTATTTCCCAGAAAATTTAGGAATTGTAGCCTGCACCGGTTGTGGACGCTGTATAGAGTTATGTCCTGCTGGCATTAATTTACAAAAGATTTTAACAAAACTTGGGAGGGAATGTTCTTGATTTATACACCCTTTACTGCAGAAGTTATAGATATAGTTAAAGAAACTCCAGATATTAAAACTATACGGTGGAAGCCATTAAAAAATGAACTACACTTTAAGCCTGGTCAATTTGTAGAGTTTTCTGTATTTGGGATAGGTGAAAGTCCCTTCTGTATATCTTCAAGTCCAACCCGAAGCCCACTATTTGAGTGTAGCATAAAGAGATTAGGCAAAGTTACAACTGCTGCACATAAACTTTCTCCAGGAGACATAATAGGCATAAGGGGTCCTTATGGTAGGTGCTTTCCCCTGGAGGAACTAAAAGAAAGGAATTTGATTTTTGTAGGTGGTGGCATAGGTATGGCACCACTTAGGAGTTTACTTCAATATGTAATTGATAATCGCAAAGATTTTGGTCAGATTACTGTAATTTATGGGGCAAGGACTGTTGCTGACCTCTGTTACAAACAGGAGTTTTTGGAGTGGCAAAAAGTGCCTGCGTTATCTTTAATTCTTACAGTAGACCCGGGAGGGGAAGATGAGAATTGGCAGGGAGAGATAGGCTTTGTCCCTACTGTTTTAGAGAAGGTTAATCCAAAACCTGACAAAGCAAAAGTAATTACCTGTGGTCCTACAATTATGATTAAGTTTACTTTAGCTACATTAACACGATTGGGATTTGCCCCAGAGGATATTATTACAACACTTGAAATGAAAATGAAGTGTGGGGTTGGTAAATGTGGAAGATGCAATATAGGTCGGGTTTATGTATGTAAGGATGGACCTGTATTTAAGTATAGTGAAATAAAGGAACTCCCCAATGAATTTTAAGTTTTTAGATTATTTAGACGAAGGTATAATTATAGTGGATAATGAGGGTGTGATAAAAGACTTTAATAAATCTGCTGTTCGCTTACTTCAAACTCCAATAGCAGTAGGTAAAAAAATCTTCGAGTTCCATACTAATAGTAATAAAAAACAGGTTGAAGAATTATTTAATGATTTAAAAGTTTCTAAACTTTATTCAATGAGTATTAAATTTGCATTAAAAGATAATATCCTTTCTTTTAATTTTAAAAGAATGGGAAGTGAAGAAAACTTTGAAGGAGTACTCGTAGAAGTCAAAGACATTACACTCCAGGAAAAGATGGAGGAACAGCTTAGAGAGTATACTAAAAATTTAGAAAAACTAATATTGGAGAGAACACGAGAACTGGAGAGCCTTAATCATATAATGATGGTAGTAATTTCTTCTTTAGAGTTAAAAGATATAATTCTTACATTTATTCAGGAGACCAAGCAGTTAATTGATTTTCATAGAATTAGTATTGCTTTGCCTATCAAAGAAGCTGATAAGGATATGTTTCGCATATTTATATCTTCTACATCTACTCCTGATAGAATTAGAATAATCAATAAATTCCCTGCCAGTGAAGATACTGTAAGTGGCTGGGTAATTAAACACGGGCAATCTCTTATTGTTAGTAATTTTCGTAAAGAAATATTTCGCTTCCCGCGTAGTAAGGTATTTTTACAGGAAAATATGTATTCAACCCTAGCTTCTCCTCTTATTTTCCATAATGAAGTAGTGGGTGTTGTAAGTTTATGGCATAGAGAAATTGAAGCCTTTAAAGAAAAAGAAAAGAATATTCTAGAAAAGATAGCCATTCCACTGGCAGTTGCTGTAAATAATGCCCAGATGTACTGGAGAGAAAGGCAATTAGTTAAAAAGCTTACAGAAACTAATCAATTAAAAGATGCATTTCTGGCTATCGCCAGTCATGACTTGAAATCTCCGCTTAGTTTAATTATAGGGCTTACAGAGGTTTTACTTGCCAGGATGGAAGGACCTCTTACTGAGCGTCAGAATACGCTTCTTTCCAAAATTCATCGCAATGCTAAAAATATGTCGGAGCTAATAGAGGACTTTTTAGATTTTTCAAGTTTAGAAGCGGGAGAACTGCAATTAAATTATTCTAAATGTAATTTTGTAGAAATAATAAATGAGGTAATAAGCAATTTTTTAGAAGATATACAGCAAAAGAGACTTACTGTTAAGTTAGATCTGCCATCAGAACCTGTTTTAATATGGGTAGATGCTAAAAGATTTAAACAAATATTTACCAATTTAATATCAAATGCTATTAAATACAATAATGATGGGGGATGGATTAAAATAAAAGCTGATTGCAGACCAGAAGAAATTCGTATTTCCGTTCAAGATTCTGGAATAGGTATCAGTAAAGAAGAGCAAAATAAAGTATTTTCACCTTATAAAAGATTAGTTACTGCAAGACGCATAGAGGGAACAGGTTTAGGTCTTTATATCGTAAAGCACCTTGTAGAACTACATGGAGGTAAAATTTGGCTTTTAAGTAATGTAGGAGAAGGAACTACATTTAACTTTATTATACCTCTAGCTGTTGATGTACCAACGGCTCTTCCGTAATTTCTATCTATTTTGGGTTAATTTATATTTATAAAAGATATATTAATATCACCCCATAGGGCTATCTTTTCTTTGCAAATTATAATAACACCCTTAATGCCATTAATATTTTTAGCTTTCGCTATAGCTTTTTCAAAGTCTTCAGGATTATTGACTATATTTCCTAAAGCTGTCGCAGCTGCATCTGCTAATGCTCCACCTGGAGATACAACCACAACTGCATCTGCCTTGCCAAATGAAAGAGACGGTCCAACAGTGCCAGAAGAAGTAGCAATAGCAACAGGGAGAGAGTTGGGACTTAAATTTATAGCCAATTTCCCAGAAATAATAGATTCTCCAGCAAAGATAGCCACTTTTCTTCTTTTTTCTCCTATCAAATAGATATCTCCACCGTTTTCTACTATAACTTCCTCTGAATATTTAGCTAAATCTCTTGCAACCCATTCTGCAATAGCCCCTGCTACCGAAGCCATTGGTCCTACCCCCATTGTAACTGCGGCTTCTGCCATCTCTTTTACTATACCCTTCATATTAGATGTAATTGGTAAAGGATTTAGCGAAAATTTAAACTTGGGCTCTTTTTCTATATAACTTTTTATAGCGTTTCTGTGAATGTGGAGAGACTTTGAAGCTATATCTGATAGGTCTCTGATTGCACCTATGTAAAGGTCGCTTTCTTCTTCAGAAACCTGAAAATAGATAAGTCCTTCTCCTCCCATCCATCTTCTGTATTTTCGCTCTATATATTCTTTCATATCTCCCTTACTTTTTCAAAAGAGAAGCAGGTTAAAATTTGCTAGATATTGCACCTACTGGACAGGCTTTTAAGCAAAATTCACACAAAGTGCACTTTTCTCTGTTAAATTTTAGTTCCCAGGTCTCGGTATCAATAGTTAAAGCTTTTGGGAAACATACTCCCGCACAGGCTCCACAATGGATACATAGTTCTTCATCTAACAATATTTCCCTGGCTATTGGTTCTACCTTAACTCCCTGTGTTTCTAAATATTTTATAGCAGGCTCAAGATTTCCGCTCATTTCTATAACGAGCCTGCCTTCTTCCTTTGGTGTAATCCTGGCACGAAGTATATTAATAAGTATTCCGTAGTCCTTAACAAGATGATATGTTACAGGTTCTTCTACAAGAGAGGGAGGAAAAATTAAAACAAAGCGTCCTTTTGCCATTAGTTTTCACTTCCTTCCTGGATAATCTGAAGCTGTTTAAACTCGCGTTCAATAGGTAATCGTTCCACAGGTTCAACTAGAGTGAAATGTCCTGTCATTATCCAGCTTTTAAGAATTTGAGCTATTTCTCGTGCCTTTTTATAACTGGATAGTGATGCGGTTTGCACTTTTTTGCCATGTAATTCTATTGAACCACTGCGTAATTGTTGATAATTGACTCTTCCATAACTGGGTCTTGAAAGTGACTCTACGCTATAATCCAGTATATCTGTATAGATTTCACTATCTTTTATAGAAACAAAATATGCCATCTCTTCATCTAAAATTGGTATAGGGATACCAATTCCAACAAAAAGAGAAACTCCATATCTGTACATTACACAAGCTCTTAAGTAATCACTACTCATCTTTTTTAAGTCTCCAATAAGGGCTAAAGTAGCACCAGGACCTATCGGTACACCTCTTTCAGTTCTTTCTCTCTTGGTATTGTATTGCGTGCCTTCCCAGGCTATATAACCAATTCCACCACCCAGGAATAGCTTTGTTCCTATACCTATAGTCCTTAAGCAAGGGTCATTTATAAGGGGACTCAATTGCCCTGCACTACAATAGGTTACATTGGAAAAGTTTGGAAGCAATATACCCATATATGTAAAAATGGTTTTTGAAGAAGAGTTTGTAGCAGCTGAATAATTTTGATAAGCATTTCTAGGGTTATAAAGATAAGCCTGATTTAAATTATCAAGCGTTATGTAAGTTTCCACATATTTTCTGGGATAACAATCTGTACCATTAGAAATAGCTACAAGTTTTATCTTCTTTCCTCTTACCATATCCTCTATCACATGGGCTCCACCATAATTGGTTCCCCTGGTTTTTGAAATTGCTGTAGCTCCTATATAAGCATCTACTGCAGCTAGAGCACCGTAAGCAGGTACATCATTTAGCCACACCTCACTCATCTTGATTGGAGGATCGGTATGCCCAAAATTTAGAAAAGCTCCCGAAGAACACATCGGACCAAATGTGCCAGTTGTAACAACATCCACCTTTTCTGCTACCTTGCTTATACCTTCCTCTTCTGCCATTTGTATTACTTCTTCTGCTGTAAGTACTACTGCTTTCCTTTTTGAGATTTTTTCGTTAATTTCTGTAAAAGTCTTTGGCATTTGCTCACTCCCTTTTTTTGTAGATTTAACCAATAAATCAAGCTTTAAAAAACTCCTTATGAATTGCTCTTATAGCGTTCTCTAAATACTTTGCTTCAATTATCAGGTAAAATGCTACCTCTGAGGCTCCATAGGATATCATAATCACATTAATACCTTCGCTAGCAATAGCAGTAAAAACTCTTGCCGCTAATCCCTTAGTCTTTACCATTCCTTCCCCTACTACGCCAATAAGGGCAGAGTTTTCTATTTTAACTACCTGTTCCACTGCACTACTGTGTAATTTTTTTAACATTTTATAACATTCTTCAAGGTCTTCAATATCCACTAAAATATTTATACAGGTTTGTGCAGTAATTACAGATTTTATATTTATACCCAAACTACTTATGCTTGAAGCTAAAGTTGAAAGTACTCCTGGTTTATAACCTATACTTACACCTTCTATCTTTAGCACTCCAATGTCTTTGGTATAAGCTACACTTTTGATAATGTCTTCCTTTTGATAACCTATCTTCTCTATTATTGTTCCCACATTACCAGGATTATATGTGTTTTTAATAACTATAGGTATATTTTTTAATTCAACAGGCTGAACAATGCGAGGATGAAGTATTTTGGCGCCGAAATATGCAAGTTCTGCTGCCTCTGCATAAGAGAGTTTATCTATTAAGTGAGCAGAAGGAACAATTTTGGGGTCTGCACTCATAAATCCATCCACATCTTTCCATACCTCCACCAGATCACTATCCAGGGAATATGCTATTACTGCAGCAGTATAATCACTACCGCCAAAACCAAAAATAGTGGTATAGCCTTCTTTAGATTGGCCAAAAAAACCAGTTACAACAGGGATTATTCCTTTATCCAGTGCATGCCCAATAGTTTTTTTAAGATTTTTACTGGTTGGCTTTAAAAGTGCAGTTGCATTCCCCAACTCTCCATCTGTTATGATGCCTATTTCATCTGCTTCCATAGCAAGGGCTTTTATACCATCTGCTCTTAGGATACCTTCCATTATATAGACAGACAAACGTTCTCCAAAACTAAGTACCATATCCCGGGTTTTCTCTGTTATTTCTTCTGTATAGTTTATGCCATATAATAACCTTTCCAAACGTTTTAGCTTTTGTTCAATTTTCTCTAAAACTTCAGATAATATTTTAGAATTATGTATGGCTTGCGTAGCAACTATTAGATGCTCCTGTGTTAGACTTTTTATAATGCTTTCTATTACACTTTCTTCTTTTAATGCTTTTTTCATTGCTTCCTGGAGCTTTTTTGTAATATTTTGTATAGCAGATAAAACGAGAACCTTGGGTTCTTTTTCTGCCAATACAATTTCTTTAATTCTATGATAACTAGTAGCATCTGTTAAACTTGAGCCTCCAAACTTCATTACTTTCATACACTATCTTACCTTTCTTATATAAAGTTTAAATTATAAAAATATCTTTTATGGGAAAAACTCTTTTGTAAAAGGGTTTTCCCACACCTTCTTCCCTAAAACTTTTGTTTCTGTAAGTCCTGGCAGTTTCTGGCTAGACTTCTAAAATAAAAGTTTTGGGAGGAGTTTTGGAAACCATTTTTCCCAAAGGGTTCCTCAAGATAATTTTTCATAAACCTCTCTTTATTTAACTTTATTTGTTTGTTTAGTTTTTTCATAACGACCGCCTAAATGTTTTGCCAGAAACTTTTCTGCAATTGCATAAAACTTAAGTTTATTTTCTGGTTTAGCAAATCCATGTCCTTCATCAGGGAATAGTAAATACTCATATTGAATTCCTTTTTTCTTCATAGCTTCTACAATTTGTTCAGACTCTGCTTGTTTTACCCTTGGGTCATTAGCACCCTGTGCAATTAAAATAGGAATTTTTATCTGATCAACTTTAAAAAGTGGGGAACGAGATTTTAGGAATTCTTCCTCGGTATCAATATTTCCAACTCTTTTTTGAAAATTTATTAACATAGAAGACCAATAAGGTGGAAAAGATTTAATTAAAGTTATAAGATTACTTGGGCCTACAATATCTACTGCACAGCAAAAGAGGTCTGGTGTAAATGTGGCTCCAACCAGCGAGGCATAACCTCCATAGGAAGCCCCATATATAGCTACCTTTTTGGGATTAGCAATGCCCTGTGAAATAGCCCAGTTTACAGCATCCACAAGGTCATAGTGCATTTTTCTACCCCACTCCTTATCACCCGCATTTAAAAATTCTTTACCATAACCTGTAGAACCACGGTAATTAACCATTAGGCAAACATAACCACGATTTGCTAACCACTGTGCTTCTGCATCATAACCCCATGTGTCACGCCACCAGGGTCCTCCATGAACTTTTACTACCATAGGTAAATTAGTTCTTTCACCCCAAGGGGGATATGTTATATAACCATAAATAGTTAGACCATCTCGTGAAGTAAAAGATATTGGTAGCATTTTAGATAGTTTATAATCTCTTAAAGATGGGCGATTATCAAATAAAAAAGTCCCACGCTGTGATTTTCTGTCAAAGGAATAAAATGATACAGGTCCATTATCCTTTGTGAAGCCTATTATCCAGGTCCTATCAGCATTATCACGACTATAAAGAAAAAAATCACCATAATCCAATTTAGAAATACTATTGAAATCATTTTTGATAGATTCATCTAGAATCATCCATTCATTTCTTGCTTTGTAAAAGGAAACAGCTTGGACTTCATAAGTGTCTGGATGAATAATTACCTCTGATACATCATATTGAGGGTCTTCAGCAATTACTTCTATTGAAGCATTAGCTATATCCATTTTAACTAAACGAGCAGTATTTGCATCTCTGGAGTCGCGTAGATATAGATATTTGCCATCTTTTGAAAAACCAATTGGTTTACTTTCGAGGCTATCTTCTAACCCCCAGCTTAATAAAGTTTTAAACTCCTCTGTCTCACTTTCTCGAATTAAAAGGTCAAACCCACCTTCTGGTGTGCTTGCTAAAGCAGCTTTTACTTTCAAATTTATATCATTTACCCAGCTTACAACATTGCCTGGATTTTTGGCAACCAGCTTAAGTTTACCTGAAGACAAATTTAGATAATAAACATCGTGAAACCTCGGGTCTTCTTTATTCATTGCAATAAGCATATCATTTGGGAAATGCTTGTTATGGTCAACAATCTGGACTTGCACATTATCAAAAGGAGTAAAATCCCTAATTTCGCCTGTTTTTAGATTAACTCCATATAAGCGCCAGTTTTCATTTCCTCCAGCATCCTGAAGATACATTATGTGAATGTTATCTTCTGCCCAAAAATAAATTCGT
>Ga0123519_10000059_pt1 | contig 170038 bp, 163 predicted proteins | sample YelNatPaOPRAMG02_FD_87396 | JGI IMG/M metagenome (GOLD analysis project Ga0123519, IMG submission 87396) | Hot spring microbial communities from Yellowstone National Park - Yellowstone National Park OP-RAMG-02 (version 2) | ecosystem: Environmental > Aquatic > Thermal springs > Hot (42-90C) ... | reverse complement strand
TTATTATAGTTGCAAGTACTCTTCTTGTTCCTGGATATGTAAATGAAGAGGAAGTAGAGAAATTAGTTCAATTTATTGTTAATATAAATCCAGATATTCCTTACTCTTTACTTGGTTTTTCACCAAACTTTTTCTTTGATAATTTACCTACGACCTCTAAAAGACATGCAGAAAGAGCTTATAAAATTGCTGTTTCTTATGGTTTAAAGAATGTAAATATAGGAAATAGATTTTTGCTTAGTAATGATTATTGATCAATTAAGTGTTATAATACCTATCAAAAAAGGGAGGATTTCTAAAATGAAAATTCTCTGGGATAAACCTATAGATATTAGTCTTTATATTTATGAAGATATGTTATTTTGGCCTAATGATCCTAAATTTAAAAGAGAATGGATAGCTAAGATCTCAGAGGGTAATAATGTAAATCTTTCTAAAATTACTATGGGTTCTCATACAGGAACACATGTGGATGCACCTTACCATTTTCTTGATTATGGTAAAACCTTAGATGAACTTGATTTATCTAAATTTTATGGATACACAAAAGTATTTGAAGTTAAAAATGAGAAAAAAATTATGTTAGAAGATATAAAGAATTTTCATATAGAAGCTCAAGATATTATTCTTTTTAAAACAAAGAATTCAAAACTCCTTTTAGAAAACATTTTTCATGATGATTATGTTAGCTTATCCTTAGATACTGCCAAGTATTTGGTAGAAAGAAAGATAAAAACAGTTGGTATAGATTATCTATCAATTGGACCAAGAGGAGAGGAAGGAAAAGAGGTTCATAGAGCTCTTTTGAATAATGAGATAGGTATTATTGAAGGGTTAAATTTATTAGATGTAAAAGATGGTAAATATTTTTTGGTAGCATTACCATTAAAAATTAAAGGAGGAGAAGGTTCTCCTGTAAGAGCAATTTTATTTCCTATAGAAGAATAATTGTTATAAAGAGATATTAAAATGAAAGTAGCAATAATTCATGATTGGATAGTAAATATTGGTGGAGCTGAGAAGGTTTTACAAACCATAATAGAAATTTTTCCTAATGCAGATATTTTTACATTAGTTTATTCAAGAGAAACTTTAAAAAAATTAGGAATTAAAAACAATATAAAAGCGTCATTTATAAATTACTTACCTTTTGGAACAAAAAATTACTTTTTATATCTTCCTTTAATGCCATTTGCTATTGAACAATTTGATCTCAGTGATTATGACTTAATTATTTCAAGTAGTCATTGTGTAGCAAAAGGAGTAATAACAAAATCATATCAGATTCATATTTGTTATTGTCATACGCCTATGAGATATATTTGGGATCTATATTTTTCATATTTAAAAGATCATAAAATTGAATACGGAATTAAAAGTATGTTTTTGAAAACTATATTTCATTATTTAAGAATTTGGGATGTAATAAGTTCTAATAGGGTAGATTATTTTATTGCAAATTCAAAGAATGTAGCAAATAGAATTAAAAAGATTTATAGGAGAGATGCAAAAATAATTTATCCTCCAGTAGATATAGATAAGTTTTCTCCCTCTGAGAAAAAAGAAGAATATTTTTTAGTTCTTTCTCGGTTAGTTCCATATAAAAAAGTAGATTTAGTAGTAGAAGTTTTCAATGAACTGAAGCTTCCTTTGATAATAATTGGGGAAGGGGAAGAAATAAAAAAGATCAAAAAAATTGCAAAAGAGAATATAAAGATTTTAGGATGGCAAGAAGATAATATTGTAAAGGAATATTTATCAAAAGCACAAGCCCTAATATTTCCAGTAGAGGAAGACTTTGGGATTGTCCCTGTAGAAGCCCAGGCATCAGGAACCCCAGTAATAGCATATGGTAAAGGAGGAGCTTTAGAGACAGTTATAGATGAGGTAACAGGAATACTTTTTTATGAACAAAGTATTAGTGCATTAAAGAATGCTATTTTAAAATTTCTTAATATTAGGGATAAATTTAATATAAAGAATATAGTTGATAACTCAAAAAAATTTTCAAAAGAAAGATTTAAGAAGGAATTTATAGATTTCATTTCCCAAATAGTGTGATATTTATCACTGACAATTTATATAATCCTCTTTAAAATACCCTCAAAAATTGATATGGAAAGGAGAACTAAATTATGAAAATTTCTGGAAGTATTGATAGAATAGAATTTTTATCTTTTATAAACTTTCTATCTTTACAAAGAAGAACAGGAATATTTATTATAAAAAATGAAGATAAAGAGGGTACAATATTTATAAAGAATGGAGAAATTATAGATACAGAATATTTAGGCGAAAGAGGAGAATCTGCATTTTTTAATCTTATATCAATCCCTGAATTCGAATTTTCTTTTGTAGAAACTCCTGTAAATTTAGAAAGAAAGATAGAAATATCTTCTGAGATTTTAGTTCTTGAAGCAATCAAAAAAATTGATGAGGAAAAGGAAATATTTATTTCTTCCATCTTAGGGACTATTTAAGGATTAAAATTTTTAATCATATTTCTTCCTTTCTTGATTCTAATAAAAATTTGTGATAATAATACACAAAGATAACCCTTTTTTATTATAGGAGGGCTATTATTTTATGAGAAAATACTTATTAATCTTGATTTTTATTATTTTATTATGTTATCCTGTTTGGAGTTGGAGTGGAAAAACTCATCAAAGAATTGTTGAAAGTTCTTTAAATTATTTGCCAAAGGAATTTCAAAAGAAATTATTACCTTATAAAGCTGAAATTCTTGAAGGAAGTGTAGCTCCTGATAAAATATATAAAGATTTTCAAAATCATATATATGATTTTGATAAAAGAAAGGGAAAAGGAATTGAAAAAGTTAGAGAAAAATATTATCAAATAATTTCTTTTATTAGAGATAAAAAACCTTGGAGATTAATTGCTTTTGAATTAGGAATTTTATCTCATTATATTTCTGATTTAAATCAACCTTTACATACTTCTTCAAGTTATGAAGAAAAAGGATTTCATAGTAAATATGAGAGGGATGCCGAACAAATTGTTCCAAGGAAATTAAAAAATTTGAGTTTTATATCAAAGCCAGCTTATTATATATTTAATAGTGCTAAACTTGCACATTCATATTATTATGATATTGAAAAATCTTATAGTGAAGGAAATGGTTGGAAAGATGTTTATGCTATAACTCAAAAAAGAATAGATAAGGCGGTAGAAGATGTAACAAATTATTGGTATAGTATATGGATAAGAGCAAATAGAATTCCTACATTAGAGGATTTATGGAATGATTTTATTGATCTAATATTCCTATTTATAATTAAACTTTTTGCATTAGAGGTGAGATAATGAGAATAGGTATTATTGGCGGAACAGGGCTTTATGATCCAAAATTTTTAGAAAATCCTGAAGAAATAATTGTTTCTACCCCCTATGGAGAAACTAAGGTATTAAAAGGGATATATGAAGGAGAGGAGATAGTTTTTTTAGCAAGACATGGAATAAAACATTCTTTACCACCTCATAAGATAAATTATAAAGCAAATATTTGGGCACTGAAAAATTTAGGGGTAGAAAGAATTATGGCAACAAGTGCTGTAGGTAGCTTAAAGATGAATTTGTCACCTGGCGATTTAGTTTTATTAGATCAATTTATTGATTTTACAAAAAGAAGAGATTATACATTTTATGATGGAAGTGATGGTAAGGTAATTCATATAGATTTTACTGAACCCTATTGTCCAGAACTTAGAAATATTATTATAAATGAAGCAAAAAATCTTGGTATTAAATTGCATCCCTTTGGAACATATATTTGTACAGAAGGACCAAGGTTTGAAACTCCTGCTGAAATAAAGATGTTTTCTATGTTTGGTGATGTTGTTGGAATGACTAATGTACCAGAAGTTATTTTAGCACGTGAACTTGAAATTTGCTATGTTTCAATTTCTCTTGTTACTAATTATGCTGCAGGAATCTCTAAAATGCCATTAAGTCATCAAGAGGTTATTGATGTAATGGCAGATAATATTGAAAAGATTAGAATGTTATTTTCTTCTGTGATACCCAAGATTCCTAAGGAAAGAAATTGTCCCTGTAAAAATGCATTATCTGAATATAAGGGGATGGATGAAAGATGAAAATATTGGAATGGAAAAACAATTCTTTGTTCATTTTAGACCAAACAAAACTACCTTGGAAAGAAGAATGGATTCAATGCCAAAAATATCAGCAGGTTGTAGATGCTATAAAAAAACTAAAGATAAGAGGAGCTCCAGCAATAGGAGTTGCAGCTGGCTATGGAGTCGCATTAGCAGCAATTAGGTATACTGGGTATAATTTACCAGAATACATCCAGGAAGTAATAAGTGAATTTGCATTGTCCCGTCCTACTGCAGTAAATTTATTTATGGTTTTAAAAAGACAGGGAGAAATAATATTAAAAAATAAACAAAAATCTTCTACAGATCTTAAATTAATGCTTCTTGAAGAAGCTAAGAAAATTGAAGAGGAAGAAAAAGAAAGATCATACGCAATTTCTAACTATGGTGCTGATTTAATACCAGAAAATGCAAATATTTTAACCCACTGTAATACAGGAAGCTTAGCAACCATAGGATTAGGAACAGCATTGGGAATAATAAAAGAAGCTTGGTATAGAAGAAGAAATATAAATATGGTTTATTTTACTGAAACGAGACCATTACTTCAAGGAGCAAGACTTACAGGTTGGGAATTATGTAGAGAAAATATTCCTGCAACACTAATAACAGATAATATGGCTGGTTATCTATTTGTAAAAGAAAAAATTGATTTAGTTTTAGTGGGAGCAGATAGAATTACACTAAATGGTGATACTGCAAATAAGATTGGAACATATACCTTAGCTATTTTAGCTAAATATCACAATGTCCCCTTTTATGTTGCAGCTCCGCTTTCATCTTTTGATTTTCAATTAGAAAAGGGAGAGGATATAGTTATTGAAGAAAGGGATCCTGAAGAAGTATTCAGTATAGCTGGTAAGAGAATTGCTCCAGAAGGTATTAATGCTTTAAATCCTGCATTTGATATTACTCCAAATGAATTGATAACTGCAATAATAACTGAAAAAGGAATAATATTTCCTCCATTTAAAGAGAATTTGTTAAAAATTAAGGAGGCCATAGAAAATGAAAATACTTATTAAAGATGTTTCTTTATTAAAAGATAATGAGATTATTCCAAATCTGAATATCCTTATAAATAATGATATTATTGAATATATAGGTAAAAATATTCCAAAAGAATTTGATTATCAAATTGATGGAAAAGATAGAATTGCTATGCCTGGTATGGTAAACGCACACACTCATTTAGCAATGACACTTTTTAGAGGATTTGCAGATGATCTTCCATTAAAGGAATGGCTTGAAACAAAAATTTGGCCTAATGAAGCAAAATTAACTGAAGATGATGTATATTGGGGAAGTTTACTTGGAGCATTGGAGATGATAAAAGGAGGGACTATTGCATTTGCAGATATGTATTTTTTTATGGATAAAGTAGCTGAGGTTGTTGAAAAGAGTGGTCTTCGTGCGAATTTATCTTGGGGTATGATAGCAACTCTTGGGGATGAAAATAAAAGATTAGAAATTAGCTTAGAATTTGCAAAAAACTGGCATAAATCTTGTAATGATAGAATATTGGTAAGTCTTGGTCCTCATGCTCCATATACTTGTCCTCCTAAATTTTTAGAAAAGGTTATTGATAAGGCAATTCAATACAATTTAGGAATTCACACTCATCTTGCAGAAACGGAAAGTGAAGTTAAGGAAATAAAAGAAAAATATGGAGAGACACCTATAAGACTTATGGATAAAGTTGGTTTATTTAATGTACCTACAATTTCTGCTCATTGTGTTTTTGTAGATTCTGAAGAAATAGATATATTAGCTAAAAGAAAAGTTGGGGTAATTCATAATCCTCAAAGTAATTTAAAGCTTGCATCTGGGATTGCACCTATCAAAGAAATGATAGACAAAGGAGTTAATGTGGGACTTGGAACTGATGGACCATCAAGTAATAACAATTTAGATATGTGGGAAGAAATGAGACTTGTTGCTACTTTACATAAAGGATATTTAAAAGATCCCACTGCAATTCCAGCTTATTTAGCATTGGATATGGCAACAAGAAAAGGGATGGAAATTCTGGGATGGAAAGATTCTGGTATATTAGAGGTAGGAAAAAAGGCTGATTTAATACTTGTTGATATTAAAAAGCCTCATTTTTACCCTCGTTTTAATCTTATATCCCACTTAGTTTATTCTGCTGGATCATATGATGTTGATACTGTTATTGTTGATGGGAAAATATTAATGGAGAAAAGAGAAGTTAAGGTTTTAGATGAAGAGAAAATTATCTATGAAGCAGAAAAAAGAGCTTTTCAATTAATAAAAAAAGAATAGGAGGCTTAATGTTATGGCAATATCTTGGGTATATATTGAAGATATACCAAAGACTAAAAGGGAGGAAGTAGAAATTAGAGGATGGCTTGCAAATAAAAGATCAAGCGGAAAAATTGTTTTTTTAATTATAAGAGATGGGACTGGATTTATTCAAGGAATAGCAGATCTTAATAACTTTTCTCAAGAAGAATTAGAAAAAATAGAAAAAATACCAATTGAATCTTCCATAATCGTTCAGGGAAAAGTTAGAGAGGAACCAAGAGCTCCTACAGGCTGGGAAATTTATCTTACAAAAGTAGATGTAGTATCTTTATCACAAGATTATCCTATTCAAAAAAAAGATCATTCTATAGAATTTCTTTTAGAGAGAAGACATCTGTGGCTAAGATCAAGAAGACAACAGGCAATTATGAGAATAAGAAGTGAAATAATAAAGGCAATTAGAGATTTTTTAGATGAAAGAGGTTTTATTTTAGTAGATGCTCCTATACTTACTCCTTCCGCATGTGAAGGAACCACAACTCTTTTTGAGTTAGAATATTTTGATTTAGGTAAAGCCTATTTGTCTCAAAGTGGACAACTTTACATGGAGGCTGCATGTTTAGCTCTCGGAAAAGTTTATTGCTTTGGACCTGCATTTAGAGCTGAAAAATCTAAAACAAGAAGACATCTAACAGAATTTTGGATGGTAGAACCTGAAATGGCATATTGGGATTGGGAAGACAATATGGTACTTCAGGAGGAATTAATAAGCTATGTAGTTCAAAGAATATTAGAAAGGAGAAAGAGAGAACTTGAAATTCTTGAAAGAGATATTAAGTCTTTGGAAAAAGTAATACCTCCATTTCCAAAAATAACATATGATGAAGCAATTAAATTACTTAATAAAAAGGGAGTTCAAATACAGTGGGGAGATGATTTTGGTGGTGATGAGGAGACAATTATATCTCAAGAATTTGATAAACCTGTATTTATTCATCACTATCCAGCAAAAATAAAAGCATTTTATATGCAACCAGATCCTGATAATCCTAAACTTGTGCTTAATAATGATTTGTTAGCACCTGAAGGTTATGGTGAAATTATTGGAGGAAGTCAAAGAATTCATGATTTAAATCTTTTAGAAGAAAAAATAAAGGAGTATAATTTACCAAGAGAAGCTTTTGAATGGTATATAGATTTAAGAAGGTATGGAAGTGTTCCCCATTCTGGTTTTGGTCTTGGAATTGAGAGAACAACAGCGTGGATTTGTGGTTTAAAGCATGTTAGAGAAGCAATACCATTTCCAAGAATGATATATAGAATTTATCCATAGATGGAAATTGAATTAAACGAGCAATTTAAAAAAGCAATTGAATTAATGGAAAATACTAATAAGCATGTTTTTATAACAGGAAAAGCAGGAACTGGAAAATCTACCCTTTTAAATTACTTTCGGTCTAAAACAAAAAAGAAAATAGTTGTATTGGCACCTACAGGTGTTTCTGCATTAAATGTCAAAGGTGAGACTATTCATTCCTTTTTTGGTTTTAGACCAAATGTTACTATTCAAAATATAAAAACTCTTCCCAAAAAAGATACTATTATTTATAAAAACATAGATACAATAATAATTGATGAAATATCTATGGTAAGAGCAGATCTTCTTGATTGTGTTGATTATTTTTTAAGACTAAACGGGAAAGATAAGAATATACCCTTTGGTGGAATACAAATGATTTTTATTGGTGATTTATATCAACTTCCTCCTGTAGTTACCTCTAAGGAGAAAGAACTTTTTAGAAGATATTATAAAAGTGAATATTTCTTTGATGCAAAAGTTTTTAAGGAAATAAATGTAGAATTTATTGAATTAGAAAAGGTATATAGACAAAGTGATGAAAAATTTATAGAACTTTTAAATGAGATAAGAAGAAATGAATTAAAGGAAGAAAGCTTGACTCTATTAAATAGCAGAGTATATAGTAATCCACCATCAGATGATGAATATTTAATATATCTTACTCCTTATAATGAAATTGCTAAAAAAATTAATATTGAACGTTTAAATACTTTGAAAGGAAAGTTATATCAATGGAATGCATTAGTTTATGGTGAGTTTAATGATGAATTTTATCCAAATGACTTAATATTGTCACTTAAAAAAGGTGCGCAGGTTATGATGTTAAATAATGATAGTTTAGGAAGATGGGTAAATGGTTCTGTTGGTAAGGTAGTTGGGATAAAAAATAATGAAATTATTAAAGTAAGATTTAATGATGGAAGAATTGAAGATGTAACTCCTTATACATGGGAAATTTTTCATTATAAATATGATGAAAAGAGAGATATACTTTATACTGAAACCTTAGGAACATTTACTCAATATCCATTAAAACTTGCGTGGGCAATTACAATTCATAAAAGTCAAGGGAAGACCTTTGATAAAATTTATCTTGATCTTGGGAAGGGTGCATTTGCACCAGGACAAGTTTATGTTGCTTTAAGCAGATGTACATCTTTTGATGGTATTTATCTTAAGAGACCTATTAAAAGAAATGAAATATTTATTGATAAAAGAATAGTAAAATTTATTACTAATTTTCAATATACATTGTCAAAGAATAAATTATCTCTCAATGACAAAATTAATATTGTAGAAAGAGCAATCGCAGAAGATAAGTTTCTTTCAATTATATATTTAAAAACTAATGATGAGAAAACTAAAAGAATTATTAAGCCTTATAGTATTAATAAATTTTCATATAAAGGTGAGAATATTTATGAAATTATAGCATATTGTAATCTGAGAAAAGAAAATAGAGTATTTAGATTAGACAGGATTTTAGAAATGGATATTATAGATTATGTGGTATAATATTAAAATTTATATTTTAAGGAGAATATCATGAGAATTCCAGAATTAAAGATTGGTGATTTGGTTGCTAAGATCCCCATAATTCAAGGAGGCATGTCTGTAGGAATTTCCCTTTCAGGTTTAGCCTCTGCTGTAGCAGAAGAAGGAGGAATTGGTGTTATAGGAACAGCAGGTATTGGAATGTCTGAACCTGATTTTTCATCTAATTTCTTAGAGGCAAATATTAGAGCATTAAGAAAGGAAATAAGAAGAGCAAGAGAATTGACAAAAGGAATAATTGGTGTAAATATCATGGTTGCTTTAACAAACTTCATAGATATGGTAAAAACTTCTATTGAGGAGAAAATTGATATAATATTTTCTGGTGCAGGATTACCTTTAGATCTTCCTAAGTATCTTATAAAAGAAAGTAAAACAAAATTAGTACCCATAGTATCTTCAGGTAGAGCTGCAAAATTAATTGCAAAGGCATGGAAAGATAAATTTAATTATTTACCTGATGCTTTTGTTGTTGAAGGACCATTAGCTGGTGGTCATTTAGGTTTTAAAAGAGAAGAATTATTGAACTCAAATATAACCTTAGAAGAGAAGTTAAGGGAAGTTATTTGTGAGGTTAGAATTTTAGAAGAAAAATATGATAAGAAAATACCTGTGATTCCTGCCGGTGGTATTTACAATGGTGAAGATATAGCTAAATTTTTAAAAATGGGAGCGGATGGTGTACAAATGGCAACACGTTTTGTTGCTACAGAAGAATGCGATGCTGATATTGCGTTTAAAAAGGCATATATTTCTGCAAAAAAAGAGGATGTTATAATAATCAAAAGTCCTGTTGGATTACCTGGTAGAGCAATTAAAAATGAATTTTTAGAGTCTGTAGAGAGAGGGGATAAAAAACCTTTTAAATGTCCTTTCAATTGCATCAAAACATGTGATTATAGGAATTCACCATATTGTATAGCAATAGCTCTTCTTAATGCAAAAAGAGGAAATTTAAGAGATGGTTTTGCCTTTGCTGGAGCAAATGCTTATAAGGTGAATAAAATAGTTACAGTAAAAAGTTTGATTAATGAATTAATAGGTGAAATAGAGAGAATTTAAATAAAAATCTTTTTTTCAGAACTTCTACTTCTTGACATTCAAAAATATTATATATATACTTCAAATCAATAGGAACAGGGATGTTCTAAAAAAAGTGAACATCCCTTTTTTATTAAAAATATTTAGGAGGTGAGCCCATGAAAAGTTTATTAAGGATGTTTTTTGTCTTTACTTTACTTTTAGTATTGTTAATTTTCCCTTTACATGCAGCTGGAACTATTAAAATAGGGGCAATCTTTCCTATAACAGGACCCATCGCTACTTTTGGAATTTCTTCTGCAAATGGGGTTAAAATGGCTTTTGAAGAAGTTAATGCAAAAGGTGGTGTTTTAGGTAGTAAGATTGAACTAATATTAGAAGATGATCAATATAAAGCAGAGGAAGTTGCAAATGCTGCTAAAAAATTGATTGAAAGAGATAAAGTTGTGGCTATTATAGGGGAAGTAGCAAGTTCTATGAGTCTTGTTCTTGCTCCTATTTGTCAGGCCTCAAAAGTAGTTATGATGACTCCTACTTCTACTAATCCAAAAGTGACTTTAGTAGGAGATTACATATTTAGAGCATGTTTTATTGATGATTTTCAAGGGACTGTAATGGCGAATTTTGTTTATAAAACACTAAAAAAGAAAACTTCTGCTATGTTAGTTGCTGTAACCAGTGACTATAGTAAAGGATTAGCACAATTTTATAAAGAGTCATATGTAAAACTTGGAGGGAAAATTGTTGCAGAAGAATCATATTCTGAAGGGGATCCAGATTTTAGAGCACAGCTAACAAAGATTAAAGCTGCAAATCCTGAGTTTGTGTATCTTCCTGGATATTACTCTGATATTGGTCCTATTTTGCTCCAGGCAAGAGAGCTTGGTATAACTGTTCCATTTGGAGGAGGAGATGGTTGGGATTCTCCAAAGCTTTTAGAAACTGCTGGAAAAGCTGCTGAGGGATGTTTCTTTAGTAATCATTATAGCCCTGAATCAAAAGATATAAAGGTCCAAACCTTTGTAAAAAATTATAAGAAGAAGTTTGGAGAGACACCTGATGCGTTAGCAGCATTATCATATGATGCAGCTCTGCTCCTTGTAGAGGCTATAAAGAAGGCGAATTCTTCAGAGCCATCAAAGATAAAGGAAGCATTAATGAGTTTTACAAAAGATAAACCATTTAGAGGAGTAACTGGTAGTATATTCTTTGATCAAAATAGAAATCCTGTAAAAAGTGCTGTAATTATTGAAATAAAAGGAGGAAAGCAAGTTTATAGAGCAACAGTTAAACCATAAAATTGTCTATTTAGGAGGGGGTATCTAATCCCCTCCTATTTTTTGATAATTTGAAATAAGAAAGGAAATAAGTATGGAAAATATTTTACAGCAATTATTAAATGGAATATCCTTAGGAAGTATATATGCCCTTATTGCATTAGGGTATACAATGGTATATGGTATTCTTCGTCTTATTAATTTTGCACATGGAGACATTTATATGATGGGAGCTTTCTTGGGATATTTTGCTCTGGGACTTTGGAACTTCTCTTTTCCATTTGGACTTTTATTTGCAATGGCAGGTGCTGCTGTTTTAGGAATTATTATTGAAAGATTTGCCTATAGACCTCTAAGACTTGCACCAAGGATCTCTCTTCTAATAACTGCTATTGGTGTTTCCCTTTTACTTGAAAATCTAATGGTTCTTTGGGTTGGAGCATCACCAAGAGCATTTCCTCAAAGGATTCCATTGAAAATTTATAACATAGGAAATTTAGTTATTACTAATAGACAGATTATAATAATTTTTGTTTCAATTATTCTTATGTTTCTTCTTCAATTTATAGTTCTTAAAACCAAAGCTGGAAAAGCCATGAGGGCAGTTTCATACGATAAAGAGACTGCTCTAATGATGGGTATTGATATAAATAAAGTTATATCTTTGACCTTTGCTTTAGGCTCATCTCTTGCTGCTGCAGGAGGAGTTTTAGTAGGTCTTTATTTTAATAAAATTGAACCTTATATGGGAGTAATGCCAGGACTTAAAGCTTTTGTCGCTGCTGTTCTTGGAGGAATAGGAATTATTCCTGGTGCAATGCTTGGAGGATTTATTTTAGGAATCGCAGAGGTTTTAGCATCTGCCTTTATATCCTCAACAATTAGAGATGCAGTTGCATTCGTTATTCTGATTTTAATTTTATTAATAAGACCTGCAGGAATATTAGGAAAATATATGAGGGAAAAAGTATAAAATGAGAAAAGATTATATTTTAGTGATAATTTTAATTTTAGCATTTATTTTATTAGGTACCTTAGCGAAAGGTCTAAATCCTTATTTTTATCAAATTTTAGTATTTTTTGGAATAAATAGTATTTTAGCAATGAGTTTAAATCTTATTAATGGGTTTGCAGGGCAATTTTCTATTGGTCATGCAGGATTCATGGCAGTTGGTGGATATTTTAGCTCTGCTTTAAGTGTTTATCAAGGCGAGAAATTTCTCTCTATTTTAAACTTTCTTCCAGAAAATATTGCTAAAATTATTGTTTTTTTCATTTTCCTTCTATTAGGAGGCTTAGTAGCAGGAATTTTGGGACTTGTTGTTGGGATTCCAACCTTAAGACTAAAAGGAGATTATCTTGCTATTGCCACCTTAGGATTTGGAGAGATTGTTAGAGTTGTAATTCTTAATTTAGATATAGTTGGAGGTCCCAGAGGATTTCCAGGAATACCTCAGAGAACAGATTTATCATGGGTACTTTTTTGGTTTTTAATTTGTCTCTTGGTTATTAAAAATATTATAAATTCTTCCCATGGAAGAGCATTAATATCTATAAGAGAAGATGAAATAGCAGCAGAAACTATGGGAATAAACACTACTTTTTATAAAGTATTTGCATTTGTAACAGGGTCATTTTTTGCTGGAATTGCGGGAGGACTTTTTGCTCATTATCTTATGATGCTACATCCAAGTAGTTTTACTTTTTTTAGATCTGTAGAAATTCTACTAATGATTGTATTAGGAGGTATGGGAAGCATTACAGGTTCTATATTGGGAGCTTTTGTTTTAACAATACTTCCTGAAGCTTTAAGGGGATTTACATATTTAAGATTAGTTATTTATTCAATTATTCTGATTTTAATTATGCTTCTTAGACCTCAAGGGTTAATTGGTGGAAAAGAAATTTCTATTACAACCTTTAGAAAGATATTTTCAAAGGTGAATGAAAGATGAGAGTATTAGAAGTTAACAATCTATCATGTGCATTTGGTGGATTAATGGCTGTTACAGATTTAGATTTTTATGTTAATGAAAAGGAAATTTTAGGGATAATTGGTCCAAATGGTGCAGGAAAAACTACAGTATTTAATTTAATCACAGGTTTTTATATTCCTTTAAAAGGTGAAATTATTTTCAAGGGGAAAAATATTGAAAGATTAAAACCATATCAGATAACAAGACTTGGTATAGCAAGGACATTTCAAAATCCTCGTCTTTTTAAAAATTTGACAGTAATGGATAATATAAAAATAGCAATGCACAAAATTTATACTTCAAGTATAGTGGATACAATTTTTAAAAGAAGAGAATTTTTAGAAGAGGAAAGAATTCAAGAAGAGAAAGCAAAAGAAATATTGGAATATTTTCATCTTTATGATAGAAAAGATCAGATTGCTCAAAATTTGCCCTATGGTGATCAAAGAAGACTTGAGATTGCAAGAGCTATGGCAACAAGTCCCTCTCTCCTTCTTTTAGATGAGCCAGCAGCTGGTATGAATCCTCATGAATCAAAAGAACTGATGAGTCTAATTTCTCGTATTAGAGATGAGTTTAATCTTACTATAATCCTTATTGAACATCATATGGAAGTTGTAATGGGAATATGTGAAAGGATTATTGTTCTTGATTATGGGATGAAGATTGCAGAGGGAAAACCTGAAGAAATTAAAAATAATCCAAAAGTTATAGAGGCTTATTTAGGCAGGGAGGCAGAAAGTGTTATCAGTTAAAGATTTACATGTATATTATGGAGGTATAAAAGCTTTACAAGGGATAAGCTTTGATGTTAAGGAGGGTGAAATTGTCTCTCTTATAGGAGCAAATGGAGCAGGTAAATCTACAACTTTAAGGGCAATATCAAGATTGGTGCCAATTGTTAATGGTGATATTTATTTTTATGAAATAAATTTAAAAAAGCTTCCTCCCCATAAGGTTGCATCCTTAGGTATTTCTCATGTGCCCGAAGGTAGAAGAGTTTTTGCAAATTTGACTGTTTTAGAAAATTTAGAACTTGGTGCATATCTTTGTAAAAATAAAAATAAAATAAGAGAAAACCTTGAATTTGTATTTACTTTATTTCCAAGATTAAAAGAAAGACAAAAACAACTTGCTGGAACATTAAGTGGTGGAGAACAACAGATGCTTGCTATTGGAAGAGCATTAATGTCTGATGCAAGACTTTTACTTTTAGATGAACCCTCTATGGGACTTGCACCTCTACTTGTTCAAGAAATATTTGAAGTTCTTAAAAGAATAAATCAAGAAACTAAGAAAACTTTATTACTTGTAGAACAAAATGCTAATATGGCATTTTTTATCTCAAATAGAATTTATGTGTTAGAGACTGGTAAAATAAAAATTTCAGGTCCATCTTATGAGATTATGAATAATGAAGAAATAAGGAAGGCATATTTGGGAGGTTAAATTTATGCTTGTCAGGATGAGAATGACTAAGAATCCTATTTTTGTATCACCAAATACTTCAATATTAGAAGCATGGAAGTTAATGCAAAGATTTCAAGTTAGAAGACTCTTAGTAATGGAAAAAGATAAACTTATTGGAATCGTTACAGAAAGAGATTTAAGATCTGTTTCTCCTTCACAAGCAACATCGCTTAGCATATTTGAGTTAAATTATTTGTTAGAAAAATTAAAAGTAAAAGATGCTATGACTCCTAATCCGATAACTATAGATGCTGATGCTCCTATAGAAGAAGCTGCTTTAGTTATGAGAGAAAATAAAATAAGTTCACTTCCTGTTTTAGAAAGAGGTGAAGTTATAGGAATTATTACTGAAACAGATATTTTTAAAGCTTTTATTGATATGCTTGGTGTTGGAGAAAAAGGGTTAAGATATACTATAAGGATTAAAAATATTCCAGGAGAAATAGCTAAAATTGTTAACCTCTTATCAGAAAGGGGAATAAATATTTTATCCTTAGTAACATTTCCCTGTAATGAGGGTGATTATGGATACTTGGTAATTCGTCTTCAGACAGAAGATTTGATTGGAATAAATGATTTATTTAGAAGTCATAATATTCCTATAGAACATATAAGGAAGTTTTAGGAATAATTTCTTTTATTAATTAGTCTTGTTTAATAATACTTACCATAGTATAATTACCTGAGAATTTTTCAAAGATGAAATAGGAGGTAAGACATGAAAATACTTGTACTTAATTGTGGAAGTTCATCTGTAAAATATCAAGTTTTTAATATGGAAGATGAAAGTGTATTAGCAAAGGGGCTTGCAGAAAGAATAAGTCTTGAGGGATCCCGAATTGTTCATCAAAGATTTAATAATGATAAAAAGATTATTGATGTAGATTTACCTACCCATAAAAGGGCAATTGAGGTTATATTAAATTTATTAATAGATAGTGAAAATGGAGTATTAAAATCTCTTGATGAATTAGATGCAGTGGGTCATAGAATTGTTCATGGTGGTGAGAAATTTGTTGAATCTGCATATATTGATGATGAATCATATAAGGCTATTAAGGAGTGTGAGAGTCTTGCCCCATTACATAATCCTTACCATGTTATGGGAATTGATGCATGTAATTCTTTAATTCCAAAAGTTCCACAAGTAGCAGTTTTTGATACATCTTTCCATCAAACTATTCCATCTTATGCATATCTATATGCGGTTCCTTATGAGTGGTATGAAAAATATAGAATACGTAGATATGGCTTTCATGGAACATCTCATTGGTATGTATCAAAAAGAGTTTCAGAACTTATGGGAAGATCTTATGAGGAATTGAAAATTATTACTTGTCATTTAGGAAATGGTGCAAGTATTACTGCGATAAAGAATGGAAAATCTATTGATACAAGTATGGGTTATACACCACTTGAGGGTCTTGTTATGGGGACAAGAAGTGGAGATATTGACCCTGCAATAATTTTTTCTATCATGGAAAAAGAAGGATATTCGTATAAAGAGATAGATAATATTTTAAATAAAAAGAGTGGTGTATTAGGGATTTCTGGAATAAGTAGTGATTTTAGAGATTTAGAGGAAGCTGCAGAAAAGGGAAATCAACGTGCTAAATTAGCCTTAGATATATATGTATATAGAATTAAAAAATATATAGGAGCCTATTATGCTATATTAGGTGGTTTAGATGCTCTTGTATTTACAGCAGGTATCGGAGAAAGGTCCCCTATAATTAGAAAGATGGTGTGTGATGGGCTTGAACATTTAGGTATAAAAATAGACTTAAAACTGAATGAATGTAAGGGTGAAGAGAGAAAAATTAGTTCTTCTGATTCTAAGGTAGAGGTTTGGGTTGTCCCTACAAATGAAGAGCTTATGATAGCAAGGGAGACTTTAAGAGTTTTAAATAAATTAAAAAGTGTAAGAAGGTGATATAATGCAAATTTTTCTTGCAGATCTACATTCTCAAGTTGGAAAAGAAATGAGGATTGAGGAAAATTATTTACCAAGATATGAGGATCTTAGAATTAATACTCCTATACATATAGAACTTTTATTAACTAATTTAGGAAAAGAGGTGTTAATTAAGGGAAAATTAGAGGGAGAAATAGAATTAACTTGTAGTAGATGTCTTACTGATTTTCCTTACAGATTAAGTATTAATGTGGAAGAGATATATCTATGGGATTTACCTATTTTAAGAAACTATGAACCAATGGAAGAAATTGAGCTTACTGAGGAGGATTTTAAATTTGTTTTAGAAAAAGAAACTTTATTTTTAGACCCACTTATTGAAGATAACATTCGTATTTCTCTACCAATAAAGCCTCTCTGCCGTCCTGACTGTAAAGGACTTTGTCCCATATGTGGACATAATTTAAATTTAGGTCAATGCGAATGTTCAAAAAAGAAAGTTATTGATCCAAGATGGGAACCATTGAATAAATATTTGAAAAATAAAGGAGGGAAATAAAAAGTGGGATTACCTAAAAAAAAGCTCTCTACTACAAGAAGAGATAGGAGATGGGTAAGATATAAACTTTCTGAGATATCTTTGGTTGAATGTGAAAATTGCCATAAATTTATACCTCCTCATAGAATATGTCCTTTTTGTGGCTATTATAAAGGTAGAAGTGTTATAAAAGTAAAAGAAAAAAAAGAAAAATAAAATTTGAGGTGTAAATATGGGTGTTGGTATTGTAAGTGTCGGGACGGCAGTTCCTCCAAAATTTCTTACAAATCATGATTTAGAAAAAATAGTTGATACTTCTGATGAGTGGATTACTACAAGAACAGGTATTAAAAAAAGACATATTGCAGATAAAGATATAAACCCATCTGACTTAGGGGCAGAAGCATCATTAAAAGCACTAAAAAGAGCTAATCTTAAACCTGATGATATTGACTTAATTATTGCTACATCAGCATCACCTGATATGATATTTCCTCCAGTATCTGCACTTATTCAGCATAAGATAGGTGCGAAAAGAGCGGGAGGTTTTGATCTTTTATCTGCTTGTACAGGTTTTGTATCTGCTGTCATTACTGGAACACAATTTATTAGAAGCGGAGAAGTTAAAACAGTATTAATTGTAGGAACTGAGACTTTATCAAGAATAATAGATTGGAAAGATAGAAATACATGTGTCCTTTTTGGAGATGGTGCAGGAGCTGTTATCCTCCAAGAATTAGGTGAAGATTATGGTTTAATATCTTGGAATATTCATTTAGATGGAGAAGGTGCACATCTCTTAGAGGTCCCTGCAGGAATATCAAGAATTCCCACCACACATGACACTGTAGAAAAAAGGCTTCATTATATAAAGATGAATGGAAGAGAAGTTTTCAAATTTTCTGTAAGGGTGATTGCAGAGAGTACTGAAGAAGCATTGAATAAGGCTAAATTATCAGCAAAAGATTTGGACTGGCTTATTCCTCATCAAGCAAATATAAGAATTATCCAGGCAGGTGCAGAAAAGTTAGGTCTTCCCTTGGAAAAAGTTGGAATAACAATAGATAAATATGGAAATACCTCTACTGCCTCAATTCCATTAACATTAGAAGAACTTATTATAAATAAAAAATTAAAAGATGGAGATATTGTTGCATTAGTAGGATTTGGAGCAGGACTTTCTTGGGGTACTGCTATTATGAGGTGGAAAGAGGTGAAAGTGGTTGATTAAAACTAAAATATGTGATCTTTTAAATATTAAATATCCCATACTACAAGGGGGTATGGCTTGGATTTCTACTGCTGAACTTGTTTCTGCGGTCTCAAATGCTGGTGGATTGGGTATAATTGGATCTGGTAACATGGAACCTGATTTAGTTAGAGAAGAGATAAGAAAAGTAAAATCATTAACAGATAAACCATTTGGTGTAAATATTTATTTTCTTTCTCCTTATGCTGAAGAAGTTATGAATGTGGTAATTGAGGAAAGAGTTCCTGTTGTTACAACAGGTGCAGGAAATCCTGGAAAATTCATACCAAGATTAAAAGAAAAGGGAATAAAAATATTTCCTTTAGTATCATCTGTGTCTTTAGCAAAAAGGTTAGAAAAATTGGGAGTTGATGGTGTAATAGCAGAAGGGATGGAATGTGGTGGACATATTGGAGAGATAACAACAATGGCATTAGTTCCTCAAGTTGTTTCTGCAGTTAATATACCTGTAATAGCTGCAGGAGGAATTGCAGATGGGAGAGGATTTGTTGCTGCACTTGCATTAGGAGCCCAAGGTATTCAAATGGGAACAAGATTTATTGCAAGTATTGAGTGTAGAGCTCATGAAAACTATAAAATAGAAATATTAAAAGCAAAAGATAGAGATACAGTAATAACAGGTTTAAGCACACGTCATCCTGTAAGGGTAATATATAATAAATTAGCAAGAGAGTTTTTAGAAATGGAAAAAAGAGGAATATCTATTGAAGAGTTAGAAAAATTTGGAACAGGCAGATTAAAATCTGCAGTAATTGATGGAGATATAGAATACGGATCTGTAATGGCTGGGCAGATATCAGGACTTATAAGTGATATAAAATCTGTTAAAGATATTATTGAAGATATAGTTAAAGAAGCAGAAGAGATATTAAAAAAATTAAATAATTATATAAGGGAGAATTAATATGAATGTATTTGTATTTCCAGGTCAGGGCTCTCAGTTCTTAGGAATGTTTGAGCCTTTTCAAAAAAATGATAGATTTCTTAAGTTCCTTCATGAGATAAATAAAATAGATCCTACAATTATTGAAATTTATGAAAAGGGTCCAGAAGATTTAATAAAAGAAACAAGATATGCTCAACCAGCAATATTTACAATAAGTTCTATGCTTGACAAATTTTTAAAGGAAAACAATGTATTCCCAGATGTTGTAACAGGACATAGTTTAGGTGAGTATTCTGCTTTCTTTTCTGCTAATATATTTGATTTTTCAATGGGTTTAGCATTAGTATATGAAAGAGGGAAAATAATGCATAGAATTTCTCAAGAATTGAATGGAGGTATGTGGGCAATTATAGGTGACAAAGAAATTATAAAAGAAAATATATTGGAATTTGATAATCTATGGATAGCAAATTACAATTCTAATGAACAGATAATAATATCTGGAGATAAAGAAGCCTTTAAAATATATGAAGAGAAAATAAAAAATAAAGTGAAAAGAATTATACCATTATCTGTAAGTGGTCCTTTCCATTGTCCACTTATGAAAAAAGCTCAAGATGAATTTTACTATTATATAAAGGATTTAGATTTTAAAGATCCTGAGATATTAACAATAAGCAGTACTACTGGAGAAGAGGTAAAAAGTGGAAAAGAAGCAAAAGAAATATTAATAATGCAATTTACATCTCCTGTCTTATGGATAGATACAATTCTAAAATTGGACTCTCTTGGGGTGATTAATTTCATTGAAGTGGGACCTGGCAAGGTTTTACAAGGACTTATAAAAAAAATTTTATCATCAGCTAAAATATTAGGTATTGATAAACCTGACGATGTAGATAAAATAAAGGGGGTAATTTAATGTTTAAAGATAAGATTGTCCTTATTACAGGAGGATCAAGGGGAATAGGGAGGGCTATAGCTTTAGAGTTTGCTAAAAATGAAGCTAAAGTATTAATAAACTATAGAGGTAATAAAGAATCTGCAGAAAAGACAAAAGAGGAAGTTATAAAATTAGGTGGAATTGCATATTTATATCAAGCTGATGTCAGTAAAGAAGAAGATGTTGAGAATATGTTTAAAGATATATTGACAAAATTTGATAGACTTGATATTTTGGTCAACAATGCAGGCATAACAAGAGATAGTTTACTTTTAAGAATGAAATTAGAAGATTGGGAAGATGTAATTGCTGTTAATTTAAGAAGTATTTTTCTTTGTACAAGAGCTGCTGCAAAAATTATGATTAAACAAAGAAAAGGAAGAATAATAAATATATCATCAATAGTAGGTGAAATAGGAAATATAGGTCAAGCTAATTATGCATCTGCAAAAGCAGGAATTATAGGATTTACAAAATCTGTTGCAAGAGAACTTGCTAGAAGAGGAATAACTGTAAATGCAATAGCTCCAGGCTTTATAGAAACTGAAATGACCGAAAAAATACCACAGGAACTTAAAGATATGTATTTAAAACAAATACCACTTCAAAGATTTGGAAAACCTGAGGAAGTTGCATATTTAGTGAAATTTCTGGCTTCGGATGAAGCGAGTTATATTACTGGTGCTGTTATCAATATTGATGGTGGATTAGCAATGTAAAAAATAAATAGAAAGGAGGTGAATTTGATGGATGAGGCAACTATTTTTGAGAAAGTAAGAAAAATTATTGGTGAACAACTTAAGATTGATGAGAATCAAATTACAATGGACTCCTCTATCGCTGATGATTTAGGTGCTGACTCCTTAGATGCAGTGGAACTAATTATGGCATTAGAAGAAGAATTTGGCATTGAAGTACCAGATGAAGATACAGAAAAAATTAAAACAGTTGGTGATGTAGTTAGGTATATAGAGAAAAAGTTATAATTTGAAGAGGGGTACTGGGTTTATTTTTTTCCAGTACCCTTAATATATTAGGTTTATGGAGGGAAAGAATGAAGAGAAGAGTAGTAGTTACTGGTGTAGGAGTAGTTTCACCCATAGGAATAGGGAAGGAAAAATTTTGGGAAAATTTAAAAAATGGTAAGTCAGGAATAAGCTATATAAATAAATTTCCTGTAGAGGATTACCCTACGAAAATAGCAGGACAGGTAGAAGATTTTAATCCAGAAGATTTTATTGATAAAAAAGACGCAAAAAGATTGGATAGATTTTGTCAATTTGCATTAGCATCTGCAATGATGGCATTAGATGATTCGGGATGGAAACCTTCTGAGGAAGAAAAAGAAAATACTGCAGTAATTGTTGCATCAGGAATAGGAGGCTTAGAGACCTTAGAAAATCAGTTTAAAATACTATTAGAAAAGGGACCTAAAAGAGTAAGTCCCTTTGTTGTTCCAATGATGATTATAAATATGGCTGCTGGTAATATTGCTATTTATTTTGGTTTTAAAGGACCAAATTTTGCACCTGTTACTGCTTGCGCTGCAAGTAGTCATGCTATAGGATATGGATATAAGCTTATAGCCCAAGGAGAGGTAGATTGTGCTATAGTAGGTGGAACAGAGGCAAGTATAACTCCTATGGGACTTGCAGGCTTTTGTTCTATTCAAGCATTATCAACTCAAAATGATCCTCCCGAAAAAGCAAGTAAACCTTTTGATGCAAGAAGAGACGGATTTGTTATGTCAGAGGGAGCTGGAATTTTAGTATTAGAAAGCTTAGAACATGCTACCAAAAGAAATGCGAGAATTTATGCTGAGATTGTAGGATTTGGAGCATCAGATGACGGTTATCACATAACTGCTCCCGATCCTGATGGAAAGGGAGCTATATTATCAATGAAAAGAGCTATACAAGATGCAGGAATTACTCCTGAAATGATAGATTATATTAATGCTCATGGAACTTCTACTAAACTTAATGATAAAATAGAAACCCTTGCAATCAAAAAACTATTTTGTGAACATGCATATAAATTATCAATAAGTTCTAATAAATCTATTTTTGGTCATCTTTTAGGAGCTGCTGGTGCAGTAGAATCTATAGCAACAGTTCTTTCTATTTATGAGGGAATTATTCCTCCCACAATAAATTATGAAGAGAGAGATCCTGATTGTGATTTAGATTATGTACCTAATAAAGCAAGAGTTAAAGATATAAATTATGCCTTGAAAAATTCTTTTGGTTTTGGAGGGCAGAACGCATCAATAGTATTTAAAAAATATAATGGAAAATAAAGAATTAAAGAATAGGATAAAAGAAATTGAAGAAACTATAAAAATAAAATTTGAAAATCCAAATCTATTATTAGAATCATTAATTCATCCTTCTTTTTTTAATGAAAATCCATCTATTGGTAGAGACAATCAGAGATTAGAATTTTTAGGTGATAGTATTATAAATCTTATAATTAGTGAGGCTTTATTTAAAATTCATAAAGATGCTGATGAAGGACTTCTTTCTCAAATGAAAAGTTTCTTGGTAAAAAAAGAAACTTTAGCAAAGAAAGCAAAAATTATAGGTTTAGATAAAATAATCTTCTTAGGTAAGGGTGAAGAGCTTCAAGGTGGAAGGGAAAAAATATCTATATTATCTGATCTTTTTGAAGCATTTATAGGTGCTCTATTCTTGGATAAGGGTTTTGATTATGTTAAAAATTTTTTACTATCTTTATTTAAAGAAGATTTAGAAAGATCGGAATATGAAATAGATTGGAAAACATTATTGAGAAGGCATATTCAGTTATGTAGAAAAAAGTTGGAATATAAATTAGTAAAGGAAGAAGGACCAGAACATAAAAAATATTATTATGTAGAAGTCTGGATTGATGAAGAGAAAATATCTGAAGGGATAGGTAAAAGTAAAAGACAAGCTGAAGCAGTTGCAGCTCAAAAAGCCTTAGAAAAGATAAAAAATGTATCTTAAAGAATTAGAATTATACAATTTTAAATCTTTCGCAGGATGTCATAGAATTTCCTTTAGTAGTAATTTTATAGTAATTACTGGTCCTAATGGTTCAGGAAAAAGTAATATTTTAGATGCTATAAGATGGGTATTTGGAGAACAGAGAACAAAGCTTTTAAGGGCGGAAAGATCTGATGAAATAATTTTTGGAGGAAACAAAATTTTACCTCCATCTAAATATACCCAAGTATTTATTACCCTTTCTATACCTCAGGAAAATAATATTTATCAGGAATTTATTATTAGTAGAAAATTTTCAATTGAAGGTGAAAGTGAATATTTCTTAAATGATAATAATGTTAGACTAAAAGATCTTTTATTATTTCTTTATTCTAATGGTATAGGAAAACATAGTTTTCTCTTTATAGGACAAGGAGAGATTGATTTTTTAATTACAAATAATGGAGAGAGATTGAAAAGTTTTATAGAAGATATTGCAGGAATTTCTGGATATGAGGAAAAGGTAAAGGAGACTCAAATAAGATTGGAGATTATCGAGTCAAAATGGAAAGAATTGGAGGAAAAAAGATTAAATCTTCTTAAAAACTTAGAATTATTAAGAAAAGAGGCAAAAACTGCTGAGATTTATAACAAGTTATCACAAGAATTGAAAAATATAAGAGAATCTCTGATTTTTTATCAGTGGCAGAGGATTAAGAGAAATATTGATGAATATTACAAAAAAATTATTGAAAAAGAAGAAAATTTAAAAATATTAGAAAATAATCTTAATATTTTAGAGAACCAACTATTAGAGATTAAAAGAAAGAAAGAAGAATATAATAAAACTTTAAATGAAAAAGTAGATATATTTTATAAAACAAAAGATTTATATTTGGATTATCAAAGAAAAATTGATATTTCATCTCAGAAATTGTTAAATTTGAGAGATAAGAAGGAAAGTTTAAAAATAGAATTAAATAAAGTAGAGAAAGAACTTTCAAGCATAGATGAAGAATTATATTTCTGTGATAATTATTTATCAAAAGAAAAGGATAATGAGATAGATTTATTAGAGAAAGATTTAAAGGAAAAGGAAAAACAATTTAAAGAAAAAAGTTTATTGAAAATCAAATATGAAGAAAATTTGAGATCTATTTCAAATTTTTTAAATGATAGTAAAGATTCATTGAAAGTGAAACTTAAAAATTTAGATGAAATAAGCAAAAGATTAATATTAAAAATTAATATTTACAAAGAAAGAAAGAAAAAGTTAGAAGAATACTCTGTGAAATTACTAAGGGAAATAAGAGAAAAAGAAGGATATATAAGATCAAAAGAAAGATACTTAGAAGAAATAAAATTTGAATATCAAAAAGAAAGAAAATTATTAAGAGAATTAGAAGAGCTACAGGAAGAAAGTTATCCAAAAGGTGTAAGAGAAATTATGAAACTTAATGATAAAGAAGTATTAGGATTAGTTATGGATATAATAGAAGTTAAAAAAGATTATTTAACTGCAATTTATAATATTTTGGGTAATTCTCTTTTTGATATAATTGTAGAAGATGAATATACTGCTGAAAGATTGATAAAATATCTAAGAGAGAAAAACTTAGGGTGGGCAACATTTAGACCATTAACCTTTTATAAAGATTACAAAATAAAAGAAATTAGCAAAAGAGATGGAGAATGGGCTTTAAATGTAGTCTCTTTTTCACCAGAATATAAATTATTAATATATAATCTATTAGGAAATGTATTAATTTTTGAAAATTTTGAAACAGCAATTAAAGAATTGAATCTTTTAAAGGAAGGTTTTAGATTTTCGACTTTGAAAGGGGAAGTATTTTCAGGAAGTGGAACTATAAGTGGTGGAATTAGACATAATATACAAACAGCTTTAAATATCATTAAAACAAAACAAGATAAGGAGGATAAGATAAAGGATTTAGAACAAAGTATATTATTTATTGAAAAAGATATAGAAATTTTAAAAAATGATAAAAAAGCTTTATTTATGAAAAGAGATAAAACAGAAAAAATTATTAGAATTATAGATGATAAAATTAAAAGCTTAGAAGATAATTATAAAGAATATGAATTAGAAAAAGAGAAATTAGATTTTTTTCTTAAAGAAGGAGAAAATATTTTAAAAAATATTGAGATATTAAATTTAGAAATAAAGAACCTTGAAAGAACAATTGAGACAATAAGAAGAAGATTTGAAGAAATTAAGGGAGAGCATATATTTCTTAAAGAGAAAAGAAAATTTCTTTTAAATAGAAAAGATATATTTGAGAAGAGAAAGAAAGAAATTATTATAGAGAAAGACTGTTTAGAAAGTGAGATATCTAATCATGAGGAGGATTTAAAAATATTAGAATTAAAAAGAATTGAATTGTTTGAAAAGATAAAGAATTTAGAAATTTTATTAAAAGATAAAGAACAAGAGAAAAAGAAGATTGAAGATATTGAGGAAAATCTTAAAAGGGATTGGCAGGATATTAGAGATAAGATTATTATTGAAAGAACAACATTGGATGAAATAAAGAAAAGAAGAGAGGAATTAGAAAAAGATCTTGAAGAGAGATTTGAAAATGAACCAAATTTAAAAATAAATCTTTCAGAAAATAAATTAAAATTAAGAGAGAAGGAAATTTTAAAAGAGATTGAGAATTTAGGTCCTATTAATTTTTTAGCGGAGGAAAAACTAAATATTGAAGAAAAAAAATATAATGATCTTACTGAAGAACTAAAAGATATTTATTCTTCTATTTTATCATTGAGAAAAATTATAAGAGATACAAGAAAAGAAGCAGAGATAAAATTTTTGAATACTTATGAAAATTTGAAAAATAGTGCTAATGAAAACTGGAGACTATTTTTTCCTCATGGAGAATTAAACTTAATATTAAGTAATTTTGAAAACCCTTTAGATTCGGAAATTTTTATTAAACTATCATCTAATAAAAAAAATTATAAAAGTATTTTAACTCTATCTGGAGGAGAAAAAAGTATCACATCTTTATCCTTACTTTTAGCAGGACTTGAAATCACTCCTGTAAAATTTTGTTTTTGGGATGAGATAGATTCTGCATTAGATAGTCATAATGCAGAGATTTTAGGAAGAAAATTAAGAGATATGAGTAAAAATATTCAATTTATTTTAATAAGCCATAATCCTATAATAATGGAATATTCAAATACATTATATGGTGTAATATTAAATGAGAAGGGACATTCACAAGTAATATCATATAATTTAGAGGGAGAGAAAGTGATATGAGTTTTTGGAAAAATTTAGCAAAATTTCAGGAATTTACAAAAAGGTTACAAAAAGTTTTTAACATTACAAAGTTAGATGATGGATTTTATGAAGAATTAGAAGCACAACTTATTTTAGGAGATTTAGGATTAGATTTAACTCAAGAAATAATAAACTATTTAAAAAGTAAAAAATTAAATAGTTCTATAGAAGTAAAATCTTTTTTAAAAGAATATCTAATTAATCTCTTCTCAGAACTTAATTTCAATTTAAATCTTTCTCCTCAAGATATTAATGTTTTAGTATTTTTAGGTGTTAATGGTACAGGAAAAACAAGTAGCATTGGTAAAATGGCATATTATCTTAAAAAGATAGGATATTCCCCAATTATTTCTGCCTCTGATACTTTTAGAGCAGCAGCTATTGATCAGGTAAAAATTTGGGCAGAAAGAGCAGGCGTAGATGTTATTGCTCAAAGAGAAGGATCAGATCCTGCATCTGTAGTCTATAATACTATAGAGTCTGCAAAAGCAAGAAATAAGAATGTTATTCTTGTTGATACTGCAGGAAGAATGCATACAAAAACAAATCTTATAGAAGAGCTTAAAAAGATTGAAAGAGTAATAGAAAAAAGTTTAGGGTATCCTCCAAAAGAGAACATCTTAGTAATAGATGCTACATTGGGACAAAATGTTATAAAACAAGTTGAAATATTCAATAATGCCATAAAACTTACAGGTTTTATATTAACAAAATTAGATGGCACAGCAAAGGGAGGTATAATCTTCAATTTAGCAAGAAGATTTTTTTTACCTGTAAAATTTGTTACTATAGGAGAGGATTTAGAGGATATAAAAATTTTTAACCCTATTGAATTTGTAGATAATTTTCTATCAGGAGAGTAAAAAATGATTAGAAAAGCAAAGATATATGATGTTCCTGAACTTCAGAAATTAATAAATGAATTTGCAGAAAAAGGACTTTTATTACCTCGTTCTTTAAGTGATTTATATGAAAATATAAGAGATTTTTATGTTTTAGAGATAAATGGAAAAATTATTGGTTGTTGTGCCCTACATGTAATTTGGGAGGATTTAGGTGAAGTAAGATCATTAATAGTAAGAGAAGGATATAGAGGTCAAAGATTTGGAGAAAAATTAGTAAATATTTGTATCAGGGAGGGAAAGTTTCTCGGACTTAAGAGAATTCTTTCTCTCACATATATTCCAGAATATTTTGAAAAGCTTGGTTTTAAAAGAATTGATAAGAAAAGTCTCCCTTATAAGGTATGGACTGATTGTACAAAATGTCCTAAATTTCCTGATTGTGGAGAAGTTGCTCTTTTATATTATTTATGAAATTAAAAGTTTTTCTAATAATTTCTCTTTTTTTAATAGATAGAATTTCTAAGGAGGTGATGGAAAGAACTTTAACCTTATGCAAGCATTATCCTAAGGATTCTATTATTTCATTTCATTTAATGCATAATTATGGTGGCGCTCTGGGATTAAATATTTCAAGAATTATTTTGATTTTTTTCTCATCTATTGCTATTTTAATATTTTCCTTTTATTTATTTAGGGAAAGAAGATTTTCTTTATATTTATCATTAATATTAGGAGGAATTTTAGGAAATTTATATGATAGAATATTTTATGGTTATGTAATTGATTTTATATCAATATGGAAATTTCCAGTCTTTAATATTGCAGATTGTTTTATTTCCATAGGAATGTTTTTCATAATAATAAACTTGTTAAAAAAGTAAAGAGGGAGGTAAAAAAAAATGTATCCGAAGCTTTTAACTATTCCTCAATTTAACATTCTTAAATATAAGATAGGTCCTATAACAATTTATTCATGGGGTACCTTTGTTGCTTTAGGATTTCTTGTAGGAATTCTACTTGCAATGAGATGGGCAAAGAAAGAAAATATTGATCCAGATCATGTTCTTAATGTTTCAGTATGGAGTATTATAAGTTCTATAATTGGTGCACGAATAGTCTATGTCATAAAATATTGGAATAGCTATAAAAGTAATCCAATTTCTATGCTTCATCTTTGGGATGGTGGATTAATATTTTTTGGTGGATTCTTAGTAGCATTATCTGTTGTATTATTATATCTTTGGAGATATAAGATATCTTACTGGAAATTTTTAGATATAATTGCACCTTCCGTAGCTATAGGATCTGCAATAGGAAGAATTGGTTGTTTTCTAAATGGCTGTTGCTATGGATATGAGACACCTCTTTTATGGGGTGTTAAATTTCCTAATTTGTTTGGTTATCGTCATGCAACAGAAATATATTATACTGTTGCGTTTATTATAGTATTTATATATCTTTTATATATAAAAAGATTCAAATCTTTTGAGGGAGAGGTTACAACAAAATTCTTTATATATTATCCTTTTGCCTTCTTCATAGTAGAAATTTTTAGAGATAATCCAAGAATTTTATGGCATTTTACAGGATCTCAAATAGTATCATTGGTCTTAATTATTTTTGGTCTTTATACTTATAATAGAAGATTAAAAGGTCTTTCTATTATTCCTTTTATCTCTCCAAAGATATCTGTACCTAAAAAGGCAAAAAGGTAAAAAATTGGCGGGGTGATTCTCCCCGCCGTAATTTACGTATTTAATTTATTTAATAGATCTTCAAGCATTTCCTCATTAAATGCTCCTCTACTAAATGAAAGAAGTCCCCTTAAAGGAATATATTTCATCATGTTAACAAACATCTCTATAGCATCCTTTGATTCACTGAATGGTCCTTTCTCTATTATCTTTTGAATTATAGGTTTAAAAATTTCAGATGCTTTTGGATCTTCCATTATATCTCCAATAGTTGAGTTTCTATGATATTTCTTTTTTATTTCAACTGTGGATTTTACAAAAACTGTATCTTTTAATACAATATCTCTTGATGATTTTCCTATTAAAATTTCAAATTCACCAGATTCAACATACCAATCTTTTATATCAATATTATAATAAGCAAAGGCCTTTTTATCTAAAATAAATTCTATTTCTTTTTCTTCACCTGGATTTAGAAATACCTTTTCAAATCCTTTCAATTCTTTTTCTGGTCTTATGACACTACTTTGAACATCTCTGACATAAAGTTGTATAATTTCTTTTGCAGGATAATTTCCTGTATTTTTTACTTTAACTCTTACTCTTAGAGTTTCATTATCAGTTATTTCTTTTTTATCCAGTATAAGATCTGAATATTCAAAAGTAGTATAGCTTAAGCCATAACCAAAGGGAAATAAAACTTCCATTTCTTTCTTATCATAATATCTATATCCTATAAATATTCCTTCTCTGTATTCAACCCTATCGTCTTCTCCTGGAAAATTAAGATATGATGGATTATCACTTAATTTTTTTGGAAAAGTTTCTGCTAATTTTCCACACGGACTAATAACTCCAAAAAGAATATCTGCAACAGCACCACCCCATGCTTGTCCTCCTAAATAAGTTTCTAATATTCCTTTAACCTTATCTATCCAAGGCATCTCTACTGGCGATCCATTACTAAGAACAACTATAACATTTTCATGTATTTTGGCAATTTCGTTAATTAGTCTATTATGATTTTCTGGCATTTTCATATGTGGTCTATCATATCCTTCAGATTCATATCTTTCAGGAAGACCTGCAAATATAATTACAACATCAGACCTTTTAGCTATATCTTTAGCAGATTCTATTAGATTTTCATCTACCTCATCAGTATCTAATCTATAGCCATCCGCATATAAAACTCTTACCTTTTCTCCTGCAAGCTTTAAAATTTCATCATAGGCATTGTCTACAAAAGTTGGATTAACATGAGAGCTACCTCCACCTTGAAATCTTGGATTTTTGGCAAAAGCTCCAATTAATGCTATAGTTCCTTCTCTTTTCAAGGGAAGTATATTATCTTCATTTTTTAAAAGAACAAAACACTCTCTTGCAACTTCTCTTGCTAATTTATGATGAGCTATCTTGTCATAAGAAAAATTCTCTTTTTTATTTTCAACTGCCTTAAACACTATTTTTAAAATTCTTTCAACAGTCTTATCTAAGACTTCTTCAGAAATTTCCCCTTTTTTTACTGCATCAATTATCTTCTTATCCCCAAGACCTTCATCATATGGCATTTGAAGATCAAGACCTGCTATAAGTCCTTTTACTCTTTCATTAACTGCTCCCCAATCTGAAACTACAAAACCTTCAAAACCCCATTCATCTTTTAGAATATCGGTTAAAAGATATTTATTTTCAGAACAATATTCTCCATTAACTTTGTTATAAGCACACATTACAGTCCAGGGTTTGCCCTCTTTTACTGCTCTCTCAAAACTTACAAGGTAGATCTCTCTTAATGTTCTTTCATCAATTATTGCATTAATTGTTAACCTTCTATATTCTTGATTATTAGCACAAAAATGTTTAATAGATGTTCCAACTCCCTGACTTTGTACTCCTTTAATAAAATGGAGAGCAAGAGTTGAGGAAAGATATGGATCTTCAGAATAATATTCAAAATTTCTACCACAGAGAGGAGATCTTTTAATATTGACCCCAGGTCCAAGTAATATATTTACTCCTTCAGCTTGACATTCTTCTCCTATAGCTTTACCAATCTTTTCTACTAATTCCTTATCCCATGAAGAAGCCATAGTTACAGCAGGTGGGAAACAAGTAGCAGGAATTGTTTCTCTGAAGCCTCCTTCTCCCTTTTCCTTTCTTAGACCATGAGGACCATCACTCATTCTTATAGATGGAATTCCTAATCTTTCAATAGGTTTTGTATGCCAAAAACCTAATCCAGAACATAAAGATGCTTTTTCCTCAAGTGTCATTTTAGATATAAGTTCTTTTATTTTATCCATTCCTTTTCCTCCTTTTATTAAATATTTCTTAATGGAACTAACTAATATATTTTATAATTCTTTCAAAGTTTTTTCTATAAGAATATGTAAAAGTTCAGGAAATTCTATACCATAAGCCTTGCATGCTTCTGGATATAAACTTGTTGCTGTCATTCCTGGAATAGTGTTTACCTCTAATACATAAATATTCTCTGTATTATCTTCTACTATCATATCCACGCGTGAAAAATGCCTACAACCTAATGCTTTATGGGCTCTTATGCCTAACTCTTGTGCTTTTTTATAAGTTTCTTGCGAAAGTCTTGCTGGAATAATATGTTCAGAAAGTCCAGGTGTATATTTAGATGTATAATCATATATCCCTGTCTCAGATTTTGGAATTATTTCAATTAAAGGAAAGCATATAGTTTTTTCAACATCAAAAATACTTGCAGTAATCTCTCTTCCTTTAATAAATTCTTCAATTATAATTTCATCATCATATTTAAGAGCATTTTCTAAAGATAAAATGAAATCATTTTCATTCAAAACTTTTGAAAATCCAATTGTAGAACCTTGAGAACTTGGTTTTACCGCTAATGGAAATTTGAAATTCTTTAAATTTTTCAAAATATCATCAATATCTTTCTTTTCTATATCATTTTTATTTAAAGTAATCCACCTTGGAGTAGGAATTCCTTCATACATAAATATTTTTTTAGCCATTATTTTATTGAGAGCTAATGCACTTGCTAAAACTTTTGAACCTACATAAGGTATACCTAAAAGCTCAAGAAGCCCTTGAACAGTACCATCTTCACCATAAATTCCATGTGCTGATATAAATGCAACATCAATTTTTTCTTTTTTTAAGTTTTCTACAAGATTTTCATCTATAGGAATTTCAATTACATAATAACCTTTTGATCTCAATGCGGATGAAACATTTTGCGCAGTTCTTTTTGCAATCTCACTTTCTGATGACTTTACACCTATTAAAACTCCAACCTTTTTCATCCCTTCACCTCATCTTTTTTTTATCCTATTTTATGGTTTTTAAATTTATTTTGCAAAGGAGTAAAAATATTAAAAAATTGGATAACATCTTGATATTTTATTTAAGATATTCTGGAGTATTCCATTATCCCGCTCATCTATTGCAACTGTGAATATCCTAAATTTTATACTTTTCTGGGAAAATTTTAATGTATCATTATTCATGTTTAAAGTTAGATAATTATAGTCAATGATTAAAGGTTTATAAAATTTTATAATCTAATATGAAATTCAATGAAATATGCTAATGATAAAATTATTTTTTAGCTATAATTATAGGTGGTAAGATTATTTTAGGAGGTTGAGTTATGGTTTTTAAAAAAATTGATAATAAACTTTTTGCTCAAGGAAAAGGAGAAATAATATTAATAGAGCCGTGGGGTGAAAATTGTTTACGTTTTAGATCTACTCTTAATAAAGAAATTACTGATGAAAATTGGACATTACTACCTCAAGATAAAGTTATACCAGAAATTAATATTAATAATAATAAAGCTATTATTAAAAATGGAAAGCTTATTTGTGAAATTGATGAGAAAGGAGGAGTGAAATATCTCAATAATGAGGGAAAAATTTTATTAGAAGAACTTTGGATTGATGGAAGAATTAATAAATGCAGATCTACTTAAGGCAAGAAACTATAAATCCATTGGCAATAATTCTTATAAAATAAAACTTTATTTTAAATCTTATATTGGAGAAAAATTCTATGGAATGGGACAATATGCCAATGGATTTCTTAATTTAAAAGGGTGTGTTTTAGAATTAGCTCAAAAGAACACTCAAATTAGTATTCCATTCCTAATTTCTAATAAAAATTATGGCTTTATTTGGAATAATCCCTCTATAGGAAGAGCAGAGCTTGTAAATAATCATACTTTATGGGTTTCTGAAGCATCAAAACAAATAGATTACTTAGTAATCTCTGGAGAAAATCTTTTAGAAGTTATTAAAAAATATATTGAAATTACTGGAAAGCCTCCAATTCTTCCTGAATGGGCTCTTGGTTTTTGGCAATCTAAACTGAGATATAGAACACAAGATGAAATAATGCAAATAGCCAATGAATACAAAAAAAGAGGACTTCCAATTTCTGTTATAGTAATTGACTTTTTCCATTGGATATATCAAGGTGATTGGAAATTTGATCCAAAATTTTGGCCAGATCCTCAGAAAATGGTTAATGATTTGAATCAAATGGGAATAAAAGTTATGGTATCTATTTGGCCTACTGTTGATGTAAAAAGTGAGAATTATAGAGAAATGGTTGAAAAGGGATTACTTGTAAGAACAGAACGAGGACTACCTATTCTTTTTACCTTTAGAGGAACAACTACATACTTTGATGCGACGAATCCACAAGCTCGTGAATACATATGGAATAAAGTAAAAGAAAATTATTATAAATATGGCATAAAAATGTTTTGGTTAGATGAGGCTGAGCCAGAAATAAATACCGCAAATTTAGGGTATGATAATACATCTTTTTATGATTATGAAAATTTACATTATTACTTAGGAAATGGATTGGAGATTAGCAATATTTATCCATTTTACTATGCAAAAGCCTTCTATGATGGGATGAAATCAGTTGGAGAAGAGGAAATAGTTAATTTAATACGTTGTGCTTGGCTTGGAAGTCAGCGATTTGGAGTTGTAGTATGGTCTGGAGATATTCCTTCAACCTTTGAGTCCCTTAGAGCTCAAGTAAAGGCAGGATTAAATATGAGTATGTGTGGAATATTCTATTGGACTACTGATATAGGTGGTTTTTATGGTGGTGATCCCTTTGATCCAAGATTTCAAGAATTAATCGTTAGATGGTTTCAATTTGGAGTATTTTGTCCTATTTTTAGATTACATGGATTTCGTTTACCATATCCAAAAGATCCTCATACTTGTGATACTATTGAGTTAACAGGAGGTCCTAATGAGGTATGGTCTTTTGGAGAGGAAGCATACAATATTATTAAAGAATTACTATTTATGAGAGAAAGAATCAAACCGTATATTATAGAACAAATGAAAAAAGCATCTTCTGAAGGAATTCCAATAATGAGACCACTTTTTCTTGATTTTCCTGAAGATGAAACCTCATGGGAAATTGAGGATGAATTTTTATTTGGTCCAGATATTTTGGTTGCACCTATTCTCTATGAAGGAGTAAAATCAAGAAAAATATATCTTCCAAAAGGAGCTAAATGGAGGGATGTAAATTATGGAGAATTATATGATGGGGGAATATGGATAGAAGATTATCCGGCAGATTTAAACATTATTCCAATATTTCTTAAAAATGATATTAAATTACCATTGAAAGGGTGAATGAGTTAAATATGGAAAAAAGAAAATCTTTATCTTCATACAAAATAGACAAAACTTCTCCAATTCCATTATATTATCAACTTAAAGAAATTTTATCTAAATGGATAAAGGAGCTTTGTGAAATATTTCAAGTTAGTAGATCTGTAGTTAGACAAGCTCTTGGAATTTTAATGAATGAAGGTTTTATTAACAGACAAAGGGGAAGAGGAACATACATTGCAAAACCAAAAATTGAAGAACATTTGATATCAAGATTAATTGGATTTTATCAAAAGAGTTTTTATAAGAAATGGTAATATTGAAATAAAATAGGAGACTATATTTATGTTAGGCAATTTGAAAGAAGAGGATAAAAATTTTGCAAGATATATTTATCAAATATTTCAAAAGGTTGAAAAAAAAGGAGGTTTATTTGTAACTGACTTCCTTTCTCTTCAAGAGCAGTATATCTTTCAAGAAATAAGCTATCAATTCAATAATTTACTAATAAGATTACATGGGGGAATTCCTTTCTCAGAAAGAAAAAGAGGATTTATTAGTGATAATAGTGAAAACTTAGAATATTTAGATATAGAAAAATATTTAAAAGGTATAGAAATTAGAGTAAAAAAAGATGAAATATCTTCTTCTTTATTTAGAAAAAAGTTAAGTGAAAAAGGTATAAATGAAAAAAAGATAGGAGATATATGGAGTATTGGAGATAAAATTCAGATGGTTATTGAAAAAGAAATAAAAGAGGAAATAGAAAAAACTTTAACTGATTTTAACTTTGAATACTACTTTATCTCTTTAAATAATCTTGTACCTCCAAAAGGGATTAAAATTCTAAAGACTACAGAAGCATCATTAAGAATTGATGCAATTTCAAGTTTTGCTTTTAATATTTCTCGTTCTAAAATGCAAGAAATTATAAAGAATAGTGGAATAATAGTAAATAACGATAATATTAATCATCCTCATTATGAGATCAAAGAGGGTGATTTAGTTTTTGTAAAAAATCTTGGATATTTTAAGATAATAACTATAAGAGAAACAAAAAAAGGAAGATATTTTATTGAAATTGAAAGATATTAAACTTCTTTAAATACTTCTCTAAGAATATAAATGGCTTCATCTATTTCATTTTCAGTAATTATTAATGGTGGTAAAAATCTTAATATATTTTCTCCAATACAATTAATCAATAAACCCTTTTCTTGACACTTTTCAACAATAATTTTCCCATTTATGGAAAGCTCTAAACCTAACATTAGTCCTAAGCCTCTAACCTCTTTTATAAAGGAAAAAGTCTTTGAAAGTTCAATTAGTTTTTGTTTAAAATAATTCCCAACTCTGTTTGCATTTTCAATTAATCCATTTTTAAAGAGATAATTAATACTTGCAATACCTGAGGAACAGGCAAGAGGATTACCACCAAATGTAGATGCATGATCTCCTGGAGAAAAAACAGATGCAGGTTTTTCTTTAGCCACCATTGCACCAATTGGAAAACCACCACCTAAGGCTTTAGCTAATGTAAATATATCTGGTTCTACATCAAAATGTTGATAAGCTAAAAATTTACCTGTTCTTCCAAGACCACATTGAACTTCATCAAAGATTAATAAAGCATTATACTTATCACAAAGTTCCCTTGCTTTTTTTAAAAATTCTTTTTCAGCTACATATACACCACCTTCTCCTTGAATAGGTTCTAATAATACAGCACAAGTATTCTCATTAATACTTTCATAAAGAGCAGAAATATCATTAAAAGGGATATACTTAAAACCAGGTAATAAAGGTTCAAAACCTTTTTGATATTTTGTTTGACCTGTTGCTGTTAATGTAGCAAGAGTTCTTCCATGAAAAGACTTATATGCAGTAACTATTTCATATTTAGAAGGACCACCATAAATTTTTCCATATTTTCTTGCTAGCTTTATCGCAGCTTCGTTAGCCTCTGCACCACTATTACAAAAAAATACCTTATCTCCACATGAATTTTCTACTAAAATTTTTGCAAGCTCTGCTTGTGGCTCAATATAATATAAATTAGAAATATGCATAAGCTTCTGAGATTGAGAAATTATAGCTGAAACTATTTCTTCATTACAATGCCCCAATGAGCATACAGCAATTCCTGCTACAAAATCAAGATATTCCTTTCCTTCAGCATCCCAAACTCTTGCTCCTTTTCCTTTTACAATAGCAATTGGAAATCTATTATAAGTATTCATTACATATTTTTGTGTAAGTTCAATTATTTCCTTAGTATTCATTTTGTAATACCTCCTCTTATAATGTTATCATAGTACCAATTCCTTCGTCAGTAAACATTTCTAAAAGTAAGGAATGAGGAACTCTTCCATCAATAATATGAGCTGAATTAACACCACCTTTTACAGCAGATATACAACATTCTATTTTTGGTATCATTCCACCATCTACAATTCCTTTCTCAATAAGTTTCTGAGCATCTTCTATCTTTAATATAGATATTAATGAGTTTTTATCTTCTTTATTTTCTAAAACACCCTCAACATCAGTAAGAAGAATTAATTTTTCAGCCTTTAAAGATATAGCTAATTCTCCGCTTGCTGTATCGCCATTTATATTATAAATTTCACCATCATCACCAATCCCAATAGGTGCAACAACTGGTATATAACCTTCTTTTATAAGAAGAAGAATTAACTCAGTATTTACTTTTTTTATTTCTCCCACATACCCAATATCTACCTTCTCTAAGGAACCATTAGAATTTAATATTTTTCCCAATTTTTTAGTAGTGTAAAATAAGAATCCATCAACGCCTGAAATTCCGCATGCCTTTCCACCTAATCTTTGTATTATCCCTACAATCTCTTTATTAAGCTTTCCAGCAAGAACCATTTTCACAATTTCCATAGTTTCCTTATCTGTTACTCTTAATCCTCCTACAAATTTAGATTTTAGTCCCAGTTTTTTTGAAAGTTCAGTTATTTCAGGTCCTCCTCCATGAACTATAACTGGATTTATCCCAACATATCTCATTAAAACTATATCTGATAGTACCATTTCTTTTAATTGTTCATTTAACATGGCATTACCACCATATTTTATTACTATTATCTTCCCGTAAAATTTTTTAATATAAGGCAATGCGGTTATTAAAATTCTTGCTCTCTCTCTAATATCTTCAGAAATCAAAATATCTCCTCCCTCATGTCATATAATTTGAATTTATTTTAATATATTCTTCGGTCAAATCACATCCCCACGCTATTGCTGAATATTTCCCATCATTAAGATCTATAGTTATATAAATTGTTTCTTTTGATAAAATTTCTTCTCTCACATAATTTTCATCAAATTCTAAACCAACACCTTTCTTACATACAGGAATATTTCCAATATATATATCAACTTTTGATGGATCAAAATCACAATTTGCATATCCAAGAGCACAAATAATCCTCCCCCAATTTGGATCTTTTCCATATATTGCAGTTTTTACTAAATTTGATGAAATCACTGATTTTGCTAAAATTTTTGCATCTTCCCTTATCGGAGCATTAACAACCTTTACCTCAATAAGTTTTGTTGCTCCTTCACCATCCTTTACTATCTCCTTTGCTAAATATATACAAACTTCCTTTAAAATTGATTTAAATATTTCATAATCTTTATTTTTTTCAACAATTTTAGGATTCTTTGCCATACCATTAGCTAAAATTATAACTGTATCATTTGTACTCATATCTCTATCCACACTAATCATATTAAAACTTTCATCAACAGCACACATTAGAGATTCTTTAAGAAGGGACGAAGAAATAGATATATCTGTTAATATAAATACAAGCATTGTTGCCAAGTTAGGATGAATCATTCCAGAACCTTTAGCAATACCAGTAATTTTTATATCTTTATTATTTATGTTAAAAGTTCTACAAATATATTTAGGTTTAGTATCTGTGGTCATTATTGCTTCTTGAAAGTCCATACCATTATAAGGACTTAAATTCTTTATACAAAGAGAAATTTTTGGTAATATTTTATCAATTGGCAAAAATTTACCTATAACACCTGTTGATGCAATTAGAACATAATTCTCAGGAATATTTAATTGTTTAGATATTTCTTTTGTTATCAATAAAGCATCTTTATAGCCCTTTTCTCCTGTACAAGTATTTGCATTTCCACTATTAACAACTATTGCTTGAGCTATTCCCTTTTTAACTCTTTCCATACATAATAATAATGACGCAGATTTTACTTTATTTTTAGTGAAAACTCCTGATACTTCTCCTGGTACCTCAGAAAATAATAAACCAAGATCTTTTTTACCACTCTGATCTTTAATACCACATGTTATTCCACTTGCTAAGAATCCTAATGGAAGATATATATTATTCAACTTATCTCCCCCTTCACGGATAAAAACTTATATACTTTAATCCTTCATCTTCATCAAATCCAAATACGATATTCATATTTTGAACTGCTTGTCCTACTGCTCCTTTAATTAAATTATCAATAGCAGAAATGATGATAAGTCTATTAGTCCTTTTATCCACTGTTATACTTATATCACAAAAATTAGTTCCTAAAACATTCTTTGTTGATGGTAACATACCCTTTGGTAGAATTCTTATAAATTTCTCTCTTTTATAGAAGTTTTTATATAGAGTTAAAATTTCTTCTTCAGTAATATTTATTTGTAATTTAGTATATATGGTACTTAAAATTCCACGATTAATAGGAATTAAATGGGGAATAAAAGAAATTTTAACCTCCTTTCCTGCTATAATACTTAATTCTTGTTCAATTTCGGGTATATGCCTATGATTTGGTACACTATAAGCCTTGATATTTTCATTAACTTCACAGAAATGAGTTTCCAATAAAGGAGATCTTCCCGCTCCTGATACTCCAGATTTTGAATCTATAATAATATTATCTACATCTATAAGTTTTTCTTTTAATACAGGATATAAAGCTAAAATAATACTTGTAGGATAACAACCAGGATTTGCAATGAGTTTAGCATTTTTTATTTTATCTCTATAAATTTCAGGAAGTCCATAAACTGAATTTTCTAATAAGTCTTTGGCGGAATGTTCTAATTTATACCACTCCTCATAAATTTTATGATCTTTAATTCTAAAATCTGCTCCTAAATCAATTAGAATTTTATTATTTTTAATTATTTCTCTTGCAAGATTCATCGCATGACCATGTGGAAGAGCTGTAAAAATACAATCAGAATTTTTAATAACTTCATCTATTTTTTCATCTTTACAAAGAGAATCTATATAAAAATATAAATGAGGATAGACTTCCCATATTTTTTTCCCTACATAGCTATGAGAAACTAAAATACTAAGTTCTATTCTTGGATGAGCTTTTAGAATTCTAATAAGTTCTATACCTGTATAACCAGTTGCACCTATAATACTCACTTTTATTTTCATTCTTATCCCTCTTATTATTTGTAATTTTATGTGATTTGTAATTATAAAGAACAATTTAATATTTAATTCTTTTCTTGTCAATATTTCTTTTGGATGATATAATCCTTCACGTAAGGAGAGGTGGCCGAGTCGGCTTAAGGCAGCCGCCTGCTAAGCGGTTGTACGGGCAAAAACCCGTACCGTGGGTTCGAATCCCACCCTCTCCGCCAATTTTATCCAAAGAATTTATTCTGTAGCTCCTTATATTTATTAAATTTTTCTTCATATAACTTATTATTCTCAGAAGGTAAGATAATATCATATTTTTCATCTAAAAAATTATTCCAAATATCCTTAGGAAATATATTTTTTGCTACTAAATATGCACTACCTTTACTTGTTAATTCTTTTTCTTTTGATATTAATATTGGGATATTTAAAATATCACTTTTCAATTTTAATAAATTTTTATATCTTACCATTCCTCCTACTGTAATTATTTTTTCTATGTTAAATCCTATTTTATGTATTTCTTCTATTATAATTTTAGTCTCATAAAACACTCCCTCCCAAATAGCTTTCTTTAAATCTAAAATTTTTGTATTAATATCTATTCCATAAAACATTCCTTTTAAATGAGGATTTGGTAATGGGATATTTCTTCCCATAATATATGGAAAGAAAAATATATTTGTAGGTTTATTATAATATTTTGGAATAGACCATTTAAGATTTTCTTTTAACCATTTTTTTATACCTCCTGAAAAATGTATACCTGCGATAAGATAATAAATATTTTCAAAAATATACCCTACAGAAAATCCTTTTTCTCCTATTTCTTTTCTTAACAAAGGATAATTAGTAGAAAGTAATAATGCTTCTGCAGTACCCCAAGAGTCCAAGAGAGTTTTACTATCTAAAAATAGAGGAATACTTGCTATTGGATGATCATGTCCTCCTAATACTACAGGTATTGATGGAATGGAAAATTCTTTTTGAAAATAAAACGATAATTCACCTACAATACTTCCCGCAGGATATATATCAGGAAGAAGAGATATATCTAAATCACATAAGTTAAGGATTTCTGAAGACCAATTTTTGTTTTTAATATCAAATAAAAGCATTCTATTTGCAAGTGTATAATCTGTCATAATTCTACCTGTTAGTAGATAATTTATATAGTCTATAACATTTAACCACTTGTATCTTTTCATCCAAATTTCTTTTAAATTTTCTCTAATCCATAAAATTTTTGCTAAAGAATATTTAGGAGATATCTTTAATCCTGTGATTTCAAAAATTCTATTTCTACCAATATTTTCTAAAATTTTTATTTCTCTATCGCCTCTCATATCTAACCAAGAAAATATATTTGTTAAAGGGTTACCATAAGAATCTATAAGTAATCCTGCTTCGCCCATCCCAGATACTGATATCCCTTTAATTTTTCTTATTTTATTTCCTAAATCTTTAAAAATATCTTCAATGTATTTTTTCAAAAAAAATGGAGAAATAGAATAATCTTCATTTAAAGGGGTAAAAACAATTTTCCTAAAAATAATTTTTCCCTCTTTATTCCAAAGAAAAGCTTTTAAATTTGTAGTTCCAAAATCAATTGTTAAGATATACATATATAAATTTTATCATTTATCAAAAAAATTAGAAAAATTGACATTAAAAATTTTTCTTTCTATACTATTATTGTCTCGTATAATCCCAAGAATAAGGCTTGGGAGTTTCTACCAGGCAACCGTAAATTGCCTGACTACGAGCGGAAGAGTCCCTAAGGGCCTCTTTAGAGGGTCCAAGCGGGACTGGCAAGACTTTTAAAGGTCTTGCTACACCGAAGGGATAAAAGCCCAGGCGGGTAGGTTCCCTCGTATTAGAGAGTCTACCTTCCTGGGTTTTAAAATTTATAAGGGGTGAAAAATTAAATTATGTTAGATAGGTATTGTAGAAAAGAATTAAAAGAAATATGGTCGGATGAAAATAGATATAATCTTTGGTTAAAAGTAGAATTAGCTTTTTTGGAAGCCCGTGCTTTTTATAAAGAAATTCCTGAAGAAATTGTAAATGAAATAAAAAATAAGGCAAAGTTTTCATTAAACGAGATTAAAGAGATAGAGAAAGAAACTAATCATGAAATGATAGCATTTTTAAATAATATTTCAAGTTATGTAGGAAAAGGGTCTGAATATATTCATCAAGGATTAACATCTTCAGATATAATGGATACAGCATTTTCTCTTCAAATTTTATCCTCTATAAAATATATTGAAGAAGATGTTTTAAAACTTCTTGATGTTATTAAGGAAAAAGCCATTGAGTATAGAAATTTACCAATGATTGGAAGAACCCATGGAATGCATGCTGAACCTATAACCTTAGGTTTAAAATTCTTAAGTTGGTGGTTAGAACTAAAAAGAGATCTTGAGAGATTAGAGAAAGCCAAAGAAAATATTAAATTTGGTAAATTTTCAGGAGTTGTAGGAACTTTAGCTCATATAAATCCAGAGATTGAAGAAAAAGCTTGTGAAATTTTAGGTTTAAAACCAGAACCTATAGCCACACAAGTTATACCAAGAGATAGACATGCAGAGGTTATATTTAGCTTTGCTATACTTGCAACTTCCTTAGAAAGGATAGCTCAAGAAATACGACATTTACAGAGAACTGAAATTGGAGAAATAGAAGAGCCTTTTAAAGAAAGACAAAAAGGATCATCTGCTATGCCTCATAAAAGGAATCCTATCTTATCAGAAAGAATATGTGGATTAGCAAGAGTAATAAGAAGTTATCTACAAGTTGCTTTAGAGAATATTCCACTTTGGCATGAAAGAGATATTAGTCATTCATCAACTGAGAGAATCATTTTCCCTGATGCCACCTCTCTTCTTGATTATATATTAAATCTTTCTATCTATGTAATAAAAAATTTAAAAGTAAATAAGGATAAAATTTTAAAAAATTTAGAAATAACTCAAGGAGTTTTCTATTCTCAAAATCTTCTTATTCTATTAACTGAAAAGGGTATTCAAAGAGATATAGCTTACTCATGGATTCAAGAGGATTCTTTTAAAGCTTTAAATGATCATGTAAATTTTAAAGAGGTTATTTTAGAAGATAAAAGAATAACAGAGATTTTAGAGAAGGAAGAAATAGAAAGATGTTTTTCCTTAGATACTTTTCTAAAGAATATTGATAAAATTTATGAAAGGGTAGGGATTAATTAATATGTCAAGAAGATGGATTGTAAAATTAGAGATATTTCTTAAAGAAGGAATTCTTGATCCTCAAGGAAAGACTATAAATTCAGCTCTTCATAATTTAGGTTTTAAAGAAGTAGAGGAAGTACATATGGGAAAGATTTTAAAGCTCAAAATTGAAGGGGAGAGTGAAGATGAGGTTAGAGAAAAAGTAAAGAAAATGAGCGAAATTTTTTTAGTAAATCCTGTAACAGAAGATTTCAGTATTAAGGTAGAAGAGACATGCGAATAGGTATTGTAGTATTTCCAGGATCAAATTGTGATTTAGATACTTATTATGCTTTAGAACTTGTAGGAGCAGAACCTATATTTTTATGGCATAAAGAAAAAGATTTAAAAAATGTTTCAGCTATTATTTTACCTGGTGGATTTTCATATGGGGATTATTTAAGAGCTGGAGTTATAGCTAAATTTTCTCCTATTATAGAAAAAATATATGAATTTGCAGAAAAAGGTGGTTTAGTATTGGGAATTTGCAATGGTTTTCAAACTTTATTAGAAATGGGTCTTCTTCCTGGTGCTATGTTACCTAATATTACAAATACTTTTATATGTAAATCTGTATATTTGAGAGTAGAAAATAATGATAATTTTTTCTTAAGAAAGTATTCAAAAGGAGAAATAATAAAAATGCCCATTGCTCATAAAGAAGGAAGATATATAATTCCAAGTGAAAAGCTTAAAGAATTAGAAGAAGAAAAACAAGTGGTATTAAGATATGTTGGGCCAAATGGAGAAATAGATTCAATATTTAATCCTAATGGTTCAATTAATAATATTGCTGGAATAGTAAATAAAAATAGAAATGTTATGGGGCTAATGCCTCATCCAGAAAGAGCAGTGGAAAAAATATTAGGTAGTGATTCAGGATTAAGATTATTTTTATCCTTTTTAGAACTGAGGTGAAAAATGGGAATATATGGGTTAAAAGATGAAGAAATAAAACATGCAAGAAAATTATTGGGAAGAGAACCAAATGATATAGAATGGTCAATTATTTCTGTTATTTGGTCAGAACATTGTAGTTATAAGCATTCAAGGAAGTATTTAAAAAATTTTCTCACTACAGCTGATTGGGTAATTCAGGGACCAGGAGAAAACGCGGGAATAATAGATATTGGAGATGGCTATAAAATTGCATTTAAAGTAGAAAGTCATAATCATCCATCAGCTGTAGAACCATTTCAAGGAGCTGCCACAGGAGTAGGTGGCATAATAAGAGATATTCTTGCCCTTGGAGCAAGACCTATTGCCCTTTTAGATTCTTTAAGATTTGGACCAATAGATGTGCAAAGAAATAAATATTTATTTAATGGTGTAGTCTCAGGAATTAGCTTTTATGGAAATTGTATTGGGGTACCTGTTGTAGGAGGAGAAATTTTCTTTGATGAATGTTATTCATCTAATCCTTTGGTTAATGTAATGTGTGTAGGAATTATTTCCCCTGATGGAAAAATATATAGGGGTAAAGCAGAAGGTAAAGGAAATCTTCTACTCTTAGTAGGAGCAAGAACAGGCAGAGATGGGATTCATGGAGCAAGCTTTGCTTCAGAAAAATTAGAAGATGAAACTCATAAAAAGAGACCATCTGTTCAAGTTGGAGATCCTTTTATGGGAAAGCTTCTTATTGAAGCGTGCTTAGAAGCAGGAAAAATTGAGGGTATAATTGGTATACAAGATTTAGGAGCTGCCGGTCTTGTAAGTGCCCTTTCTGAATCTGCAAGTAGAGGAAGTTCTGGCATTTTAGTCCATTTAGATAAAGTTCCTTTGAGAGAGAAAGATATGTCTCCAGAAGAGATTCTTATTTCAGAATCTCAGGAGAGAATGCTATTAATTGTTAAACCTGAAAAAATTGATGAGATAAAAAATATTTTCAAAAAATGGGATCTTGAGGCAGAAGTAATTGGAGAAGTTATTGAGGATGAAAGGTTTTTAGCATATTTTAATGGTGAAAAGATTGTAGATTTACCAATAAGACTTATGACAAAAGAATCATTAGAATTTGATCCTCCTATAAAAATAAGAGAAAGTCAATATATAAATAATCTATATAAAATAAGAATAGATGAAAAAATAGATGAAATTTTCAAGAATATTAAATTAAAAGAATTTATTTATGAACAATATGATTATTCAATACAAACAAATACTGTTCTACCACCCGGGAAAGGTGATTCTGCAGTATTAAGAATTAAAAATACTAAAAAAGGTATAGCTTTAACTATAGATGGAAATGGAAGATATTGCTATATGAATCCCAAACTGGGTGCAATTTATTCTGTTGCTGAGGCATGTAGAAATATTTTATGTGTAGGTGGAAAACCTCTTGCCATAACTGATGGACTAAATTTTGGAGATCCTGATGATCCAGAAGTTTTTTACGAATTTAGAGAAGTAATATCGGGTATTAATCTTGCATCAAGGATACTACAAATACCAATAGTTAGTGGAAATGTAAGTTTTTATAATGGTCAAGGAGATAATAGAATATATCCTACACCGATAATTGGAATGGTAGGGTTATTAGAAAATATTGAATATTTAATTACTCCTAATTTTAAGAAAGAGGGTAATTTAATATATCTTATAGGAGAATTAAGTTTTTTAAAGAAAACTCCTTACATAGATATTTTGTGGGAAAAAAGGCTAAAAGATTTTATGGAGAATATAACTAAAGAAAAAGTTATTCTTTCCGCGCATGATGTAAGTGATGGTGGAATAATCACAACTCTATTAGAGATGTGTATCTGGGGAGAAAAAGGGATAGAAGTCAATCTTAATTGTGAGGATGAAAACATTATTTATTGTGAAGGTCCAGGATTAATTGTTGTTGAAATTTCAGAAAACTATGAAGATTATTTTCTTAGAAAGATTGAAAAGTATAAATTGAAAGCGCAATTATTAGGTAAGATTACATCTGATAAGATAAGGATCAAACCTTTTATAGAGATCCCTCTAAATAGATTCTTATGAAAGAGGGTGATATTACGAGAAAAATAAAAGAAGAATGTGGAATAATTGGAGTAATTACTCCTTCAAAACAAAATTATGCAAGCTTTTTAGTTTTTCAGGGTTTACTAAACCTTCAACATAGGGGACAAGAAAGCGCTGGAATAGTAAGTTTTAAAAGTTCGCAACCTCTATCACATAAAGATTTTGGTTTAGTTAATAATATTTTTAATAAAGAAATATTAAAAAAATTAAAAGGAAAAATATCTATAGGTCATGTTAGATATTCTACTTCAGGCAAAACTAACATAAATAATATACAACCTCTTATAGTAAATTTACCAAGATACGGATTTTTAGCCTTGGCTCATAATGGTCATATAGCTAATGCTACTTTATTACGAAAAAAACTTGAAAATGAAGGAGCAATATTTCAAAGCACGACAGATACAGAGATTATATTTCACTTAATGGCTCACTCTTCAAGAGACACTTTGGAAGAAAGATTAAAAGATGCATTAAACAGAATAGATGGAAGTTATTCATTAATTATTGCAAGTTATGAAGGAATTTGGGCAGTTAAAGATCCTCATGGGTTTAGACCCTTATTTATGGCAAAACTTACAGATGGATCAATCATTTTTGCTTCTGAGACTTGTGCTTTTAAGTTTTTCTCAAATTGTGAAATTAATGAACTTAGAAATGGAGATTTGATATTTGTAGATAAAAATGGGAATGTATATGAGAAGAGCTATGTAAGAAAAGAATCAAGATTTTGTCTTTTTGAATTTATTTATTTCTCAAGACCTGACAGTTTATATAATGGAATGACTGTCTACAGTTATAGAAAAGAAATGGGTAAAATATTAGCAAAAGAATCATATGTTCCTGCAGACCTTGTTGTTCCTGTTCCAGACTCAGGGATTCCTGCAGCTATAGGGTTTAGTGAATATAGTGGGATACCATTAGAAATGGCATTAATGAGAAGTCATTATACAGGAAGAACCTTTATTCAACCAAGTCAAAGAGAAAGAGAAGGAGCTGTAAAAATGAAACTTCTTCTTATTGGAGATGTGATTAGAAATAAAAGAATAATTTTAGTTGATGATTCCTTAGTAAGGGGAACAACTGCAAAAAGAATAGCAGAAATGTTTAGAAATGAAGGTGCAAAAGAAGTTCATCTTAGATTGTCTTCTCCTCCAATTATATTCCCTTGTCATTATGGAGTGGATATTCCAAGTTCAAAGGAACTTGTTAGTCATTTTTACACTCCTGACGAAATAGCAAGAATTTTAGGTTTTGATTCTGTGGCATTTTTAAGTCTTGAAGGATTAATAAGTATACTTCCTGATAAAGGATATTGTGGAGAATGTTTTGGGAAAAAATTTGTTAAAAAAGAAATATGTATAAGAGAATTACATATAGTTTAGCAGGTGTACATATAAGTAAAGTAGAAAAGAGTCTTTCTTTTCTGAAACCATATATTGAATCTACATATAACTCTTTTGTAATTCCTTTTTGGAATGGATTTTCTTCTATTCTAAAGATTAATTTGAAAGATTATAAAAATCCTCTAATTCTTTTAACTACCGATGGTGTTGGAACAAAATTAAAAATTGCAATAGAAAGAAAGAAATATGATATTATTGGGCAAGATTTGGTTGCTATGAATGTAAATGACTTATTAACCTGTGGTGCAAAACCTATAGCCTTTTTAGATTATATTGCTATGGGAAAGTTTAATGATGAAATATATAGAAAAATACTAATAAGCATATCAGATGCATGTAAACTTGTTAATTGTAGCTTTGTAGGTGGAGAAACTGCTGAATTACCTGGATTATATCGTGGTAAAAATCTTGATATCGCTGGTTTTGCTATGGGGATAGTAGAAGAAAAAGATCTTTTACCGAAATTAGATGAAATAAAAGAAGGAGATAAATTAATTGGAATCTCTTCTTCTGGTCTTCATAGTAATGGTTATTCCTTAGTTAGATACATAATAAAGAAGAAAAGAATTTCTTTAAAAACTAAAATTGGAGATAGGACTTTAGAAGAAGAAATTTTAAAGCCAACAAAACTCTATCCAATTAATATTTTGCCATTGTTAGATAAATTTAAGAATACAATAAAAGGAATAGCACATATTACAGGTGGAGGTATTCCTGGAAATTTACCACGAATAATACCCCAGAAATTAAAACCAATAATTTTTACATCTTATTGGGAAATTCCAGAGATTTTTCAATTTTTTATTAAAAAGGGAAACTTATCTAAAAAAGAGGCTTTTAAAGTTTTTAATATGGGAATTGGATTAATATTAATTGTAAAGAATAAGGAAAGAGAAATAATTGATGAGTTAAATAGGAATGGTGAAAAAAGTTTTTTAATTGGAGAAATTGTAAAAGGAGAGGGGGTTGAGATTATTTGAAAAGAAAATTAGGAGTTCTTGTGTCTGGAAGGGGTACAAATCTACAAGCATTAATTAATGCTGGAAAGAAAAAAGATTATCCAGCAGAAGTTGTAGTTGTTATTAGTGACAACCCTAATGCATACGCCCTTGAAAGAGCAAAGAGAGCTAAAATTCCTGCATATATAGTTCAAAGAGAAGAATACAAAACTAAGAAAGAATATGAAGAGAGAATAAAAGAAATTCTATTTTTATATAATGTAGATCTTGTAGTTCTTGCTGGATATATGAGGATAGTTGGTAAAACATTACTTGAAGCATTTCCCATGAGAATAATTAATATCCATCCCTCACTTCTACCATCTTTTCCTGGACTCAATGCCCAAAGACAAGCCATAGAGTATGGTGTTAAATTTTCAGGATGTACTGTCCATTTTGTTGACGAAGGAATTGATTCAGGTCCTATAATAGGACAAAAGGTTGTTCCTGTCTATGATAATGATACACCAGAATCTTTAGCAGAAAGAATATTAAAAAAAGAACATATTTTATTAAAAGAAGTTGTAAAGAAATTATGCACTGAAAAATTTATATTAGAAGGAAGGAGAGTAATTTTTATTAAAAATATGGAGGTTGATTGTAAATGAAAGTACTTGTTATAGGAAGTGGTGCACGAGAACATGCAATAATTTGGAAATTATCTCAAGATAAAAATATAAATAAAATATATGCTTATCCTGGGAATGCGGGTATTTCAGAGTTAGCAGAATGTATAAATGGTAAAATAGATGAGATTAATAAAATTGTAGAAGTAGTGAAAGAGCATAAAATTGATTGGACTATTGTTGGACCTGAGCTTCCTCTTGCTCTTGGTGTAGTTGATTCTTTTATGAAAGAAGGACTTAATATATGGGGACCTATTAAAGATGGAGCAAGATTGGAATACAGTAAAGCTTTTGCTAAAGAGATAATGAAGATTGCAAAAATTCCCACAGCAGATTTTAAAATTTTTTCTTCTTTTTCTTCTGCAAAAGAATTTATAAAAAATTCATCATACCCTTTAGTTATAAAAGCAGATGGTCTTGCGGGAGGGAAGGGGGTTAGAATAGTTCATTCTTATGAGTCTGCTTTAGAAACTTTAAATGATTTTATGGTAAAAAAAATATTTGGTACTGCTGGAGAAAGAATTATTATTGAAAAATATTTAGAAGGCAAAGAATTTTCTCTTATTGCAATAGTTAAAAATTGGAATTTTTATTTTCTCCCACCTGCTCAGGATTATAAAAGAGTAGGAGAAAAAAATACAGGTCCAAATACAGGAGGTATGGGGTCTTTTTCTCCTGTACCTTGGATAACAGATGAAATACTTGATAAATGCAAAAAAACAATTTTTAAACCATTATTAGAGGAACTTTATATAAGAAACATAAATTATCAAGGATTCTTATATGGAGGCTTAATATTAGTAAATAATGAACCTTATGTTTTAGAATTTAATGTAAGATTAGGCGATCCTGAAGCTCAAGTAATTTTACCAATTTTGGACTTTAATTTTTCAGATATCTTTACCAAAAATAATTTCTCATGGAAAGAAAATCTTAAGGCTTTATGTGTAGTTTTGGCTTCTAAGGGATATCCAGAAAAATTTGAAACAGGAAAGGAAATTATATTTGAAAAAATGGACTTAGAAAATTCCTTCATTTTCCATGCAGGTACAACTTTTCACAACGGGAAGATTGTTTCTTCGGGTGGAAGAGTTCTTGCAGTAACATCATGGGGAATAAATTTTAAAGATGTTAGAGAAAAAGTATATTCTCTTATAGATAAAATACATTTTGAGAATAAATATTTTAGAAGGGACATAGGCGAAGAACTTATTTAAAATAAAAGCTAATAGCTCCAGATACCAAAATAAATAAAGATATAAATAAAAAGCTTAGAAAATAATTTCCAGAGATATCTTTTATATAACCTATAAATGATGGGGCAAAAAGAATTCCTAAATTGATTAGAGAACTTAAAACAGAATATCCAAGACCAAATTTATCAGTAAATCTTGGTAATAAATAAAAAACTGTTGGAGGAATAAGGGCAGAAAATATTCCTGCAGTTATTATCAGAATAATGACTTTTTTAGAAAAATAGATTAAAAGTAAATTTATAGAAAGAAGAATTGAACCAATAAAAATAAAAATGTATGGTTTTGAGGTTTTATCAAGAAAATATCCAATTATAGGTGAGAAAAGAGCTCCAATTATATATAAGCTACTTATAGATGAAGCAGTAGTGAAAGAAAATCCTTTATAAATAAAATAATCTGGGGCAAAAGTTATAAATGATAAAGATCCTGCATTAAATAGTAACCATAAAATACCTAATATCCAGACTTTCTTAGATAAGGTTCTAATTGATAAAAAAATATTTTCTGAATTTTGTATTTTCTTTTCATCCTTATAGAAAGATAAAATAAATATAATTAAAAATAAAGTATAGATTGCCAAAATAAACATAGGAATTTTCCAAGAATATTTGTTAGCAATGAATCCTAAAATATTAAAGGAAAATAAAGTTGATAAAGGCATTGCTGTACTATTAATTCCCATATATTTTCCAAATTCTCTTCCTTGAAATTTTTCTGCAAGAATTTTTAATCCAACTACTCCAAGAATGATAGCTCCAAATCCTAAAATAACCCTTGATAAGAGAATCATTGAGAAATTCTTTGAAAGAATAAATAATATTTGACCTATAAGATAAAGGATTAATGAGATTATTGTAGGAATTTTTACACCAAAGTTATCTAATATGTATCCTCCAAGAATCCCAAAAAATAAAGGGGGAAGAGCAGTTATTCCCATAAGTAAGCCTGCTTGGCTTCTCTGAATATTCCAATCTCTTATAATATGGGGTAATAAAGGGGGTATTACTTGCATATTTAGGGTTAAAGCTATAGATATAAAATAAACTATTAGAAAATATAGCAATTTCTTATTCATCCTAAATTCCTCCATATTATAAAAATAAGTGATATAAAATTATATCATGTTAATCATTTTTATATTATTGACATAGAGGTGGGTTTGATGTATATTTACTTTGACATTTTTAAAGAAAGGGGTAAAAAAGAGAGAAGAGATGTTGGGACCGCATCTTATTTTAGATTTATATGGATGTCCCAAAGATATTTTAGAAGATGTTAATTACATTTATAAAATTTTAGATGAGCTACCTGAAAAAATTAACATGCATAAAATTATGCCTCCATACGTAATAAAATATGTTCCTGAAGAGGACCCTTTAGATTGGGGAATTTCAGGTATTGTTATCATTGCAGAAAGTCACATTGCAATACATACATGGCCAGAATTTAACTATGTAAGTATTGATGTTTTTTCTTGTAAAAATTTTGATGTGGAAAAGACAAAAGCAATATTAGAAGAAAAATTCCAGCCAAAAAAAATTGAATGGGAGATATTAGTAAGGGGAAGAGAGTTTCCTGTCCGTTTATTGAGAAGAGGAATGTATGGAACAGGTTAAATCCAATCCATTTTTTGCAGGAATTCCAAATTCTTCTTTTGAGAAGGCTCAGGTTGTCATTGTTCCACTGTCATATGAAGTAACCACATCTTATAAAAAAGGAACAAGAGAAGGGCCAAATTCTATCCTAAATGCATCGTATAATTTGGAACTTTTTGATGAAGAATTATATTCTATTCCAGCAGAGATAGGAATATATACATATCCTGAGCCTTCTCTTCCCATAGGAGATTTAAAACTTCCCTTAGAAATAATAAAAAAAATAACTTTGGATTTAATTAAGGCTAAAAAATTTCCTATATTTATAGGTGGAGAACATACAATAACTATTGGTATATTATCTGCATATAAAGAGATATTTTCTGATTTTAGTATTCTTCACCTTGATGCCCATTGTGATTTAAGAAAAGAATATGAAGGGACATCTTATCATCATGCTTGTGCTTTAAGAGGGTTTGGAGAAAATGAATCTTTAGTTCAAGTTGGAATAAGGAGTATATCTCAAGAAGAATGGATTTTTTTAAAAGAAAAAGATAATATTAAGGTATTTTTCTCTTGGAATATAAAAGAAGATAAGAATTGGATTAATAAAGTCTTATATTCTTTAAAATCTACTGTTTATATAACTTTTGATGTAGATGTATTTGATCCATCAATAATGCCTTCTGTGGGAACTCCAGAACCAGGAGGTTTAGACTGGTGGGAGGTCTTAAAGTTAATTAAAAATGTATTTAAAGAAAAGAAAGTATTAGGTATAGATATTGTTGAATTTTCTCCTATTCCCGGAATTATATTTCCTGAATATCTTATCTCTCGGTTAATATATAAAATTATAGGATATTATAAATTTTTTCAAGAAAAATGAAAAAAATTGCCTTAGTTTTTGGAACCAGACCTGAAGCAATAAAGATGGCACCTGTTGCTCATATTTTAAAAAATTCAAAAATTTTTAAAACACAAATTATTTTAACAGCTCAACATAGAGAACTTTTAGATCAAGTTATGACACTTTTTAATTTAGATAGTGATTATGATTTAAATATAATGCAAGAAGGACAATCTCTTACAGAAATAACTATCAGAGTACTTAAAGGACTTGATAAAATATGGGAGAAAGATAGACCAGATATCGTCTTGGTTCATGGAGATACAACTACAACATTCTCAGCAAGTTTATCTGCTTTTTATAAAAAAATACCAATAGCGCATGTAGAAGCTGGCTTAAGAACATATAATAAATATCAGCCTTATCCTGAAGAGATTAATAGACATCTTACTGGTGTCTTAGCAGATCTTCACTTCGCTCCTACAAAAACTGCAAAGGAAAATCTTATAAGAGAAAATATTCCTAAGAATAAAATTATTGTTACTGGAAATACAGTTATTGATTCTCTTTTGTATGTATACAATAATTTAGGAGATTATAAGCCAGATTTTATTCCTTCTCTTAATGGAAGGATGATTCTTCTAACTTCACATAGAAGAGAAAATTGGGGAGAACCCATGAAAAATATAGCTTTGGCATTGAAAGAAATTTTACATAAATTTAAAGATATTTATTTAATTTTTCCTATGCATCCAAATCCTTTGATTAAAGAACAATTTATGCCCTTACTTGGTTCTGAAGAGAGAGTCTTTATAATACCACCTGTAGATTACAAGACAATGGTATATCTCATTTCAAAATCTTATCTAATTTTAACAGATTCTGGGGGTATTCAAGAGGAAGCACCTTCCTTAGGAAAACCTGTCTTGGTTTTAAGAGAAGTAACAGAAAGACCTGAGGCTGTAAAAGCTGGAACTGTTAAACTTGTAGGTACTGATAAAGAAAAAATTATTAAAGAAGTTAGTAATCTTATTAATAATGAAGAATTATATAAGAAAATGGCATCCGCTATTAATCCTTATGGGGATGGGAAAGCAAGCTTAAGAATTTTTGAGAGTTTAAAATATTATTTTGGCCTTTCTAATTCTTTTCCTGAAGAATACGAAGGTGAAAAATATTAAAATTTTAGAAGAAATATTATTGGAATTATTTTTCCCTTCAAAATGTGTAATTTGTGGGACATATTTAGATGGCTATATTTGTTCAAAATGTTTAGATAGTTTACCTATACCTACTAATTATTGTAAGATATGTGGTACCCCTCTTACATATCCTGAAACTATTTGTTATAATTGTAAAAAAGGAGAAAAATATATAGATGAATTAGAATTTTTAGGTTATTATCAAGGAATTTGGGAAAAATTAATAACAAAATTTAAATTTGAAAATAAACCCTTTCTTGCAAAGACCTTTGCTCAGTTAGGAAAAACTAAAATAAATAAGAGGAATTGGGATATAAATTATATTACTTTTGTTCCCATGTGGAGAGATAAAGAAATTAAAAGAGGATTTAATCAATCTAAGGTATTATCTATCTTTTTAAGTAAAGAATTAAATATTAAAAGTGTATCTTTATTACATCAAAAAAGACCTACCTTAGAACAAAAATCCTTGAATTATAAAGATAGAATATCAAATGTTAAAGATGCATATAAAATTTTAAACAATGAAGATATAAATGGGAAGAATATTCTTTTAGTAGATGACGTCTATACAACTGGAGCTACTTTAAATGAATGTGCCAAGGAATTAAAACAGGGTGGAGCAAAAGTAATATTTTCCTTTGTTATATGTAGAACAATATTAGGTTAGGAGGTATATCACATGCAGATTAATATTACTGGTAAAAATATTGATATCTCTCAAAGTATTCAGGAATATACTGAAAAAAAACTCTTAAAACTTTCACGTTTCTTTGATCAAATTTCACAAATTGAAGTAGTTTTTAAAGGAGAAGATAGAAAAGATCTTGGAAAAACCCATATTATTGAGGTAACAATGAAAGTTAATGGAAGAATAATTAAAGCTTCTGAAGAAAATCAAGATTATAAAACATGTATAGATTTAGTGATAGATAAATTAGAAATACAATTAAAAAAATTAAAGGAAAAATTGACAGAAAGAGGAAAAAAAGCAGTAAGCCTTCCTGAAGCATTATCTTCTAAAAATGAAACTCAGCCCAAAATTGTGAAGATAAAAAGATTTGAACTTAAACCCATGGATATTGAAGAAGCAATTCTTCAGATGGAGATGTTGGGTCATTCTTTCTTCTTATACAAGGATTCTGAGACCAATAAAATTTCTCTTTTATATAAAAGAAAAGATGGAAATTATGGATTAATAATAAGTGAGGATAAATAATGGGTTTTTTCTCAAAATTTTTTGATTCAAATACAAAAATAATAAAAAAATTAGAGGAGTATGTAAAAAGAATAAACGATTTAGAGCCTGAAATATCTAAGCTTTCTGATGAAGAATTAAGAAATAAAACTTTTGAATTTAAAAATAGATTAGAAAGAGGAGCAAAATTAGATGATTTATTGATAGAAGCTTTTGCAACTGTAAGGGAAGTTGCAAAAAGGAAAGTTGGGATGAGACCATTTGATGTTCAACTTATGGGAGGAATTGTACTACATCAAGGTAAAATTGCAGAGATGCAGACAGGCGAAGGAAAAACTTTAGTTGCTACTATGCCTGCTTATCTTAACGCTTTAGAAGGTAAGGGAGTTCATATAGTAACTGTAAACGATTATTTAGCAAAAAGAGATAGATATTGGATGGGCCCTATTTATGAGTCATTAGGTCTTTCTGTAGGTCTTTTACAACATGACACACCATTATTAGAAAGGAAAAAAGCATATGAGGCGGATATTACTTATGGAACTAACAATGAATTTGGATTTGACTATTTAAGAGATAATATTGCTCTTTCTCCTGATCATTTAGTTCAAAGACCCCTAAACTATGCAATTGTAGATGAAGTAGATAGTATTTTAATAGATGAGGCAAGAACTCCATTGATAATATCAGGGCCTTCTCAAGGAAATAGTCATATATATAAACTTGCAATAAGAGCTGCAAGAGCCCTTGAAAAAGATAGAGATTATACTGTTGATGAAAAAACAAAGACAGTCTCGTTGACAGATGAGGGTCTAAAAAGAGCAGAAAGATTTTTAGGAGTAAAAGATTTATACGACTTTGAACATATGGATTTAGCACATGCCCTTTTACAATGCTTAAAAGCTATAAATCTTTTTCATAGAGATAGAGATTACATTGTTAAAGATGGTGAAGTTATCATTGTTGATGAGTTTACAGGAAGATTAATGTTTGGAAGAAGATATAGCGATGGTCTGCACCAAGCTATAGAGGCAAAAGAAGGGGTAAGAATTAAGGAAGAAAATATTACATTGGCAACAATATCTATTCAAAATTACTTTAGAATGTATAAGAAACTCTCTGGAATGACCGGAACTGCTGCAACTGAAGAAGAAGAATTTGTAAAAATTTATGGTTTAGAAGTTGTTGTCATACCACCAAATAAGCCCTTAAGACGTATAGAGTATCCTGATTTTATATATAAAACAGAAAAAGAAAAATTTGAAGCGGTAGTAAAAGAAATTGAGGAACTTTATAAAATTGGAAGACCAGTCCTCGTAGGAACCACATCCATTGAGAAATCAGAGAGGCTAAGTCAAATGTTGAAAAGAAAGGGGATTCCCCATCAAGTACTTAATGCAAAATATCATGAAAAAGAGGCATATATTATTGCACAAGCGGGTAGATATAAAGCAGTTACTATAGCAACTAACATGGCAGGAAGGGGAACTGATATTCTTCTTGGAGGAAACCCTGAGATGCTTGCAAAACAAGAAGTTAATCCAGAAAAGGATAAAGAAAAATATTTAAAAAAGCTTGATGAATATAAAAAGATATGTGAAGAAGAAAGAAATAAAGTTGTAGAACTTGGAGGATTACATGTAATTGGAACAGAAAGACATGAAAGTAGAAGGATAGATAATCAGTTAAGAGGAAGAGCAGGGAGACAAGGAGATCCTGGATCTTCAAGGTTTTATCTATCTCTTGAAGATGATCTTTTAAGACTTTTTGGTGGTGAACAAATTAAAAATCTTATGTCAAGATTAGGTATGGAAGATGGACAACCAATTGAATCTCCATTATTAACTAAAATTATTGAAAATAGTCAAGCAAAAGTTGAAAAGATGAATTTTGAGATAAGAAAACAGCTGTTAGATTATGATGATGTCTTAAATAAACAAAGAGAAATAGTTTATGGGGAAAGAAGAAAAATTCTATTGAGTGATAATTTAGAGGAACTAATAGAAAAAATGTTAAATAGAGTAATTGAAAGATTCTTTAACGAGTTATTACAGGAAGATAAAAATGAATGGCATAAACCTTTCATAAATCTTTTTGGATTTTTACCAAAGGATTGGGTAGAAATCATCTCTAAGAAAGAAGATGATGCTTTAGAAGAGTTGAGAAAAAGAATCTTTGATAAATTAGAGGAAAGAAAAAAAGAGTTTGGAGAAGAAGCATGGATACAGATTCAAAAAATTATTTTATTATATGTTTTAGATAAGTTATGGATAGAACATTTAAACGATATGGATGCTCTAAGAGAAGGGATAGGATTAAGAGCTGTAGCTCATCATGATCCTTTAGTTGAATATAAAAAAGAGGCTTATGAAATGTTTCAACAAATGGTGTATACTTTTGAACAGGAAAGTATAAGATATTTATTCAGTATACATGTAACACAAGAAAAATCATCAAAAGTTACAGATAGAGGCAGGAGGTAGTATAAAATGGCAATTTACTCTGCCGAGTTAATACAAAAATTCCAAGAAATAGTTGAAAAATTTAATCAACTAAGAGGTTATCTTTGACATAGATAAAGAAGAAAATGAGTTAAAGATTATTGAGAATAAAATTATAGAGGAAGGATGGCAAGATCAAGATAAATTAAAGGATTTTTCAACAAGATATCATAAATTGAAAAATAAATTAGAGAAATGGAAAATTTTAATAAATGAAATAAATGAACTTACTGAATGGAAAGAATTTCTAGATGAAGGTGAGGAATATAGAGAAGAGTTTCTACAAAGGATAAAAAGAATAGAAAAGCTTTTAAGAGAATTTGAAATAGATTCAATTCTTGATGATCCTCATGATAAGAGTAATGCTATTTTATCTCTTCACGCTGGTACAGGTGGTACAGATGCTCAAGATTGGACTGAGATGCTTTTAAGGATGTATATAAGATGGGCTGAAAAGAAGGGCTTCAAAGTAAAGATAACAGATATTTCTCCAGGTGAAGAGGCAGGAATAAAAAGTGCTACTTTATTTATAGAAGGAGAAAATGCTTATGGATATTTGAAGGGAGAAAAAGGAGTACATAGATTAGTTAGAATTTCACCTTTTGATGCAAATCATAGAAGGCATACATCATTTGCATTGGTTGAAGTTATACCTGAGCTTCCAGATAGTAAAATTGAGATAAGACCAGAAGATTTAAAGATAGAGACCTTTAGAGCAGGTGGGGCAGGAGGTCAGCATGTAAATAAAGTTGAATCAGCTGTAAGAATCACTCATATCCCTACAGGAATAGTTGTTCAATGCCAAAATGAAAGGTCTCAATATGCAAATAAAGAAATGGCAATGAGAATATTAAAAGCAAGATTAGAAGATTTAGAGGAGAAAAAAAGAAGACAGCAAATTCAAGCATTAAAAGGTGAGATTCAAGAAATAAGTTGGGGAAATCAAATAAGAAGTTATGTATTTCATCCATATACTTTAGTGAAAGATCATAGAACAGGTATAGAAATAGGAGATGTTCAATCAGTTATTGATGGTGATTTAGATGCATTTATTGAAGCATATTTATATAAAGAGTGGTATAAAAATTATAAAAAATGAAAAAAATTTTAATTTTTGGATACTTTGGTGAAGGAAACTTTGGTGATGACTTAATTTTTGATGCTCTTAAAAAAATATTTTCTAATAATTTTATAATTGGTGTTTTTTCAAAAAAAAATTATTATAAAGATGTAATAAATTTTGAAAGATATAATATTAAAAGTATAATAGAAGCAATAAATTGGTCTGATATTGTAATTGGAGGTGGAGGTGGAGTTTTACAAGATAAGACAAGTTTTAAATCACTTCTTTATTATATATTTATTATCTGGTTTTCAGTCCTAACTGGGAAAAGAGTTTATATAATAGGACAAAGCTTTAGTACATTTAAATATAAGATAAGTAGATTTTTAGTTAGTAAAACACTAAAGAAGTGTGAAAAAATATATGTTAGAGATAGATTTTCTTTAAGCCTTTTAAATTATATGGGAATAAATAATAAAAAGTTAAAATATATTCCTGATTTAGTTTTTCTTATAGATATACCTAATATATCCTATGAAAAAAAATATTTAGGTATAAATTTCAGATCATGGAAGAATTTGAAGCCTAAAAACTTAGAAAATATTTTAGAATTTTTAAAGAAAGAAGGAGATTTATTATTTTTCTCCTTTCAAGATTCTACAGATTTAGAATTTTTTAATAATTTTTCAAAAGATATCATAAAAGATATTAAAATAATTTCAACAAAAGATGAGGAATTTTGGAATTATTTTTTATCTTGTAAATATTTTATTGGAATGAGACTACATTCTCTTATTCTTGCAACTATTTCAGGTATTCCATTTTTAGGACTATCTTATGATGATAAAATAGATGCCTTTGTTTATGATCTTGGATGGAAATATTTATTATCAATTTCTAAACTTGATAATTTTGAATCATTATGGAAACAATTAAAGGAAGAGCAAGGTTTGGAAAATTACTTAAGATTTAAAAGTTATGAGTTGAAAGAAAAATTATTAAATGAAATTGAGAACCTAAAGAACGAACTATGATGGTTTTAGATATTTTAAAAATACCTTTCACATTTTTTGAGAATAATAATGAGTTTGAAGAGAAAATTTTACAATTATTAAATGAAGATAGATTACACACAATCTTTACACCAAATGCAGAAATTATTGTTAATGCCTATAAAGATAAAAATTTCCAAAATATCCTTAAAAACTCTTCTTTAAATCTTCCTGATGGAATTGGTATTATTCTTCTAACAAAAAAATTAGGATATAAAGGACTAAAAAGATTTGCAGGGATTGACGCTATGATAAATTTGATAAATATTTCACAAAAGAAAGGTCTTTCTATATATTTCTTGGGTGCTAAAGAAGAAGTATTAAAAGATATGATTGAAAAATTAAGAATTAAGTTTCCCAAAATTATAATTTCTGGATTTCATCATGGGTTTTTTTCAGAAGCGGAAATAGAAAAGATTATAGAAGATATAAATAGATCAAAAAGTGATATTCTCTTTGTTGCTTTAGGTGCTCCAAAGCAAGAATATTTTATTTATAAAAATAAAGAAAAATTAAATGTAAAAATTGCTATGGGGGTTGGAGGAAGTTTTGATGTCCTTTCTGAGAGAAAAAAAAGAGCTCCTAAAATATTTATTATTCTTGGTTTAGAATGGTTATATAGATTAATTCAAGAACCAAAAAGAATTATTAAAAGATTACCAAATCTTTTATATTTTTTATATATACTTTTAAGATATGATAAAAAAATTTTTTGATTACATAGGAATATTATTTGGGGTTATTCTCGTAGCAGTAAGTATAGTAGTTTTTTTAGCCCCCAACAAACTCGTTGGAGGTGGAATTAGCGGAATATCTATTATTCTTTATTATATATTAAAACTTCCCATAGGAATTACTATGTTAATATTAAATATCCCAATTTTTATTCTTGGTATTAAGCTATTGGGAATTCATTTTGGATTTAAAACCTTCTTTGGAACAATTCTTCTTTCATTATTAGTTGACATTTTTAATAAACATCCTTCAATACCATTAATCACCAATAATTTTTTAGCTACTGTTTATGGAGGACTTATTGCAGGAATTGGATTAGGAATAGTATTTAAATATGAAGGCTCTACAGGAGGGACAGATATTCTTGCACAAATTCTTTCACATTATACAGGACTAAATTTAGGTCAATCACTTCTTATTATAGATGGTATAATAGTATTAATTGCAGGTTTTATTTTTAATTTTGAATTAGCTTTATATGCACTCTTAGTAATTTTTATACAGGGTTATGCTATTGATTTAGTACAAGAAGGTCTGTCTTATACTAAAGCTGCTTTAATATTTTGTGATAATCCAAGAGAATTGGGAGAAAAAATTCTAAAAGATTTAGGTAGGGGTGTAACTATTATTTATGGTATGGGTCTTTATACTGGTCAAGAAAGAGAGATTATTTATTGTGTAGTAAGTCAATCTGAAGTTGCAAAATTAAAAGATATTATTCAAAAAAATGATCCAAAAGCCTTTGTTGTAATATCTCCTGCTCATGAGGTTTTAGGTGAGGGTTTCAAATCATTTAAGAGATGAAGAAAATTGTTCTTGCTTCAAGTTCTCCAAGAAGAGAGTTACTTTTAAAGCAAATAGGTTTAGATTTTATTGTCTATCCCAGTAATATAGATGAAAAAATTTTATCAGAAAAAATCTCTCCTAAGGAATTTGTATTAAAAATTGCTTTAGAAAAAGCAAGAAGAGTTGCAAACATATTTAATGAAGCTATAATAATAAGTGCAGATACAATTGTGGTTTTAGATGGAATAATCTTAGGAAAACCAAAGGATAGAGAAGATGCGATTAATATGTTAAAAAGATTAAGAGGAAAAATCCATCAAGTTTTTACAGGAATTGTTGTTTGGGAGACGCCTACTAATAAATATTTGGTAAGGGTTGTGAAAAGTTTAGTTAAAATGAGAGATTATTCTTTAGAGGAAATTGTTAATTATGTAAATACTGGGGAGCCTTTTGATAAAGCAGGTGCATATGGGATACAAGGAAAAGGAGCCCTTCTCGTTGAAAAAATAGAGGGGGATTACTATAATATAGTTGGTCTTCCATTAGCTTCTTTAAATTTACTTTTGAAAAAATTTGGTATTAAATTATTATAAAAAGAAGGAGGATATATGGCATTTAATATTTTAGCAAATATATTTTCAAAAGATCTTGGTATAGATTTAGGCACTGCTAATACAGTTGTATATGTTAGAGGAAAAGGAATAGTAATATTTGAACCATCCATGGTTGCAGTAAGAAGAGAGGATAAAAAAGTAATTGCAGTTGGGGAAGAAGCAAAAAAAATGCTTGGTAGAACACCTGAAGATATAATTACTATAAGACCTCTGAAAGATGGAGTTATTGCAGATTTTGAATTTGCTGAAAAGATGCTTAGATATTTTATTGAAAAGGCTCATAATAGAAGAGACCTTTTTGTGAGTCCTCGTATGGTTATTGGAATACCATCTGGAACCACATCAGTAGAAAGAAGAGCGGTAGTTGATACTGCCTATCATGCTGGGGCGAGAGATGTCTTACTAATAACAGAACCTATGGCAGCAGCCTTAGGAGCTAACATACCAATTTGGGAGCCTTCAGGAAATATTATTGTAGATATTGGTGGGGGAACAACAGAAATAGCAGTAATATCTCTTGGAGGAATTGTTGTAAGTAGTTCTATTAAAGTAGCAGGTGACGAAATGGATGAAGCAATAATGCACTTTATTAGAAAGAAATATAGCCTTTTTATTGGAGAAAGGACTGCTGAAGAGATAAAGATAAAGCTTGGAAATGTATCATTTAATGATGAAAATAAAGAGTATATGGAAGTAAAAGGAAGAGACCTTATAAGTGGAGTTCCAAAAACAATTGAAATTTCTTCTATTGAGGTAAGAGAGGCTTTAAGAGAAACAGTTAATATGATTGTAAATACCATAAGAGATACCTTAGAAAAGACTCCCCCAGAGCTTGCTGCGGATATAATGGATAAAGGTATTATTCTCTCAGGAGGTGGAGCATTATTAAAAGGTTTAGATGAATATATTACTGAAGAATTGGGTGTATTTACCTTTGTTGCAGAGGATCCTCTATACTGTGTGGTAAAAGGAACAGGAAAGGTAATTGAAGAATTTGAAAAATACAAAGAAATATTGCCTAAGATCAGTACTTATTATTAATGAAAGAAAAGAAAAGATTAAGATATCGTGCATATATTTTCCTTATACTAATAGCTCTAATTCTTTGGAATGAAGGACTGTTAGAAGATTGGGTATTTGTTCTTCAAAAATTTTTCTTTAATCAAATTAATAATTTAAAAAATTTCTCAAAAGATCTAAGAGATTTTTTTACTATATATGAAAGCTTACAAGAAGAAAAAGAATATTGGAAAAAAGAGACAGAAAGACTATATAAAGAAAATGTAAATCTTAAATTAATCTTAGAGAATATTAAAAGAAATGAAAACTTTTTATGGATAAAAGACATTAAAATAGATAATTATTCTCTTATCCCAGCAGTAATCATAAGTAGAGATGTTATAAGTTGGTATACTAATTTTAGAATCAATAAAGGTAAAAAAGATGGAATAAAGGAAAATATGCCTGTTCTTTATGAGGATCAATTAATAGGTAAAATTGATAGAGTATATAACAATTTCTCAGATGTTAAAACAATTTATGATCCATCTTTCTCTGTTGGTGTAATTATATATGAAACAAGAGATCAGGGTATTGTAAAGGGAAATATAGATCATATAGAGCTTTTATATCTTTTTTCAGATAATGGAATAAAAAATGGATTTAAAGTAATTACTTCTGGAATAGATGATGGTATACCTTATGGATTAAAAGTTGGATATATTTCTGAATTAAATAAAGATTCTATACTCATTTTACCCAAGGTCATAATTACACCCTTCTTTGATATTTCAAAAATAGAGGGGGTAATAGTTTGCAAGACATATTAATTTATTTAGTTACACCTATTTTATGTCTTATTCAAGGATATTTAAATTTAGGCAACTTTGAACCACATCTTTTAATTCTTTTTTATTCTTTCTTAAGATTAAGATCATTAAATAAAAGAGATTTTTTTATCTATTTTTCCTTCTGGGAATCTCTGTTTTCTTCATATCTCTTCTATAAATTTTTTTTATTTTGGCTTATCATAGAGATAATAATAGATTATTGGGATAAAAGGTTTTATTTAGCTCATAAAAGTTTCTCTTTTCTCCTTATAATTATTTTGAGTCTACTTAACATAATATATTGGAATTATAATTTATTTCTTAGTTTAAACATAAAATTAATAGAAAAAATATTATTTTTTACTTCAGCTAACTTAATATCATTTTTACCTTTCTATATCTTTCTTAAACCAACAATAGAGAAAAAAAGATATGAAGAAAGGTAGAATTTTTCTCATATTTATTCAAATATTGATGTTAATTATTTTGGTTAGATTATATAATCTTCAAATAGTCAAAGGAAATTTTTATGAAGAACTTTCTAAAAGAAACTATTTAAAATTTATAATACTTCCTGCACCGAGAGGATTAATTTTAGATAGAAATGGTAAAATATTAGCCTCAAATAAAATTTCATATTCTATTTATCTTGTACCTCCATATAAATTAGATGATAAAAACAAATATAAGAAATTAGCTGAAATATTGAGTTTATCATATAATGATTTAGAGATTAAACTAAAAAATATATACTCTTATACTCCAGCTATTTTATTAAAAAATAATCTATCAATAAAAGAAATATCAAGTTTGGAAGGAAATAGAGATAAACTACCACCTTTTATTATTAATATGGAGCTTAAAAGAGTTTATCCTTATGGCAATTTAGCGTCACATATATTAGGATATATGGGAGAAATTAGTAAAGAAGAATTAGACGAAAACTATTCATTAGGAGATTTTGTTGGTAAAACGGGAATAGAAAAAATTTATGAAAATTATTTAAAAGGTAAGAAAGGATATAGAGGAATAGATATTTCTTCAGGTAATAAAAGTTATAACCTACTTTCAAGTAAGGATCCTGAACCTGGAAATACTATTGTTTTAAGTATTGATTTGGAATTACAGAATCTTGCCGAAAAAGCTATAGGAAATGATGCAGGAGCTATTATAGTTTCAAATCCTTTTACAGGAGAAATTCTTGCTTTAGTAAGTAATCCGAGTTTTGATCCAAATAAATTTATTGAGGGATTTTCCATCAAGGAATGGAATGAACTTGTAAATAATGAAAAGAAACCTTTAAATAATCGTGCAATTTCTTGCCTTTATCCTCCTGGATCAATTTTCAAATTAATAACTGCCCTATCCGCTGTAGAAAATGGTAAAGTTTCATTAAATGAAAAATTTTATTGTTCGGGTTATTATCGTCTTGGTAGTATGACATTCTCTTGTTGGAAAAAAAGTGGCCATGGGAGATTAAATTTTCTTGAAGGAATAGCTCAATCATGTAATATTGTATTTTTTAATATAGGATTAAGAGTAGGACCTGACGAGATATCTAAAATGGCTAAGAATTTTGGTTTAAATGATAAATTGGGAATTGATTTGCCTAATGAAATTAAAGGTTTTATTCCATCACCTCAATGGAAGAAAGAAAATTTAAAAGAACCCTGGTATCCAGGAGATACTTTAAATATGTCTATTGGACAAGGTTATATTCTTCTTACACCTTTAGATGTGCATTTTATAGTAAGCATGATTGCAACAGAGGGATTAGGCTACAGACCACATTTATTAAAAGAAATAATAAATCCTAAAGGAGAAAAGATATTAATATATAAGCCTGAGTTAATAAAAAAAGTATCTTTAAAAAAGGAAACTTGGAATATAATAAAAGAAGGGATGAAACTTGTAGTAGAGAGAGGAACAGGAAGAATTGCCCAGGGAAAGATTTGGAAAGTTGCTGGGAAAACAGGAACTGCTGAAAACCCTCATGGTGAAGGGCATGCATGGTTTAGTGCCTTTTTTCCCTATGAAAATCCTAAATATGTAGTTACTGTTTTTATAGAACATGGAAAAACAGGAGGAGGTAAATCTGCCCCTATAGCAAAGCAAATTATTGACTATTTAGAGAAGAAAGAGGTAGAGGGATTTGGAAAAAATTTTAATTAAAGGAGATTTAAAGGAAGGATTAAAGATATATGTTGACCCTTCCTTAAATTGGGAAGAAATAAAAACTGCACTATGGAATGAATTTGAAAAAAATGAAAGATTTTTAAAAGGTCTCTATATTAATATTGATTTAAAAGAAATAAAAATTGATGAGGAAGATTGGTTAAATTTTCAACAAAAAATTTTTCAGAGATTTGGTATAATTTTAATAAGAGAATTTTTAGTGACAAAAATCACAGATAAAAATATTGCACAGATTATAATTGGACCGATAAGGAATGGACAAAAATATATATCAAAAGATAATATACTTATTTTAGGAGATATTAATCCAGGTGGTGAAGTGATTAGTGAGAAAAGTATATTTGTTTTGGGTAAAATAAGAGGATCAGTTTACGCAGGAAAAGAAAATAATAGAAAAGCAATTATATTTGCATTAAGTTTACAACCTATACATTTACAAATTGCAAATTTAATATGGGATAAAGAGGAAATTTTTGAATCAAAGAGTGGATATTGGGTTTATATAGAAGATAATATATTAAAAATTAGTATAAATTTTTAGGAGGAAAATATGGGTGAAGCTATAGTTATTACTTCAGGAAAAGGGGGTGTAGGAAAAACCACTGCTGTAGCAAATATAGGTGTAGGATTAGCATTAAAAGGATATAATGTTGCTTTAGTAGATACAGATATAGGATTAAGAAATTTGGATCTACTTTTAGGTTTAGAAAACAGGGTAGTTTATAATATAGTTGATGTTGCTGAAAAAAGATGTCAATTAAGACAAGCATTAATTAAAGATAAAAGGCTCTCAAATCTTTACCTGCTTCCTGCTGCCCAAACTCGTGAAAAAGATGCAGTTACAAGAGAACAAATAAAGGAAATTATTAATATATTAAAGTCTCTATTTGATTTTGTTCTAATTGATTCTCCCGCAGGTATAGAACAAGGATTTAAAAATGCTATTGCAGGTGCAGATTCTTCTATAGTTATAACGACACCTGAAGTTGCAGCAGTAAGAGATGCAGATAGAGTAATTGGTTTGTTAGAAGCAAACGGTTTTAGAGATCCACTTTTAATTATTAATAGAGTTAGACCTGAGATGATTAAAAGAGGGGATATGTTAAGTGTAGAAGATGTGTTGGAAATATTATCCATTAAATTATTAGGTATAGTTCCTGAAGATGAGGGTATAATAATTAGTGTAAATAAAGGTGAACCAATTATTTTCAATGGTAATCAAAGTAAAGCAGGAACAGCTTTTACTTTAATAGTAAAAAGTTTATTAGGAGAAAAAGTAGATTGGAATAGTCTTTTTGCAGAATCTTCTCTTATGGAGAGATTGAGAAAATTTTTTAACATATAAGGAGGAAAAATGTCAATCTTTGATTGGGGTGGGAAGCATAAGTCTACACGAGAATTAGCAAAAGAGCGTCTTCAACTTGTTTTGGTATATGATAGAGCCCACTTAGATCCAGGAATTGTTGATTCTTTAAAAGAAGATTTAGTAAATACTATTTCCAAATATCCAAATTTTGATATAAAAAATCTTTATATTGATTTTTCTCAAAAAGATGATCAGGTAGTTTTAAGAATTGATATCCCCATAAAAATTTGAAAAATTATCTTGACAAAAAATTTTTTTTATTTTATTCTTTTATTTGTAAGAAAAACGTTTTCTAAATTTAAAATAAATAGAAAGGGGATGATTTTTATAAAATTTGATATAACAGAAAAGAAAACCTTAAAAGGTATCTATTTTAAAGAAATAAATATTCTTATTGCTCTTATCCTACTAAGTGTTATTATAACCATTATTAATCCTCGCTTTCTTACATCCTTTAATCTTCAAATAATAGCAAGACAGGTTGCTATATTTGGTCTCTTAGCTATAGGAGAAACTCTTGTTATTATTGGGGGAGGAATTGATCTTTCTGTTGGATCTCTTGTTGCACTTACAGGAGTTTTAGTTGCTCTTTTAATGAAAAATGGTTTTGATGTAATATTATCTATAATAATTGTACTTATTATCTCATCACTAATTGGATTTTGGCATGGTATCTTTGTTACAAAGCTTAATGTACCACCATTTATTATAACCTTAGGAACATTAACTGCAGCAAGAGGACTTGCATCAGTAATTACAAAAGGTTGGCCAATAATAGGTTTACCTACAAGCTTTTTCTTTATTGGCCAGGGAGATATTTGGGGAATTCCTTTTCCTCTTATCATACTTTTGATCTTTGCATCTATTGCATTTTTTATAACAAAATTTACTGTATTAGGAAGACAACTTTATGCAACTGGTGGAAATATTGAAGCTGCAAGACTTTCTGGAATAGATGTTGATAAAAGAAGAATTTTTACATATATTGTAAGTTCCTTTTTGGCTGGTGTAACTGGAATTATTGTTGCATCACGACTAAGTCAAGGTCAGGCAGGAGTAGGAGGTGGATATGAGTTAAGTGCTATAGCTGCAGCAGTGATAGGAGGAACTTCATTATCTGGTGGTGAAGGGACAATTTTAGGAACAATTATTGGAGCTGCAATAATGAGTGTTATATATAATGGATTAATACTCTTAGAAATCTCATCTTATTGGCATGATGTGGTTATGGGAATGGTTATTGTATCTGCTGTTACTCTTGATATCTGGAGAAGGAAAAAGAAAAGATATTAAAAGGAGGTGAGATAAAAATAAAAAAATTTTTTCCCCAAAATTAAAAAATTTTATTTAAGGAGGGTTTCTTAAATGCGTAAAGTTTTATTAGTGATTTTATTATCTCTTTTAACATTAGTATTTCAATTAGGTTATACACAACAAATACATGTAGCAGTAATTGGAAAATCAGTTCACCCTTATTGGTCTGAAGTAGAATTAGGAGTTAAGAAAGCAGCATCAGATTTAAAAATAAAAGCAACATTCTTTGTACCTCAAAAGGAAGATATTCCAGCTCAAATTGCACAAATGGAATCCTTCATTGCGATGGGAGTTAATGGAATTGCAGTAGCTCCTTCAGATCCTACAGCAATTGCACCCACTATAGAGAAAGCTCTTGCAAAAGGCATTCCTGTTATTACCTTAGATACAGATGCACCTCAAAGTAAGAGGCTTGTATACATAGGTACAGATAATTATAGTGCAGGTAAACTTGCAGGACAAGTAATGGCTCAATTGTTGGGAGTCCGTGGTGGTAAAATTGCTATCGGAACAGGTTCTTTAACAGCAATGAACTCCTTGGAAAGAATGAGAGGTTTTATGGATGGAATAGCACAAAATAAGAGAGCAGTTGTAGTCACAAAACCTGCATTATGTGATTTTGAGGATACTGGAAGAGCTGTGACTTTAGCAGAACAAGCACTTCTAACATACCCTGATTTAAGGGGATTTTTTGGTGTCTATGCATTTAATGGACCTGCAGCTGCAAAAGCTGTAAAGTCTGCAAATAAGGTAGGACAAGTTTTAATTGTATGTTTTGATACAACTCCAGAACATATGCAACTTATTAAAGAAGGTGTTATTGCAGCTACTATTGGTCAGAGACCTTACATGATGGGATATAAGAGTGTAGAAATTTTATATAAAATGGCTACTCAAGGTGTAGATGCAACATTGAAAGAACTTCCAGCAAATAGAATTATTGATACAGGTGTAGATGTAGTAGCTGCTGAACAGTATGTAAAATTAATAAAAGGAATACCTGTTAACACTGTTGAGCAATATAGAAAAAAATTAGTTGATTTAGGAATTCCAGTTCAAGGTTGGTAATTAAAGGGAGGGGATATCCCCTCCCTTTTAAATATTTAGGAGGGTATATGAATCAAGAATTATTATTAAGAATGGAAAAAATATCAAAAGCATTTCCTGGTGTTCAAGCTTTATATAAAGTAGACCTTGATGTATATAAAGGTGAGATTTTGGCTTTAGTTGGTGAAAATGGTGCAGGCAAATCTACTTTAATGAAAATTCTTACAGGTGTTTATAAAAAAGATGAAGGGAAAATTATATTTAAAGGAAAAGAAATTGAACCTAAGAATCCTCATCATGCTCAGAGCTTAGGAATATCAATGATTTATCAAGAATTTAATCTTGTTCCCAATTTAGATATTGCTACCAATATATTTCTGGGTCAAGAGCCAAAGAAATTTTTAAATATATTTGATTCAAAGAAAACAAAAGAAGAGACAAAAAGACTTCTTGGAATGCTTGGCTTAGATATTAATCCAGATATTATGATAAAAGATTTAACTGTAGCACAACAGCAATTAGTTGAAATAGCAAAGGCATTAGCTTTTAAATCTGAACTAATAATCATGGATGAGCCAACTTCCGCTTTAGCAGGTAGGGAAGTAGAAAGACTTTTTGAGATTATGAGAAAACTAAAAGGGGAAGGAATTTCTATTATATTTATAACTCATCGTTTAGAAGAAGTTTTTTCTATTGCTGATAGAATAGTAGTTTTAAGAGATGGTCAAAAAGTTGGAGAACTTACATGTGAAGAAAATAAAATCAATGATGTAATAAAACTTATGGTGGGAAGAGAGATTAGAGTGATACCAAGAAAAAAATTAGAAACAAAGGATATAATATTGGAAGTAAAAAACCTGTCATCACCACCTCTTATTAAAAACATTAGTTTTTATTTAAAAAGAGGAGAAGTTTTAGGCATTTCAGGACTTGTAGGATCAGGAAGAACAGAAATAGTAAGAGCTCTTTTTGGTGCTAATCCTAAGACATCTGGGGAAATATTATTAGAGGGAAAAAAGGTAGAGATAAAAACTCCAAGAGATGCTGTTAAATTGGGAATTGGACTTGTTCCTGAGGATAGAAAACTGCAAGGTCTTATATTGAATATGGCTGTTTATGAGAATCTTTCTTTACCAAGTCTTCCATTTACTTTTAAAAATGGAATTATTAAATCTTTAAAAGAATATGAAATCGTTAATAATTATGTTAATAGATTAAAGATTAGAACTCCTCATATATTTGAAAAAGTTAATAACCTTTCAGGTGGTAACCAGCAAAAAATAGTTGTTGCAAAATGGTTAGCACTAAAACCTAAAATTCTCATATTAGATGAGCCAACTCGTGGTATAGATGTAGGTGCAAAAGCTGAAGTTCATCAATTGATTGATGAAATGGCAAGACAAGGAATAGGTATAATATTAATTTCATCTGAGCTTCCAGAAATTCTTGCTTTGTCAGATAGAATACTTGTAGTTTCTAAGGGAAGAATAACTGCTGAAATATATAGGGAAGAAGCAAATCAAGAGAAAATTATGCAATATGCAATCATATAATTTTTATGGTATAATTATTCTTAAAATCGGGGCGTAGCGCAGGGGTTAGCGCGTCCGTTTGGGGTGCGGAAGGTCGCTGGTTCGAGTCCAGTCGCCCCGACCACTTAATTTCAAAATCATATCTCGGGGCGTAGCGCAGTGGAAGCGCGCCTGCTTCGGGAGTAGGAGGTCGCTGGTTCAAGTCCAGTCGCCCCGACCAGATTTTTGTAATAAATTATGAAAAAATATATTCATGCATACATATATGGCATAGTTCAAGGGGTAGGGTATAGATATTTTGCTTATAAATGGGCAAAAAAATTAGGAATTAAAGGAATGGTAAAGAATCTTTCTGATGGTAGAGTTGAAGTAGAAGGTGAGGGAGAAGAAGAAAGTTTAAATCTTTTCTTAGAAAAATTATCTCAAGGTCCTCTTGGTGCAGTAGTTGAAAAGATAGATGTTCAATGGAAAGATTATATAGGTCTATTTAATGACTTCTATATTTATTGAGGGTTGCAGAAATGTTCTATCAATGGTATGTTGATCAAGTTGTAGAAGATCAACTTCATTGTTATGCTATTGAAGATGTTTTAGTAGATATTAAAACTCATTGGCAAAAAATTCAAATAATAAAAACAAAAACATTGGGAAAATGTTTAATTATTGATGGGAAAATTCAATCATCAGAAGCAGATGAGTATATATATCATGAATCATTAGTCCATCCTTCTTTAATTTTACATCCTGATCCAAAAGAAATATTAGTTATTGGGGTAGGGGAAGGAGCTACTTTAAGAGAAATTCTTAAATATGAAGATGTACATATAATTGCAGTAGAGATAGATCCAGAAGTTATTAATTTTGCTGAACAATATTTAGAAGAGTGGCATCAAGGAGCTTTTAAAGATTTTAGGGTTAAATTAATTTATGAAGATGGATGGAAATATATGGAAGAGACTGAAAATTATTTTGATGTTATTATTCTTGATCTTCCTGAACCATATCCTAATACTCCTGCATTTAGATTATATTCTTCTGAATTTTATAAAATGGTATATGATAGACTAAAACCTAATGGAATAATGGTAACTCAAGGAGAAACCACTCAATGGGGTCAACAGGAAAGACATTTTTGGATAAGAAAAAATATTAAAAATATTTTCAAAGATAAAGTTTATTCATATCAGGCCTATATTCCATCTTTTGATAGCAGTTGGGGTTTTATAATGGCAGGAAAAGGAGATTTAAATCCATTTAAATCAATAGAAGAAATTGATAGATTAATTAAAAATAGAGTAAAGGGTGAGTTAAAATTTTATGATGGAATAACTCATTTATCATTATTTTATTTACCTAAGTATTTAAGGGACTAATTTGGAAAAGGAACTTTTTGATAGTTGGGAAGAAAAAAGAAAAAGACAGAAGTTAGTAAATCTTTTAAGAGATGAAGGCATAACATCTGAAGATGTCCTCAATACAATTGCAAAAATACCAAGGCATTTGTTTGTACCTAAAGAATTAGAAGAAATTGCATATGAAAATCAGGCCCTACCTATTGGAGAATTTCAAACAATTTCACAACCCTATATTGTTGCTTTAATGACACAAGCATTAGAACTTTCTGGAAAAGAGAGGGTTTTAGAAATTGGAACAGGTTCAGGATACCAAACTGCTATTCTTGCTGAGTTATCAAAAGAGGTATTTACAATAGAAAGAATAGGGGTTCTTTTAGAAAAAGCAAAAAAAATTTTAGAATTTTTAGGGTACAAAAATATTTTTTTTAAATTGGGAGATGGAACTGAAGGATGGGAAGATTTTGCACCTTATGATAGAATCATTGTTACTGCTTCTGCACCAAATATTCCACCACCACTATGGGAACAATTAAAAGATGGTGGTATAATAACTATTCCGATAGGAAGTAAAGAATATCAAAATCTTTATAAAATAAAAAAAGATGGTAATAAAAAAAATATTGAAAATTTAGGAGGAGTGGTATTTGTTCCACTTGTGGGTAAATATGGATGGAAAGAGTAAAAAAGAAGATTTAGAAAAGTTAGAAGAGGAAGTTATAAATTGTCAAAAGTGCTCTTTGTGGAAGAGTAAAACAAATTTAGTATTTGGAGAAGGAAATCCTTCATCGGAAATAATGTTCATTGGAGAAGCTCCGGGATATCATGAAGATAAACAGGGTAGGCCATTCGTAGGTGCTGCTGGAAAATTATTAACAGAACTTATAGAATCCTTAGGATTAAGAAGAGAAAATGTGTATATTGCAAATGTTTTAAAATGTAGACCACCTAATAATAGAGATCCAAAACCTGAAGAAATAGATGCATGTTATCCATGGCTTGAAAGACAAATTGAGATTATAAATCCAAAATTTATTTGTACCTTAGGAAGATATTCTGCATATGTTCTTCTTAAGATTCCCATAAATATGAGTACCTATCATGGCAAATTTTACGATATTCAAAATAAACTTATATTTATAACTTATCATCCTGCAGCTGCTCTTTATCATAGAAAGATTTTAGAAGAAATAAAAAATGATTTTTTATCTTTTAAGAAATTAATAGAAGATAAAAGTAATAAAGACATAAAAAGGCAGCAATTATCATTTTGGTGATAATTTATTAGGAGGCTTATATAAAATGATAGAAAAAGAACAAATTCTTAAAGGTTTAGATGGTTTTGCAAAATTAGCAAAGCAAGATATCCTAAGAAGCTCTACCCTCTCAGAACAAGAATATTGGCAAAAAAATGCTCAAGCAAGATATGATAAATATAAAGAATTATATAGAATGGTAGAAGAAAAAGGAATAGAAGAAACTGTTAATTTTGCAATAAATGAGTATAAAAGTATCAGAGAACATGAAGATGCTGTCTCTCGTGGAAAGAAAAGAGCTTTAGAGAGCTTTTTTATATTGATAGGAATTGACCCTACTCAAATTTAAGTAAATTATGAAATTTGTCCATTTACATGTACATTCTGAATATAGTCTACTTGATGGGGCTTGTAGGATTCCTGAATTAATTCAAAAAGTTAAAGAATTAGGAATGCCTGCTGTTGCTATTACAGATCATGGAGTGATGTATGGGGTTATAGATTTTTATAAAATTGCTAAGGAGAATGGTATTAAACCTATTATAGGATGTGAATTCTATTTAACTCCTACTTCTCGCTTTGAAAAGAAAGGACAAAAAAGTCCCTTATATCATCTAATTATCTTAGCAAAAAATTTAACTGGATATAAAAATCTTGTAAAGCTAATAACTCTATCTTATTTAGAAGGTTTTTATTATAAGCCAAGAATTGATAAAGAATTATTAAAAAAATATAGTGAAGGATTAATTGGATTAAGCAGTTGTCTTGCAGGTGAAATTCCATCTTATATATTACAAGGTGATATTGATAAAGCTAAAATGGCAATAAATGAATATTTAGATATATTTGGTCCTTCAAATTTCTATTTGGAATTACAGGATAATGGATTGGCTGAACAAAAATTTGTTAATGATAAACTTATAGAATTGTCCAAAGAGTTAGATGTTCCAGTTGTTGCGTCTAATGATGTTCATTATATAAATAAAGAAGATGCTGAACTTCATGATATACTTCTTTGTATTCAAACAAACTCTAAATTAAATGATAAGAATAGACTCAAATTTAATTCTAATGAGTTCTATTTAAGGTCATCTGAAGAAATGGAAAAATTATTTTCTCACATACCACAAGCATTAGAAAATACACATAAAATTGCTGAAAGTTGCAATTTAGAAATTTCTTTAAATAATATAATTCTTCCAACTTTTAAAGTACCTCAAGGAGAAACTATAGAGACATACTTTGAAAAATTATGTTGGGAAAATGCTGAAAAAAAGTTTAAAAATATTACTCCTAATATCAAAGAAAGATTAGAATATGAAATTTCTGTTATAAAACAAATGGGATTTGCAGGATATTTCCTTATTGTTTCAGATTTTGTTAATTTTGCAAAAAATAATGGTATACCAGTAGGACCAGGAAGGGGCTCTGCTGCAGGCTCCTTAGTAGCATATGTCTTAGGTATTACAAATTTAAATCCTCTTCAATGGAATCTTATTTTTGAAAGATTTTTAAATCCAGAGAGAGTTACCATGCCAGATATTGATATTGATTTTTGTTTTGAGAGAAGAGATGAGGTTATAAATTATGTGAGAGAAAAATATGGAAATGATCATGTGGCACAAATAATTACTTTTGGAACTATGGCTGCAAGAGCAGCTATTAGGGATGTCGGTAGAGTTTTAGATATACCCTATAGAGAAGTAGATAGATTAGCAAAAATGATACCACCAAATTCATCTATTGAAGAGGCTCTTTCTATACCTGAGCTTAAAAAATTAATAGAAGAAAATCCAACATATGAAAAATTAATTTCAATTGCGAAAAAGTTAGAAGGGTATGCAAGACATGCATCTATTCATGCTGCTGGTATTGTTATTTCAAGGGATCCTATTACTGAATATGTTGCATTACAGACTATGGAAGATAATGCAATAGTAACTCAACTTCCCATGAATAATTTGGAAGAATTAGGACTTTTGAAAATAGATTTTTTAGGACTAAGAACATTAACTGTAATTAATGATACTTTAAAAGAAATTAAAAAGAGATATAATATAGATTTAGATATAAATGATATACCCTTAGATGATAAAAAAGTTTATAATCTATTACAATCAGGAGAAACTATTGGTGTATTTCAATTAGAAAGTAAAGGTATGAGAAATCTTTTAAAGGATGTAAAACCTGAAAAGTTTGAGGATTTAATAGCAGTATTAGCATTATATAGACCTGGTCCTCTTGGAAGATTAGAAAGCTATATTAGAAGAAAAAAAGGAGAAGAAGAAGTAAGATATTTACATCCTGCATTAGAATCAATTTTATCAGAGACTTATGGGGTTATTATTTATCAAGAGCAAGTTATGGAAATTGCTCATAAACTTGCAGGATTTTCCTTAGGGCAAGCGGATTTATTAAGAAGAGCTATGGGGAAAAAAATGCCTGAAGTTATGGAAGAACAGAGGGAAATTTTTATAAAAGGAGCTAAGGAAAAAGGAATATCAGAAGAAATAGCAAGGGAAATATTTGATGATATGGCAAAATTTGCAGAATATGGATTTAATAAGTCCCATAGTGCTGCTTACGCTTTAATTTCTTATCAAACTGCATATCTTAAGACATATTATCCTAAGGAATATATGGCATCAATAATGACAAGTGTCATGGGAAATAATGAAAAACTTGCAAGATATTTAGCAGAAGCAAAGAGAATGGGAATTAAAATTTTACCACCCAGCATAAATGATAGTATGGTAGGATTTAGTGTGACCTCTGATGGTATAAGATTTGGACTTTCTGGAATTAAGAATGTTGGAGATAATGTTGCAAAAGCTATAGTTGAAGAAAGAGAAAAAAGAGGTAAATTTAAATCTATATTTGATTTTGCATCAAGATTAGATACAAAATTTATTAATAAAAGAGCATTAGAAAGTCTTATAAAGGCAGGTGCATTTGATAACTTTAATTACTCTCGTAGAACTTTTCTTGCTAATATAGATAAAATTTTAGATCTTTCACAGGGTTTTAAAAAGAAGAATAAATTACAAGCATCTTTATGGGATATATCTTTGGAAGAAGATTTTTCATTAGAAAATTTAAAAGAATTTAGTTTAGAAGAAATATTATCTATGGAAAAAGAGGTCTTAGGTTTTTATATTTCATATGATCCATTAATGGAAATTCAAAAAATATCAAATTTATTGTTTGATATGAATATAGATGATTTAATAGAGATGAATGATGGAAGTCATGTAATAATTTCTGGATTGTTGAAAAATCTTAGAGAAACTTATGATAAAAAGGATAAAAAAATGGTTTTTGCAACTTTAGAAGATTTAACTGGCTCTATAGATTTAACAATATTTTCTTCATTGTATGAGGCTCGTAAGAATATGTTAATTGAAGGGAAGAAGGTGATTGTAAGTGGAAAATTAGAAAATCCTAAAGATGAGGAGGAAAGAGTAAAAATAATTGTTGAAGATATCAAAGATTTAGATGAAGAGGTGTTAATTATAAAATTAGATCCTAATAAAATAAATTATAGTATTATTTTTGAACTAAGGGATATATTAAGGAGACATAGAGGACTAACACCTGTTTTTATAGAATTAGAAGAATCAAAAATTCTCACTTCATATGAATATTGGGTTAACATTAATAATAATATTTTATTAAAATCCTTAGAAAATCTTTTAGGCTCTTCTTGTTTAACTATTAAAAAATTATTTGATTGAGGTGTAAAATTATGTTTATAGATTGGATAAATAAAAGAAAAGATTCACCTGATAAAAAAAATGTTTTTAAAGAAATACCTGATGGATTATGGATAAAATGTCCACAATGTAACCAAATTATATATTCTAAGGATTGGAAAGAAAACTTTAAGGTTTGTATAAAATGTGGTTATCATTCTCCATTAAGTGCTTATGAAAGGATAGAAATTCTTACTGATGAAAATTCTTTTAAAGAAACTGATGAGAATCTTCTATCTTATGATATCTTAGGCTTTCATGATACAAAACCCTACTCTCAAAGACTACTTGAAGCGCAAAGAGAAACAGGACTTAAAGAGGCAGTTATTACAGGTATTGCAACTATTGATGGCATTCCTGTAAATATGATAGTTATGGATTTTAAATTTATTGGTGGAAGTATGGGTTCTGTTGTAGGCGAAAAAGTCACAAGAGCTATTGAGAGGTCAATTAATGATAATATTCCTTTGATAAGTGTAATAGCCTCTGGAGGGGCAAGAATGCAAGAAGGATTAATTTCTTTATTTCAAATGGCAAAGACAAGTGCTGCTATAGGAAAACTTGATAGAGCAAGAATACCATATATATGTATTCTCACTCATCCATCTACAGCAGGTGTCTTAGCAAGTTTTGGCTCCTTAGGTGATATAATTATTGCAGAACCTGGAGCCTTAATAGGTTTTGCTGGACCGAGAGTTATTGAACAAACTATTAAGCAGAAACTACCTGAAGGTTTCCAAACTGCTGAATTTGTGTTGGAACATGGAATGATTGACATGGTTGTTGAAAGAAAGAAACTAAAACCTACTATAAGCCTTTTGTTAAAGCTATTGTGGAGGAAAAAATGAAAAAAGAATTAACTCCTTGGGAAAGAATTCTTTTGGCACGACATCCTCAAAGACCTACCTTTCTTGATTATTTACCTGAATTATTTGATGATTTTATTGAACTTCATGGAGATAGATATTTTGGAGATGATCCTGCAATTATAACAGGATTTGGCTTTTTTGGTGAAGAAAGAGTTGCTATTATTGGACAAGAAAAAGGGAAAACAGTTCAAGATAAAATAAAAAGGAATTTTGGTATGCCTCATCCTGAAGGTTACAGAAAGGCATTAAGAATAATGAAACTTGCAGAAAAATTTGATATTCCAATTTTTAGTTTTATTGACACTCCAGGTGCATATCCAGGAATTGGTGCTGAAGAAAGAGGTCAAGCAATGGCTATTGCATTAAATCTTAAAGAAATGTCTCTTTTAAGAGTTCCTATTATAGTTGTTATCTTAAGTGAAGGAGGAAGTGGTGGAGCCTTAGGTATTGGAATTGGTGATTACATATTAATCTTAGAGAACGCTTATTATTCTGTAATATCACCTGAAGGTTGTGCCTCTATTCTTTTTAGGGATTCAAATAAAGCACCAGAAGCTGCTTCTGCATTAAAAATAACTGCAGAAGATTTATTAAAGTTAGGACTTGTTGATGAGATAATTTCAGAACCAGAGGGTGGGGCTCACATGGATATTATAAAAACTGCTGAAAACATTAGAAATGCTCTTAAAAAAGTATATTTAATATTAAAAAATAAGCCAGTGGATATTTTATTAAAGGAAAGATATGAAAAATTAAGAAACTACGGTAAATTTGTTGAGGAGGTAAAGAAATGAAAAGAATTGGAGTATTGACAAGTGGTGGAGATGCACCTGGTATGAATTCTGCTATAAGATCAATTGTAAGATATGGTATCGCACAAGGATTAGAAGTAATAGGTGTTGAAAGAGGTTATCAAGGACTTATTGAGGGTGATTTTAGACTCTTAAATAGGGATGATGTAAGTGAAATTGTTCATAGAGGAGGAACAATTCTAAAAACTGCAAGGTCTGATGAGTTTTATAAAGATGAAGGACAAAAAAAAGCATTGGAAAATTTAGAGAATAATAATATTGATGGTCTTATAGTTATAGGAGGAGAAGGATCATTAAAAGGAGCATATTCTTTATATAAGAAAGGGTTCCCTGTTATTGGAATTCCAGGAAGTATTGATAATGATATTTGGGGTACCGATTACTCGATAGGTTTTGATACTGCATGTAATAATGTAATAGATGCCATAAATAAAATAAGAGATACAGCAGCTGCGCACGAAAGAACTTTTGTTATAGAAGTAATGGGAAGAGAATGTGGTTATATAGCTTTAATATCTGGAGTTGTCAGTGGGGCTGATGTGATATTAATTCCAGAGGTACCCATTGATTTTTTATATATAATTGAAAAATTGAGAGATAGACAAAAAAGAGCAAAAAGGCATAACATAATAATAGTTTCGGAGGGCGTAGGAAGTGCTTACTTTATTGGAAAACAAATTGAAGATAAATTAGATATATCTACACGTATAGTAGTATTAGGACATATACAAAGAGGAGGCTCACCAACAGTTCTTGATAGAACTCTTGGAACATATATGGGTATTGAGGCGATAAGATCTCTAATAAATAAAAAATTTGGTGTAATGATTGGATGGCAGAATAACAGACCAATACCAGTAAGCTTAGAGGATGTTACAAAAAATAAAAAAAGAGTTGATCCGGAGATGTTTTATGAAATTGAAAGTATTTTATAAAATTTTTGGTGCCGAAGGCCGGAGTCGAACCGGCACGAGTGTCACCCACTCACCAGATTTTGAGTCTGGCGCGTCTGCCAATTCCGCCACTTCGGCAACCTTAATTTTATAATATCCTCTGAAATTTTTATTTGTCAAGATTAAAAAATCTAAGAATTATTTCTCATAAATATCCCCATTAATTTCTTTTTTCAGATAGGAAGTAGCTTATTATTCTTTTATAAAAATTGCGGATAATGTATAATGATTTCAAATAAGAATCAAGTAAAATATACAAATATGAAAGGAGAAAAGAAAAATGATTAAGAGACTTTTTTGTCCATGGAGAATAAAATACATTAATTCTCCAAAAACAGAAAAATGTATTTTTTGTGAAGGTATAAAAGATAATAATGATGAAAAAAATTTAATTCTTCTAAGAGCAACATACAATTTTATTATGCTAAATCTTTACCCCTATAATAATGGCCATCTTATGATAGTTCCATATTCACATGTAAATGATCTAACTTGTTTATCAAAAGAAGAATATAGCGAGATGATTTTTTTAGCTCAGATAAGTATAGAAGCTTTAAAAAAAGTTATGAATCCTCAAGGATTTAATTTAGGAATTAATATCGGTACTTCTGCTGGTGCAGGTATAGCAGATCATCTTCATCTACATATAGTTCCAAGATGGGAAGGTGATTCTAATTTTATGTTAGTGATATGTGAGACAAAAGTAATACCTGAAGACTTAATATCTACTTATAAAAGACTATATCCAATAATAAAAGAAATTTATGAGAAAAAAAAGGTCATTTAAAAGATTTTTAAAATATCTTTATTTTAAATTAATAAGAATAAATGATCCTCCTGAAAAAATTGCAAAAAGTTTTGCTATTGGTGTATTCATTGGTATCTTCCCAACTTTTGGTTTAGGTGGTCTCATGGCCATTATAATAAGTAGAATCTTAAAATTAAATTACATTTCTACAATTTTAGGCACTTTTGTAATGAATTATATAACATCACCAATTTTTTGGTCTATAAGCTATTTTTTAGGAGATTTTATTATAGAAGGTAAAATCAATTTTAGGTTTATTGAGAGAGGAAAGATCAAACAATTTGCCTTTAAATATTTATTAGGTAATGTAATCGTTTCCTTAGTCTTTTCAATATTATCATATTACATTGTAAAAACCTTTATAAAGAAGTATAGAGAAAGAAAATTAAGAAAAACTGTTTCTTAAAGAAAGAAATTATTGACAAATTAATATAATATAGGTTAATTTAAAGAAAATAGTTACATTAAAAGGAGGAGTTTTTTTATGAGATATGGTTTTTTTGATGATGAAAAAAAAGAATATGTAATTTTAACACCAAAAACCCCATATCCTTGGATAAACTATTTAGGAATGCAAGATTTTTTTTCCATAATTTCAAATACAGCTGGGGGTTATTGTTTTTATAAAGATGCTCGTTTAAGAAGAATTACAAGATATAGATATAATAATGTACCCACTGATGCAGGAGGAAGATATTTTTATATTTATGATAATGGAGATTATTGGAGTCCTTCTTGGATGCCTGTTAAAAAAGAACTTGATTATTATGAATGCAGGCATGGTTTAGGATACACAATAATAACTGGAGAAAGAAAAGGCATTAAAACCCAAATTTTATTTTTTGTACCCCTAAATTATAATGGTGAAGTTCAGAGATTAACCATAACAAATTTGACTAATGAAACAAAAAGAATAACTCTATTTTCATTTATTGAATTTTGCTTATGGAATGCTCTTGATGATATGACAAATTTTCAAAGAAATTTCAGCACAGGAGAGGTAGAAGTTGAAGGTTCTGTGATATATCATAAAACAGAATATAGAGAAAGAAGAAATCACTTTGCATTTTATTCTGTTAATGTAAAAATAGATGGGTTTGATACTGATAGAGAAACATTTATAGGACTTTATAATGGATTTGAAGCTCCACAAGTTGTTGTAGAAGGTAAATCAAGAAATTCTATAGCTGATGGGTGGTCTCCTATAGCTTCACATTGTATTAATATAGAACTTCAACCTAAGGAGTCTAAAAATTTTATATTTATTATTGGATATGTTGAAAATCCCCTTGAAGAAAAATGGCAATCAAAAGGTGTAATAAATAAAAAGAAAGCTTATGAGATGATTAGTAAATTTCAAAATAATGAGGATGTTGAAATTGCTATGGAAGAACTCAAAAATTATTGGAACTCCTTACTTTCAAAATATTATGCAATAACTCCAGAAAAAGAGACAAATCGTATGATAAATATATGGAATCAATATCAGTGTATGGTCACTTTCAATCTTGCAAGAAGTGCATCCTATTTTGAATCAGGAATTAGTAGAGGTATTGGTTTTAGAGATTCAAATCAAGATATTTTAGGAGTTGTTCATTTAATTCCTGAGAGAGCAAGAGAGAGAATTTTAGATTTATCAGCAACCCAACTTGAAGATGGTGGTGCATATCATCAGTATCAACCTTTAACTAAAAGAGGTAATAATGAAATAGGTAGTAATTTTAATGATGATCCATTATGGTTAATTTTATCCACATCTTCCTATATTAAAGAAACTGGAGATTTTAGTATATTAAATGAATTGGTTCCTTTTGAAAATGATGAAAATAAAAAAGCAAGTTTATTTGAACATCTCAAAAGAGCATTCTATCATGTAGTAAATAATCTTGGTCCACACGGGCTTCCTTTGATTGGAAGAGCGGATTGGAATGATTGTCTAAATTTAAATTGCTTTTCTATGAATCCAGACGAATCTTTTCAAACAACTACAAATAAGGATGGTAAAGTTGCAGAATCTATTCTCATTGGTGGTATGTTTGTTTATATTGGTAATGAATATGTAAAGATGTGTGAGTATTTAGGATATAAAGATGAAGCAGAAATAGCCCAAAAACATATAGAAAAGATGAAGGAAACAATTTTAAAGTACGGATGGGATGGAGAATGGTTTTTAAGAGCTTATGATGATTTTGGAAATAATGTTGGAAGTAAAGAAAATGAAGAAGGAAAGATATATATTGAACCTCAAGGATTTTGTGTGATGGCAGGAATAGGACTTGAAGATGGAAAAGCAAAAAAAGCATTAGATTCTTGCAAAAATTATTTAGATACCCCTTATGGTCTTGTTCTTCTCCAACCTGCTTATTCTCAATATTATATACATTTAGGAGAAATATCAAGTTATCCACCAGGATATAAAGAAAATGCTGGAATTTTCTGTCATAATAACCCATGGATAATTATAGCTGAAACAATAATAGGAAGAGGCGATAGAGCTTTTGAGTATTATAAAAAAATCACACCGTCTTATTTAGAAGAAATTAGCGATATTCATAGAACAGAGCCTTATGTATATTCTCAAATGGTAGCAGGAAAAGATGCAAAAAGACATGGGGAAGCAAAAAATTCGTGGCTTACAGGAACAGCAGCATGGAGTTTCGTTGCTATTTCACAATGGATTCTTGGGATAAGACCTACTTATGAGGGGTTGATAATTGATCCATGTATACCTACAAATTGGGATGGATTTTATGTTGAGAGAACTTTTAGAGGATGCAAATATAAAATTTTTGTAAAAAATCCTGAACATGTTTCTAAAGGCATTAAAAAAATTAAATTAGATGATAAAGAAATTAATACAAATCTTATAACACCTTTTAATGATGGAAAAGAACATACAATTGAGATTATTATGGGAAAATAAATTGAAAATGAGGTGATTATATGAGAAATAAATATGGGTATGTGGACGAAAAAAATAGAGAATATGTGATAATTCGTCCCGATACTCCAACTCCATGGATAAATTATTTAGGTAGTGGAGATTATGGTGGAATAATATCAAATACGGGAGGAGGTTATTCCTTCTTTAAAGATCCAAGGAATTTTAGAGTTTTAAGATATAGATATAATTCTATACCCTATGATCAGCCTGGAAGATATATTTATTTAAGAGATGAGGATGGTGATTATTGGAGTCCTACTTGGCAACCAATAACAAGTAAAATTTTAGATAATTACGAATGTAGACATGGAACAGGTTATACAATAATTTCAAGTAGCTATAAAAATATTTATGTGTCCATCTTATATTTCATACCTATAGATCCTATTGATAATGAATGTCCATGTGAACTTTGGGTATTAAAAATAAAAAATAATAGAGAAAAACCTTGTTCTCTTATAAGTTTTAGTTACTGTGAGTTTAGTTATTACGATGCTATAATAGATCAGCAAAACTTAGATTGGGGTCAGCAGATTTTTAGAAGTAAATATGATGAAAAAGAAAAAATAATATTAGCATCAACACAGTTTCGTCCAACTACAACATTTTTCTCAAGTAATCTCCCACCTATAGGTTATGATACAGATAGAGAGATATTTGTAGGAAGATATAGAAGTCTTTCTAATCCAATAGTAGTGGAAATGGGAAAATCCTTAAATAGTCTTGCTCCAAGGGGAAATAATATTGGTTCTTTATCGCACAAAATAGACCTTTATCCAAATGAAGAAATAACTATAATTTATATTCTTGGGGTAACAAATGAGAGAGAAAGAATATTTCATGTGGTAAGATACTATCGTTCATTAGAAAATATTCAAAAGGCTTTTGAAACCTTAAAAAAGGATTGGGATGAGTATTTAAATAGATTTACTATAAAAACTCCTGATGAAAAAATGAATGTAATGCTTAATCTTTTTAATCCTATACAATGTAGAACTACTTTATACTGGTCTCGTTTTGTTTCTTATTATGATACAGGACTTGGTAGAGGAATGGGAACACGTGACTCTGCTCAAGATACCTTAGGAACAGTTCATAATTATCCAGATTATGTTCGTAAATTATTATTAAAATTATGGAGATTACAATTCAAAGATGGACATACTTGGCACCTCTTCTTTCCACTCACAGGTGAAGGTGGTCCTGGACATGCAGCAGAATTTCCTAATTGGCCTCAATGGTTTAGTGATGACCATTTATGGCTTATAATTGCTACCTGTGCTTATATTAGAGAAACTGGTGATTTTTCAATTCTTGATGAGGTTATACCATATCAGGATAATGGTTCAGATACTCTTTGGAATCATATTCAAAAAGCAATAGAATTTACATTAAATAACCTTGGTCCTCATGGACTTCCCCGCATGGGTTTTGCAGATTGGGATGACACTTTAAATTTAGATCATGGGAGTGGTAAATCAGAAAGTGTATGGACTGCTATGCAGTTTTGTAAAGTCATGCTTGATTTGATCGATCTTTGTAACATATTAGAGAAAAAAGATGATGAGGAAAAATTTAAAGCTTTATATAATAAGATGGTAGAAAATATTGAAAATTCTTCATGGAATGATGAAGGATGGTATACTCGTGCTTTTGATGATGAAGGAAATCCTGTGGGGTCTCCTGGGAGAAAATATCATGAAATAAATCTTATTACACAAACGTGGTCTGCTATTGCTGGACTTAGAAAAGATAGAGTATTAAAAGCATTAGAAAATGCTCATAAAATACTCAATACTGAATATGGATTGCGTCTTATGTATCCTCCTTATGAAGAATCAGATCCAATGGCAAGAGGGACTTCTACTTTTCCACCCGGAGCAAAGGAAAATGGAGGAATATTTTGTCATGCAAATACTTGGGCTATAATATCAGCATGTATCTTAGGATTAGCTGATCTTGCATATCAATATTATTTAGAGATTCTCCCATTGGATAAAGATCCTGATATATTAAAAACTGAGCCATATGTTTATTGTCAAAATATTTGTGCTCCAGAACATCCACATTATGGGCAAGGGAGAAACTCTTGGCTAACAGGAACTGCAGCTTGGGCATATGTTTCAGCAACTCAATATATTTTAGGAATAAGACCAACATTTAAAGGCTTACAAATTTCTCCAGTTATTCCTGAAAATTGGAATGGTTTTTCAGCTAAACGTATATTTAGAGGTGTAACATATAACATTTCTGTAGAAAGAATTGGGATAGGAAATGAGATATCATCTATAGAAGTTGATGGTAAAAAAATAGAATCAAATATTATACCTTTTCCAGATAAAAATATAAAAGAGGTAAATGTTAAGGTTTTTTTAGGTAAAAGATAAAAAGAAAGGGGGGTATAAAAACCCCCTTTCTTTATTTATTAAAGAAGGTTTTCAAACTTTCATATAAAGCGGGATCAACATTTTTTGTTTTTCCTTCAATTAATGTTATATCTACAGGAACTAATTGATTTCCTTTAATAGCAATAAAATATCCTGATTTTCCTTGATGAACTAAATCTACAGCCTCTTTTCCAAGTCTAAGTCCCCAAATTCTATCTGTTATAGATGGTGAACCTCCTCTTTGAAGATGACTTAAAATAACAGCTCTTGTCTCTATACCTAAGTTTTTCTCTATCTCTTCTGCAAGAACTTGCCCAACACCACCGAGACGAACATGTCCAAAGGCATCCAACATTCCTTCTTGCCCCTTTTGATATGTAAATCCAGGAAGTTGAACTCCTTCTGCGATTGCAATTACCGCCCAATTATGACCACGATTGTAAAGCTTTTTTATATGTTCATAGAGCTCATTAAGATTTGGCTCTACTTCAGGTATTAAAATGTAATCAGCACCACCAGCAAGTCCTCCATAAAGTGCTAACCATCCAGCATGTCTTCCCATGATTTCAACAACAACTACTCTTGCATGAGATTTTGCTGTGTCTTTTAATCTTTCTATACTTTCTTTAACAACTTCTACTGCGGTATCAAATCCAAGACAATAATCAGTTTCTTCTAAATCTTTATCAATTGTTTTAGGAATTCCAATCATGGGAAGACCCCTTTTACTAAATTTTGAAGCAACCCCCAAGGTATCTTCTCCTCCTATAGCAATTAATGCGTCTAAACCAAGCTTTTTAAAATTTTCAATACATTTTTGAACATCCTCTTCTTTTTTAAAGGGATTAGTTCGCGAACTTCCCAGAATTGTTCCTCCTTCTTCTAAAATACCTTCAACACTCTCCAAGGTTAGAGGCATAGTATCTGCTTTAATTAATCCTGCCCAACCATACTTTATTCCTATAACCTCATCTCCATAATCTAATGCCCTTAAAACAATTCCTCTTATGGCAGGATTTAAGCCGGGACAGTCTCCTCCTCCTGTTAAAACTCCAATCCTTTTTTTATCCATCTTGTATCTCCTCCTTTTTTAATTTTTATAATGGTTATTTAAATTTTATTATTGTAATTGAAAATTGACAAGAATTTTAAGCATTGTTAAACTTTAAAGGAATATTAAACGGAGGAGTAAAAATGGTAAAGAAGAAAATTATAAAAGGTAAATTAGAGCTTGAAGATATGAAGGATCATTATTTTAGACTTATAATATTTTCTTGCATTTTACTTGCAATTATTATAATCCCTATATTTTATTACTTAAAAGCTCATGATATTTCTGAGCTTCCTAAGATAACTATATTGAGAATTTTAACGGGATTTAGTATTATTGTTTGGGGATTTTGGCTTCTTGTAAGAAAAAAGAAATTCACAATTCCTCCAAGAAATATAACATTTTTTGTTCTGGTCTTTTTATTTTCATGGTGTATTTCAACATTATTATCTACTAATTTTTATCTTAGCTTTTTTGGATCATACATGAGACAACTTGGATTTTTCTCATATTTTGTTTTTTTTGTAATATTTTTCCTTCTTTCTGACATTATCAATACAGAGAAAGAAATTAAATATTTTTATTGGGGAATTGCCATCACCTCTCTTATAGTTGGAATTGTAGGGGTGCAACAATTTTTTAGACTCTCCCCATGGTTTGAGAGAGTTAGGACAGAGTCAAGAATTATATCCACCTTAGGACATGCAGATTTCTTAGGACATTTTTTAGTAATGGTAATTCCTATAATATTAGGATTATTATTTTATGTGAAAAACATATATTTAAAAATTGCACTTTTCTTAGAATTTATTATTCTATTTTTAACTTTACTTGCATCATATACTCGTGGATCATGGATAGCATTTATATTTTCTTTTCCTTTATTTTTTATCTTTTCATCTTGGAAATCTCCAAGATTTTTTACAAGAGAAAATTTAAATAAAGTATTTACATTTTTAATAATAATAAGCATATTTATAGAGGTTTTTTCTTTTTATCACTTAGAAAAAAGACTCTACCCACCAAATACACCCTTAGGAACTTTTAATCTTCAAGAAAGATTTTCTACAATAGGACAAGGATTAGGTCTTACTCAAGCAAATCCAAGAATGCTAACTTGGAGAGATAGCATAAACTTATTCAAAGATAAAATTTTAAATTCTCCAAGAATAATTTGGGGACTTGGACCAGAAACATTCTCCTTTAATTTTACACCATACAAATCTATAGATCTTGCAAGATATGATAGAGGTAAAGGTTATCCTGATAGAGAGCATAATGAATTCTTAGATATCTTGTTCCCTCAAGGTATTTTAGGACTTTTTTCTTTTCTATTTATAATTCTTATAACCTCTATTACCTTTCTAAAATATCTTAATAAAATTCCTTGGGAAAATAGAACTTTAGTTATAGGAACTTTTGTGGGATTTCTGGGTTTTTTAATTCAAGCTTTAGTTCTTTTTGGATTAACTGCAACCTATCTTTATTTCTGGACATTAATTTCATTTATATTTATTTGGATAAGGCTAATAAATGAGAATGAAAAATTAGAAATTGATGTTAAAAGAATTCCTATAATTGTAAAAAGTATTATTATGTTAATTTGTCTTTTTGTAGGAATATTCTATATATCTATATCTTTAAGATTTTTTAAGGCTGAAATTTTTTATAGATATGGTTTAGATTACTTAGCTGGAAATGATCCAGGGAAGGCAGTCTCAATATTAGAAGAGGCTATAAAATTAAGACCCCAAGAGAGTGCATTTCATGAGGCAATTATCAAAGCTTATTTACAAATAGTAGGAGGTGTGCAAAAAGATGAAGAGAAGAAATTTTATTTCAACAAGGGGGAACAACATATTGATGATCTCTTAAGAAATGCCTATTATAGATCCTTAACATATAATTTGATTGGAGCTTATTATGCACAAGGCTATCATTATTTAGGAGAAAAGGATAAGAATTTAATTAAAAAAGCTGAAGAATGTTTATTAAAAGCTTTGACATATGATAAATATTCAGTCCCACCAATGGAAAATCTTTTAAGACTTTATATAGCAGATTTAAAGGATAAAAGTAAGGCTGAAGAAATCGCTAAAAGAATATTAGATATTGATCCTATTCATTATGATGCTAATATGGTTTTAGCTTCTTTTTACTTTGAGCAAAAAAATTATAATGAGGCGAAAAATATATATGAAAATCTCTCAAAAGTTTATACAAATAATATTGATATTTATAATAATTTGGGCATAACATATTTTCAATTGAAAGACTATGAAAAGGCGAAGAATGCGTTTTTAGAAGTCTTAAAGATTGATCCAACAAATGCTTCCGCCAAGAAAAGCATTCAGGTAATTTCAAAAATTATTAGAAAACCCATTGAACTTCCTAAAATTCCCTTAGATAAGGAAATAGAATATTATATGAAAGAAGGAATATTTTATTATAATCAAAAAGATTATGAAAAAGCAGAAGAGTATTTTAGAAAGGTGATTAAGTTGAATAACAATTCTGCAGAAGGTTATAATAATTTAGGAATAGTTTTATATATGAAAAATAAAAAAGAAGAGGCTATATCAATGCTTAAGAAGGCATTAATTATTAATCCAAAATATAGTGAGGCTTATAGAAATTTATTTTATATTCTTAAAGACTTAGGTAGAGTAAACGAGGCAAAGGAAGTAATTATTACAGGTATTAGACATCTTCCCAATGATGAATCTCTTAAAAGAATCTTGGAGGAGTTAAAATAGATGGGTAGTAAATTAGAATTAACCCCACAAGCTCTCTTTATATTAGAAAAAAGATATCTTAAAAAGAACGAAAATAAAGAAGTTATTGAGACACCTGAAGAAATGTTTTATAGAGTAGCTGATACTATTGCAAAAGTTGATCTTATTTATAATCCAAATGCAAATATTGATGAAATAAGAGAAAAATTTTATGAAATGATGGTATCTTTAGAATTTCTTCCTAATTCCCCAACATTAATGAATGCAGGAAGACCACTTGGGCAACTTTCTGCTTGTTTTGTTTTACCAATTGAAGATTCTCTTATTAGTATATTTGATGGATTAAAATATGCAGCACTAATACATCAATCAGGTGGTGGAACTGGGTTCTCATTTTCAAAGCTTCGTCCAAAAGGGGATATAGTAAGAACAACTGGAGGAATTGCTTCAGGTCCTATAAGTTTTATGAAGGTTTTTGATTCTGCAACAGAAACTATAAAACAAGGTGGAGTAAGAAGAGGCGCAAATATGGGAATCCTTAGAATAGATCATCCAGATATAATAGATTTTATAAAATTAAAGGACGAAGAAGGAGTTTTAAGTAATTTTAATATATCTGTAGCTGTTACTGATAAATTTATGGAAGCGGTCTTGAATGATGAGGAATATGAACTTATAAATCCAAGGAATAAAGAGATTTTAAAAAGACTAAGAGCAAAAGAAGTCTTTAATTTAATTGTAAAACAGGCATGGAAAAATGGAGAACCAGGAATTATATTTATTGATGAAATTAATAGGAAAAATCCAACTCCAGAGATAGGTGAGATAGAATCAACAAATCCTTGTGGAGAACAACCTCTTCTTCCTTTTGAGTCTTGTAATTTAGGATCTATAAATTTAAGCAAAATGGTTAAAGAAAAAGATGGAGAATTTGAAATTGATTGGAATAAATTAAGAGAGACTATCTATAATGCTGTTCACTTTTTAGATAATGTTATAGATGCTAACTACTACCCCTTAAAGGAAATAGAAGAGATCACAAAAGCAAATAGAAAAATAGGATTAGGAGTAATGGGATTTCATGATCTACTTATAAAACTAAAAGTTCCTTATAATTCACAAAAAGCAAGAGATATAGCAGAGGAAATAATGAAATTTATAAAAGATAAAGCAAGAGAAAAATCTTCGCAAATTGCAGAAGAAAGAGGTGTATTTCCAAATTGGGAAAAAAGTATATACAAAAAGGAGAATATTAAATTAAGAAATGCAACTTTAACAACAATAGCACCCACTGGAAGTATAAGCATAATTGCAAATTGCTCATCTGGAATTGAGCCTATATTTGCATTAGCATATAGAAGAAGTGTTAGTTTAGGAGAATGGTTTGAAATACATCCTCTTTTTAAAGAATATTTATTAAAAGAAGGACTTTATTCTGAAGATTTAATTCAAAAAGTGATTGAGAAGGGATCAATTCAGGAAATAGATGAATTTCCAGAATCTGCAAAAAAAATATTTGTTACCGCATTAGATATATCTCCAGAAGACCATATTCTTATGCAGGCTTCTTTTCAGAAGTATGTTGATAATGCTGTTTCAAAAACTGTTAATCTTAGAAATTCTGCGACAGAGGAAGATGTTAAAAAAATATTTTTATTAGCATACAAGTTAAAATTAAAAGGAGTTACAGTATATAGAGATAAATCAAGAATTACTCAAGTATTAAAAGTAGAGGAAGGAAGAAATATGAAAGAAAAACTTAAACCAAGACCACGTCCTCAATTAACAAGAGGAATAACCTTGAAAATGAAAACTGGATGTGGTAATTTATATGTTACTATTAATGAGGATGAACTTGGAATATGTGAGGTTTTTTCTACTCTTGGTAAGGCAGGAGGATGTGCAGCATCTCAAACCGAAGCTATATCAAGATTAATATCATTATCCTTAAGAAGCGGAATTGATATTAACTCTATAATTAAACAATTAAAAGGTATAAGATGTCCAAGTCCTATTAGGAATGAAGAGGGAGAATATATTCTTTCATGTTCTGATGCTATTGCAAAAGCTTTAGAAAAGTATATAATTATAAAAGAAGGAAAAAATAATTCAAAAATTTCTACTTTGAACCTTGAAAATAAAGATGAATTATATAAAGAATATTCTGGTATTCCATGTCCTGAATGTGGAGCTCCCTTAGATGCTCAAGAGAGTTGTTTTACATGTAGAATTTGTGGATATTCAAAATGTTATTGAAAAAAATTTTTTATTAAATATTTGACTTTAATAAATTTATATTTTATACTATCTTGTCCAATATGGAAAAAATCATATAAATTCATTCCAAAAAATTTTATCCAAAAAAGGAGGTTTTAAATGATTTCCCAAGAAGAATTAATGCTTAAAACAAGAGCAGAATTAGTAGAAATTGCAAAAGAGTTAAAAATTGCAGGATATTATCGTATGACAAAGGATGAGCTTATAAAAGCTCTTCTTTCTCTTAAGGAAGAGGGGCAAAAGGATGTTAGTACCACAAAAGAGGTATCACAATCTACCTTAGTTATTGAAAAAGAAGAATTAATTCCTGAAGAGAAAAAAGATAAAGTAATAATAGATGGCTTTGAATGTATATATAGAGAAGGATATTTAGAGATTAAAGAAGAGGGTTTTGGATTTATTCGTAAAAATTTCAAACCAAGTGAGGAAGATGTATATATATCCGCATCTCAGATTAAAAAATTCGGTCTCAGATATGGTGATTGGATTGGAGGAATGGTAAGACCTCCAAAGGAAAATGAAAGATGGTATGCTATATTAAGAATTGATACAGTTAATGGAAGAGATCCTCTTCTTTCAAGACAACGTCCTAAGTTTGATGATTTGATTCCTTTCCACCCAACAGAAAGATTAAGATTAGAAACAACATCTGATGAGCTTGATACAAGACTTATTGACCTATTAGCTCCTATTGGTAAAGGGCAAAGAGGATTAATTGTCTCTCCCCCTAAGGCTGGAAAAACAACTTTATTAAAGAAAATTGCAAATGGTATTACCGCTAATCATAAAGAAGTCAAGCTTTTTGTTCTCTTAGTTGATGAAAGACCAGAAGAAGTAACTGATTTTAGAAGATCTGTTCAAGGAGAAGTTATAGGATCAACTTTTGATGAGCCACCAGAGAGACATATTCAGGTTGCAAAGTTAGTTTTAGAAAGAGCAAAGAGAATGGTGGAATATGGCGAACATGTTGTAATTCTTTTAGATAGTATCACAAGATTAGCTCGTGCTTATAACTGGGCTGTTCCCTCAAGTGGAAGAACTCTATCTGGTGGTGTTGAACTTGCAGCATTGCATCATGCTAAAGAATTCTTTGGCGCAGCAAGAAATATTGAAGGTGGTGGGAGCTTAACAATTTTAGCTACTGCATTAATTGAAACAGGTAGTAGAATGGATGATGTGATTTTTGAAGAATTTAAAGGAACAGGAAATATGGAATTAGTATTAGATAGGAAAATAGCAGATAGAAGAATATTTCCTGCAATTAGTATTTCAAGATCAGGAACCAGAAAGGAAGAACTTTTATATCCTGAGGAAAAACTAAGAAAAATATGGCTCCTTAGGAGAACATTAATTGGACAAGAAGAGGGAGAAGCTATTGAAATGTTAAAGAAAAAGCTAAGAGAAACAAGGAATAATGATGAATTTTTAAGATTTATAGATGAAGTTATAGGAAGACCAAGTAATAGAAGGTAATCAAATTATTGGAGGTTTTCTTTTGAAAAAATATTTGGTAATAATTTTTTTACTTATTTTTTGTATTATTTTATTAAATTATTTTGGATTAAAAGAAAAAAGAGAAATAACAATTTATTTATATGATTCAAAAACATTAAAATTAGTTCCTTTAAAAAAAGAAATAAAAATAACTAAATGGCAGGAACTTATAAGAAAAGAAGATATAATAAAAGAAGCAATATTAACTCTTTTAAGAACTTCAAAAGAGAATAATTTACTATCTCCCATACCAAAAGGAACAAGACTTCTTAATCTATCTATAAAGAATAATATTGCATATGTAAGTTTTTCAAAGGAATTAAAAAATAATCATCCTGGTGGAAGTATAGGAGAAATTCTTACAGTTTATAGCATAGTTAATACAATTACTGAATTTCCAGATATCAAAAAAGTTCAAATATTAATTGATGGTGCAATCTTAGAAACATTAGTTGGACATTTAGATATTTCAGAACCTTTGGAAAGGGATTTAAGTCTTATAAAATGAAAATTGGTATTATATCAGATATACATAGTAATTGGGAAGCATTAAATAGTGTAGTTAAGAAACTTGAAAATGAGGTTGATGAAATATATTGTTGTGGAGATATAGTTGGATATGGTCCAGATCCAAATGAATGTATAAGTTATATAAAAAAGATAAAGGGATCAGTTTTAGGTAATCATGATGCTGCAGTAATAGATAAAATTGATTATTATAATAAATTTAATCCTCTTGCTCAAATTGCAATAGACTGGACTAAAGAGAACATATCAAAAGAAAATTTTGATTTTTTAAATAGATTACCTTTAAGCTTAGATATAAATTTTGGTGGCATAATTCATGGAAGCATTAGAGACCCTTTAGAGGAATATCTTGTAACATATAATTCTGTTTTTGCAAACTTTATGATTATGGATAAAAATGTATATTTTTTCGGACATTCACATATTTCAGGAGTATTTTTATATTCACAAGAAAATAATAGAGAAATTAAATACTTAAGTATGGTAAATGGTGGAGAATTAGAACTTAAAAAAGAGTATAAGTACTTAATAAATTCGGGAAGTGTTGGACAACCAAGAGATGGTAATTGGAAGGCAAGTTTTGGCATCTTTGATATTTCAAAGAAAATTTTTAAAGTTTATAGAATTGAATATCCTGTTGAAATAACTCAGAAAAAGATGCAAGCTTTTGGACTTCCCAAACCTTTATGGGAAAGATTAAGTTATGGGAGGTAAAGTTATGAAAATATTAGTAATAAGTGATACTCATGGTGATACTTATTTCTGGGAGAATTTAAAAAAGTATATTGAAAAGGCAGAATTAATTTTACATGCGGGAGATATTCTTTATCATGGTCCCAGAAATCCTCTTCCCATAGGTTACTCTCCTCAAAAGCTTGCTGAACTTATTAATAGTTTAGAAATACCTGTTATTATAAGTAAGGGAAATTGTGATGCAGATGTTGATAAACTTGTATTAAAATTTCCAATTCTTTCACCATATTCATTTATCTATGTCCCACCATGGAGAATTCTTCTAATGCATGGTGAGGAAAAAGAGGAAAAAGATTTATGGAAAATCATTGAAGATTACCAAATTAATCTTTTAATTTTTGGTCATATACATACGCCTGTATTAAAAAGAGGAGAAAAAGGTATACTTCTAAATCCTGGAAGTCCTTCTCTTCCAAAAGGCGAAAATAAAACTATAGGTTTTATAGAAGACAACAACATATATATTATTGATATATTTTCAGACAATATCTTAGAAAGATTATCTCTTTAAAATTTAAGGAGTTATCCCTTTTAAAAGAAGAGATAAATCAGATGGATTAGGACTTGCAGAGAGTGCTTCTTGCTCATCAATAAGATTTTTACGGTATAATTCTAAAAGATGCTGATTGAAGGTTTGCATTCCTTCTAATTTACTCTCTTGCATTATTTTGGGTATTTCATTTGTTCTTTGTTCTCTTATAAGTTTTCTTACCCCCAAATTACCAACAAGAATTTCACAAGCTGGAATTAATCCTTTCTTATCTTTTCTTTTAAGTAATCTTTGAGAAATTATACCTTGAATAACATTAGCTAACTGAATTCTTACTTGATGTTGTTGATAAGGTGGAAAACTATCTATTATTCTTTCTATCGTAAGTACCGCATCTGTTGTATGAACTGTGCTCAAAACTAAATGTCCTGTTTCTGCAGCAAGAAGAGCTACACTCATTGTTTCTAAATCTCTTAACTCACCTACCATTATAACATTTGGATCCTCTCTTAATGCCATTTTTAATGCAGAGGTATATGATTTAGTATCTATTCCTATTTCTCTCTGTGTAATAAATGATTTATCATCTTTAAATACATATTCAATCGGGTCTTCAATAGTTATTATATTTAGACTATAATTTTTATTTAAAAAATCAATCATAGCTGCAAGAGTTGTTGATTTTCCACAGCCTGCAGGTCCTGTCACTAAGATCAATCCAGACCTACGAGATACTAAATTTTCTAATACTGGAGGCAAAGATAAATCTTTAAAAGAAGGAACCTTTAAAGGAATGATTCTCAATGCAACAGCTATATTTCCCCTTTGAAGGTAGATGTTTCCTCTAAATCTTGCCTTTCCATCTTTTTCAAATGCAAAATCAATTTCTCCATTCTCCTCAAAAATTTTTAAAAATTCAGGACTGATTAGAGGATAGGTAATATTTTTAATTTCTTCATTAGTTAGAGGGGGCTCATCTGTTAAGAATTTTATATCTCCTAAGACTCTAATAGCAGGAGGAACACCTGTTTTTAAATGTATATCTGAAGCATTCTGAGACAATGCAATATCAATAATCCTATCTAATATATTTTCCATTTATTTATCACTCTCCTCGTTTATTCTTAAAAATCCTTTTTCAATTTTATTTACAATATCTTGCTTAACACATTGAACTGCAACTTTTAAAGCATTTTTAATAGCTTTTGATTTTGATCTACCATGAGCTATTATTACAACACCATCAACTCCAAGAAGAGGTGCACCACCATATTCGCTATAATCTAACTTTCTTTTAACATTTTTAAATTTAGGTAATAATAATAATGATAAAATCTTACTTAAAAGTGATGATTTCAATTCTTTAGAAAGTAAAGTAAATAAAGCTTCTGCAACCCCTTCTGCAGTCTTTACACAAATATTTCCATCAAACCCATCACATACAATTACATCAGCAATAGATTTAAAAAGATCTTTTCCTTCCACATTACCTATAAAATTAATTTGAGATATATTTTTTAAAAGAGCATAAGTTTCTTGACTAAGAATATTTCCTTTACCTTCTTCCTCTCCTATATTTAAAAGTCCTATACGTGGATTTTTAATATTAAATATTTCTTCCATATATATCTTTCCCATCAAGGCAAATTGTTCTAAGTATTCTTTTTTACAATCAACATTAGCGCCCACATCTAATATAATAGAAGGCTTTTCTGAAAGGGTTGGAATTAAGGTGGCAATTGCAGGTCTTTTAACTCCAGATATTCTTCCAAGATATAAAAGGGCACTACTCATAACCGCACCTGTATTACCTGCAGAAACCACTGCGGATACCCTTCTCTCTTTTAAAAGTCTCATTGAAACAACTATAGAAGAATCCACTTTTTCTTTTACAGCAAATGCAGGATGTTCATTCATCTCAATAATTTGTGATGCAGGATATATCTCAATAAGTTCTTTAGAATATTTATAATTTAATAACTGTTCTTTAATTATATCTTCTTTTCCCACTAATAAAGTTTTAATACCAGATTCCATAACAAATTCAATGGCACCTTTTATAGTTTCCAAAGGAGCATAATCTCCACCCATAGCATCTAAAGCAATTATCATTATTAACCTCCTATATCTCTAAAGAGAGATTTTAAATTTAAGGCTCTTTTATAAGCTTCTTTTTTAGATATTTTATATTTTATAGAAACAGAATTAATAGCTTCTTTTAATGTTATTTTATTTTTTATCATCTCATCTACAATAAGCGACTCAATGGATATTTCCTTTTTAGTTTCTTCTTTCCCATATTCATTATAAACTATTACTGTGTATTCTCCCAAGGATGATGATGGATTATTTTCCAATTCTTCTAAAACATCTTTTATATCTCCATAATATATTTTTTCATGAACTTTAGTTAAATCATTACAAAAACATACTTTTGCATTAGGAAAAACATTATAAATTAATTTAGCAAGATTTATAATTCTTTTTGGAGATTCATATAAAATGAAAGTTTCTATCTTCTTTTCTTTTATATCTTCTAAAACTTTCCTTCTCTCATTTTCTCTTTTAGGTAAAAATCCATAAAATAAAAATTTATTAGCAGGAAGCCCAGAAACTGAAAGTGCTGCAGTTATTGCTGAAGGACCACATACACTTATAACTTCAACACCGTTTTCTCTTGCTTCCTTAACAATGAGATACCCTGGATCAGATATACATGGTGTTCCTGCATTTGATATAAGTCCTACATTCATATTTCTATCTATAAGATATTCCATTAAAATCCTTACTCTTTCCTTCTCATTATATTTATGATATGAAATCATTTTCTTTTTTATATTATAAAAATTCAATAGTTTTAATGTATGTCTTGTATCTTCTACTGCTAATATATCACATTCCTTTAAACTTTCTAAAGCTCTTATAGTTATATCTTTTAAATTACCAATTGGCGTTGCTATTATATATAACTTTCCCATTTTTTTTAATTATATCAGAATTATCTTCACAAGAAATTATTTTTATGTTATGGTAATAATAACTTTTTAAATAAGGAGACTTCCTTATGAAAGGAATGACAGCCTCTTCTTATAGAGAATTTTCTCTTGATAATATTAATCTTTTTATGGAGATTAAAGGATACAATTATAAGTTTTTAGATATTAAAATAAATCTTCCACAAAATTTATCATTTTTAGAAAAAGATTTTATTAAGAAAATTAAGGGGGTTGCAAGAAGGGGACAAATAAATTTTTCATTAAAAATTATAAATAATATAGAATTTTATCCAAAATTAAATTACTCATTTATAATTGATACTTTAAAGGAGATAGAAAAAATTACTGGAAAAAAGGAAAATTTAGAAGAATGGAAAATTCTTCTTAGTAATCCTCAAGCATTTATATTTGAGCCAAAAACATTTACAGAAGAAGAACTTTTGAAAATAAAAGAAGAATTTGATTTGTTATTAATAGAATTTGAAAGTGAAAAAATAAAAGAAGGCGAAGAGATGAAAAAAATAATAATTAATTGTCTAAATAATATTGAAGAGACACTAAAAAATATTGATAAAGAGTACGAAAATTGGAAAAAAGAAATTGAAATTACACTTTCAAAAAAGCTTGAAGAATGGAATATAAATATTGAAAGAGATAGACTGCTTCAAGAGATAGCATTAATTGTCATTAAATCTGATATAAATGAAGAGTTAGAAAGATTAAAATTTTTTGTTGAAAAATTTAAAATAGATATGAACAAGGATGAAAGTTCTGGTAAAACATTAGATTTTTTAATTCAAGAAATGATGAGGGAAACAAATACTTTATCAAGTAAAACATCTAAGACTAAAGTTATAGAATATGCATTGATTATTAAAGAAAATTTAGAAAAAATTAGAGAATTAATTTATAATGTAGAATAGGGAGTGTGAAATTATGATTAAATTGATAAATATTGGATTTGGAAATATAGTGGTAAGCTCAAGAATTGTTGCCATTATAAGTCCAGACTCTGCTCCTATTAAAAGGTTTATAGCGGATGCAAAAGAAAAAAATGAGCTTGTAGATGCTACATATGGTAGAAAAACAAGAGCGGTTTTAATTTTAGATAGTGGTCATATTATTTTATCTGCATTAAATCCAGAGACTATTGCAGCAAGAATGGAAGGAAAGGTTGAAGGTGAAGAGTAATGGAATCTTCCGGGCTACTTTTCGTTCTTTCAGGACCATCAGGTGTAGGTAAGGATGCTATATTGGAAAGATTAATAGGTAAAATTCCTAATCTTGTTAAATCAATATCTGTAACCACAAGACCTATGAGAAAGGATGAAAAAGATGGAGAAAACTATTTTTTTGTTGATGAAAATAAATTTAATGAAATGATTAATAGAGATGAATTTTTGGAATGGGCAAGAGTTCATTCATATTTATATGGAACTCCTAAGAGTTTTGTAGAAGAAAACCTTAAAAAAGGTATAGATGTCCTTTTAAAAATAGATGTTCAAGGAGGACTTAAAATAAAAAAAATATTTCCTTCTGCAATTTTAATATTTATAGTACCTCCATCCTTAGAGGAACTTAAAAAAAGACTTTTGTATAGAGATACTGAGAGAATAAATGAATTTGAAATACGTTGGAGAAATGTTCCCATTGAAATTTCAAAAATTTTTTATTATGATTATATAGTTGTAAATTCTGATATAGAAGATGCTGTTGAAAAAGTAAAGGCAATAATTTTAGCGGAAAGATGTAAACTGAATAGAGAAAAGGCAGAATATTGGATAAATAAATTAGGAGGGATAAGAGATGAAAGATATAACTATTGATGAATTAATTAAAAAGATTCCAAATAAATATATTTTAACAATACTTGCTGCTAAAAGAGCAAGACAAATAACAGAAGAATTAAAATTTTTAAGGCAGATAATGTCAAGAGATCCTTTAACTATGGCATTAGAGGAAATTGTTAATGGAAAAATAATTTTTGAGGAGGAAAAGCCATAATTTATTAGTGTTAAAAGCAACAGTTATTCTCTTTGACACAAGAATACCTGAGAAAGACTTTCTTTTTTATTACATTCCTAAAGAATTAGAAAATAAAATTAGTGTTGGAAAAGGTGTAATAGTTCCATTAAAAAGAAGAAGAGTCTTAGGTTATGTTTGGAATTTAAATTATTATAATTCAACTGATGATTTATCATTAAACATAAAACCTATTATTTCTGTTGTAGATAAATTTCCATCGCTTCCTGAGTCATTAATAAAGGTAGTAAATTGGATATCTGAGTATTATGAAAATTCTCTTTATAAATCTGCAAATTATATTTTTCCTTCAGGAGTAGAATTGAAAATTAAAAGAAAATTAAAAGCAATAGATAATTTTAATGGTGATCTTACAAAAAAACAAAGAGAAATATTTGAACAATTGAAAAAAGAGGAGAAAATATTAAAAAAAGGTATTTCTGAGAATATAATAAGAAATCTTATCAAAAAAGGAGCAATAGAAGAAGATATTGATGTTGAAATCTCAGAAAAGCATCCTAAAAAAGAATATTTTTATAATCCCATAAGAAAAGATTGGGATATAAAAAGGGAAATATCTATTGAATTTCAAAAAATTAAAGAAAAATTAAACTCATCTCATATCTTTTTTATTGAAAATAGAAAGGAAAGATGGGAACTTTATTTAGAAATAATAAAGTATTTTTATAATAATGGAAAACAGATATTAATAACATTTCCTACGATAAATTCTCTTAATGAATTTATAGAGTTTGCTTTAAACAAAATTCCTATAAAGATTTATTACTATCATGGGCTTCTTACTCCTGCACAATCTTATCAAATATTTAAAATATCTGGCGAGAAAAATCCAATATTAATAGTTTCAACAGGTAAAGGAATCTTTCTTCCCTTACATAATTTAGGAATTATTATAATGGATGAGGAGGAAAATGAATTTTATAATTATAGAGAAAAAGAACCAAGATTTGATATCTGGAATGTAGTTAAAAAGAGAGGAGAATTAGAAAATATACCCATAATATTTGGAACCTCATCTCCATCAGTAATAACATTTTATAATTTTATAAATGGAAAGATAAAACTTTATAGAAAAGTATCTCAAAAAGCTAAAATAACAGTGATTGATAGAAGAGGGAAAAAGGATGAAATATTATCTTCTTATTCATTAAGAAGAGTCAAGGAAGTATTAAAGCAGGGTAAACAAGTTTTTCTCCTTCTCAACAGATTAGGCTATGCTACATATTTACAATGTCAAGATTGTGGATATACATTTTATTGTCCTTATTGTAGCACTTCATTAGTGTATTATTCTGAAGAACTTGAACTTAGATGCCATTATTGTGGATACAAAACTCCTTCTATTACAACATGTCCAAAATGTGGAGGCTATAGTTTTATATATGGAGGTATGGGAACTGAAAGATTAGAAAATTATCTAAGAAGAAATTTTCGTAATTACATAATTCAGAGATGGGACAGTGATCTTGAAGTGAAAGATGAAACTTTATTATATAAAAGCAACATAATTGTCGGAACACGTCTTATTGTTCCTTGGATATCAAAATTATCAGTAGGTCTTTTAGTTATAGTTAATTTTGATAATTTTCTACATATTCCTGATTTTTCTATATCAGAAAAAACTTTCAATCTTATAAGAAGAATTCTTAGTGATTTCTCTGGGGAGGAAATAATAATTCAAACGTATTCACCTAATCATTATATATTAAAGGCTTTAAAATTTAATTCTTATTCTTTATTTTTACATGAGGAATTAAAAGTTAGAAAAGAACTAAATTATCCACCCTATTCAAAAATTCATCAGATTTTAATTATTGGAGAAGATGAAGAGGAGGTAAGAGAAATTGGGAAAGAGATAAAAGAAAGATTAGAAAAATTCTGTGGGATAGATATTTTAGGACCTGCACCTTATTTTCCTTTAATTGTAAAAGAGAAATATAGGTATCAAATTCTTATTAAAGTTCTCAGCAATGAAGATATAAATGAAAAATTGAAGGATATAGTAAAAACTGAAGATATTTTTTCTAATTATAAAGTTATAATTAATAAAGATATAAAAGAAATAATACCATAAAGAGGTGAAAAAATGATACTAAAAATATTAACTGGTGAGCATCCAATTTTAAGAAAAAAAGCAAAAAAAATAGAGAAAATAGATGATGAGATAAGAACTCTTGCAGATGATATGATAGAAACAATGAAAAATGCAAAGGGTGCTGGACTTGCTGCTCCTCAGGTAGGTAAAAGTATAAGATTATTTGTAGTAAATTATGATGAGAAAGATTTTGTTTTTGTAAACCCGGAGATTTTAAAGAGAGAAGGTGAAAACATAGATATTGAGGGCTGTCTTAGCCTTCCAGGTATTGAAATTCCTGTAAAGAGAGCTGAAAAAATAACATTAAATTTTCAAGATCTAAGAGGAAAAAATTATAGAATGATAGCAGAGGGATTGTTAGCAAGGATAATTCAACATGAAATTGACCATTTAGATGGAATTCTTATTGTAGATAAAATAGAAGAGGATATAAAAATATGAGAATAGTATTTTTTGGTACACCAATTTTTGCAAAAATTATTTTAGAAAAAATATATGAAAAAGAAAATATTGTAGCAGTAATAACTCAACCTGATAAACCATCTGGAAGAGGGAAAAAGATTGAATATTCTCCTGTTAAAAAGTTTGCTTTAGAAAAAAATATTAAAATATTTCAACCTGAAGTATTAAGAAAAAAGGAGTTTGAAAATATAATCTATGATCTTAACCCTGAAATATTTATAGTTTCAGCATATGGTAAAATTATTCCTGAAAATTTATTAAATATTCCACCCTTAGGTGGAATAAATGTTCATGCATCAATACTTCACAAATATAGAGGTGCATCACCTATAGAAAGAGCATTATGGAATTGTGAAGAAGAAACAGGTGTTACAATAATGCAAATGGTAAAGGAATTAGATGCTGGACCTATATGGAGTCAAAAAAGAATAAAAATAGATCCAGATGACAATAGAGAAATTCTTACTTTAAAACTTGCTTATTTAGGAGCAGAACTTTTAATAGAGACTTTGCCTCTTATTAAGAATAATAAAATTAAGCCTATTCCTCAGGATGATTCCTTAGCTACATATGCAGAAAAAATTAAGCCTGAAGAAGAAAAAATAGATTGGAAGAATCATTCAAAAAAAATTTGGTGTCAGATTAGAGCATTATCTCCTGAACCTGGTGCATATACTTTTTTTAGAGGAAATATTTTAAAGATATTAAAGGCATTACCAGAAGAGGAAAAGATAGATGGAGAAATAGGAAGTGTAGTAAAGATAGATAAAAAAAAGGGATTTGCTGTAAAAACTGGAGAGGGAATATTGTGGATTCTTGAAGTAAAACCAGAAAATAGAAAAAAAATTTCTGCGATAGATTTTATAAATGGCTATAGAATAAAACTTGGAGAAACATTAATTTAAATATCTCTCCAAGCTATAGGTTTATTTTTTAGTCGAGTTCTCTTATTATTGTAAAAATGCGAGTCTTAGAGCCATTGTGTTTTCCATATATATCATAAAGAGTCATAAATTTTAGTTTTACTGTATTTGAGGTAGATAAAATTTTTCATAGAAATGGAACATCAAAATTTCCAATCTTAGATTCACTTCCATATCAAAATAATTTTCAGACCAACCAAACTGATTACTGCTAACTGCTAAATCTGCTTCATTTATTTTTGCAGTTCCAGTTATGCCATTGTCTACTACTCCAATATTTACTTGACTTTCTAAGGTTGAAACAAAAAGTAAAACTAAAAGAATTAATAATAATTTTAGGAACAATAATAATATTTTGGTATAATAGTAAAACTTATAAGTATCTAAGAAAGGTATATAATATAAATAGAGTCTAAAATAAAATAGATTATAAATTTTTAGGAGGTGAAAGAATGTTTTGGTTATATGATCCAACATTTATAATACTTTTACCAGCTTTAATACTTTCCATATATGCAAGCTGGAAGGTAAGGTCAACTTTTAATTATTTTGCCCAAATTCCAAATTCTCATGGAATAACAGGTGCTGAAGCAGGCAAACTTCTTTTAAGAGCCTTAGGATTATATGATGTTAAAATAGAACTTGTCCCGGGCTCTTTGACAGATCACTATGACCCAAGAACAAAAACTTTAAGACTTTCCGAGCCAGTTTTTTACTCTCCTTCAATTTCTGCTCTTGGCGTCTGTGCTCATGAAATAGGTCATGCAATTCAACATAATACTGGATATTTACCTTTAGCTCTCAGATCATCTTTAGTACCTATAGCGAGTATTGGAACAAATATGGCATTTCCTCTATTTTTCATCGGATTTTTGTTTGGATCTCCTTCTTTGATGAATATAGGAATACTTGCTTTTTCTCTTGGAGTCCTTTTTTATCTTATAACTCTTCCTGTAGAAATCAATGCAAGTAAAAGAGCACAAGAAATTTTACTTTCTTCTGGATTAATAACTACAAAAGAAGCAGAAGGAGTAAAAGCAGTATTAAATGCAGCAGCTCTAACTTATCTTGCAGCAGCTGCAATGGCATTATTACAACTACTAAGACTTATTATCTTAGCAAATATGAGAAGAAGAGATTAGATGGATGTAAGACTTAAAGCTTCTGAAATCTTATATAAAATAGAGGAGAAGAAAGGTTATGCTAATTTAATTTTAAGAAAGCACCTTTCCTCACTTAATTTATCTCAGAAAGAAAAAGGTTTCATTACAGAATTAGTCTATGGCATTTTAAAATGGCAGATAACTCTTGATAAAATATGGGAGAGATATATAAAAAATCCAAATAGTTTAAGTCCTTGGGCAAAAATACTTTTACGCATGATTGTATATCATAAATATTTTATAAAAAATACAATTCTACCAAAAGCATTAAATGAAATTGTTGAGATTGCGAAAATGAAGACTAAAAAAGAAAAGAATCTAATAAATGCAGTAGCAAGAAAAATAGTTGCAGAGAATTTAAATATTGATGAATTTCCAGAAGACATAAAATATGGGCATCCTTCTTGGATATTAGAAGAGCTGGAGGATTATTTAGGAAAAGAAAGAGCCATTAGTATTGCAAAATATAATAATCTTCCATCTTTTATTTCTATAAGAGTTAATACATTGAAAACAAATAAGGAAAATCTAAAGAGACTTTTATTAGAAGATAATATAAAAGTTAGAGAAAGCTTATTATACTCTAATGCCTTAATAATAGAAGATGGCTTTTCTATTGAAGATTATCCATTATTTAAAAATGGTTATTTTACCATTCAAAGTGAATCATCTATGCTTACATCAGTAATATTAAATCCAAGACCCTTTGAAAAAGTTGCAGATCTTTGCTCTGCGCCTGGAACTAAAAGCACACATTTGGCTGAAATTATGGAAAATAAAGGAGAAATTTTTTCAATAGATATTCATCCTTCAAGAATTAAACTTATAAATAAAAATGCAGAAAGGTTAGGTATAAATATAATCAAGACAATAAATATGGATGTTTTACAATTACCAGAAAGTTTTAACAATAAATTTGATAAAGTACTATTAGATGTTCCATGTACTGGATTAGGAGTTTTAAGGCATAAACCTGAAATAAAATGGAGAAGAAATAGGGATGATATTTATAAATTATCAAAGTTACAATACTCATTATTGGAAAGAGGTGCTAAACTTCTTAAAAAGGGTGGTAGCATATTATATAGTACTTGCACATTAACATGGCAAGAGAATGAGGGAGTAGTATTATCATTTTTACAAAGAAATCCCATTTTTTACCTTGATAACTTTTTTCTAAATGGAAAAAAATATAATGGGATAATTAGGATACTTCCTGATGAATATAATACTGACGGATTTTTTATATCTTTGATAAGAAATGAAGCTTGATATACTTTCTCTAAGTATGGATGAAATAGAAAAATTATTATTAGAAATTGGTGAGCCTTCATATAGGTCTCAACAATTGTTTCATTGGATTTATAAAAAATTAATTTTTGATTTCTCAAAAATGACAAATCTTTCACAAAATTTAAGAAATAAATTAAAAGATATATTCTATGTACATATTCCTGACGTTGTAAAGATAATAGAAGAAGAAAATACAATAAAATTTCTATTAAGATTGAAAGATAATGAACTTATTGAATTTGTTTTAATTATCCATAAAGATAAGAGAAAAACAGTTTGTGTATCTACTCAAGTAGGATGTGCTTTTCAATGTAAGTTTTGTGCAACTGGTTTAATGGGATTTAAAAGAAATCTTACTTCTGGAGAAATTGTATCTCAGGTTTTATTAGCAAAAAAATTTCTAAATGAAAAAGGAGAGAATATAACAAATGTAGTGTATATGGGAATGGGTGAACCTTTATCAAATTATTCAAATGTTATTAAGTCTATTAAAATTTTAAATTCTAAATTTGGATTAAATATAGGAGCAAGACATATATCCCTATCTACTGTTGGTTTAGTGCCTCAAATATATAAACTTTCAGAAGAAAAAATCCCAATTACACTAAGCATTTCTCTACATGCTCCTGAAAATAATTTAAGAGATATGTTAATACCAATAAATAAAAAATATCCTTTAGAAATGCTACTTCCTGCTATATGGCATTATTTTGAAAAAACAAAGAGAAGAATAACATTTGAATACATACTCTTAGAAGGGATAAATGATACTTTATATATGGCTGAAAAATTAGTTAATTTATTGAAAGGAAGACCTATCCATGTAAATCTTATTCCATATAATTTTGTAGAAGGGTTACCTTGGAAAAGACCGTCTATTTTGAGGATTAGAGCTTTTGAGAATTATCTGAGAAAAAATAATATAAATGTTACTTTAAGAATTTCTCATGGATATAAAATTATGGCAGGATGCGGACAGCTTGCTATACGGAGGTAAAAATGTCATCTAAATTAAAATATATCATTTACGGATTATTAACATTAAATATAATTCTCGTTTGTATTAATTTATATGGAATTTCAATTTTTATTAATCCATCATCTGAAAAGCTAATTTCTATTCCTGATGTTAGAGGTAAAGATATATCAAGTGCTACAAAGATTCTTATAGAAAATGGATTTAAACCAAGAATACAAGGAATATTAATAAATAAAGACAAGGATAATTTTATAGTAATTGATCAGAATCCTCTTACAAAAGGATTATCTGGTAGTATAGTAGATTTATGGATAAATCAACAAGCTAAATTAGTTAAAATTCCAGATCTTAGATATAAAAGTGTTGAGGAAGCGAGAAATTTATTAGAAAAATTAGGTCTTAGAATGGAGTCTTTACCTTATGAAGACGGGATTATCGTAAGACAAATTCCAGACCCTGATATTTTTATTGAGTTTGGTAGTAATGTCTTAGTTATTGTAGAGAATGAGAATACTGAAACATTAACTATAGAAGAAGGGAGATAGAAATGGTTAAAGTATATCCTTCTTTGCTTGCAGTTGATATTTTAAGAATTGGTGAATATATTAAAAAAATAGAAGATATTATTGATGCATGGCATATAGATATTATGGATGGACATTTTGTACCAAATCTTAGCTTTGGACCTAATTTAGTAAAAGCACTTAAGAATTTTACAACAAAACCTCTTGATGTCCATTTAATGGTGGAAAAACCTGAAAATTTTGTTGATTATTTTATCGCCGCAGGTGCGGATTATTTAGGATTTCAGATAGAAACAACATATCATCCTCATAGGATTTTAAAGTATATAGAATCAAAAGGTGTTAAACCATATATAGTATTAAACCCAACAACTTCTTTAAATACCTTAGATTATCTTTTAGATGATGTAAATACTGTTCTTCTAATGACAGTAAACCCTGGATTTGGAGGACAGAAATTTTTGAATTTTACCTTGGGAAAGATTAAAAAATTAAGAGAAATAGCAATAAATAGAGGGATAAATCTTGATATTATGGTAGATGGAGGGATTGATAAAAGAACAGCACCTTTGGTGGTAGAAAGGGGAGCAAATATATTAATTAGTGGGGTTGGAATATTTGAAGAAAAGGATCCAAGAGAAGTAATAATTTATTATAAATCTTTAAGTCTAAAGGGGGTTTAAAAAAATGGGATTTGTACATCAACCATGGTTTATGCCAATTCTTCTTCTTTTTTTAATGATTTTAGAGAGAAGGCTAATTAAAAAAGAAGAAGATGCTTATAGAGAGGATGCAAAAAAATACATAAGTATTGAGGGTAGGGTAGAGGAGGATAAAATTATACCACCATGGAGAAGGATGGAAGAAAAAAAGGAGGAAAAAAAGAAAAAGAGTAATATAGGATTTTGGATCATTAATGTGTTTGTTATTTTGTATATAATCTTTGTTTGGTTTCTCACAAAACAGGGATTTAGTATAAAAATTTATGAAATTATAGCAGGTTTTGCTTTTGCTTTTTACTTCTTTAATATGGATATTCCGGGCCTTTTAAGTAATATTTGGACATATAGAGAATATCCTGGAGGAATAAAGGGAGAAGTAATATTAAGCAAGCACTTTGTATTGGCATCTAAAAAAATTGAAGCAAAAATTTATCTTTTCATATTAGTTATCTTTTTCTTTGCCACTTTATCATACTTTATAGGAGGTTCTATTTTAGCATTGATAATTAGAATGTGGCTTATTGATAGAAGATTATCAAGAACACCTCTACCTGATTGGTAAATATATCTTTCCTTTTATAGTATCAATCTCTATGAAATTTAAATTATAGACTTCTTTTAAAATATGAGAAGATATAACTTTTTCAGTTTTTCCATATTTATAAGCCATTCCATCTTTTATAAATAGCAAATAATCACAATAAATAGATGCTAAGTTTATATCGTGAAAGCTTGCAATAACAAGTATTTCTTTGCTAAGTTTTTTTATAAAATCTAAAAAGTATATTTGATAATAAGGATCAAGATTATTTACAGGTTCATCTAAAAGCAGAATTTTAGGTTCTTGGACTAATGCTCTTGCAAGATATACTCTCTGTTGTTCCCCTCCTGACAATTGAAATATTTTTTTACTCTTAATTTGATATGTTTCTGTTAATTGAAGAATTTCATTAATCTTAACCCAATCCTTTTTTCCTAAGGATTTCCAATAAGGGTGATGAGGATATCTTCCTAAGGAGATATATTCTTCAACAGTAAAAGAAAGATCAAAATTTGTTCTTTGAGATAAAAAGGCAATAATTTTTGCAATTTCCTCTTGAGTATATTTTCTTATTTCTTTTCCAAAAATATATATTTTCCCATCCCATGGCTGAATATATTTTATTATAAGTCTCAAAAGAGTTGTTTTTCCACAACCATTAGGTCCCAATATTCCAACAAAACCTAATTTTTGTGATTCCCATGTGAAATCATTTATTACTATCTTTGAATTATATCCTGCTTTTACATTCTCAAACTTTATCATTTTCCTCTTTTTAATAAAAAGATGAAAAATGGTACACCTAATAGAGAAGTAATAATTCCAATAGGAACTTCAGATGGGGAAAGTATTGACCTTGCTAAAATATCAGAAAGTAAGAGAATAATGCTTCCAGATAGAAAACTTGCTGGAATTAACCATTGATAATCAGAAGTTTTCCAGAGTCTCATTATATGTGGAGATATTAAGCCGACAAATCCTATAATTCCAGAAACTGCAACAGATGGTGCAATAAGCAAAGAGAGTAGTAAAAGAAACCATTTTTGATGATCTCTTAAAGAAAGACCAAGACTATAAGCTTCCTCTTCTGTTAGACTAAGAATATTAAATTTTTTTCTCCATAAGAAAGCCCAAGGAATAGAAATTAATGAGTAAAAAAATAATATCTCAAAATGTTTCCATGATTTTCCATTGAAACCACCAAGAATCCAAAAGTAAACACCTTGAAAAACTTTTTGATTCCAAAATAGTAAAAAAGAAATAATTGATGAGAGAAAAGCATTAATAGATACACCTAATAATATTAAGTATGAATTATAAAAAAATTTTCTTACCCAAAGTATTAATATAATTAATACAAAAAAAGCTCCCAAAAGAGAAATCCATGGAGTTATTAAGGGATCTATCTCCCATGTTCCTCCTGATAATATAAAATATAAGGTTGCTCCCAATGCAGCTCCAGAAGATATTCCAATAACATGAGGTTCAGCCAATGGATTGTGAAAATATCCCTGTAAAATACTTCCTGCAATAGATAAGTTTCCTCCTACCAAAATTGCAAGAAGTGATCTTGGGAGTCTTAAATTGATCAAAATATTAAACTTTAAAAAATCACCTTTTCCTAAAATTATATTTATAATTTCTTTAATATTTAATGGAATCTCTCCTATTTTTAATGAAAAAAGAAAAGAAATAATAAGAATAATAAAAAGGATAAATAATTCTTTATAATACATTATCTATTGCTCATATAATATTTTAAATAGAATCTCTAATCCTTCAATTAATCTTGGACCTGGTCTAAAAACAAGATCGTCATTAATATAAAATATCTTCTTATTCTTAACTGCTGAAACTCCTGAAAATTCAGGTTTTTTCAATATAGATTCTATTGAAATACCAGACATTTCACCAATAATTATTACATCAGGATTTTTTTGTACAATATATTCAATACTTAAAATTGGATATTCTGGAGTGTCCTTTTCAACAATATTTATTACTTTAAGTTTTTTTAATAGATCACCAACAAAGGTTGATGGAGAACAAGAAATAAATGGGTCATTCCAAAGTAAGAATAAAACTTTTATATTTTTCTTATAGGGGATAAGTTTTCTTTCTATAGCTTTTTGTCTTCTTATCATGTTTGAATAAATATATTTGGCTTCGTTCTCTCTATTTGTTATTTTTCCAAGTAATAAAATATTATTTAATACATCTTCAAAATTCTTTGGATCTAACACTACAAAGATTGTATTAGGAAGAAGTTGGAGCATTTGATTAAATATTTCCTTAGGAAAACTTTTATATAAAACTATTAAGTCAGGATTAAGACTTGCAATCTTTTCAACATTTGGATTACTAAATCCCCCTATTTTTTCTTTTTCCCTCGCTTCTTTTGGATAGTCGCAAAAATCCGTAACTCCAACAATTTTATCATTAAGCTTTAAAGAAAAAAGAATTTCTGTTGAAGATGGTGCTAAAGAGATAATTCTTTGGGGTTCTTTATATATAGTAATAGTTCTCCCCAAATCATCTTTTATTGTAATTGGATAAATTGTTTTGGATGTAGATAGTGAAAGAATTATTAAAATCAATATCACAACTACTGTAAAAATTTTTTTCATTTCCTTTCTCCTCCCATATAGAAATTTTAACATTAATTTTATCAGAGTAACCTTTATTGGAAAAGTAGGCAGTTGGTAGGAATACTGGTACCTATGTCCATACCTATTTGGAATTATTGGAAAATTAAATCTTGACACATTATATAAGTATAATATACTAATCAAACTACCAAAGAGTTTATAGATATATTGAGAGGAGGGATAATTTGTTGAAAAAATTGCCGTCATTAATTAACTTTCCTCAAATGGAGGAAGAGATACTGGAATTTTGGAAAAAAGAAAATATTTTTAAAAGGTCTGTAGAGGAGAGGAAAGGTAATCCTCGTTTTAGTTTTTATGAAGGACCTCCCACTGCTAATGGAAAGCCTCATGCAGGTCATGTCTTAGCAAGAATATATAAAGATTTCTTTCCACGTTATAAGACTATGTGTGGATATTATGTTCCAAGAAAAGCAGGATGGGATACCCATGGACTTCCTGTTGAATTAGAAGTGGAAAAGGAACTTGGTATTAATAGTAAACAGGAGATTGAGAATCTTGGTATTGAAAAATTTAACAAACTCTGTAAGGAAAGTGTTTTTAGATATGAGAGAGAATGGAGGGCATTCACAGAAAGAATTGGTTTCTGGATAGATATGGATAATCCTTATATTACTTTTAGTAATGATTATATTGAGTCAGTATGGTGGATAATAAAGAAAATATGGGAGAAGGGGCTCCTTTATAAAGGATATAAAATTGTACCTTGGTGTCCCAGATGTGAAACCGCTCTTTCTGACCATGAGGTAGCTTTAGGGTATGAGGAAGTTGAAGATCCCTCTATTTTTGTTAAATTTCCTTCATTTGATGAAGAAAATACTTATTACTTAGCATGGACTACTACCCCATGGACGTTAATCTCAAATACAGCATTAGCAGTAAATCCTGAAGAAAAATATCTTAAAATAAATCATAAAGGTACTTATTATATTCTTGCAGAAAAAAGAGTAAAAGAAATTTTTGATGATGAATATGAGATTATTGAGGAATTTTGGGGTAAAGATTTAGAAAAGAGAAAATATAAACCATTATTTGAATTTTTTTCTGTTGATAAACCTTCTTATTATATTGTTTTAGGAGATTTTGTTAGTTTAGATGAGGGGACAGGAATTGTTCATATTGCACCTGCCTTTGGACAAGAAGATTTTCATGTTGGAAAACTATATGATCTTCCATTAATACAAGCAGTGGACCAAACAGGAAAATTTATATCAGAAGTTAAGCCATGGGCAGGACTTTTTGTTAAAAAAGCAGATCCTTTAATTATAGATAATCTTAAGAATAGAGGATTAATCTTCAAAGTTGATACTTATAAACATACATATCCTTTCTGTTGGAGATGTGATTCTCCTCTTTTATATTATGCAAGGGCATCTTGGTATATTAAGACTACAGAAGTAAAAGAAAATCTTCTAAAAAATAATGAAAAAATTAACTGGTATCCAGATTATATTAAACATGGAAGATTTGGGAATTGGCTTGCAAATAATGTAGATTGGTCTTTAAGTAGAGAAAGATATTGGGGGACACCTCTTCCAATATGGATATGTGATTCCTGTGGTTATGAACATTGTATTGGAAGCTTTAAAGAATTAGGAATAAAAATAGATGAGAATTTTGATCCTCATAAGCCTTATATTGATAATATTACCCTTACTTGTCCCAAATGTGGTAATACTATGCATAGAGTAAGAGAAGTGATAGATTGTTGGTTTGATTCAGGCTCAATGCCTTATGCACAATGGCATTATCCCTTTGAAAATGAGGATGAATTTAAAAATTCTTTTCCTGCAGATTTTATTTGTGAGGGAATAGACCAAACCAGAGGATGGTTTTATAGTCTTCTTGCTATATCTACTTTAATTTTTGATAAGCCTGCATATAAAAATGTTTTAGTAACAGAACTTATATTAGATGAAAAAGGCGAAAAAATGAGTAAACATAAAGGGAATGTAGTTGATCCATGGGTGATACTTAATAAATATGGAGCTGATGCTTTACGTTGGTATATGTTTTCTGTAAGTCCTCCATGGATTCCATTAAGATTTTCTCCTGATGCAGTTAATGAGTCTTTAAAGAAATTTCTTCTTACTTTATGGAATACAGTATCTTTCTTCTCTATTTATGGAGAAATTGATAAATTTAATCCGAATGAACATTTAGTGCCATTAAAAAATCTTGAAGATGCATTAGATAAATGGATAATATCTCGTTTAAATTCTTTAATTAAAAAAGTAAGGGAAGAACTTGATAATTTTAATGTAACTACTTCTGCAAGAGAAATCCAAAATTTTGTTATAGAAGATTTAAGTAATTGGTATATAAGGCTTAATAGAAATAGATTTTGGAAATCTGAAAAAGATATGGATAAGTGGTCTGCATATACTGTTCTATACACTATTATTAAAGATCTTACAAAACTTCTTGCACCTTTTATTCCATTTACTACAGAAAAGATTTATCAAGAAATTATAAGACCATTAGAAGAATCTTCCCCTATTAGTGTCCATTTATGTTTTTATCCCAAATATGAAGAAGATTTAATAGATAAAAAGTTAGAAGAAGAAATGGATGAAGTAAGGGAGATTGTTGCTATTGGTAGGATGCTAAGAAATCAAGTGAATATAAAGATTAGACAACCATTATCAACATTATGGGTAAATTCTCCCTCAAAAGATACAAAAAATTTATTTAAGTACAAAGATTATATAGCAAAAGAATTAAATATTGAAGAAATAATATTTGGAGAGATACCTGATGAAAAAAAGGAGGGCTTAGTTTTTTCTGAAACAAAAGATTTTGAAATTGCTCTTGATACTAACTTAACTCCAGACCTTTTAGAAAAAGGTATACTTAGAGAATTGGAACACAAAATTCAAATATTAAGAAAGGAAGCAAAATTAGATTATACAGATAGAATAAATTTTTATTATCAAGGATCAGAAAAAATATCAAATATAATAAAAAGAAGTATTGAAGAATTAAAAGAAGAAATATTAGCAGTTTCTATAAATGAAGGGGATATTCCTGAGGGTATATTTAAGAAAAAGCTTAATATATCTGGAGAGGAAATTTTTGTTGGCTTTGTAAAAATTTAAATAATAAGGGGGTTTTATCCCCCCTTATTATTATTTTAGTGTAAGAATATGGGTAAGAATACTAAGGATATCACAGCCATAAGTTTTATTAATATATTTATAGATGGTCCTGCAGTATCCTTAAAAGGATCTCCTACTGTATCTCCAACAACTGCTGCTTTGTGAGCATCAGAACCCTTCCCTCCATGCTTTCCATGTTCAATCAATTTCTTCGCATTATCCCATGCACCACCAGAGTTTGCCATAAATATTGCTAAAAGTCCACCAGAAATAGTTGCACCTGTTAGCATTCCCCCAAGAGCTTCTTTTCCAAAGATAAAAGCAATTATAAAAGGAGATAAAATCATAATTAAACTTGGAAGAATCATGGCTTTTAATGCACCACGAGTACTAATATCTACACATCTTGCATAATCTGGCTCAGCCTTACCTTCAAGAAGTCCCTTTATTTCTCTAAATTGTCTTCTAACTTCTTCTACCATATGAGTTGCAGCTTCCCCAACAGCTCTTAAAGCAAGAGAGGAAAAGAGAAATGGAAGCATTCCACCAATAAGGGCACCAGAAAGAACAGTTGCTTTTGAAACATCTATTGTAGGAATTTTTGCCCATTCCTTAAATGCTGAAAATAGAGCTAATGCGGTCAATATTGCTGAACCGATAGCAAATCCTTTACCCATAGCAGCTGTAGTGTTTCCATATGCATCAAGAGAGCTTGTTATTTCTCTTACCTTTTCCCCCTGATGAGCCATTTCAGCAATACCACTGGCATTATCTGCTACAGGTCCATATGCATCAACTGAAAGGGTTATTCCAAGAGTAGCAAGCATTCCAACACCTGCAATTGCAATTCCCCACATTCCATTAGTAATATAGCTTAAAATGATACCTATAGCAAGCACCACAAATGATAGAAATGTACTTTCCATTCCCACAGAAAGTCCTGTTATGATATTAGTTGCTGGACCTGTTGTGCTCGCGTAAGCAATTCTCTCAATAGGTTTATTTGCAGTATAATATTCGCTTATCAGACCTATAGCTATTCCAGAAGCGATACCAATAATTGATGCAAAGAATGGTCCTAAATTATTAAGAAGACTTTTTGATAAGAAAAATGAACCAATAGCAGTTATAATAGCTGTTAAGAATGTGCCATTTCTTAAGGCACTTGCTACATCTGCATTTCTTTTTGAAGCTATAGTCTTAACAAAAACTATTCCAATTATAGATGCATATAGACCAATAGTTGCAAGAAGAAATGGGAAAAGAAGCCCTTTCATATCTGCATATGCATATCCAAGTACTGCACCCGCATGTATAGCACCTACATATGATTCATAAAGATCAGCTCCCATCCCTGCAACATCCCCAACATTATCTCCAACATTATCAGCAATTACCGCAGGATTTCTTGGGTCATCTTCTGGTATTCCTGCTTCAATCTTTCCAACTAAATCTGCACCAACATCTGCAGCCTTTGTATAAATACCACCCCCTACACGAGCAAATAAAGCTATAAAACTTGCTCCTAATGCATAGCCACTTATAATCTCCAATTTTAGGCGAGGATCAGGCATAAATCCACTTAAAAGAAGAAAAATTAAGCTGGAACCAAATATACCAAGACTTGCCTCAATCATTCCCATAACCGCTCCACCAGAAAATGCAATGTCTAAAGCCTTACCTGCTCCATGTTTCGCAGCAGCATATGTAGTTCTTCCATTTGCGCGTGTTGCAATTTTCATCCCAAAATATCCTGAACTCATAGAAAAAAATGCACCTATTAGAAATGCAAGACCAAGAAGGGGCTGTAAAACTAATGCCATGAGAATAGCAAAAGCTATTACAAAAATTGATACTGTTTTTATCTCTCTATTTAGAAATGCATCTGCTCCTTTTTGAATCGCTCTCATAATCTTTTTGATTTCTTCTGGTCCTTCTTCTTCTTTGAGTATACCTCTTGCAATAAGTAATGCAAAAATTAAACCTATACTACCTGATATTGGTACAATCCATAGAAGGTTTTGCATTTTTTAACCTCCATTCTTTATAATATTTTCTCTATAAATAATAGATTATTTAAATTCTAAGTCAAGTTAAAATTATTTTAAAAAGTTATTATGTATCATTTAATTCCTTAATCTTTTCTGAAAAGTTTTTTACTAACTCCTGTACTTCCTTTAATGTTTGAGATTCTGCATATATTTCAAATACAGGATCTTCTGGATGAGGTAATATTAGAACCCAAGATTTATCAAAAAATATTTTTATACCGTCTGTATAATCAATGGATTTATTAATATTTTCTTCTATAATCCTTCTCATAATCTTTCCTTTGTTTTCTGGAAAACATTCTACAATATTCTTAACTTTATATAGGTTAGGTAGATTCATAAACAACTCATCTATATTTGACTTTGTTTTTGCAATTAACTCTAAAAATTTTATAAATGCAAAAATTCCATCAAATGAAAATTGGAATTCCGGAAATATAAAACCATCTTCACTTGCTCCTAAATATGCACCTACTCTTAATGTAGTTTTCATAAGTTCCGATGGCGATGTCTTACATCTATAAATCTTCCCTCCTTCAGAACTTGCAATTTTCTCTAAGATATGAGATATAGTTACTGGTACAACAATTGTACTATTTGGTAAACTTTTAAAAATTTGCCAAGACAATATTCCAATAAGTTGATCCTTTGATATAAAATTTCCATTAGGTGTCAAAAGAGAAAAATTCTCTCCATCATTTGTAATAATAACACCTAAATCTGCACCTAAGGTTTGAACAAGCTTTCCTATGGTTTCTAAGGATGTCTGGGTTACATAAGATGATGCTTCTCCATATAAATTTAATGATATGGTCTCTACACCTAACTGAGATAGAATAGGAGGTAGAATAAGAGAAGAACTACTTCTTTGATAATCAACAATAATTTTATAATTTCTCTCCCTAATAATATCCTTATCAATTTTTTTTAATAAACCCATAATATAGTATTCACTAACATGGGGAGGAAACTTTATCTCTCCTACTTCTCTTGCATAAGTTCTTCTAAAATCTTCCCTAAATATAAGATTTTCAATCTTTCTTTCCATTCCTTTATCAAGTGAAATTCCTTTATCATCAAAAAATTCAATTAATATTTTTTCTCTATCATAGGGAGATATTCTTACATGAACCCCTGCCTTTGCAAAGAGATTTCCTACAGAATATTTAGCAACTGGTATAGGTAGTGTCCTTATATCTAATACATTTACTCCAGTTGAGAGAATACCTGTAAGTAAAGCTCTTTTAATCATTCTACATGCAGGATCAGTATCTCTACTCATCACAACATTAGAAAATTTTGGAAGGACAGTTCCAAAAGCAGAACCAACCTTAGTTGCCCATTCTGGTGTAATTTCAATATTAATTATTCCTGAGATTCCTCTTTGTCCAAAGAATGTTCTTCTAAAATGGCTTCCCCAAATTATACTTGAGTTAACAATGGTTCCTGTTTCCACAATCTTATTTGGCCATATCTTAACATTACTATTTACAAAAACTTTATTTCCAAGAGTAGTATTATCACCAATTATTACTCCCTCTTCAATTTTTGTAAAATCTTTTATATTACATCTACTTCCTATTATCGCAGAAAAAATATAAGTCTTTTTACCAATATATGTATTACTAAAAATAACTGCTCTTTGAATTTTACTCTCATTATCTATATATACATTATCTCCAAGAACAACAGGTCCAAGAATTTGGGAATTTCCTATCACTCTTGTAAATTGACCAAAATATATAGGTGGTCTTATATACGAATAAGTTGATATTTCAACATCCTCTTTTGCAAATATACCTGGATATATCTCTCTACCAGGAATCTTAATCCTTACTTTTCCATATAAAGCATCAAAATTAGCTTGTAAAAATTGATTTAAATCTCCTATATCACACCAGTAACCCTCAGCAATATATCCATATAATGGGGCATTTTTATTTAGTAAAAGAGGAAAAAGATCTTTACTAAAGTCAAAAGGTGTATCATCAGGAATATAATCAAGAACTTCTGGTTCCAATATATAAATTCCAGTATTCACAGTATCACTAAAAACTTCTCCCCATCCTGGTTTTTCAAGAAATTTTATAATCTTTCCCTCCTCATCAGTGACTACAACTCCGTATTCCAATGGATTATCAACAGATTTAAGGACTATTGTTACAATTGCTCCTTTATCTTCATGAAATTCTAATGCTTTATTTAAATCAAAATCTGTCAATGCATCCCCACTTATAATAAGAATTTTATCTCTTGGTTTGTCCTTTAAAGCATATTTTACACTTCCTGCTGTTCCTAAGGGTGTTTCCTCAATGGAATAATCTATCTTTACATTCCATTGAGAACCATCATCAAAATATTCTTGAATTGGTTCAGGAAGGTAATATAAAGTAACAATAAAATCTCTAAAACCATTTCTTGATAATAATTCTATAATATGCTCCATAATAGGTTTTCCAACAATACATGTCATTGGTTTAGGACGAGTTATTGTTAAGGGTCTAAGCCTTGTTCCCTCTCCACCTGCCATTATAATAACCTTCATATATCTCTACTCATCTCCAATCTGTTAAAAGATATTCTTGTTTAACTCTATTATAAACCGCTAAGGTTTCTTCTGCTATTTTTTTCCATATATACTTCTTTAGAACTTTTTCCTTTGCATTTTCTCCTAATTTTTTTGAAAAATCTTCATTTTTCAATAAAAATAGAATTTTTTGAGAAAGATCATATATATCTTTTGGATTAAAAAGAATACCATCCTCTCCTGAATTTATAATTTCCTTAAATCCTCCAATATTAGAAGCAATAACAGGTTTTGATAAAGCCATAGCTTCTAAGGCAACAATTCCAAAAGGCTCATATATACTTGGAAATACACAAATATCAGCAACATTTAATAAAGCATTTTTTAAAGAATCATCAATAAATCCTGTAAACAAAACTTTATTCTGAATACCTAAATTATTTGCCTCTTCTCTTAAAGGATTTAATAACTCTCCTGTTCCTACAAAAATAAATTTTACATTAGAATATTGGGATAATATAAGTGGAATAGATCTTAATAAATATTCTGGTCCTTTTTGATGATACATTCTGCCAATAAAAAGAATAATTTTCTCATGAGGGTAAGCAAATTTTTTCCTAACTTCTTCTAAATCTAAATAACTTTTAAGATTTTCAATATTAATACCATTTGGAATAACATCTATCTTCTCAGGAGGTAAATTAAATAAATTTATTAGTTCATCCTTCATAAACATGCTACATACAATTACTCTCCATGCCTCATAAGTTAACCACCATTCAATATCATTGATAAATTTTTGTTCTTTTGTATATATACCTTGATTTCTACCATATTCTGTTGCATGAATAGTTGCTATTAATGGTTTTTTAAGGCTATGTTTTAAAGTAAATCCTGAAAATGCAGAAAGCCAATCATGAGAATGAATAATATCAAAAGGTATTTTTTTATGAATTTCTATTGCCTTAGTAATCATTGAAAGATTTAAAAAATATACCCAACTAATGAAATCAGGAGTAGAAATAATATGAGAAGGAACCCTAAAAACTTTAAGATTTCCAAAATCTTCAAAATCTTTTACTCCTTCAGAGCAACATGTAATTACAATAATTTCTGAACCAATCTCTGATAATGCCCTACTTAGATCCCCTACATGTCTACCAAGTCCTCCAATTATTCTTGGAGGATATTCCCAGCTAAGCATTAGAATAGTCATTTTTTATTCTTCTCCTTTAAAATTGAATAGGCTTTTTTTAAAATTTCTTTTTCCAAAGGGAAAGTTAAGAGATTTAAGGCATCTTTGTATGGTATAAATTTTCCAAAAGAAAATATCTTATCTTCCACTTTAATATTACTATTTAATGGGATCATTAAAAACCATATAACTTTCTTATCTTCTTCTGGGTGAAATTCTGTCTCTTTAGCATGATATTCTATTTCACCAATATATTCAATTATTTTTGCCTTAATTCCTGTCTCTTCTTCTACCTCTCTTAGTGCAGCATCCTCAATTCTTTCTCCTTCTTCAACATGGCCCTTAGGGAGCACATAGTTTCCATTTTTCCTTTTTAGTACTAAAACCTTATCTCCGTTAAAAATAACTCCTCCTGCAGAAATTGCCTTCATTTTACTCTCCAAAAATCTCTCATTAATTTATCTATTAATTCCTTTTCTACACCAGTTTTTTCTAATTCTTTATAAATCTCATCATAAGATTTTCCTTCAGAAAGAAGCTTTTTATAAATTTTTAAAAGAGATTCATTTACTTCCCATGGAAAGATTATCCATGCTGAAGTTTCTTTTATAAAGTAGTCAGGTCTAACAATAGACCATGGTTTATAAAAAATAGTTGCAATTCTCACTTGAGAAGCGCCACAATGCTCCAAATGTTCTCTTGCAACTTTTAGACTTTTACCACTATCTGCAACATCATCAGCAAGGAGAACCTTTTTCCCTTCAACCCCTGTTGATATAGTTTGTGTAATAACAGGCTTTTCCTTTGTCTCCCCTAAACCCCTATAAAAATCAATTTTTATATTTGCAGTATATGAATTTTCAAGCATATCAGAGAGAATTCTTGCTGGTATCCATCCACCTCTTGCAATTCCAACAATAACTTCAGGCATATAATTATCTACAATTATTTTCTTTGCAAGTTCTAAACATAATTCATATATTTCAATCCAATTTGGTGAAATATAATCCATATCATCCTCCCTCATTTCAGCTTTTTTTGTTTTATTCTACATTAAATTTATTGCTTTTAAAAGAAGTTTAAAAGCACTTTTAAAATTTAATATGTTATAATACATTTTGAAAATATTAAAGGAGGTGATCTTTTTGCCAGCAATCTTAGATGTAATTGGAAGAGAAGTTCTGGACTCCCGAGGAAATCCTACAGTTGAGGCAGAAGTTTATTTAGAAGATGGATCCTCAGGAAAAGCTATAGTTCCTTCTGGTGCATCAACAGGAAGTAGAGAGGCTTTAGAATTGAGAGATAAGGATGAAAAGAGATATAAGGGAAAAGGAGTTATTCAGGCTGTAAAGAATATAAATGAGATAATTGCTCCTGAACTTATAGGTTTGGAATCTTTTGATCAATATCTTATTGATAAAACTATGCTTGAAATTGATGGTACAGAAAATAAGTCAAGATTAGGAGCTAATGCTATACTTGCTGTCTCCTTAGCAGTAGCAAGAGCCAGTGCAAATTCCTTAGGAATTCCATTATATTCCTATCTTGGAGGGATTCAAGCAAGAGAACTTCCTGTCCCATTAATGAATGTTATAAATGGTGGTAAACATGCTGATAATCCATTAGATTTTCAAGAGTATATGATTGTGCCATTAGGTCCTTCTTTTAAAGAGTCTTTAAGATGGGCAGTTGAAGTTTTTCATACATTAAAGAGCATTCTGAAAAGTAAAAATCTAAATACAAACGTAGGTGATGAGGGTGGTTTTGCTCCTTATATTGAGACAAATGAAGAACCTCTATCAATTCTTGTTGATGCAATAAAAAAGGCAGGTTTTGAGCCCGGAAAAGATATTGCATTAGCTTTAGACCCTGCAGCAAGTGAATTTTATGAAGATAAAAAATATGTATTAAAAGCAGAAGGCAAATCTTTATCCTCTGATGAAATGATATCCTTTTTAGAATATCTTATAGAAAAATACCCAATTGTATCTATAGAAGATGGTCTTTCAGAAGAAGACTGGGTTGGATGGCAGAAATTAACTGAAAAATTAGGTAAGAAAATTCAGCTTGTAGGAGATGACATATTTGTTACAAATCCAAAAATTTTAGCAGAAGGTATTGAAAAGGGTATAGCAAATGCAATTTTAATTAAGGTAAATCAAATTGGAACTTTAACTGAAACCTTTGATACCATAAGACTTGCTCAACAATCAGGATATAAGACTGTAATATCACATCGCTCTGGCGAAACAGAAGACACATTTATTGCAGATTTAGCAGTTGCTGTAAATAGTGGACAGATTAAAACAGGATCCGCAAGTAGAACAGATAGAATTGCAAAATATAATCAACTTTTAAGAATTGAGGAGGAATTGGGAGAAGGAGCAATATATAAAGGTATCTTAAATTTTAGAAGATAAAGAAATGGGGAGGGAGAATTTGGACCTCCCCAGATTTTATGAGAACAAAAGAATTTATTTTAATATTTTTTATCTTTATTATTGGATTAATACTTTATTTATATCAAAAATCACAAGGAATACCATTACATCTTATAGTAGAAGTAAATAATAAAGAGATTATGAAAATTGATCTTAAAAATATTAAAGAAAAAAAATTTTTTTCAATTGATGGTATATTGGGGAAAAGTTATTTTGAATATGATCCAAAAAATGGGGTCAGAATGATTTCATCACCATGTCCTGATAAGTATTGTATTAAACAAGGATGGATTAAAAAAATAGGTTCTTCAATTATATGTTTACCAAATAGAGTTGTCTTAATATTAGAAAAATGAAAGTATTATCTGTGGAAGAAACAAGAAATTTAGAGAAAATAATATGTGATAAGTTTAACATTCCACCTATGCTTTTAATGGAAAATGCTGGTTCATTTACATATTATTATCTAAAAGATATTTTTCATAATTTTGAAGACAAAAAAATTTCAATTCTTTGTGGTCCTGGAAATAATGGAGGTGATGCATTAGTAGTTGCAAGATATTTATATATTAATGGAAATAAACCTTATATTTTTACATATTCATGGGAGAATGGATTATCACCATTATGTAAATTTCAGTATGAACTTCTTAAAGATACAAATATAGAATTTTTATCCTTAGAAAGGGATTTTTTAAAAATTAAAGATAGTGATTTAATAATTGATGGAATATTTGGAATAGGTTTAAAAAGATTATTAGAAAATAAATTAATAGAAATAATTGACATAATAAATGAGATGAATAAAATAATAATTTCTATAGATGTACCAACAGGAGTTGATGCAGATTCTGGAGAAATTCTTGGAAATGCTTTTAAAGCATATATGACAATAACCATGTTTCTGCCAAAAATTGGATTTTTTAATTTAAAAGCAATTAATCATATAGGTAAATTAGTTGTAAATACCTTAGGCTTTCCTTTAGAATTTTTAGAAAAACTCATTTTCTCTGAAGTCTTTCTTACAGATACTAAAGAAATATCAAACTATATCCCATCTTTTCCCTTAGAAGTGCATAAAGGTAACAAAGGAAAAGTTTTAATAATTGGTGGTTCCATTCAATATACAGGTGCTCCTATTTTGTCTGCAATGGCATCATTAAGAACAGGTGCAGGTATGGTTTATCTTGCATTACCAGAATCTATTTGTAACATACATAGAGCTCAAAATCCTGAAATAATATTTATTCCTTTGAAAGACAAAGATGGATTCATTAGTGATGATAATATACCATATATTTTAGATAAAATTGAAAGTCTTGGTATATCAGCAGTGGGTTTAGGACCTGGCATAGGACTTTTAGACACTACTCAAAGATTTGTTCAAGAATTAGCATTAAGAATAAATAAACCCCTTTTAATTGATGCAGATGCTTTATCCTCTATAAGACCTATACTCTCATCTTTAAATAAAGGCAATATAATACTCACACCTCATATGGGAGAGATGTCAAGATTGTTAGGATCTTCAATAGATGAGATACAAAAGAATAGAATAAAAATCTCATTAGATTTTGTTAAAAAATATAACATAAATTTAATTTTAAAAGGGCCTTATTCTATAAGTGTTTTCCCAAATGGAAAATTATATATTAACCCCTTTGCAGACCCCTTATTAGCAACAGCTGGATCAGGTGATGTCCTTACTGGAATTATTGTCAGTCTTTTAGCTCAAGGATTAGATATAGAAAAGGCATGTATATTAGGAAATTATATTCACTCATTATCCGCATTAATTTTTAAAGAAAAATTTGGTAACAGGGGACTTATTGCAAGAGACTTAATTGAAAATATACCAGAAGTATTAAGAAGAATAGGTTAATAGTTCTTCTTGTCAAACTTTATTAAATATTATAGAATTCTTATGAAGCTTATATTTTACAAAAAAATTTTATAATAAGGAGGCGAAATAATGTCCGGACATTCAAAATGGGCAAATATTAAACATAGAAAGGCAGCAGCAGACGCAAAAAAAGGGAAACTTTTTTCAAATTTAAGTAAGGAAATTATTATAGCTGCAAAACAAGGTGGAGGCAATCCTGAAACAAATCCTCGTTTAAGAGCTGCTATAGAAAGAGCACGAGAGGCAAATATGCCTAAGGAAAATATTGAGAGAGCTATAAAGAGAGGTACAGGGGAAATACCAGGAATAACTTATGAAGAGGTTGTATATGAAGGTTATGGACCAGGTGGTGTTGCAATAATGATAGAGGTTGTTACTGATAATAAAAATAGAACCGCATCAGAAATTAGAAGAATTTTTACAAAACATGGTGGAAACTTAGGAGAAGCAGGATGTGTCTCTTGGATATTTGAAGAGAAAGGCAGTATCTTTATTGATAAAAAGAGTATAAAAGATGAGGAACAATTATTAAATGATGCCTTAGATGCAGGAGCAGAAGATGTAAGAATTGATCCAGATTCTGTTGAAATTGTAACCTCTCCTCAGGATTTTTCTCATGTTAAAAATACTCTTTTAGAGAAAGGATACGAAATAATAAATGCTGAAATAACAAAAATTCCAAAAAATGTTGTTCCTATTCAAGGAGAGGATGCAGAAAAACTTTTAAAGCTTATGGAAGAACTTGAAGATCACGATGATGTTCAAAAGACTTATGCAAATTTTGATATTCCAGATGAGATATTACAAGCTTTATCTTAAATGTTAGTATTAGGAATTGATCCAGGAACTGCAACCATAGGTTTTGGTCTAATAGAGTTTGGAAAGAATAAATTAAAAGTTATTGAATATGGATATTTTACTACTCCCAAAAATTGGGAAGTAGGTAAGAGATTAAGTTATTTATATGATGAGGTTTGTAAATTAATTAGAAAATATGATCCAGATATTATAGTTATGGAAAAACTATTTTTTTATAAAAATATAAAAACCGCAATAGATGTTGCACAAGCCCAAGGTGTTATTATTCTATCTTCATATCAGTTTAATAAAAAGATATTTAGTTTTACACCGCTTGAGGTCAAACAAATAATTGTAGGTTATGGAAGAGCTACAAAAAAACAGGTACAAAAAATGGTAAAAGAATATCTTGGATTTGATGAAATACCAAAGCCGGATGATTCGGCAGATGCCCTTGCTCTTTGTCTTTCATATTTTTTAACCTATGGTGATGCTAATTGAGTTTTCTAAATCATATTGAGGGTAAAATTCAAGATATATACGATAATTTTCTTATTCTTACTATAAATAATATTGGTCTAAGAATAAAAATATCTGATAATTTATCAAAAGATTTAAAAAATAATGTGGGGAAAAAAATTCGTTTATATTTATCAGAGATATTAGAAGAAAGAGAAATATCCATATATGGTTTTTTAGAAAAAGATAAAAGAGATTTTTTTGAAAGATTATTAAAACTAACAGGAGTTGGTGTTAGATTGGCTTTAAAAATTGTAGATTATATATCTATAGAAGAATGGCAAACTGCTTTAGATGAAGGAAGATGGGAAATTTTAGATAAGGTTCCAGGAGTTGGTAAAAAAATTGCTCAAAGAATTTTTTTTGAGGCAAAGAAGACTATTCCAAAAGAGGAAAGGGAAGATTTATCTATAATTGAATCTGCTCTTATAAATTTAGGTTATACTAAGGGAGAAATTGAAAAGATTATTAAAGAACTTTCTTCCGAAAAAGAAAGAGATCCTGAAAAGTTATTAAAAAAAGCCTTAGATAAACTTAAAAGAGAATAATAATGGGACAAATTAAAAGCTTCTCACTTGCACATAAAGAACCAGCTTTAGAAAATCTTTTAAGACCAAAAAGATTATCAGAATTTGTAGGACAAAAAAGGTTAGTAGAAAGACTGAATTTAATTATAAAAGCTGCAAATGAAAGAAAAGAGGCTATTGATCATATACTATTTGCTGGACCACCTGGTCTTGGAAAAACAACATTAGCTCTTATCCTTTCCTCAGAAGAAGAGGTAGAAATAAAAGTTGTATCTGCACCTTCACTACAAAAAGCTGGTGATTTAGTAGGAATTCTAACTTCTATTCCAGAGAGAGGAATTTTATTCTTAGATGAAATTCATAGACTATCTCCTTCTCTTGAAGAAATATTATATTCTGCAATGGAAGACTCAGTTGTTACTGTTATTGCTGGAAAAGGTCCATCTGCAAGAATTTTAAAACTAAAACTTCCCCCAATAACAATCATTGGAGCTACAACAAGACCAGCACTTCTTAGTAATCCTTTAAGAGATAGATTTGGATTTATTGCAATACTTGATTATTATTCTGATGATGAAATTTCAAAAATCTTAGAGAGATCTCAAAAAATTTTAGGCATTAATCTTTCTCCTTCTATATTAATGGAAATTGCAAAAAGATCTCGTGGAACCCCAAGGATTGCTAATAGAATTCTTAAAAGAATAAGAGATTATTTACAAGTTGAAAAAATATATAATCCAGATATAGATACAATTAAAAAAATATTAGAATTTCTTGGTATAGATGAGAAAGGTTTAGATGAGATTGATAGAAAAATTTTAATAACATTAAGGGATATATTTAATGGTGGCCCTGTGGGAATTAAAACTCTTTCTGAATATCTAAATGAGTCTCCAGAAACATTAGAACTTATATATGAACCATATCTATTAAAAATTGGATTTATTAAAAGAACTCCACGTGGAAGAGTAATTACTCCTTTAGGACTTTCTCATCTTATGGGGGCTAATTAATGGAAAAAATCTTATTACATATATGTTGTGCGGTATGCTTAGCTTATCCTCTTAAATATTTAAGAGAACAAGAATTTGAGATAATTGGGTTTTGGTATAATCCAAATATTCATCCCTATCAAGAATATAAATTAAGACTTGAAACTCTTAAAAATTTCTCTCAAGCTCAAAATCTACAAGTAATATATGATAACGATTATGATTTAGAAGGATTTATTAGAGATATTGTATATAGAGAAAATAATAGATGTCCTGTGTGCTATTATAAGAGACTCAGAAGAACTGCGGAAACATCAAAAAACTTAGGATATAAGAAATTTTCAACAACTTTATTAGTTAGTCCTTATCAGAATCATGAATTAATAAAAAACATTGGCTATCTTTTGGAGAAAGAATTCAATTTAGAATTTTTTTATAAGGACTTTAGAGATGGTTATAGAGAAGGGATTAATATAGCTAAGGAGTTCAATTTATATAGACAAAAATATTGTGGATGTATATATAGTGAAAAAGAGAGATTTTTAAAAGGAGGAAAAAAATGAAATATCATGTATTAGTAAATCCTGTAGCAAATCATGGTAAAGGGAGAAATCTTTTTTCATATATTAAAAATCTTTTCATAAGAGAGAAACTAAATTTTGATATTGAATTTACAAAAGGTAAAGATAAAACAATAGAGCAAGTTGAAAATGCATTAGCTAATGGAGCCAATATAATTGTTGCAGCAGGCGGTGATGGGACAATTAATGAAGTAATAAATGGTTTAAAAGGAAGAGGTGTATTGGGAATACTTCCCATAGGAAGGGGAAATGATATTGCCTTATCTTTAAAAATACCAAGAAATCTTGAAAGGGCAATAAAAATTTTAAAAGAAGGAAAACACTTTAAAATGGATCTTGGTATGGTGGATGGTAGATATTTTGTAGGTATTACAGGAATAGGATTTGATGCAGAGGTAAATATAAGTGCAAATAAAATGAAATTAAAAGGTTCCTTAGGTTATATTCTTTCTGTATTTACTACATTAAAAAAATATAAAGCAAAAGAATGTGAAATATCTTTTGATGGCATTAAATGGAAAGGTGAAATTACATTAGTTGCTATTGGAAATACTAAGAATTATGGGGGAGGTATGAAAATTTTACCAAATTCAAAACTTGACGATGGGTATTTTGATATTTGTATAATAGAAAAAGTAAGTCCATTAGAATTAATTCTTTATTTTCCTTTAATATTTATAGGTAAACATACAATTAATCCTCATGTGAAAATGTTTAGAGCAAAGGAAGTGAAAGTTAAAGGTCCTAAAAATTTAATGGCTACTATGGATGGTGAATTAATAAAAGCAGAAAATTTAATTTTTAAAAATATCTATAGATTTCAAGAGGTAATTGTAGGGGGGTAAGATTATGTTTTTTATAGGAAAATGGCTAATCATTTTAGGAATTTTTCTTATCATTTTTGGTTTTCTTATTTCATATGGATCTAAATTTTTTCCATTTGGGCACCTTCCTGGCGATATTAAAATAGAGAAAAAGAATTTTGCCTTTTATTTTCCTATAACTACATGTATAATATTAAGCTTAATCTTAACTATTATTTTAAATATCATCTTTAGAATATTAAAATGAAAAAATTTATTCTTTCGTTATTAATATTTATTCTTTTATTATCCTTTTCTTTATCACAAGATATACCTATCGTAAGAATTGGTATTTCAAAAATTGAAAGAGAAATAACATTGTCTAATGTAGGAAAGATTCATAATTCATATATAGAGATAGAAGTTGGAGGAAATGGAATTTTGACTATTAAAGAAATAGAAAATGATAGTGTTATATTAAATTTTGGTAAAGATATACTTATATTAACACTTCCAATATTGATTTATCCTCAAAAGGATAAAATAATTGGTATAAATTCATATTATTATAGAGGAATGTTAGAAATTAATGATGAGAAATGGTTAATTAATATTTTAAATTTAGAAGATTATCTTATGGGGGCTGTTCCTTCTGAGATGCCTCCATATTATCCCCTTGAAGCATTAAAAGCCCAGGCGGTATCAGCAAGAACTTATGTCTTAGCAAATTTAAAAAAACATGGAAATTTTGATCTTTGTTCTTCTGTTCATTGTCAAGTTTATAAAGGTGCAAGTTATGAAAGAGAAAAATCAAATATAGCTGTAAAAGAAACTATGGGAGAGGTTATAACTTATAATGGGCAAATAATAAAAGCCTTTTATCATTCTTCTTCTGGAGGTATAACAGAAAACAGTGAGGATGTATGGGGAGGATATTATCCTTATTTAAGGTCTGTTAAAGATGTTGAAGAATTAGAAAAAGATACATGGTCTATTTTTCTCTCTCTTAATGATATTAAAAATAAACTTAGAAATTTAAATATAAATATACAAGATATGTTTGACATAATTCTTGAAAAAAGTTCCACAGATAGGGTAAAAAATGTAATCATAAAAACAGATAATAATGAGTTTGTTATAAAAGGAACACAATGGAGAGAAATTTTCAATCTTCCCAGCACTTTATTTAAGATTGATATTAATAATGAAGGATTATATTTTTATGGAAGAGGTAAAGGGCATGGTGTAGGCCTTTCACAAGAAGGGGCAAAATTTTTAGCAGAGAAGGGATATAATTATAAAGATATAATTAAATTTTATTATCAAGGGGTAGATATACAAAAATGGTATTGAAGTTATCAGATTACGACTATTATCTTCCTGAAGAACTAATTGCACAAGAACCTGCAAATCCCAGAGACTCTTCAAGACTTATGCTGGTATCAAGAAAAACAGGTGATATTTCTATATGTATATTTAGAGATATTATAAATTTTCTTCATCATGGAGATGTATTAGTTCTTAATGATACAAAGGTTATACCTGCAAGAATCTTTGGTAGAAAAGAAACAGGTGCAAAAATTGAAGTTTTACTTTTAAAAAAAATTGGTAATAAAGAATATGAAGCACTAATAAAACCAGGCAAAAGAGCAAAATTAGGGACTAAAATTTATTTTACTGAGAGCATATATGGAGAGGTTATAGAAAAAAAAGATGAAGGTATCTTTATTCTTTCATTCTCAACAGAAAATTTAGATAATATTCTTCCAGAAATTGGCAAAATTCCTCTCCCTCCGTATATTAAAAAGCCCTTAGAAGATCCCGATAGATATCAAACTGTTTATGGGAAAAAATTAGGAGCGATAGCTGCTCCTACTGCAGGTTTACATTTCACAAAGGAATTGTTAAAATCTATTAGTGATAAAGGGGTAGAGATCCTATATATAACATTACATGTAGGATTAGGAACTTTTAAACCTGTTACAGTAGAGGATATAACTAAACATAAATTAGATCCAGAATATTTTGAATTATCGGAGGAAACAGCAGAAAAAATAAATCTTGCAAAAAGGGAAGGAAGAAGAATAATAGCAGTTGGAACTACTGTAACAAGAGTATTAGAGGGAAGTCAAAATAATGGTATTTTAAAACAAGGAAAGGGTTTGATCTCACTTTTTATTTATCCTGGTTATGAGTTTAAAATAATTGATGGACTTATTACAAATTTTCATTTACCTAAATCTACATTATTAATGCTAGTATCCGCTTTTATGGGATACGAACTTATGAAAAGAGCTTATCAAAAAGCAATAGAGGAAAGATTAAGATTCTATAGTTTTGGGGATGCCATGTTTATATTTTGAGGTGGTGTATGGAATTCAAAATTATTAAAAAAGATATAAAAAGTAAAGCAAGATTAGGGAAAATAATAACTGAACATGGAGAGATCAATACTCCTGTTTTTATGCCTGTTGGAACTCAAGGAGCTGTAAAGACTTTAACCCCTGAAGAAGTTAAAGAACAAGGAGGAGAGATTATATTAGGTAATACTTACCATCTTTTTCTAAGACCAGGTTCAGTAATTATAAAAAATGCTGGTGGACTTCATAAATTTATAGGATGGAATGGTCCTATACTTACAGATAGTGGAGGATATCAAGTATTTAGTTTAGCAAAACTTAGAAAGATAGATGAGGACGGAATATATTTCAATTCCCACATAGATGGAACTAAGTATTTTTTTACACCCGAACTTGTAATTGAGGTACAATCACATTTTGGTTCAGATATAATTATGCCCTTAGATGTTTGCATAGGATATCCATCAACTTACTGGGAAACAAAATTTGCATTAGATCTCACATTAAAATGGCTTCTCAAGAGTATTAATTATAAAAAAAATAAAGAAAATAATCAGAGTCTATTTGGAATAGTCCAAGGAGGATTTTATCCATCTTTAAGGGAAGAAGCTGTAAATAGAATGTTAGAATTTCCTATCTCTGGATTTGCATTAGGTGGGATTAGTGTAGGAGAGCCTAAGGAGAAAATGTATGAATTTATAGATTTTACTTCAAGTCTTATTCCCGAGGACAAACCAAGATATTTAATGGGAGTTGGAGCTCCAGAAGATTTAGTAATAGGAGTAGGATTTGGAATAGATATGTTTGATTGTGTCCTACCAACAAGACTTGCTCGTCATGGAGTATTTTATACGAGAGAAGGGAGGAAAAATATAAAGAATGCTCAATATAAAGAAGATTTTTCTCCTTTAGAAGAATCTTGTGATTGTTATACTTGTAAAAGATTTTCACGTGCCTACATTAGACATCTATATCTTCAATATGAGACATTGTCTTATAGACTTTTAACCATTCACAATTTAAGATTTTTGTTTAGACTTATTAATGATATTAGAGAAAGTATAAAAGAAGGGAGGTATGAAAAATTCAAAAAGAACTTTTTAGAAAATTATTTAAAATCTGATAGAGAAAATAGATTAGAAAAGGAGGAATTATGGATCAAAATACTGGAAGTTTAATAGGTCTTTTAATCTTTTGGGGAATTTTTATAGCAATTTTCTATTTTATAGCTATAATGCCCCAAAGAAGAGAAGAGAAAAAAAGAAGAGAAATGCTTGAATCCCTTAAAGCAGGTGATAAAATTGTAACAAGGGGTGGATTAATTGGACAAATAGTAGCTATCAATAAACAAACTAAAATTTTACAAGTCTCTTTCGGAAAAGGAATTATAATAGAGATGGTTCTTGATGGAGTTGCTTATGTTAAAAAGGATTAATATATAAAAGGAGGAGAGATTTATGAACATACGTTCGGAATATAAAACTGCATTAATTGTAGCTATTTTTGCAATTTCTCTCTGGATTCTATTAACTTACCCCTTAAGACTTGGTCTTGATATAAAAGGAGGTATTAGAGTAACACTTCAAGCTCAAAAAACTCCTACAGTGGAGATAACAGATGATGCTATTAGAAGAACTATAGAAGTTATTAGAAATCGTATAGATCAATTAGGAGTTGTAGAACCCTCTCTATATAAAGAAGGTTATGATAAGATTGTTGTGGAACTTCCAGGGATTAAGGATCCTGAAAAGGCTTTAGATATCATAGGTCAAACCGCATTACTTGAATTTAAAGATGAAAATGGAAAAACAATTCTTACAGGTTCTGCTCTTAAAAATGCAAGGGTAGAGTTTGACCAGGTAGGACAACCAATGGTAAGAGTTGAGATGAATCCCGAAGGTGCTAAAATTTTTGCTGATTTTACTTCAAAAAATATTGGGAAACCAGTTATAATTGTCCTTGATGGAAGAGTCATATCAAGTCCTGTTATAAAGGATGCTATAACAGAAGGTGTTGGTGTAATAACAGGAAAATTTACTATTGATGAGGCTCAAAAACTTGCTATTCTTCTTAGAGCAGGAGCACTTCCTGTTCCTGTTAAAGTTATTGAAAATAGAACCATTGACCCAACCTTAGGGAGAGACACTATGGAAAATGCATATAAGGCAGGAATAATTGGTGGTATTCTTGTAATACTCTTTATGATAATCATTTTTAGATTTTTAGGAGTTGTTGCAGATTTAGCTTTAATTTTATATATAATCATGGATATTGCAGTATTGAAACTTTTAAATGCAACTTTAACTCTTCCTGGTATTGCAGGTATAATTTTATCAATTGGTATGGCGGTGGATGCAAACTGTTTAATCTTTACAAGGATGAGAGAAGAATATGAGAAAAAGAAAACTCCTATGGCTTCCTTAGATGCTGGTTTTAGAAATGCATTAAGAGCTATTATTGATAGTAATGTGACTACTATACTTGCAGCTTTTGTGCTTTTCATTTATGGGACAGGACCTATAAAGGGTTTTGCAGTAACCTTAACCATAGGTGTGATTTTAAGTATGTTCACAGCAATTACTGTTACAAGAACTTTACTTGAAAATTTATTACAACTTCCAATATTTAAGAAAGCAACAAAGCTAATTGGGTTATAGAAGGGAGGATTAAAAGTGAAAACAAATATTAATTTTTTAGGAAGAAAAGTAAGAAGATTTTTTATCTTAATTTCTTTGCTTTTTATCATTTTTGGAATGACCTCATATTTTATTAATGGCCTTAATTTAAGCATTGATTTTCAAAGTGGAAGTATATTATATTATAAACTTGATAAACCGTTATCTACAAAACAAATATCTGAAATAAGAAAATTAGTAAATAATCTTTTTGAAAAATCTATAATCCAGACTGGCTCAGATCTTAAAGAAATATGGATTAGAACAAAACCCCTTAATGAGGAAGAAAACAAGAAATTAACATCTTTAGTGGAAAAAATTATTGGTAATTTTAAAGGAAAAGATTGGACCAGTATTGAACCATCTATAAGTCAGGAACTAAGGGGAAAAGCCATATTAGCTTCAGTTTTAGCAATAATCATCATGTTAGTATATATAACTATTAGATTTAGATTTGATTTTGCAATCTCTGCAATTATTGGAGAAGCTTTTGTTCTTTTATCAACTATATCTTTATTTTCAATATTCCGATGGGAAGTAAATCCGTCTTTTATAGCTGCTATTCTAACTCTTTTAGGATATACTATTAATGATACTATTATTGTTTTTGATAGAATAAGAGAGAATATGAAAATGTATCCTAAGGAAGACTTTGTATCTGTTGCAAACAAGAGTATTAATCAGGTTTTGGTTAGAACTTTTTATACTGTTATTACTACCCTTCTTGCTATAACTCCGCTATTAATAATGGGAGGAGCAGTTCTTCGTCCATTTATAATTGCTTTATATTTAGGTATTCTTTTAGGTACATATTCTAATATATTTGTTGCTTCAGCAATTCTTGCAGAGTGGAGAGAAGTTCAAAAAACATAAATGTATAAATGGATTTTTCTAAATGGTGATAAAGAGCAAGAAGAGGAACTTATAAAAAGTTTAAATATATCTCCTCTTCTTGCTCGTCTTCTTGTTAATAGGGGTATAAATAATAAAGAATCTGCAAAAAATTTTCTATTACCAAACTTAGATAATCTATATGATCCATTTCTCTTTTTTCCTAAACTTGAAAATGCTATAGATTACATTATTAGACTTAGAGATTTAAAGAAGAAAATTTTAATTTATGGAGATTATGATGCTGATGGAATTACCTCTACTGTCCTTCTCTTGAAATTTTTTAGAAAGATGGGATGGGATGTTGATTATTATATACCCCATAGACTTTATGAAGGTTATGGTTTAAAGAAAGATACTTTACAAAAATTAGATCTCTCAAAATATAGTTTAATAATAACAGTTGACTGTGGAATAAATAGTATTGAAGAGGTAGATTTTTTAAGAAATAATGGGTTGGAAGTAATTATTACTGATCACCACATTCCTTTAAAATCAAATATACCAAATGCCCTTTTAGTTTTAAATCCACATTTGAATAATTATCCATTCCCATATTTGGCAGGGGTAGGAGTTGCCTTTAAGTTTATACAAGGGATCTGTGATAAAATAGGTGAAAAATTTATAAATGATGATGAAATTTTTGAACTTATTACCTTAGGAACCTTAGGAGATCAAGTAGAATTAAAAGATGAAAATAGGATACTGGTTAAAATAGGTCTTGAAAAATTACTAAAAACAAAATCCATAGGATTAAAACATTTGTTAAGAAAAGCAGGTTTACAAAATTATTCTTCATTACAAACAAGAGAAGTTGTCTATTATTTAGTACCACGTTTAAATGCCATAGGTAGACTTAGAGAAGTAAAGGATGCTGTAGAGCTTCTTCTTTCAGAAGAAGAAGATATTGCTGAAAGATTAGCAGATATCTTAGAGAGAGAAAATAGAGAAAGACAAAGAATTAAAGATTATGTAATGAGTTCTGCTGAGGAATCTATAATATCATATTTTGAGAAAGAAGGAGAAGATGTACCAATTATCATAATATTTAATGAAGAATGGCATAAGGGTGTTTTGGGACTAACTGCATCTGATCTTTGTGAGAAATATAATAGACCTGTATTTTTAGGAAGAGAAGAAGGAGATTATATAGTTTTTTCAGGAAGAGGAATTGAGGATACTGATATTTTTGATTTTATATCAAAATTATCTCATTACTTAGTAAGATATGGTGGGCATAAATTTGCAGTAGGATTTAGTATCAAGAAGGATAATTGGTTAGAATTCTATAATTCTGTAATTAATCTTTCAAAAGAACTTTGGAAAGATATTGATCTCACACCTAAGATTAAAATTGATGCAGAAATATCTATCAATAATATTAATCCTAAACTTTTTATGGATATTGAGAAAATTTCCCCCTTTGGACCTGGAAATGAGGAACCTAATTTTCTTATATCTGGAACAACCATGCATGAGCTATCATCCCTTTCCATATCTACTTCAAAATCATTAGAAGATTTGACATTTCAAAAAGAAAAAATTATAGATATAGTTGTGAGAATTTCCAAATTCAATATAGAAGGAGGAAATTATTATAGACTTTATCTTGAGGATTTTAAAATGACTAATAAATCTCCCATTGTTTCCCCGAAAAAAAGAAAGTTTAGATATCTTATATTTGTAGATAACGATTTAGAAAAAAACTTACTAATAGAAAAAATTAAGAAGAAAAGAGAAAATATTTCTATAATTACTCCTTCATGGAATCAAGAATATTGGAAAGATAAAGAATTAAATTATATATCTCCATGGGAAATAATAGATAAGATAAATATTCTTGAATCATCGCAACTTATACTATGGGAAGATATAGAGTTAATTCTTAAGGCAAAAGAATTTATTAATTATTATGAAAAACTAATATATCAAGTTAAATGTCCTATATTCTTCTTAACCTTATTAAATGATGAGAATACAATTATTAAATTATCTAAAATCTTAGATATTAAAGTAGTTAAGTATCCTTCTAAAGGAAAAATTCCATCTCTAAGAGACTTAAGATTTTCTAAAAATAAAGAGAAAGAAAAAATATTTTTTGATAAAATTAAAGCTTATCATTATCCATCACCATTTCCACATGACATAGTTAATCACTTAGTTTTCTATAAGCCACCCTTACTCATATCTGAATTAAGAAGGTGGGTAAGGATATCAAAACACTCCTATTTATTTTTTGGAAAAGATGAATTTATAGAAGGTTATAAAAGAATACAAGATAAAGTATTAGAGCTTAATCCTTTAGAAAAAGAATTTTTTAGGAAAAATTCTCAAGATTTTCTACAGCTTCTTCAAAGGGCTCGTCTTTCTGAGATATATTCTCTTCTATTCCAGGAATTACCTTACGAGCAGTAACAATAAAAGCTGTATGAGATATCATTCTATGATATGGTCTTACGGATAAATCCTCTATTTGCCAAGGCCTCAATAACACTTCAAATGTTTCAATTAATGCAAAATGTGATGACTTATTTAAAGCATATACAGTCTTTTGAGCTTGAATTATAGTTGGTATATATGCTAAAAAAATTCCTCCAGGTTTTAATGCATAAATAGCATGATCAACAACCCTCCATGGTTCAGGTAAGTCTAAAATAATACTATCAAAATCTCTTTCATCAATTCCATCATAAATATTCTTAATTTTTAAAATATGATGATTTACTTTGCCAAGAAATTCTTCAATATTACTTAAGGCTCTTTTTGCAAAATCTTCTCTTATTTCATATGAGACTACAAGTCCAGATTCTCCCACTCCTTGTAATAGAGCTATAGTTAATGCACCAGAGCCTATACCTGCCTCAATAATTTTTGCACCTGGACGGATATCAGACCATATTAAAATAATTCCTATATCTTTAGGATAAATTATTTGGGCACCTCTTGGCATTTCCAAAATATATTCTGATAGGGTAGGGCGTAATGCAAGAAGTTTTCCTCCATGAGATGACGTAAAAAACTTTCCTTCCTCTTCCCCTATTATTTCATTATGACTTAAAGATCCTTTGTTATAGAAGAAAACTTTATCCTTTTGTAGCTTAATAAGGTGTCTTTTCTTTCCATCCCAAAGAATTATAAATTCTCCTTCTTTTAGTTTCCCCCTATTTTTTATCCTCATTTCTATATCTCTTTAGTCTTTTTTTAATCTCTTCCCATGGATAAGTATTTAATACATCCTCTTTTTCAAGCCATGCTCTTCTTGCTACATAAACCCCGTATCTTATAAGCGAAAAACTTTTAATATCATGCGCATCTGTTCCTATAGAAAATATAATTCCATATTTTTCCTTTGCTCTTCTTGCATCTAAATCACAAAGGTCTAATCTGTCAGGTTGAGCATTTATTTCTAAAATTGTTCCTGTTTCTTTTGCTGTTTGTAAAATAGCATCTAAATCAACTTCATAGGAGGGTCTTTTATTTATTAATCTTCCTGTAGGATGGCTTATAATATCTACCCATGGATTTCTTATAGCAGATATTAGTCTTTCTGTTATCTTTTCTTTGCTTTGTTTAAATCCAGAATGTAAACCTGCAATAACAAGATCAAATCTTTCTAAAACTTCTTCTGGTAAATCTAAGCTTCCATCACTTAATATATTTGCCTCAATACTATGTATTATCTTAAAATCCTTATATTTTTTATTAAGTTCGTAAATTTCTTTTCTTTGTTTCTCAATCTTTTCAGGGGTAAGACCACCTGCAACTCCTAATGCTTGACTATGATCTGAAATTACTAAATATTTATATCCTGATTTATATGCATAATATACCATTTCCTCTAAGGTATTCGCACCATCACTCCAATTAGTATGAGAATGAAGATCTCCTAAAATATCTGTCTCATCTATAAGTTTTGGTAATTTTCCTAAGCTTGCAACTTCAATTTCTCCTTGATCTTCTCTCAATTCAGGAGGAATAAATTGTAAACCAAGAATTTCATAAATATCTTCTTCTTTTTCTCCTCCAATTTTTTTGTTATCTTCTATTCTAAATACACCATACTCATTTATCTTTAAGCCCTTTTTTAATGCTAATTCTCTTAGTTTTATATTATGTGCTTTTGAACCAGTAAAGTACTGTAATGCTGACCCAAAGCATTTTTCCTCTACAACTCTGAAATCAACTTGTATACCAGGTTCCACATTTATGCTTGTTTTTGTAGGACCAGAAGCAATAATATTTCTTAAAATAGGGAGTTTTTTTAAAGATTCATTTACTTTATCTATATCCTGAGTTGTAATAAGAATATCAATATCTCCAATAGTTTCTTTCTTTCTTCTTACACTTCCTGCGGGAGTAATATTTTTAATATATGGGTTATCTGAAAGAAAAGATAATATCTCCTCAATAATAGGCAAAGCAACTCCTAAAAGAATTCTTTCACTCTTTTCTCTAATTTGTTTTATACCCTCTAATATGTTTTGTTCTACTTTTTCCCCTAAACGGGGTAGAAGTCTAATCCTACCTTCTTTTGCAGCTTTCTCTAAACTATCTATATCTTTTATTCCAAGTTCCTGATATAATCTATACGCAAGTTTAGGACCAACACCAGGAACCTTCTCCAACTCTAAAAGTTCTGGGGGTATTTCTTTCCTTAATTCTTCTAAATATGTTATTTTTCCACTTGAAAGATATTCTGAAATTTTTTGAGCTATACTCTCTCCTACACCCTTTATCTCATGAAGTCTCTTTTCTTTAAATAATTTTTCTATATCTTCAGTAAGATTTTCAATTCTTCTTGCTGCTTCAGCATAAGCAGCAACCTTATATTTATTCTCTCCTTTAAGTTCTAAAAGGGCAGATATTTCATATAAAACTTTTGCAACTTCTAAGTTCCTCATGTTTATTAACACCCTTTTTATTTTAGTTTATTCTCAATCTTATTTTATATAAAAAAATATAGACTGAAAAGCCTTCTGATTAGCTACCATTTATAAATAAAGAGTTCAATATTTAAACCTCTTTACATATAAAAGATTTTTTTGTAAAATAATTTTTACTGAAAAAGTATAAATTAGAGGTGAAGTTATGTTAAAAATATGGGAAACATTAAAAGCTGACTATAAAGCAATTTTTGAAAAGGATCCAGCAGCAAAAAATTTTTTAGAAGTAATTTTATGTTATCCAGGATTTCATGCAATATTACTCCATAGATTTGCACATTTCTTATGGAAATTAAAAATTCCTGTTATTCCAAGATTAATATCTCACATTAATAGATTCCTGACAGGTATAGAAATACATCCAGGTGCTAAAATTGGTAAAGGATTCTTTATTGACCATGGGATGGGTGTAGTAATAGGTGAAACTACAGAAATAGGTGATAATGTTTTACTCTATCAAGGGGTAACTCTTGGAGGGACAGGAAAAGAAAAGGGTAAAAGACATCCAACAATAGGCAATAATGTAGTTATTGGTGCAGGAGCAAAAGTTTTAGGACCTATTACGATAGGAGATAATGTTAGAATTGGAGCAGGATCTGTTGTTCTAAAATCTGTGCCTCCAAATTGTACTGTTGTTGGAGTACCAGGAAAGATTATTATTCAAGATGGAAAAAGAATCAATGATGTATTAGAACATGGAAATTTACCAGATCCTATAACTCAATTAATAGAAGAATTAAATTTAAAAATCTTATATCTTGAAAGTAAATTAGAGGAATTAGAAAAAATATTAAAGGAATTGAAAATAAAAGATTCTATTATAAAATAATAAATACAAAACAAAATAAATTGGGTTGAAAAAAACCCAGGGGAGCTCCTATTCTGGGGCTGAGAGGATAGCGGGAAGCTATCGACCCTTAGAACCTGATCTGGGTAATGCCAGCGAAGGGAGGGATAAAAATAAGTTCCTTGCCAGTAGCTGGTAAGGAACTTAATTTTTTATAGGAGGAGGTTATCAAATATGAAAAGTAAAAATATTCAAATTTTAACAGAAGGTGGTATGTGTATTGCTTTAAGTTTACTCCTATGGTATTTGAAAATAGGAGAAATGCCACAGGGAGGAAGTATTAGCTTACAAATGTTACCACTATTTATTTTTTCATTAAGATGGGGGATTATTCCTGGTATTTTTATTGGATTAGTCTATGGTTTAGTACATTCAATACAAGATTTATATGTTGTCCACTGGTTTCAATATTTTTTAGATTACCCATTAGCATTTTCATTAATTGGACTTGCAGGTTTAGTAAAAGGAATTAAAGTTTCAAGAGTGATAACTTTAATAATTGCCCTTTTATTTATAACAGGTTCTGTAATCTTTTTTGTAAATATCTCATCAGAGATTCCACAAGCGAAAAAAAGGTTAGATGAATTAAAGATAAAATTAGAAAAAATTATTGATGAAAAAGAAAGAAAAGAAGTACAAGATGAGATAAATGATATAGAGTTTAAAATAAAATGGTATCCTATTTCAAGAATAGTAATTTTAATTTCTGGTATACTTGGAAGTTTACTTTTAATTTATGGAGCATATCTTAGGAAAACATTAGAACCCATAGAATTAGGTGTATTTATTGGGGGTTTGGGTAGATTAATTGCTCATTTCCTATCTGGTATAATATTTTTCTCCCAATATGCACCACCAGGTACCCCTGCATGGTTATATTCCCTAATTTATAACTTTTTTGTCGTTGTTCCCAGCACATTTATATGTCTTCCTATAATACTTTTAGTTTTCCCAAGAATACAGAAGGTTTTTTACATTGAAAAATGAGAAAAATAATTATTATTGCAAATGGAGATAATAATTTAGAGGGGAAAGATTTAGAAAATCTTTCCCCTTTTTATAAAATTATATGTGCTGATGGTGGCACAAGAATTGCATTTAATATGGGACTAAAACCAGATATAATTGTGGGTGATCTTGATTCTTTAACTGATGATTTATGGGAAAAAGTTAAAGATCAAAGAATTGAATTAAAAATATATCCAAAAGAAAAAGATGAAACAGATTTAGAGCTTGCTGTAAAAGAAGCACTTAAATTTTCACCTGATATCATCTATTTTATAGGTCTTATAGGAGGAAGAATAGATCATACTTTATCAAATCTATTATTTTTGGAAAGAATTAAAAAGAAGGGAATAGAAATTGTCGTTTTGGATAAGAATTTAGAAATTTATCTTATGACAGACAATGAGGAAAGAATTCTTTTTGGAAAAGAAGGTGAAATTTTATCTTTAATCCCAATCTCAGAGAAAGTAGAAGGGATTATATTAAAGGGCTTAAAATATCTTCTAAATAATGAATCTCTTATGAGAGATCTAACAAGAGGTATAAGTAATGAATTTATTGAGAATAAAGCTTATATAAAGATAAAAAGTGGAACTTTGCTTATTATACATTTTTTATGTTAAAATAAAAGAACTATGGATAAAAGTAAAATACTTTTAGTTGGAATAGAAAAGGAAATGGAAGTTTCCTATTTAGATTACGCAATGAGCGTAATCATGGGTAGAGCCTTGCCTGATGCAAGAGATGGACTAAAACCTGTTCAAAGAAGAATTCTTTACTCTATGTATGAGTCTGGAATCCTTCCAAATAAACCATACAAGAAGAGTGCTCACATTGTTGGAAATGTTCTTGGTAAATATCATCCTCATGGTGATGCTGCAGTGTATGATGCATTAGTAAGAATGGCACAAGATTTCTCTTTTAGATATCCTTTAATTGATGGTCATGGAAATTTTGGATCTATAGATGGTGATGAGCCTGCTGCAATGAGATATACCGAGGTAAGATTAACACCCATAGCTATGGAGATTTTAGAAGATATTGATAAAAATGTTGTTGATTTTATACCTAACTATGACAATTCTTTAAAAGAACCAACTGTTTTACCATCAAAAATTCCTCAACTTTTAATAAATGGATCATCGGGCATTGCAGTAGGAATGGCAACAAACATACCTCCTCATAATATATCTGAAGTTGTAGATGCATTACTTTATCTTATAGAAAATCCAAATTCTAATGTTGAAGAAATTATGAAGTTTATTCCAGGACCTGATTTTCCAACAGGTGGGATAATTGTAGGGGAAAAAGGGATAAAAGAAAGTTATTTAACTGGAAAAGGTAAAATAATTATAAGAGCAAAATTAAAAATTGAAGAAAATAAAAGAGGAGAAAAAAGTATAATAATAACTGAAATACCATTTCAAGTAAATAAATCAAATCTACTTACTCAAATTGCACAACTTGTTCAAGATAAAAAAATACAGGGAATAAAAGATTTAAGAGATGAGTCAGATAAAAATGGTATTAGAATAGTTATTGAATTAAAAAAGGATGCTGATCCAAATATAATTACAAATCAATTATATAAACATACACCCTTAGAAAGCACTTTTGGTGTTATCCTTTTAGCAGTTATTGATGGACAACCAAAATTATTTAATCTACTTGAACTTCTAAAAATCTTTTTAGAGCATAGAAAAGATGTAGTTACTAAAAGATTAAAATATGATTTGGAAAAAGCTCAAAACCGTATACATATTTTAGAAGGATTTCTAATTGCTCTTCAAAATCTTGATGAGGTAGTCAAAATAATTAGAAATTCTCCTAACAGTGAAAAGGCTAAGGAGTCTTTAATTTTAAGATTTAAATTATCTCAAATTCAAGCTCAAGCAATATTAGATATGAGATTACATCAATTAACAAAGCTTGAAAGAGAAAAAATAGAAAAAGAAACAAAGGATCTTTATAATGAGATTGAAAGATTAAAAAATATACTCAACAATGAAAATCTTCTCTGGAACGAGATTTCCAAAGAGTTAAAAGAAATAAAAAAGAAATACTCAGACAAAAGAAGAACAGAAATAATAAAAGAAGAAAAAACTAATTTTACTATTGAGGACTTATTACCTGATAATCCTGAAGTAGTGTGTATAACACAAGAAGGTTATATAAAGAGGCTTCCTCTTACAACATATCAATTACAAAAAAGAGGAGGAAAAGGCTTAAATACTCTTGCAAGTCCAAATCAAGATATTATATTAAATTTAGCTATAACTTCTACAAGAAGTAATCTCTTATTTTTTTCAAACTTAGGGAAGGTTTACAGTATTAAAACTTATGAAATAACTGAAACCTCAAGACAAAGTAAAGGAACTCCTTTAAAAGAATATATAACCTTAGGAGATAATGAAAAAATAACAGAAATGATATCTGTAAATAAAGAACTTATAAATGATTATATATTTTTTATAACTTCAAAAGGGATAGTAAAAAAGACACCATTTTCAGAATTTTCAAATATAAGGAAAAATGGTATAAATGCAATATCATTGGATAATGACGATTTTCTTGTTAATGTTTTATTAACCTCAGGTTCTGATGAAATTATGATATTTACAAAAAGGGGAATGGCTATAAGATTTCATGAAAATAGAGTCAGAGAAATGGGAAGAATTGCACAAGGTGTAATAGGAATAAAATTAAATAAAGATGATAGAGTTATAGGAGGAATAGTTGTTGAAAAAGAAAAAACTATTTTATTAGTTACTTCTAATGGTTATGGAAAAAGAGTAAATTTTGAATATTTTAATATTCAGAATAGGGGTGGAAAGGGAATTAAATGTATAAAAATCGGACAAAAAACTGGAGAACTAATTCAAGTTAAAAGTGTTTTAGAAAATGATGAGATATTATTAAGCACACTTAAGGGACAAATTATAAGACTTGCTGTTAATAATATTCCTATACAAAGTAGAAACTCTCAAGGTGTAAAATTACTATCCCTCTCCTCAGATGACAAAGTAATCTCATTAGATTTAATAAAGTGAGTAGATCTAATGAAAAAATATGAACTCCTAAATCATACCGCAGATATTGGCATAATAGCATATGGAAGAACAAAAGAGGAAGCTTTTGCATCAACCGCTGAAGCAATGTTTGATTTGATAACTCCTATTGAGGATATTCAAGAAAGAACAAGATTTGATGTAGAAGTTGATGCGGAGGATTTAGAATCATTATTAGTTACATGGTTAAATGAGTTATTATATATATTTGAAGTTAAAGGACTTATATTTAAAAGATTTGAAGTTACTTTAATTGGAAATGGTCAATTAATAAGTCATTGTTATGGAGAAAAATATGATTCCAAAAAACATGTAATACAAAGATATATTAAGGCAGTAACTTATAACCTTCTTAAAATAGAAAGTCAAGGAGATAAATGGTATATTCAGGTGGTATTTGATATATAATGTCAATTTTAATATTGGGTAGAAAAGGATCGGGAAAAAGTTCCCTTTTAAAAATATTATCTCAAGGGAAGATTAATATAAAACCCTTTGATACAAACATATATGCTGTTCCTAAGGAAGATTATAGATTGTTTGAACTTGCCAAAATTTTTCAAAGTAAAACAATAACACCTATTCATTTAGATTTTATTGATTTTCCAGGAAATGCTATTTTCTCAGAAAAAAATCCACAATTAATGACAAATTTTTATAAGTCATCACTTATTTTTTACATTATTCCAGAATTTCTTGAAGATAAGAATCCTTTAGAAGAAATAAAGGAGGTAGAAAATTTTCTCATTTTAAATGATTTAGAATTATGTGAAAGGTATCTTAAAGATAGAAAAATTGACATAGCTGAAAGAACTCTTATTGAAAAAATTTACCAATTATTAATGGAAGAGAGGGTTTTATCTTCTTTAGCATTAGATACAAAAGAGATAAAAATATTAACATCATTAAATTATATAAGTTTAAAACCAATATTTTATTTAATAAATGTTTCTCAAAAAACATTAGAAAATAAATGTAAAATTAAAAATATTAATGATTCTCTTGTAAATAAAAATTTTATAATTTACTCATCAATTTTAGAAGAAGAAATTTTAGATTTTGAAGATAAAGATGCATTAGAGTATTTGTCTATGTTTGATTTAAAAGATAGATTAATAAAAAGGATAAACGAAAAAATTTTTCAATTTTTTAACTGGATAACTTTTTTTACTGGAAATGAAAAGGAAGTTAAGGCATGGAAGTTAAAGGACGGAAGCACAGTTTTAGAAGCTGCAAATACAATCCATACTGATATGGCCAAAGGATTTATACGAGCAGAAGTAATCCCTTGGGATAAACTTGTTAATGCAGGTAGCTGGAAAAAAGCACAACAGAATGGTTTAATTATTCTTGAAAAGAAAGATTACATTGTCAAAGATGGTGATGTTATACAAATTAGATTTCATTTATAAATTTCTTATAAATTTTATAACTTTACATAATAAACATTATCGGAAGTTGAAAAGTAAGTTCAATTTAATTAATATTACTTGATTCGCTAAGAGAATAAAAAGCTACAATTGTTGACATTAAAGATACTATCATAAGATAAATAAACATATTTGATATCCCAACTTTATCAGCAATAAAACCAGCAATTAATGGACCAATAGTAGATGATAAAGCGGTTGTCATATTTAATATTCCTTGTGATGTACCTCTATCTTCCTTAGATACTATATCGTTCATATAAACTATAGGTATTGTTGCTATTATTGCAAAGGTAATACTATGCATAGTTTGTATAGCTATAATATGAATAGGATTTTTTACAATACTATATAAAAATAAACGAATAGGTAGCCCTATTGAACTTAAAATTAATATTGGTTTTCTACCTATTTTATCTGACAAAATTCCCCAAAAAATCATAAATGGAATTTCAGAAAATGCACTGGCTGAATAAGAAAAACTTATAATTCTATTTGAACCTCCTAATGCCTTTATTAAAAGATTTAAATTTGATGTTGCTCCAACAAGAGCGGTATAGTATAAGAAATAAAAAGTTAAAAATGTTATTACTTTTTGATTACTTATTATTTTTTTTATTCTTTTTATATCAATAGGCTGAATATTTATTTTTGCTGAAGGTTCTTTAATAAAGCTCATTATAATGCTACTTATTATATATATGATTCCAATTGTTGGGAACATAATATTTGAAGAAGTTAATTGAGGATAAAAACCAATAATTATCATTAATGTTAAGAATCCTATACTTCCCCATATTCTTGTTTGTGCATATCCTTTACCCATCTGACCTGTAATACTTATATCAATAGCAATAATATTGGAACCAGTAAGAATTGTATAAAGACAGATTCCAATAATTGCATAAATAAACATCAAGCATACATAATTTTTAATATTGGGAAATATAATAGAATAAATAAATGCATTAATAAAAAGACATATAATTATAAAAGGTTTTCTTTTTCCAGTTATATCAAAAAAACGTCCCATAATAATTTGAGTTAAAGCACCAATCATTGCAGATATTGATGTAAGTAATCCAATTTTCCCTATTGATATACCTTTTTCTCTAAAATAAACAGGAATAAAAGAAAAGATAAATGTCCATGCAGAATAAAATGTAAAAAAGAATGCTTTAATTAAAAAACTATTTCTTTTCATGTTTCATATTTTAACATATGTTATAATAAAACTATGAATATTTATATTGGAACATCAGGATGGAGTTATTTCTGGAATCCTAAAAAAAATCTTCAATGGTATGTAGAAAATACCCCTTTTAATGCCGTTGAAGTAAACTCCACTTTTTATAGATTTCCTTTTGAAAGTTTTATTAAATCTTGGGCAAAATATGGCGAAAAGCTAAGATTTGTTATTAAGGTTCATAGATCTATAACTCATCTTTATAAACTTAATAACGAAGCAAAAGAACAATGGTATAAATTTAAAAATTATTTTTTACCCTTAGATAATTTCATTGATTTTTATCTTTTTCAAATGCCACCAAGTTTTAAATCAGAAAATATAGATAAAGTTATTTACTTTGCAAATTTTACTGAATTAGGAGAAAGATTTGCTTTTGAGCCAAGGAATAAAGAATGGTTTAAAGAAGAAATATATGAAAAATTTAGAAGAAATAAAATTACTTTTGTATCTGTAAGTGCCCCTTCTCTTCCTGATGATTTAATAGTTACTACCTCTTCCCTCTATTTAAGATTTCATGGTAAAGATAAATGGTATTCATATGTGTATTCAGAGGAGGAATTAAAATCTGTAGCGGAGAAAATTAAAAATATTTCTCCCCAAAATGTCTATATATTTTTTAATAATGATACTGGAATGCTTCCAAATGGTGAGATAATGGTAAAATTACTTATTTAAAAGAACAATTTCTTTATTTTTCTTTATAAATTTTAAATAAAATCTCTTAAATTCTTTGGGAATTCTTGCTTGTATCTTAACATTATTTTCAGTAAATTCTTGTTTTTCTATATAAATCTTACTTGTATATTTTTGAAATTCATTCCAATTGCTATAATTAATACTTAATGTGTAATGCCTTGAACCTTTTAGTAGATTTTTTATTATTAAATTCTTCAGCTTTTCAATCCCTTTATTTTCAAGAACTGAAATAAAAACAGATGGTTTAAAATCAATAGTTTTTTTTAGATATGAGAGTTCATCTTTTGAAATTAAATCAATTTTATTATAAGCTCTTATTATTGTCTTATTTTCTACCCCTATGTCCTCTAAAATATTTTCAACAATATCTACATGTCTATCAAAATTAGGATTAGAAATATCTATAACATGAACCAAAAGATCTACATAAAGAACCTCTTCTAATGTAGCTCTAAATGCAGTCATTAAAGATGGTGGAAGTCTTTTTATAAATCCTACAGTATCTACTACAAGAAATTCAAAATTATTCTCAAGCTTAACTTTTCTTACTGTGGGATCTAATGTTGCAAAAAGTTTATCTTCTACTTTTACATTAGAGCGTGTTAAAAGATTGAAAAGAGAAGATTTGCCAACATTTGTATAACCTACTAATGCTACTTTAAAAATATCTTTTCTACTGCTTCTTTGAACCTCTCTTTCCTTACGTACATTCTCAAGTTCCTTTTTTAAATTATATATCCTTTCTCTGATTCTTCTTCTATCTGTCTCAAGTTTCGTCTCACCAGGACCTCTTGTTCCAATTCCACCACCAAGACGAGATAATATCTCTCCTCTACCTATAAGTCTTGGAAGTAAATATTCAAGTTGTGCAAGCTCAACTTGAATTTTACCCTCTTTTGTATGGGCATGTTGTGCGAATATATCTAAAATTAATGTTGTCCTATCTATAATTTTACATGATATTAGATTCTCTAAATTTTTTAATTGTGATGGAGTTAAATCTTCATTAAAAATTACTATATCATATTTACCTTTTAAAATTCTTTCCCTTAATTCCTCAGCCTTTCCCTTACTAATAAAAAGAGATGGATTTATAGTATCATTTTTATAAAATAAAATATCTTCAATTTTAGCACCTGCGGTTTTAGATAATAACTTAATCTCTTCTATATCCTCGTCATTTCCTATTTTAGCAACAAGGATGGCTTTCTCGATTTCCAATCATCCCTCCTTAAGAAATTTCTTATCCTATCTAAAGCAGTAATTAATCTATCTTCTTTTATTGTTGTTGATATTCTTATATATCCCTCCCCATATTCTCCATATCCTATCCCTGGAACAACAAGGACCCCTACTTCTTCAAGAAGTAATGCTGAAAAATCTGTTGATGTAAATCCTTCAGGAACAGGAACCCAAACATAAAAAGTACCTTTTGGAGGGATAATAGGAACACCTAAGTCTTGAAATGCTGAAAGAACCATATCTCTTCTCTTTTGATATATCTTAGAACTTTCCTTTGGATGATCCCTAAGCTGATTTAATGCAGTTATACCTGCATATTGTATAGCTTGAAATATTCCTGAATCAACATTTGTCTTTATTGTGGAGAGAATAGATATCAATTCAGAATTTCCAACAGCATAACCAATTCTCCATCCTGTCATATTAAAAGTTTTTGAAAGAGATCCAAATTCCAAAGCAATATCTTTTGCTCCCTTCACTTCAAGAATACTTGGGGCAACAAATCCATCAAAGGTTATCTCAGAATAAGCATTATCATATAACACTATTAAGTCATTTTCTTTTGCAAAAGATATAGCCTCCTCTAATCCTTTCTTATCTATCACAGCTCCTGTAGGATTACTGGGATAATTTAAAAACATTACTTTAGATTTTTTAATAATCTCACTATCTAAATCCTCCCATTTAGGAAGGAAATTATTCTCAGCCTTTAAAGGTATTGGATATGGTATTCCTCCAGAAAGTATTGTTGCAATTCTATATACTGGATAACCAGGATCAGGACATAATACTCCATCTCCTTCATCTATTAATCCCCATAATATATGTACTAATCCTTCTTTTGATCCTATTAAAGACAATACTTCTGTTTTTGGATCTAAATCCACATTAAACCTATATTTATACCAATCCGAAACTGCCTTTCTATATTCTAATAATCCTTCATAAGAAGGATATCTATGGTTTTCTGGATTTAATGCTTCCTCACATAATTTTTCAACAATAGGTAGAGGAGTTGGCTGATCTGGATCTCCAATTCCAAGACTTATAACATCAATACCTTTTTTTAATGCAGTTTCTTTTAATTGATCTATTCTTGCAAAAAGATATGGGGGAAGATTTTTAATTCTCTTTGCTCTTTCAATCATTTTATAAATATTCACCACCCTTCTTTTAAATTAAACCCTTGCTCTTTCCAAACTCTAAGTATAGTAGTATAAACTAAATCTCTTAATTGGGAAAGAGAAAATTCTAAAACATTGAACCATATAATTCTTTTATCTTTTTTAAACCATGTATATTGCCTTTTAACAAAAAGTCTTGTTCTTTTTTTAATGAGTTCTATTGCTTGTTCCAATGAGTATTTTCCTTTTAAATATAAAATAATTTCCTTATATCCAATCCCTTGCATTGATACATAATTTTCATCAATCCCTCTTTCCCATAGCCTTTTTACTTCTTCTACAAGTCCATCCTTTATCATCTTTTCTATTCTGTCATCAAGAATTCTATAATGTACATCCTTTGGAATATATAAACCTATTATTGCAACATAATATTTTTCTTCATTCTTTTTATCATAAACACTTTTAGGAATACCACTTTTATAGTAAACTTCTAAAGCACGAATAATTCTTTTATGATCATGAGGATGGATCTTTAAAGCACTTATAGGATCAATTTCTTTTAATTTCTCATAAAGATATTCTTCTCCTTTCTCCTCAATTTCTTTATATAGTATCTTCCTAAGTTCATAATCAGGAGGAACTTTTGGTATAGAAAAATCTCCTAAAAGAACTTTATAGTAAAAAGCAGTTCCTCCTACAAGAAGAGGAATTTTTCCCCTTTTATATATATCAAATATCGCTTTCTCAGCTCTTTCTTTAAATTCTGCAGAAGTAAATGGATAATCAGGAGGAACAATATCAATAAGATGATGTTTTACTTTTCTTCTTTCCTCTAAGGAAGGCTTTGCGGTTCCTATATCCATATCTTTATAAACTAACATTGAATCCATTGATATGATTTCAGCATTAAGTAAAGGTGCAAGTTCCAAAGACAATTTAGTTTTCCCTACACCAGTGGGACCAAGGATAATAGCAATGGGAATTTTCATCTTTGGAATTTTTTATCAATTTCCTCCTTAGTAATCTCCAAAAGTATAGGTCTTCCATGTGGACAATTCAAAGGTATTTTGTCATCAACAATCTTTTTCACGATAGCATAAATCTCCTCATCTATAAGAATTTCTCCACTTTTTATTGCACTATGACATGCAAGACTTTTTAATATTTTATCTTCTAAAAGATTTAAATTTTTTTCTTCTAAATTATGTATTAATTCTCTAAATAAATTTTCTATTGAGTAATTGTCAAGATTTAAAAATTCATTAGGAATACTTGTAATTCTTATATGATCAGGACCAAAATCTTCCCAATAGAATGAAAATTCTTCTAAGATATTTCTTTTTTCATTTAATAGTTTCTTTTCATCCTTTGAAATTTCAATAATAATTGGAAATAATATTTCATTAGATTTAAAAATTTTTAGTTCTTTTTTCTTTTTTAATTCTTCATATCTTATTCTTTCATGAGCTGCATGCTGATCTATAATTATAAGTCTATCTTTATATTCTATCAGAAGATAATTATCAAAAATTTGACCTATTATTTTAAAATCAAAATAAGAAGAGACTTTAAAAGAAGTTTTTTCTTTCTCTATATATCTTGTTTTACTTTCTGAAATAGGTAGTTCTAAAGATTCAATTTTTGTTTTCTCTTTTTTCTCTATAGGTAATATGACTTCTCTCTTTTTCTCATCAAAATTATCTAAAATTTCTTTTATTGATTTTGTTATAAAATTCATAATCTCTTTTTCACTGTGAAATTTTACTTCTCTTTTTGTCGGATGCACATTTACATCTACTTCTTCATAAGGAACAAAGAGATTAAGTATTACAAAAGGATAAAAGTTTTCTCTTAATCTTTTATCATATCCATCTTTAATTGCTTGAAGAATTGATGAATTCTTAATAATTCTTCTATTCAGAAAAACTATTTCTTGAGGTTTTGGAGATAGAAGTTTGTTTGGTTTTGAAATATAGCCTGATATTTTATAATTTTTCTCATAATTCTCAAAGAAGATTAAATTATCTAAAAATTCCTCTCCAAAAAGCTCTAAAATTACATCCTCTATATTTCCATTTCCTGAAGTTAAAAACCTCTTTCTTCCATCCTGAATAAATATAAACGAGATCTCAGGATATGCTAAAGCTATTTTTTCTACAAATTCAGATATTAATCTTCCCTCTGTTAAAGGTGATTTTAAAAATTTTTTCCTTACAGGAACATTATAGAAAAGATCATAAATATTTATTGAAGTTCCTCTATGTCCTTCCCATGGAGTTATCTCTTTAATTTCTCCTCCTTCAATTCTTAAAAAGGTTCCTTCGCTAAACTCAGGTTTTGTCTTAATCTCTGCCCTTGAAACACTTACAATACTTGATAATGCTTCACCTCTGAAACCTAATGTTTTAATATAATAAAGATCCTCTTCTGTTTTAATTTTACTTGTAGAAAAGGGCTTAATTGCTAAAATTGCATCCTCTCTTTCCATTCCCTCACCATTATCAGTAACACCTATAAATTCCTCTCCTGAAGATTTTATTTCTATTATTATCCTATCTGCCTTAGCATCTATTGAGTTTTCAACAAGCTCTTTAACAACAGAAACAGGTCTTTCAACAACCTCTCCTGCAGATATTTTATTTCTAATATTTTCTGGAAGGATTTGTATTTTACCCATGATTTTTAATCCATTCTTTCCATTGATTAATTTTCAATAATGCATCTAAGGGCGTAAGATTATTAATATCAATGTTTTCTAAATCCTTTTTAATTTTCTCTAAGGAGGAATTTTCAACGGATGATATAAGAGGTAATTGTTCCACTTCTTTCTTAGCAAGCTCTCTCTTTTTTTCAAGTTGTGATAAAATCTTCTGTGCTCTCTCAATAATTTCTAAAGGAAGATCTGCAAGATATGCAACATATATACCATAACTTTTATCTGATGGTCTTTCTATTATTTTATGTAAAAAAATTACCTCTTTTCCTTTCTCTTGGACTAAAACACTTAAATTCTTTAGATGTTTTAGGTCTTTTTCAAGCTCTGTTAATTCATGATAATGGGTTGCAAATAATGTTTTAGCTCTCATTTTTTTATGAATATATTCAACCACTGCCCATGCTATACTTATACCATCATAAGTGCTTGTTCCTCTTCCCACTTCATCTAATATAATCAGACTCCTATTTGTTGCATTTTTTAAAATGTTTCCAACCTCTTTCATCTCTACATAAAAGGTACTTTCACCAGATGAAATATCATCCCATGCTCCAATCCTTGTAAATATTCTATCAACAATTCCAATTCTTGCATCTTCTGCAGGTATAAAAGAACCAATCTGTGTCATTATTACTATTAAGGCGACTTGTCTTATATATGTAGATTTTCCTGCCATATTAGGTCCAGTAATAAGATGAATGAATTTATCTTTTGATAGGTAAGTATCATTTGGAACAAAACTCATAGGAGGAAGTATTCTTTCAATAACAGGATGTCTTCCTTTTCTTATAATAATTTCATAATCTGTAGTAACTTCAGGACATGTATAGTTATATTCTATGGCACATTTTGCCAAAGAAATATAAACATCAATTTCTGCTATAATTTTAGCAAATTCCATTATATCTTCAGAATATTTTACAGTTTCCATTCTTATATTTTGAAAAATCTCTTCCTCAATTCTTTTAATATTTTCTTCAGCTCTTAAGATAGTATTTTCAAAATTTTTTAATTCAGGGGTTATAAATCTTTCTGCATTAGCCAAAGTCTGTTTTCTTATATAGTCATCAGGAACTAAATTCAAATTTGCCTTTGTAACTTCTATATAGTATCCAAATACTTGATTATATCCAATTTTTAATGATTTTATTCCTGTTCTAATTCTCTCTCTATTTTCTAAATCAATTAAAAAATTCTTACTATTTTTTAATATTTCTCTAAGATCATCAAGCTCTTTAGAATATCCATCTTTAATATAACCTCCCTCTCTTAAGACAGATGGTGGATTCTCAACAATTGATCTTTCTAATAAATCATAAAGGGGATCTAAATTGGGAAGTTTTTTTCTTAACTGAATAAGTCTATTTGATTCTACTTCTTCTAATAATCTTCTTATTTCAGGTAAAAAAGATAGAGCATGTCTTAAGGATACAAGCTCCTTAGGTGTAGCAGTATTATAGTTAATTCTTGAATTTAATCTTTCTAAATCAGGAAATACTTCTAAAATTTTTTCAAAATTTCTTCTTAATTTTTCTTTATTTATAAACTCATTAATTGCTGATTGTCTATCTTTAATTAAAGAAATCTGAAGAAGAGGTTGAAGTAACCATTTCTTTAGCAATCTTGATCCCATTGAGGTAAGTGTTTTATCAAGCACCCATATAAGACTTCCTCTTCTTTGCCCCTCCCTTATAGTTTCTAATAGCTCAAGATGTCTTATCGCAGTGCTATCTAATATAAGATATTGTTGAGGTTGATAGTATTCTATCTTAGATATGTGAGTAGGAATAGAAAACATTACTTCTTTTATATAGTTTAAGATACTATAAGATGCTTTTAGGGCATATTCCTCTTTAAAATTAAATTCTAAATTATTTAAATCAGGTTTTTCCTCAAAATAATCTTCTGAAAGAAAAGTAATTTTGGGATCTAAATTTTTCTTTAATTCATCTATGAATTGTGGATATAATTCCTGAAAATTTGAATTCAATATTACTTCCTTAGGCTTCAATCTTATTAATTCTGAAAGTATAATATCTTCTGCAGATTCCCCAGTCCATTGGGTAGTTATAAATTCTCCTGTTGATACATCAATACTTGATAAACCTATCTTATCTTTTTCCTTACTATATATTGAAGAAAGATAATTATTACATCTATCTTCTAATAATGTATCTTCTAATATTGTCCCAGGTGTGATGACTCTTACAACCTCTCTTTTTACAAGCCCCTTTGCCTTTGATGGATCTTCCATCTGTTCACATATTGCAACCTTATATTTTTTATTTACTAATTTTGATAAATAACTTTCTATGGCATGGTAAGGAACACCAGCCATAGGTATTCTTTGTCCTTTCCCAATTTCTTTTGATGTTAAGGTAATATCAAGCTCTTGAGAAACTATTTTTGCATCTTCCTCAAAAGCTTCATAAAAATCACCTAATCTAAAAAGAAGAATAGAATCGGGAAATCTATTTTTTATACTCTTATATTGTTTATATAAAGGGGTCATATTTTCCATTGCTAATTCCACTCCTTAATAATTTCCCCCTTTAATGACCATAAACCTGCTTTTGTTATTTTTACAATAAAAAATTTACCTATATCATTTTTACTTCCTTTAAAAAATACAATGCGATAGTTCTGAGTTCTTCCTGAGATTTCCTCTTCATTTTTAGGATTAACTTCTTCAGCAAGAATGATTTCTTCTCTCCCTAAAAGTTTTTCATTTTTTTCTAAAATAATTTTTCTTTGAATATTTTCTAATTCATTAAACCATTCTTTTTTCTTCTCGTAAGGAACAGGATCATCAAATTTTTCTGCAACAGTTCCTGGTCTTTTTGAATAGATAGCAATATTTACAGTATCAAATTTTATTTCCTCTATTGCTCTTTTTGTTTTCTCAAAATCTTCCTCTTCCTCACCTGGAAAACCTACAATTATATCTGTAGAGAAAGATGCATGAGGAATAATCTCTCTTATCTTCATTATAAGATTATAATATTCTTTAAAGGTATATCCTCTTCCCATTTTTTGAAGAATTCTATCAGAACCAGCTTGCAAAGGAATATGAAAATGAGGACATACTTTTTCTAATCTTGCAACAGTATTTATTAATTTTAAACTCATATCCCTTGGATGATTAGTTAAAAATCTTATTCTTTTAATTCCATTAATTTTATTTAACTCTTCTAAAAGATCAGCTAAATCTACATTTCCTAAATCTTTTCCATAAGAATCAACATTTTGTCCAAGAAGAGTAATCTCTACTACTCCTTTTTCAGCAAGAGTTTTCACTTCTTCTATTATACTTTCTTTTGGTCTACTTCTCTCTCTTCCTCTCAAATATGGCACAATACAATAGGTGCAAAAATTATTACAACCATAGATTATAGGTATCCATGCTTGAAAATGAGATTCTCTTTTTATCATATTCCATGGTATATCTTCAGGTATAGGCTCATCTGATACATAAATTTGGGGTCTTATTCCCAAAGATAAATTTTTTAGTGCCTGAGGTAATTTAGAAAAGCTATAACTTCCTAAAATAAAATCAACATGTGGAAATTGCTTTATAAAATTATCTTTTACTCTTTGAGCCATACAACCTACTATTCCTATTAAAATATTAGGCTTCTTATTTTTTAATTTCTTAAGTTCACCTAATTTTCCAATTACCTTTTCTTCAGCTCTTTCCCTCACCGAGCAAGTATTAATAAGAATAACATCTGCAAATTCTAAGGATTCTGCAGACTCAAAACCTAAGGACTCAAAAATTCCTGCATATTTTTCTGAGTCTGACTTATTCATTTGACATCCATAAGTTAATATAAAATATTTAGGCATCTACATCATCACTCCTTGCAAAAGTCACTCTTGCAATGAACTCTTTCTCTTTTATTATTATATCTAATTTACCTTTTAATTCTTCTTCTACCAGCATTTGAACTAACTGTAAACCTAAACTTCTTTTTAATATATCTTTATTTAAATTCTCAGATTTATTAGTCTTATTTAAAACTTCAAAAATTACATTTTTATTATCCACATCAATAGATAATATTATTTCTACTTTTTCCATATCATGATCTGCATGTTTAACTGCATTCTGTAATAACTCATTAATTATTAAACTTGTAGAAGTTGCTTTCTTAGAGGATAAAAATAAACTTTTTCTATTTTTCTTAAGACGAAATACATAAGGTAAATGTTCATATGTTTGTTTAAAAGCATTTAAAAGCTTTCCTGCAACTTCTATAATATCTACTCTATCTTCCTCAAAGCGAGATAAAGATTCATGAACTAAAGCTATACTATTTATCCTATTGATACTTTCTTGTAAAATTATTTTTGCAGTCTCAGAATCTAATCTTCTCATCTGAATTCTTAATAGGCTTGCAATGGTTTGTAAATTATTCTTAACTCTGTGATGTATCTCCTTTAAAAGGACAGACTTAAATTTAAGCTCTCTTTCTCTCTCTTTAATCTCTGTGATTTCTTTTATAAGAAAGAAATATCTCCAGGGCTTCTCTTTACCTCTTGAAAGAGGAAGAATCCTTTTATAAAATATTCTTCTTTCATCATCAATATACTCGTAAACTTCATCTCCAAAAGCTGATAAGCCTTTATTTTCATTAATAAACTTATTAAAAAATTCATCTTTAATCTTCTTTCCCCAGATATTTCCAATTTCCCCTAAACTCCTAAATAGTCGCATTCCTGGTAAATTAGCAAATAAAATTATTCCATCTTTATCAAGAATTAATATACACTCATGCTCTTCAATGGGATCTATAAACCCTTTCCATTTTAATTCACCTTTAAGAAATGATTTTATAAGCCAATAAGATGTTTCCTTAAAAGCTCTAACATTATATGGAAATTCATTATGTATCAAAAGATTTTTTAAAATTTTTAGAGCTCCAATAACTTTTTTCCCTTTTTTTAATGGTAGAATTTCCTCTTCTGCAGGAAAACCCCCAATAATTATTCCTGTTCTCTTATATTGGCTTTTACCTTTATATAACACTTCTATAAGACCTGAATCATCACCAGAGAGCACAATTTTCCCAATTTCTTGTCTAATAGATAAAGGAGGAACAACTCTTGGTCTTGCTTCTGCAACTAAAACTCCTGCAGAGAGATTACTTGCAGGTTGATATAAATAAAGATCTGAAGCGGAAAGATCTGCAATTAAAGGAAAGTAGGGTATATAATTTTTAAATTCCTCTAATAAAAATATTGGTTCTTTTGGTCTTGTTTCCATTTAATCAAATATAAATTCATTTCCTCCCCTTCTTTTTGCCTTTTCAAGATTTAAACGAGCTTTATCTATAAGTTCTAATGGTGAATCCATATTATCAGATAAAGTTGATCCACCCATACTTATTGTAAAATGTATGCTTTCTCTTCTCTCATCAATTGATATTATTAAAGGAGAAGATGTTAACTTCTTGATTATTCTCTCCCCAATCATTTTTGAAGTTTCTTTATCTGAATTATACAATATAACTCCAAATTCATCTCCCCCAAGATAAGAAAGAACATCAGAAGTTCTTATACAGTTATTAGTTAATTGTGCAACCTCCTTCAATACTAAGTCTCCAAAACGAAATCCTAAATTTATATTTATTTCTTTAAAGTGATCTATATCAAAAATCAAGAGAGATAAATTAGTTTTTGTTCTTTTTGCTCTTTGAAAATCCTCCATCAAATGATATCTAAAATAATTAGATGAAAATAAATTTGTAACAGGATCATAAATTAGATCTTCAGAAATCAAATTTAATCCTTCCCTTTTAATATTTTTAAAATATAAAAAATTTAAAAAACAAATAATAACTAAACCTACAATAGAACTCCAATCATAGTCTTGAAACAACAAAATAACTAATATTATTGATAAAAGAGGAAAAAGAAATATATTAATATTCATTTATTTTATTCTTCTTTTCTGGCAATCGGGACAAATTCCATAAACAAAAATTTCATATGAAATATCAGTAAAGTTTTCCCTTTTACCAACTTCAAATATTTTTTCATCTAAACCTTCTTCATTCCAATCAATTATCTTACCACAAACTTTACAAATTAAATGATGATGAGGGCTCATATCTCCATCAAATCTTGCAACTGCATTTGGATCATAAAATTTTTTTATTTTTCCCTCCCTTACCAATAATTCTAAGGTTCTATATACTGTTCCAAGACTTATCTTAGAATTCATCTCTTGTGCTCTTTGAAAAATATAGAGAGCATCAGGATGTTCCTTAGTTTTTTTTAATATATCTGTAACAACTTTTCTCTGTCTTGTCTCCCTATACATCTTTAAAGCCTCCTTTGTTAATAGTTTAATTTAAATTCTTAAGTTTGTCAAAATTATGATATAATTTTTTTGTATGTTAAAAAGAAAAACTTTAATAATTGGGAAAAAAATATATACCCTGGATGATTATAACCCTGAGATTAATTGGGTTTTAATAGAAAATGAAAGAATTATAGATTTAGGAAAGGGAAATCCACCTTTATCTCCTGAATTTAATATATTAGATTTTTCATCCTATATAGGATTTCCTGCTTTTATTGACCCTCATGTACATTTAGCAAGTACCGCTCTTTCTCAAGTGTTTTTAGATTTAACTAATTTTAAATCTATAAAGGAAATTATTAAAGCATTAGAGGCAGTAAGAGACAATACTCAAGAGGGAGAATGGATAATAGCAAAGGAATTTGATCCACAAAATGTTGAAGAAAGAAGAAATATAACAAGAGAAGAGTTAGATAAATCTTTTCCATATCATCCTATTTTAATTGTGAGAAAAGACTCTCATTCAAGTATAATAAATACCTTAGGTGAAAAAATCTTAGAGATTGGCGAATTTGAAGATAAAGAGGATAATCTTTTGAAGGGTAAAATTCATCAAATAGTAATAGGTAAACTTTATCAAAAAATAGAACCATCTCTTTTAGTTAAAGGAATAATAAAAGTCTCAAGACAAGCTATTGAAAAGGGAGTTACAACAATTCATGTATTAGAAGGTGGATATACATCACCTCCTAACACACCAAATTTACTCTTAGGTATTAAGCATTACTTACCTATTCAGATGATAATATATTATCAAACAACTTCTTTATCTAAAGTTAAATCTTTAAATTTACCCCGTCTTGGAGGATGTCTTCTCATAGATGGTTCTGTAAGTACAAAAACTGCTGCATTTTATGAGCCATATATTGGTGATGAACAAAATTTTGGAATAATCTATTGGGAAATTGAATCCTTAGAAAATTTTATTAAAACCGCTCACAATGAAGGATATCAAATAGCTTTTCATGCGGTAGGAGATAGAGGAATTGATTTTCTTCTAAAGGTATATAAAAAGATACTTAAAAATTATCCACGAGCAGATCATAGACATAGAATTGAGCATTTTGAATTTCCAAGAAGAGAGCATATTAAAATTGTTAAGGATCTTGGAATAACAATATCTCTTCAGCCAAGTTTTTTACATTTTTGGGGTGGTGAAGGTAAACTTTATGAAAATTATTTAGGGAAAGAAAGAGCAAGAAGAATATTACCTCTTAGAGAAATGTACGATGAAAATATAATTCTTGCAGGAGGTTCTGATAGTCCTATTACACCAATAGATCCTCTGTTAGGAATTCATAGTGCAATAAACCATCCAAATCCCGAAGAAAGTTTGACTATTAAAGATGCTTTTAAAATCTTTACCTATAATTCAGCATATATATCTTTTTTAGAAAAAGAAAAAGGTTCTATTTCAAAGGGAAAATATGCAGATATTATTTTCTTAAATAAAGATCCTTTTACTGTTGAGACTAAAAATTTCTATTCTTCTATTGAAATTATTGCTACCATTTCTAAAGGTGAATTAGTTTATAAAAAACTCTAAAATTTAAAACTTGGAAGAGGAAGAGAAAGTCTTTTTAATATTTCTTGCCCTACTAATATCCCAGATGCTGATGCTTGAGCTAATCCACGAGTTATCCCTGCACCATCTCCAATAGCAAAAAGATTCTTAATCTCTGTTTCTAAGGATGATGAAAGTTGAACCCTCGCTGAATAAAATTTTACTTCAACACCATAGAGAAGTGTATGTCGTGAGTATACTCCTGGTGTTACTTTATCTAATGCCTGAAGCATCTCTATAATATTTACTAAGTATCTATAAGGTAAAACTAAACTTAAATCTCCTGGAACCGCATCTTTCAATGTTGGAATTACCATTCCCTTTGCAAGTCTATCCCATGTAGATCTTCTCCCTGCAAGAAGATCTCCTAATCTTTGAAGAATTATCCCATTACTTAGTAAATTTGCTAAGCTTCCAATTGCTCTTCCATATGATATAGGATCTTTAAATGGTTCTGTAAAGTTTTTAGAAACTAAGACAGCAAAATTTGTATTTTCTGTTTTCTTTTCTGCAAAGCTGTGTCCATTAACAGAAATTATACCTTCATTTTGCTCCATCACTACTTCCCCATAAGGATTCATACAAAAGGTTCTTACTTTATCATCAAAAGTTTTTGTATAGTATATAAACTTAGCTTCATAAAGTTGATCAGTAAGTTCTTTCATTACAATCGCAGGAATTTCTACTCTCACCCCAATATCAACAGGGTTTATACTCCATGATAGACCAATTCTTCTCCCTTCCTCATTAAACCACTTTGCACCCTCACGACCAGGAGCAACAATTACAAAATCACTATAATATCTTTCGCCATTTTCCAATTCAACTCCAAAAACTTTACCATTATCAACTAAGAGACTTATTACTTGTGTATTTAAATTAATATCTATTTTTTCTTTCAAATACTCATACATATTTAGAAGAATAGGAGCACAGTTTTCTGTCCCTAAATGCTTTATTGCGAAATAAACAAGTCTTAATCCTGCATATATTGCTTTTCTCTGGAAATTCTCAAAAATTGTAGGATCAGGTTTAATTAGAGGCTGATTTGCACCAAAATTTTCATAAATTCTATCAACTAAGTTTAATAATTCTAATAACCTCTTTTCACCAATATAATCCTTTAGCCATCCTCCAACTTCTGAGGAGAATGTAAGCTTACCATCACTAAATGCGCCAGCACCTCCCCACCCTGATACTAAAGCACAACGAGAACATAAAATACAACCCTTTTTATTTAATCTTGCTGGACAAATTCGTTTATTAGTTAAATCACCCTTTTCAATAAGTAAAATTCTTATAGATTTCTGAGAATTTACTAAGGTAAGAGCACTAAAAATTCCTGCAGGTCCTCCACCTACTATGATCACATCATACTTCATAGCTTAATACAATCTCTCCTGCTCTAATCTATTAAGATATTCATTTCCTTTTATTAATCTAATTCTTCTCGCCTTAACAAGCTTAACAAATTCTGGCACAATTTTACCTCTTTCTTCTTCAATTTCTAATAAAACTTCTTCAAGATTTCTCTTTCCATCTATAGCTTTTATCATCTTTTGAATAGGAGTATATGGAGATGTTATACTTCCTGTAAGTTCTGGAATAATTTCTTGAAGATCTACAAGATCTCTTATGGCTAATCTTCCCATAGACAAATTTTCTAAAACTACATTAATTGCCATCAATGTAACTACACCACTCATTCTTGCAATAGTTGCAAAATCTCTTCTCCCATCTATATTTGAAAGGATTAATCTTTCTTTCTCTTCATATGTCATAGTTTCTGGTTTCTTTCTTAATAATAAAACTTGAACTGTTGAAGGTATAGCAAATTCAGGATTTACAAAATATGGAACTACTGTCAATGATTTTAGCATTTTTCTTTTTTCATGCCATTCATCAATAACTCTTGCAGCTTCTAATATTAAACCTTCAGAAGAAAAATCAATACTTGTAGGAACTTCTGGTAAATTACCAGATTGAAATTCAAAAGCGCCTTCATTCCAAGTAAAAAGCTCAAAAAATGCATCCATACCAAATAAATTTCCTGCTTGTGCATGGATTACTCTTCCATTTCTAAAATATAGATTTCCTTTTCTATAACTTCTTTGAATAACTAATGTTCCAGTTTCAGATTTTCCACTAATAAACTGTATTAGGGAAGCAAGATCAAATTCTCTTAAATTACCTGTTAATGGCAAGATTATCCACTCCTTATTTTTAAAATTTTAAATATTTTAAGACACTAAATGAAACAAAATTACCATCAGATGCTAAAGTCAAATAATAATTACGCCAAAAATATCTTCCAAAGATAGATACACGCCCAGTTTCTTTAAAAGGAAAGAATATATAAGCACCAATGGAAAGTAATTTATTAATTGGATATGAAAAAGCTCCTTCTATATTAAATAGAGTACTACCTAATACTCCAATATTTACTTGTATACCACCCTGAAGTCTTTCCAAAATAAATGGTATTAATATTCCTAAGCATTTTTCATTCATTCTATATTCAAAATTTAAGACCAGATTTGGATAAAATTTATAACCACCCCCTATCCTTGAAAAACCATTTAAATCAATTCCTCCCCAAAACCTTATATTTATATCAGGAGCATATACAATAAAAGAATATGGAACAAAAGGATTCAGTTGAAATCCTAAATCTATATAATTATTAAAATAATATGATTTTTCTTGTAAAGAGAATCCCCAAAAGGAATTTGCATATATTGGAGTAATAATAAACAAAATTGCAAAAAATATATATAACTTTTTCATAAGAACCTCCTATAAATGGTGCGCCCGAGAGGACTTGAACCTCTAACCTACGGATTCGTAGTCCGCCGCTCTATCCTATTGAGCTACGGGCGCCCTAAGTAAATTATAGATTTTTAATTTCTTATATGTCAAGAAATATTCTTTTTTTAATTAAAAAACACTTTCATATAATAAAAGTTCTGAAATAGATTTAGCAGCAATTTTACCAGCACCCATAGCACTTATAACAGTTGCAGATCCAGTTACAATATCTCCTCCTGCATAGACTCTATCCTTAGTAGTTTTTCCCGTTTTTTCATCTATTATAATAGTTCCATATTCTGTAAAAGATAAATCCTTAGTTGTTCTTGAAATTAATGGGTTTGGAATAGTTCCTATAGCAACTATAACCATATCACATGGAAAAATAAAGTTTGAGTTAGGTATAGGAATTGGTCTTCTTCTTCCACTACTATCTAAATCACCTAAGGTCATTTTTTGTAGCTCTATACCTCTTACTTTTCCATTTTCATCACCTATAAATCTTATGGGAGAAACAAGTAGATCAAATATTACTCCTTCCTCTTTCGCATGAATAATCTCTTCAAATCTTGCAGGCATTTCTTCCTCTGTCCTTCTATATAATATATGAACCTCTTTTGCTCCTAATCTTAATGCGGTTCTTGCAGAATCCATGGCTACATTACCACCCCCTATTACTCCTACAACCTCTCCAATTTTTATTGGTGTATCATATTCAGGAAACTTATATGCTTTCATCAAGTTCACACGGGTTAAGAACTCATTGGCAGAATATATACCAATTAAATTTTCTCCTGGAATATTTAAAAATTGAGGGGTTCCTGCACCAGTTCCTATAAAAATTGCATTATAGTCTTTCAAAAGTTCATCAATAGTGACAGTTCTTCCAACAACTACATTTGTGAATATTTTTACGCCTAAACTTTTAACATAATCAATCTCTATTCTAACAATTCTTTTTGGAAGTCTAAATTCTGGAATTCCATATATCAAAACTCCACCAGGCTCATGAAAGGCTTCAAATATATGTACCTCAAATCCCATTTTTGCCAAATCTCCAGCACAAGTAAGGCCAGCAGGTCCAGAACCAATAACTGCAACTTTCTTGTTATTTTTTTTCTTAATTTCAGGAATTTCATATCCTTTTTCCAATTCTAAATCCGCTACAAATCTCTCTAATCTTCCTATTGCTACAGGTTCTCCTATCTTTTTTAAAGTGCAAAAAGCCTCGCATTGTGTTTCTTGGGGACAGACTCTTCCTGTAGTTGCTGGCAAATTATCTTGCTCTTTAATTTTTTTTATCGCTAAATCAAATTTTTTTTCTTTTATAAGTCTAATAAACTCAGGAATATTAATATTAACAGGACATCCCCTAACACAAGGAGCATCCTTACATTGAAGACATCTCTCTGCTTCTCTTAATGCTAATTCTGTAGTATATCCCAATGCAACCTCATCAAAGTTTTTTATTCTTTGCTTTGGATCTTGCTCAGGAATTGGTGTTTTTGTTTTATATACTGGCAATCTCTATCCCTCGCTTTCTTCCAAGAGCTTTAATGAGAGTATTTCTTCTTCCCTATAAGTCTTTAGTCTTAATAAAAGCTCATCAAAATTTACCAAATGTCCATCAAATTCAGGTCCATCCACACAAGTAAACATTGTTTTTTCACCAACTGTAACCCTACATCCTCCACACATGCCTGTCCCATCAACCATGATAGGGTTCAAACTTACAATAGTTGGTATACCATAAGGCTTTGTAATATCTGAAATAACTTTCATCATTATTGTAGGTCCTATAGCCCAGATTCTATCTATTCTTCTCTTAGATTCCAATATATTTCTAAGGATATCAGATACAAATCCCTTATACCCTAAGGAGCCATCATCTGTTGTTATATAAAGCTCATTACTAATATTTTTTATTTCTTCTTTAAATATCAAATAGTTCTTATTTCGTGCTCCAATAATACTTATTATATAATTTTCTTTCTCTTTTAAAGCTTTTATAATAGGATATAATGCAGCAATTCCAACACCACCACCAATACAAATAACAGTTCCAAACTTTTCAATTTCAGAAGGGTTTCCTAATGGTCCTACTAAATCCAAAATATAATCACCTTCTTTAAGTCGTCCAAGAAGTTTTGTTGTTTTTCCTACTTCCTGAAAAACTATAGTAATATAATTTCCATCAGGTTTACTATCAGCAATTGTTAAAGGTATTCTTTCTCCTTTTTCATTTAGTCTTAATATAACAAACTGTCCAGGTTTTGCCTTTTTTGCAATCTGCGGAGCATATACCTCTATAAGTTTTACATCAGGTGCAAGCTCTATTTTTTTTAATATCTTGAACATATTTTTATCTCCTTTATCCTTTTAAAGGTAATGTTTCTATTAACAAAATATTTTCAAAAAAAATTATGTTCAATTTTATATCACCTATTTCAATAAGTAAATTTTTAGGAGGCCTATTATTTGAAAAAAGTAAAATAAAAGATATACTTTCCTTTGGCTTTAAAGTTTTATTTAAAGGTAGTGAATCTAAACTATCATTAAGGATCTCTCTATATCTTGGATCATTATTTAGTATAGACTCAGAAAAATTACCAATATTTTCTAAATAAAATTTACTCTTGCTAAGATCTATATTTTTATCTCCTTGGTTTTGAAGAGTTATAAATAAAGGAAGAGTTTTCTCAAAAAAAGGAATATCAAATTTTGGATAACCTTTAAGAACTAAAAGAATAGCCTTAATAGGATATGTTGAAGAGTAAGCATAGTGAAAGTTGAAAAAGTTTGGATTTTTCTTGTTCATAAGATTTCCTTCCATATGAAGTTTTATAAGTTTTTCTTGATATTGATTATTATTGTAAATCTGTAAAAGTTTTGTATAATAATCAACCGCTATATTCCATGGAATGTATCCTGCTTCAGGATTTTTCCAAAAAATATTCTCTTGTTCTTTGGCAATTTTTATTATTGTATCTAAATCTATTGCCAAAGATAAATTAAAAATAATTAAAATAATCAATAAAAAAAAGAGGAATTTCATTAAATCCCTCCATAAATATATTGGTGGAGCTGGGGGGACTTGAACCCCCGACCTCTTCCGTGCCATGGAAGCGCGCTCCCTCTGCGCCACAGCCCCACTCTTTTGGAGGCGGCACCCGGACTCGAACCGGGGAATGGGAGATTTGCAATCTCCTGCCTTAGCCGCTTGGCGATGCCGCCTTTTATTATGGAGCGGGTGACGGGATTCGAACCCGCGACCCTCGGCTTGGGAAGCCGATGCTCTACCTCTGAGCTACGCCCGCTTTTGATATACTAATTTAAAGTATATGATAATTTGTATTATTGTCAAGAGAGGTAATGAGATTGTTCTAAAAATTATCAAAAATGAAAAAGAAAATATTTTTAGAAAGAAATTTTTAAAAAGCCAAAGTGAAAGAATTCTTATGTTGAATATCTCTTCCTCTTATATTTGCTAAAATCTCAGCTTCTTTTCTAAACTTGTAAAAATCTTCCTTAGTAAATATATATGATGGATTGTAGTCAGCTTCCTCTCTATATTTCATAAGCTTAGAGAAGATATGAGCTACATTAGGTTCTAATATGCCTTCCTTTACAAAGTGAAGACTTAAAAGCTTCAGAGCCCCCTCATGACTTTTAGGCTCTAGACCTTTCGTCAAAAGTAGAGCTTTAATATAATGTAATGTGAAATAATAAAGCCTTGACACAGCATCTTTAATAAGATCATTTTCAAATAATATATCAGCAGATTTAAGTGCTTCTTTTGCTCTTTCTAACTCCTCTTGAATATTTATTTTTATATTCTCATCTTTCATATTACTATTCCCTCATTTTCTATATCAATAGCTATTCTTCTTTCTCTAATTTTGAGTCGATCAAACTCATCCTTAGAGAGAATAAGGGTAGATAGTGGTGTTAAGTATTTTATTTCTATCTCTACTACAATATCAAGAATCTCCTCTTTTATATCCTTTGTTAAACTCTCAACTATTATAGCCACATCTATATCGGAATCTGTATCAAAATCCCCCCTTGCTTTTGACCCATATAATATAATAGTTGGTTTATACCCTAATAAGCCCTCTAACCTAAACTTTAATTCGTTAAGAGCCAGCTTCTCATTCTCTTCTAAATAGTTTAAATTATTTATTTTGAAGTTTTTCATCTTCATTATTAAATTATAACATGAAGGTGATGTATATGGCGCTTAGATAAGAGTCTATAAGGTAAATATATATATTAAAATGTAGAGGAGCAAACAGAGCAAAATAGGGGCAATAATAAACGAGGTAACTATAAAAAATATAGAAGGAGAAATCAAATTAGAAGATAAAAATCTTTTCCCATCCTTAGAAAGATTATAATACTCCCTATAATTTTTAGAACATTCTCTTCTAAAATTTACAAATAAATAAAAATTTTAATAAAATGTTTTGAGATAAGTGCAATAAATATAAGGGGATGAAGATGGTGAAAAGAATCTTTATTTTTATACTTATCATTTTTACTTTCTTCTACTTGTAGACAGAAATTTTGATAATGATAGGGATAGAGGAAAAATATAGTTTATCACTCCCCAAGATGGATTACATGGTATGGTTATTTTAGAGCAATTAGGAACTAATATGCCTTTTTAGAGAGAGCAAAAACAGTAGATGAAGCCTTGAATATTTTTCCTAAATATTATGTAGTGTTTGGTACATTTTTGGGAAATCCCATGGTACATTACATGATTGTAGACAAAGAAGGAAATTCT